>Ga0265293_10013432_pt1 | contig 10633 bp, 7 predicted proteins | sample Munlanlewell138R_FD_192505 | JGI IMG/M metagenome (GOLD analysis project Ga0265293, IMG submission 192505) | Leachate microbial communities from a municipal landfill in Southern Ontario, Canada - Leachate well 138R | ecosystem: Engineered > Solid waste > Landfill > Unclassified | place: Canada... | reverse complement strand
CTGGGCAGCATGGAATATTTTGCAGCGGAGTCGCAGCGCTCACTGTTTACTGCCGGTATGTATTACGGCCTGATGCTGATGATTGCGCTGTACAGTTTAACGGTCTGGTACAGCAGTCGCGAAAAAGGCTTTTTGTACTTTTTTATAGTGGTGGTGTGCGGCGCGCTGTATACCCTGTCGGCACAAGGGCTGGCCTATCAGTATCTGTGGCCGGAATCGCCTGGTTGGGCCAACGGTGCTACCGCAGTATTTGGTCTGCTGGCCTGTGCGGTGGGAATGATGTTTGTGCGTTCTTTCCTGGGGCTGCGAAGACTGGATGAACGTTTTGATATCTGGGCGCGCTACTATTCAATTGCAGCTGGCGTGGCTGTGGTTGTGGCACTGCTATTTGGCGCTGTGGTCGCCAATCGTCTGGCCCTGTTGTTCACATTCTCCATGATGGCTTTGGTGACGTTCTGCGCATTTCTTGCGCATCGCAAGCAGGTGCGCGAAGCCAGCTTTTTTACGTCTGCCTGGGTGATCCTGCTGTTGGGAATTTTCCTGGAAATGATTCAGCGACTGGGTGTGATTGTGCCGCCGCTGCTGGCATACAACGGCATACAGTTATCCGCGCTGGCCAGTATTACTGTACTGGCGCTGGGGCTCAGTGACCGGTTGCAGGGCATGATGGAGGGTTTTCGCGCTGCCCAGGACGATATTCTCAAAGCCAACCAGCTCAAGATTGATGCGCTGCAACAGGCAGATAGTGTCAAGGAAGAATTTATTGCCAACGTCTCGCACGAATTGCGCACCCCGCTGACCGGCATTATTGGTCTTGCTGAAATCATGCTGGCCGACCAGGGCGGCAGTCTGAATCCATCACAGCGCGAAACACTGACCTTGATGAAGGTCAGCGCGCAGCGCCTGTCGAGTTTGGTCAACGACGTTATTGACTTTTCGGCGATGAAAAATGGTCAGTTGTCACTCAATAAAAAAGATGTTGATCTGAAGCAGGTCTGCGCCGTGGTTGCACGCATGACACGCCCTCTGATTGGTGATAAACCGATCAAATTGATAGAGACTTATCCGTCGCTAAGAGTACTGGTGGAAGGCGATGAAGACAGGCTGCAGCAGGTGGTATTCAACCTGGTCGCCAATGCCGTCAAATTTACACCGCATGGCAGTGTCACAATTTCTGTTGAGTTGCTGGACGACGATGCGCGTGTTTCCGTACGCGACACCGGCATAGGAATTTCAGCGGCCGAGCAAAAAAATATCTTCAAGCGTTTTTATCAGGTCAATTCGCACGAATCGCGTGAAGTGGGCGGGACCGGCCTTGGTCTGTCAATTTCACAGCGTTTGCTCGAATTGCATGATTCCGAGATTGTTTTACGCAGTACACCCGGTGAAGGCTCCCTGTTCTATTTTGATCTGCCAGTGAAGCAGACGTTGGCCGAAGGTAAAAAGGCCAGGGTTGAACCGCCCTCAGCTGCTGCTGCGCTGGCGGCCATTGATGCTCCGCCGCCCACGCTGAGCAAGGCGCTGGAGGCGAGCGGGTTGCCGGAGGATCGTCGCAAGGCGCCGCGACAGGATAACAATACTGATGTAGAAGTGCTGGAGAGACAAAACCGCTGGCACGGAAAAATTCTGGTGGTGGATGACGAGTATCTCAACCTGCGCATTGTTGAGTCGCATTTATCTGATACCTATGAGCTGACAACCGCTCTCAGCGGGGCTGAAGCGCTGGAAAAAATCAGTATAGATAAACCTGATCTGATTATTCTGGACCTGATGATGCCGGTAATGACGGGGTACCAGGTCTGCCAGATTATCCGCAAGCGCTACGATCCGGATGAGTTGCCGATTGTGATATTAACCGCCAAAAATCGGGTAGAAGACCTGGTCAAGGGCTTGAGCCTGGGCGCCAATGATTACATCACCAAACCTTTTAGCAAGGAAGAGCTGCGGGTGCGTATCGACAAGCAGTTTGAGCTGATGCATCTGCAGCATGTCAAACGCGACAACCAGCGTCTGAGCTGGCAATTGCAACGTTATGAAGAAACAGAAAAGCGTCTGCGCAAAAGTGAGCAGCGTCTGGCTACCCTGCTGGATGTCACCGGCGATCCACTGGTGGCCGTTGATGAGGCCGGTTATGTGATTTTTATCAACCAGTCTGCTGAAGAGCTGCTGCAGATAGACGCGGCGGATTTTGTGCAGCAGTCAATAAACCAGATTTCCGAACATTTGGCTGAACGCTCTCCTGCGTTGGCAGAAGCAACCCGCTTCCCGTTTAACGACGCGATGATTTCGCGCTCCGGCCTCACCGAGTATTACGATTTTGAATTGTCATCGCAACGTGGCCGCTTCTGTTTGATGACCATGCAGCAGCCTGATCAGGAGTTCTATCTGCTGGTGTTTGAACATGAGGCACCACACCTGCTGCCAGCACCAGCAGGTGAACCAGAGAACCTGTCATTGCCGCAGATTGTTGAAGAAATCAACCGTAATGTTGAACGCACGCAAATGCTGAGTGAGTATCTGCAGCAGATCAAACCGGAAGATCTGCATAAACATCGTGAACTTGTGGATGAGCTGGGCAGTATAGACCAGCTGATCCACCGGCTGTCGGCTACCATCAGTGCCTCTGGCGACGAGGATGGTGAGCTGCAATATCGCGAGGCGCTAGTCAAGGTGATGCAGGATTGTCATTACTACTGGCAAAAGGTTACCGGCGAATCGATTATTGATCTGGCGGAAAAAAGTCGCATCTGGAGTGTCAGTATCGACAACGGACGTCTGCGTACACGCTCGATGAATCGTTATCTGTCGCTGGACAAGCTGCCCTCCAATCCGCGATGGCGTCAGGTAGCCCGTACAGCCTACTTTGTGCTGTCAAAGGTTTCCCACGATGAAGAAGCTCGCATGGCCCTGGAGTCTTCAGTTTCTCGCCTGCAGGAGATTGTGGAGCAACGCGCGCTGACCTGATTTAACTGATCGCAAATAACATAAATAACAGGGTCGATATGAATAACAATTACAAAGGCCTGATAACCCTTCTGCTGTGCCTGCCGGTACAGCTGCTGGCTCAGTATGGTGCACCGGATGGGCAGTGGCACACCTGGGGCGGGGATCACGGTTTTACACGGTTCACTGCGCTCGACCAGATAAATCACGACAATGTTGGCCAGCTTGAGGTTGCCTGGCGCTGGCAAGCGCTGCCGCTGGGTGATCGACCCGACACCAATTTAAAAGCCACACCATTGATGATAGATGGGGTGCTTTATCTTCCCACCGGGCAGCATCAGGTTGTTGCCCTCGATCCTGCTACAGGGAAAGAGATCTGGCGCTTTAATCCTGAGCCTGCTTCAGTTGCTCCGCGCGGACTTGGCCTTGGCAGTCGTTCACTGGCGTTCTGGCAGGGTGATGGCAAAACCCGCCTTTTCCATAACACGCTCGATGGCCGCCTGATTGCCATTGATGCCGCCACCGGCAAGGCTGATCCGGATTTCGGCAATAACGGCACTGTTATGCTGAGGGAAGGGCTTCTTGCTGACGGTTCAGATATGGATTCAGTCGGATCTTCATCACCACCGGCAGTGGTGGGAGACATTGTGGTGGCACAAGTAGTGGGCACCATTTATCCCGCGGACCTACAGTCAGCGCCAGGTCATATTCGTGGTTATGACGTACGTACCGGAGAAATGCGCTGGCGCTTTAATACAATTCCTCAGCCAGGCGAGTTTGGTCATGAAACCTGGGAAGGTGAGTCCTGGCGCTATGCCGGCAATACCGGAGTCTGGACCATGATGAGCGTGGATACTGAAACCGGTTATATCTATATGCCGGTGGAAGCAGCGTCACACGACTTTTATGGTGGTCATCGCTGGGGCGATAACCTGTTTTCCCAGAGCCTGGTCTGTCTGGACGGACGCACTGGTGAGCTGGTCTGGTATTACCAGCTTACCCGTCACGATCTTTGGGACTACGATCCACCGGCCGCTCCGATAATGGGCGACATCACTGTCAACGGTCGCCGTATCAAAACGGTGACCCAGCTGACCAAACAAGGGTTGTCTTTTGTATTTGATCGCCTGACTGGCGAGCCCGTTTGGCCGATTACCGATGTAGCGGTTCCTCAAAGCGAGGTGCCAGGTGAACGCACTTCCCCGTCGCAGCCTTTTCCAACGTTGCCCCCGCCGTATCTAAGCCTGGGTTACAACGAAGATGATCTGATTGATTTCACCCCGCAGCTCAGGGCAGAAGCGCTGGAGATTGCTTCGCAGTACGTTACGGGCCCACTGTACACGCCACCCACTTTTGTCAGAGAAGGCGGGACACAAGGCACCTGGACCAACCCTGGATACCACGGAGGGTCTAACTGGAACGGTGCGGCCTTTGATCCGCACAGTGGCAACATGTATGTGCCGCTACGCAACGCACCAATGGCTGCAGGGTTGGAACCGGCTGATCCAACCCGCACGAGCTGGGATTATCTGCGAGCGCCTTCGGTGTTCATACAGGGACCTCGGGGTCTGCCGATCATGCGTCCGCCCTGGAGTCTGGTCACCGCAACTGACATGAACCAGGCCCGGCACATCTGGTCCCGCAGTATCGGCGGTGCACCCGACTATATACGCGAGCATCCTGATCTGCAGGGGCTGGGGCTGGATTTTGACAATATGGGACAACCGATGGTGCGACCATCCCCGCTGCTGACCTCGACATTGATGTTCATGGCTGAGGCGGGTCATCTGAGCAGTGAGCCGGGTGGACCGATGTTCAGAGCCTATGACAAAACCACCGGTGCGGTAGTTGCTGAAATTGAGCTGCCCAGCAAAGCCAGCTCAGCCCCTATGAGTTATATGCACAACGGGCAGCAGTATATTGTGATTGCTGTGGCTACCACGGATCATCCCGCAGAACTGGTGGCACTGGCGTTGCCTGACGCCGTTGAGTTGGCGCGGCAAGGCGGAGCCAGACAAGTTGCGTTGCAGGCAGCAGAGGTCAGAGGCCAGCGTGAGGTGCTGACAGCTGCAGAATCAAGCGCCGCCGAAAATCTGTACGCGCAAAATTGCGCCGTCTGTCATGGGGAACGTGGTGCAGGGTTGGTAGGCGTTTCCGCTCCGCCCTTGATCAATGCCGTAGACCTGGCCCGTAACCGCTCCATGATCGAGAACGGCGGTGTTGAAATGCCGGCGTTCTCGATCAGGTTGGATGACAACGATATCAACTTGCTGGCACGCTTTCTCACAACGCTGGCGCCCTGAGGATGTTTATGATCAATCCGTTTGCAAACCTGCCAGTAATGGAGGGACACACACTGCGGCTGAAACCTTTGCAGCCCTCGGATGCGGAAGCCCTGTATCTGGCTGCCAGTGATCCATTGATCTGGGTGCAGCATCCTGACCCCTTGCGTTATCAGCGTGAGCGCTTCGAGAACTCCTATCTTGCCGGCGCTCTGTCCTGTGGCAGCGCATTAGTGGTGACCGACCGGGAAACAGATGAAGTGCTTGGATGTTCGCGCTACTACGATTGGGATCCAGAAACTGCTGAAGTGGCAGTGGGATTTACTTTTATAGTACGTAGTCGCTGGGGCGGTGCAACCAACGCAGAACTAAAGCAGCTGATGTTTGATTACGCATTCCAGTACGCCAACAAGATATGGCTGCACATAGGCAAGCAAAACTGGCGATCACGCAAAGCATCCGAAAAAGTGGGAGCGGTGCTTTCCCACGAAGGCTTCAAGGACATCAACGGACAACAACACGAATACGCTTTTTATTGTGTGAGCCGTGACAGCAGGGGTTGAGTTATGCAGCATGAAATGATGAACATGTTTGCTGTGCCGCTTTATCGGACGCGGCTGGGGCGCCAGTTTACTGCAGATGAGCAGGACTTTTTTCAGCAGGCATTAAAGAGTGCGGTGCCTGCGATCAACAATTTCTCATCGCCAGACAAAGCCGTGCTCCGGGCTGCACCGTTGGTTGCGCTAAGGCAGTTTATAGAAGGACATCTGGCTCAGTATCTAAAAACTGTTTTTAATACCAGCAATCAGGTGGAGCTAAAAATCACGCAGTCATGGCTGACCTTGTCTGGAAAAGGTCAGTCGCATCATATCCATACCCATCCCAACAGTGTTGTCAGCGGTGTGCTGTATATCAACCTGGCAGCTGAGGACGGTATCAATTTTTACCGCAACGAGGATAACATCTGGTATGAGCTGATGCGGCAGCAGGACAACTACTACAATGCATATCAGTATTTTGTTCAGTGTAATGTGGGTGACATGCTGCTGTTTCCGTCAAATGTGCGTCACGGTGTGCGCGAAGTCACCGCAGACGTCAATCGCATAAGTTTGTCGTTTAATACATTCTTCTCGGGACAGTTAGGTCGTGAAGATTTTTCCAATGGTTTGAGTATTGAAGTCAGGAGTTAGGACGGTATGACTGATTTGGAGCATATTCTGCTGTTTAGCCAGTCCATTGCCCGCGAAGCCGGCGCATTGATGATTTCCGAATTGCGCAAACATGGCGGCCCTGCCTCACATTACAAGTTTGCCGGAGCTGAGTTGGTCACTGAAGCGGACATCATGGCCGACAAACTGATTTGTGACGCCATTCGTAAACAGTTCCCGCAGCATTTGATTCTGGCCGAGGAATCTGCCCCGGATATGGAGGATTTAAGTCAGCGCACAGAACCTCTGTGGATCATTGATCCTATCGACGGCACCGTAAATTATGCACACGGCCATTCCCAGTCAGCGGTATCAATTGCTTATGTTGAAGCAGGTACAGTGCAGTGTGCGGTGGTATACAACCCGTTTGTGGATGAAATGTTTTACGCCACGTTGGGTGGCGGTGCGTTTCTGAATGGCCGAAGTATACAGGTCGCACACAAAACAGAAATGCGACGGGCTTTGTTCGCAACCGGATTCCCCTACATCAAGGAAGAAACTGCACTGCTGACCCGGCGAGTTGGCAAAATGCTGGAGCACTGTGCTGATCTGCGGCGCCTGGGGTCTGCAGCGCTGGACATTTGCTGGGTGGCGATGGGACGGCTGGATATCTACTACGAAAACCTGAGCATCTGGGACTTTGCCGCCGCGCAGCTGATTGCGCGCGAGGCCGGAGCTCGCTACGGGCATTTCCAGCCAGTGCCCGCAGGTGTCAGCGCTGAATTCCACAATAAAAATATTCTGGTCAGCAACGCTGTGCTGTTTGATCAGGCGCTGCAACTGCTGCAGCAAGCCGATCGCGGCGAATAATTACTGGTCCGGGCCGTAGGCGCTGAAGCTGTCGGCGCCTTCTTCCTGACAAAGGTTTATCCAGTTGTTGATACCCGCGCTGCGATATTTCTGTTTGTGCAGGATAAAATAAAATCGCCGCATCCAGTCGCGGTGCGGAGCATACAATGGCAGCAGGCTGCCGCGGCGGAATGCTTCCTGCAAAGTGATTTTGGACAAACAACCAATACCCAACCCGGCTTCCACCGCGCGTTTGATTGCTTCTGTGTGCTGCAGCTGCAGACGTATTCTCAGCTGTGGCAACAGGCCATAAACCGCGCGGTTAAATCCCTGCCGCGTTCCTGAACCGGCTTCTCGCAGAATCCAGTCGGCGCTGATCAGATCTTCATCGGTCAGTGTAGGGCGTCCTGCCAGCGGGTGGGTGGGCGCACAAAACAGGCTCAGCTCATCATCTCGCCAGGGGATTACCGTCAACGCGTCATCCTGTAATTCACCTTCAATCAAGCCAATATCCAGCTCGAAGTTACGCACTTTCTGGGTAATGGATGAGGTGTTTTCTACAATCAGCTTGACCTTGGCACCGGGGTAACGATTCATGTATTCGGCCATGATGGGAACAGCCAGATAGTTGCCTATGGTTAAAGTAGCGCCGACCTTGATTTCACCGGCTTCACCCTGATGCAGCAGCAACTGCTCAAATTCTCGTGCCTGACTCAGCAAAGCTTCGGCGCGTGGCCTCAGGCTTTTGCCAAAGTCGTTCAACTGCAGGCGTTTGCCAACCCGGTCGAACAGCTGCATATCAAAGCGCTGCTCGAACTCCTTAAGCGCGGCACTGGCGGCCGATTGCGACATGGACAGGCTCTCGGCTGCCTGCGACACGTTCTCGTGCCAGGCGGTGGCCAGAAAAACTTCGATGTGCCGGAGTGTGAAGTGCATAACGGGTCACCTCTTATTTGCAGAATCGATTAACCATATCTTATGAATTCATTTTACTGGTAACAACCTTGTGATTACCATAGGCACGCTTTTTCCGGGGATGGCCCCGGGATTCCGAGATCTGATTGACAGGATTTATAAAATGGCTGCGATTTCCAAACAGAAAGTTACCAGCGTCCATCACTGGAACGAATCTCTGTTCAGTTTTACCACTACGCGTGACAAGGGCCTGCGCTTTGAAAATGGCCACTTTGTGATGGTGGGTATGGAAGTGGAAGGTCGTCCGCTGATGCGTGCCTACAGTATCGCCAGCGCGAACTATGAAGAAGAGCTGGAGTTTTTCAGCATCAAGGTGCAGGACGGCCCGCTGACCTCGCGCCTGCAGAACATCCAGGTGGGTGATGAGTTGATGATTAGCGCCAAGCCAACGGGTACGCTGGTCGCCGATCACCTGTTGCCTGGTCGTCATTTGTACCTGGTCGGTACCGGTACCGGCCTGGCGCCATTTATGAGCATCATTCGTGATCCGGAAGTCTACGAGCGCTTTGATAAAGTGATTCTGATCCATGGTGTGCGTCGTATCATCGACCTGGCCTACCGTGAATACATCACTCAAGAGCTGCCAGAGAACGAGTTCTTTGGTGATGTGGTTAAAGAGAAGCTGGTGTACTACCCCACAGTGACACGTGATGAGTTCGAGAACATGGGTCGTGTGACCGATATTCTGGTCGATGGCACCTTCTCTGCAAAAACCGGTTTGCCAGCGATTTCTCCAGAGCATGATCGTTTTATGCTCTGCGGCAGCCCAACCATGCTTAAAGACATGTGCAAGATTCTGGATGAGGCTGGTTTTAAAGAGTCTCGCCATGGCATCCAGGCCGAATATGTGATTGAGCGCGCATTTGTGGAGTAAGTTTCCACAAGGCAAAAAAAAGCCCGGCATTGCCGGGCTTTTTTATTTCTGTGCAGACAATCAGCTCAGGAAAAAGCCTACCAGACAACCTTTGGCGTCAGGAATGTCATTCATGTCGACTTTCTCGCCGGCCATAACAGTGTCCAGGGCGTCGCGCAGGTAGTGGTGACGCACTTCCAGACGCTGTGTTTCGTAGCCGAGTTGATCGTTGATCGGGCCGCGGAAATGAATTTCGCGGGTGCGCGGATCAATGATAAAAACTTCAGCGGTACGTTCGACACCCATGGAGCGCGCAACAGATTGATCGGCATCTTTCAGGATCGGGAATGTGATCTTGAATTCTTCCGCTTCTTTCTGAATGCGGGGGATATCGTCCTGGATAAATGAGTTCAGCATCAGGAACTCAATGTTCTTGTCTTTATACTCTTCCTGGATGGCCAGGTAACTGGGCACCGACAGGCGAGCAATCGGACAGCCGGAGCCGTGGATGTACATGACAATGAAGTCTTTGTCAGCATACTCCTTTAGAGAGTGGCTTACTCCCTGGTGGTCAACCAGCTCAAAATCCTTGATACTTTTCAGGTAGGAATCCTGAGCATGGGCTACAAATGAGAGCATGGAAAGCGCTGCAACTGCGAGCAATCCGGTTATCTTACGCATGTGTCTACTCCTTCACTTCACCCTTGGAAAGTCAGCAACTTATGCTGACTGCCAGCTTGACGCATTACTTAATCAACTATCTTGACTTATATCAAGACTATCATTGTGACTAATTGTGAGAACGTTCCGGTTTTATTCGCTGGATTCCGGTCCCCCTCCAGCCTTCAAACGCGGTATAGTGCCACAAATCGAAACTACAACAGCCTATTACATGGATCTGTTTTTATGCGTTTGAATGTAACACGCTGGTACAGCGCACTGGTATTTGATCGTCCCTGGCTTGTGATTATTTTGCTAGTGGGACTGGCCGGGGGCTTCGGGTGGTACACGCAGGACTTTAAACTGGACGTGTCAGCCGATGCCCTTCTGATGGAGGACGACAAGGATCTTGAGCTGTCCCGTGCTGTAAATCAGCGTTATGGCGTTCGCGATGCCGTAACTGTGGCTTTCCGTCCTCGCGGATTTGACTTGCTCAGTGAGCGGTCACTGTTAATCATGGAGGCCATCAGAACTGAACTGCTGGCACTGGAGCGGGTGCAGTCAGTAGACAGCTTGCTGAATGTGCCTGTATTTGGCGACACGCCGCTGACCGGCATTTCCGAAGATTATCTGACAGTGCTGGATGAGGGGCTGGACCCCGAGCTTGTCCGTGAAGAGCTCATGACCAACCCTGTATTCAGCAATGCGGTAATAAGCCCAGACGGTACCACCGGGGCTATGCTGGTGAGTTTTTATCAGGATAGGCACTACATCGACCTGGTCAACCGCCGTACCGAACTGCGCAACCAGCGCAACACAACGGGCCTGAACCCTGAACAGGAGGCTGAGCTTGAGTCGGTCAGCACTGAGTTTGACGCTTACAGCACGGTATCCGCACAGCTGCGTCATGAGGATATTGCTGC
>Ga0265293_10013431_pt1 | contig 10633 bp, 7 predicted proteins | sample Munlanlewell138R_FD_192505 | JGI IMG/M metagenome (GOLD analysis project Ga0265293, IMG submission 192505) | Leachate microbial communities from a municipal landfill in Southern Ontario, Canada - Leachate well 138R | ecosystem: Engineered > Solid waste > Landfill > Unclassified | place: Canada... | reverse complement strand
TACTCCTAAAAGCTTTAATGTGTAGATCAATAGGTCTTGGGCCTATTTCACATCCACCCGGATGTGTTAGTTCATTGTCATCTAAGCCTTATACATATTGTACCATTACTCAAAAATGCTGGCAATAGTAATTTAGACGTATCTTTTAATATGTGATGATAACTGGTTTCTGTTCAGACCCTCTATAACTTGAGATATCTCTTTAGCTACCTATGAACTGTGATGATAACTGTTTCTGTTTACAGTTAGCTAAAGACTCAATCTATGTTTTATCAAAAAAGAACTGATTGAAGCTGATAAAAAGTTTGTATATCAACACTATCTCTGTGCTATAATCATATTATTAAAACATATTATGTTCATTGGAGATGTCTATGGGATTAAGACTTACTGTAACTATAATTATATCAAAGATTATTATGAGAGTTTTAAGAATACTAAAAAGAGGCGGTACTACCCTACCAGGTAAAATTGCGCTTAAGTTATATCCTAGCATTGCTACAGTTTTTTCTAAGAATTTTAGAATAATTATGGTAACAGGAACAAACGGAAAGACTACTACATCACGTATTATAGGAGAAATATTAAGTGAAAACAATATAAAATACATAGCCAACAAATCAGGTGCAAACCTACCAAAAGGCATAGTCTCTACTTTTATAGAATCAGTTAATATATTTGGAAATTGTGACGCTTCAACTGCGCTATTTGAAATTGACGAAGCTGCATTTTATGGAATGTGTAATTTTATGGAACCTGATGTTTTAGTAGTAACCAATTTTTTCAGAGATCAGCTTGACCGCTTTGGAGAGCTTTATACTACACTTAATGCTGTTAAGAATGGTATCAATAAGCTAAAAAATACAACGCTTGTCTTAAATGCTGATGATTCCTTGTGTGCATCTTTGAGTAAAGATCAGAATAGAAAAACAGTTTTTTTTGGTATGGACAAGAAGGTTTGCGTTTATAATGATGACAGTGCAGTTTCTGATGCATTGTTTTGTATTAGTTGCGGAAATAAATATGAATATGAAAGCCGTACATACGGTCATCTTGGATGGTTTAAATGTACAGACTGTGGTTACAGTCGACCGTATGCAAAGGTTGCATGTACTAATATCAGAGAGTTGAAGCCTACATACTCAACTATAGACTTTACAATTGAATGTTCTAACGAAGAACTTCTTTACACTGCAAAGATTAATCTTCCAGGACTTTACAATATTTATAACGCGTTAGCAGCTGTTGCACTAAGTACAGTATTAGATATTCCTGCTGAAATGGTCGTTAATGCATTATCTTCTTTCGAGTCTGGTTTTGGTAGAATGGAGACGATAGAAACAGACGGAAAATATATCAAAGTCATTCTTGTGAAAAATCCTACTGGATTTAATCAAGTGCTAAATTATCTATTAACTGAAGAAAAGCAATTTCAAATTGTATTTGCAATAAATGATAATATTGCAGACGGTACCGATATTTCATGGCTTTGGGATGTTGATTTTGAAAAGCTCTCGAAGATTACAGATAGTATCGATATGATGTATACAACCGGTACAAGAGCTGAGGATATGGCGGTACGGCTGAAATATGGTGATTTAGACATGGAAAAAATTAAAGTTATTAAGGATTATAACGAGCTTATTAACACAGCACTTTTAAGCATGAGCACTGATCATTGCCTTTACATTTTGCCTACATATACTGCTATGCTTGAAATTAGGGATTTGCTCAAAAACAAATATGATCTTAAAGAGTTCTGGAAATAGTCTTTTGTTATATAATATTGTAGAAAAATAGTTGTCTTGATGGACAACTTCTGTTTATACTTACTACCACAAAAACAGAGTGACAGCGTGTTTTTGTAAAACTGTTATAAATTAAAATGGAGGTTTATAAATGTATAATTTAAATATATGTGTTCTTTATCCGGAGCTTTTAAATATTTACGGAGATCGGGGAAATATTATTTCTCTTGTAAAACGATCTCAATGGCGTGGAATATCTGTGACTGTTAAAAATGTATCTCTTGGTGAATCTTTTGATCCTGACCAATTTGATATTGTCTTTTTAGGTGGAGGACAAGAACATGAGCAGATGATTATTAAAGATGATATTATTAAAAAAGAAAATGATATCAACCAATATATAGAAAATAATAAGGTTTTTCTTTGTATTTGTGGAGGATATCAGCTCCTTGGAAAATATTATGTGACCAGTGACGGCAAGAAAATTGAACTTCTTGGTGCATTGGATTTATGGACAATATGCAGTAATGAGCGTATGATCGGGAATATTGTTTTCGAATGTGATTTTTTAAAGTCTGAAACCTTTGATGGAAAGGTTGTTGGTTTCGAAAATCATTCAGGTCAAACCTTTCATGGTCAGGGAGTTACTCCCCTTGGTCGAGTTATTAAAGGCTATGGCAATAATGGAGAGGATGGTTTTGAAGGTGCCTTATATAAGAATGTATTTTGCTCCTATTCTCATGGCAGCCTTCTGCCAAAAAATCCCGAGCTGGCAGATTACATCCTCTCAACTGCTTTAAAGGAAAAATATGCTGATTTTTCAGGGCTTTCTTCGCTAAATAACCAGCTTGAAGATTTAGCCCGACTATCGGTAATTAAAAGAATTATTTAATTATTATTTCTTTTAATCCCCTCTTGGGTACACGGAGCTTACCTTTATCATCCTTGTAATATTTTATTGATCCGGTTCCTTCTTCAGCTATTGGTTCTTCGGCTGGGTATCCAAGTGCAATAGCAGTGCTTATGATTAAATTTTCAGGAATATTCAATGTTTCTCTTATTTTATCCCTGTCAATTGCACCCATCCAACATGAACCTATTCCTTCCTGCATACCTGCAAGAAAAATGCTTTGTGCAGCTGCTCCTATATCAAGCTCATATCCTGTTTTTCTAATTTGGGTATCCGCCAGTATAATAATAAAGGCAACCGGTCTTTCATTTTCTCCCGGGGTTCCATCGGGGGCAATATAACCTGCCCACTTGACTTGTTCAAACACTTTGCCTACTTCATCTCTTTCATTTACAATCCTGTATTTAATAGGCTGTAAATTTGCACCTGATGGCGCAAATCTTGCTGCATCAATTAGCTTTTCAAGAACTTCTCTCTTAATTTCCTTTTGCAAAAATTTCCTTACTGTTCTTCTTTTGTATATTGCCTGATAAACATCCATCTTGAAAAACCTCCTTGTGTGATTTCAATCCCTTGTTTATAAATTATTCTATCATAAGTTTTATTTTTATGCACTGCAAACGAACGAACTTCAGTCGGCTTTTTTATACCCCACTCACCGGGCTTTCTGTCAAAATAAAGCCAATTGTTCTTTATGCTACACTATATCATCATAACTTTTTTAGTAAATTTCGCATTAAAGTAATTAAAGATCCCTTTCTGTTATTAAAACTATTTTGATATAATTATTTAAAATATATTATATAATGTATTTCGAAGAAATTTCATGATATAATTACGCATGTGCGTTTTTTGCTTTAGCAAAAAAAATCGCACGCGCTTAAATTCCGCCAGAGGCAATATAATAAGCTCTATTTATGGAGCTTATTATAAAATCATAACTTCTATGGTGAGGGGCGTTGTTAATGAGCAGGGACATTTATACAAAAAGGATATGGGAATTGGATTTTTTAAGAGGGCTTGCTGTTATCTTCATGATATACTTTCATTTAATATTTGACCTTAATGAAATAATGAGACTTCCAATATCGTATACTACAGGCTTCAATTATTTATCAGGAAGAATAGCTGCTTATCTTTTCATAATTATTAGCGGAATAAGTTGTTCCTTTAGCAGAAGCAATGTTAAAAGGGGCTTGAAAACTTTAGGTTGTGCTCTTGCTATTACGCTAGTTTCCTATTTCTACAATTCACAGATGACAATTTATTTTGGTATTCTTCATTTTTTCGGAGTTAGTTTCTTGCTATATCCACTTATTAACAAAGTTAAAATATTTCTTATGCCGCCTTTTGCTATGCTTTTTATAATAGGAAGGTATCTGATTTCCAATGTAGTCGTAAAACATAATTATTTCTCACCAATTGGTATTTACAACTACTCTTTTTCGTCAGCAGATTATTATCCTCTTATTCCCTACCTTGGTTATTTCATTCTTGGTGTGTTTCTTGGAAAGGTTTTATATAAAAACAAAAGAAGTGTTGTGCCTAAATTAACAGAAGATAATTTTCTTAATTTTGTTGGAAGACATTCACTTATAGTTTATCTTTTGCATCAGCCTGTAATTCTAATTGTTATTTCAATTATACAAATGATATGACGAGGGAAGCAAGGGGTTACAGTTTACAGGGGTCTTAGCAAAACTGATAATGAACAATCATCTCTAATACGGCTAATTACAGCAAAGCTTAGGAAAACTAAGTTTAAAATGCCCTAGAGTTTAGTAATGTCCGTGCTGTTCTACACGCAAGTGAGTTCACGGAATTACCTAACGAAAAGGCATTTTAAACTGTGTTTTCCTTGCTGAAGCTGTATAGAAGTGTTAGAGATGATTGTTCATAGGATATACGAGTGAACAGTAACAAGCAAGGGGACGGTTAGTGCACCAAAGAACGCTCTTTGCCTTGACATAAGCTATTCAAAGTAATATAATCATTTTACATTTTATAGGGAGATTTTCAAGGAAATAAATTAACATTTACTATTTTTCTACAATATTCGACCTTTCTTCTATTGAAAGGTTGTATCCATATAAGGAGGAAGATTTATGACCACTGAAATAAGAACTAGGTATGCTCCAAGTCCTACTGGGTATATGCACATTGGTAATCTGAGGACTGCACTCTATGAATACCTTATAGCAAAAGTAAACGGTGGAAAGTTCATTTTAAGGATCGAAGACACAGACCAAAAGAGATATGTAGAAGGTGCCATTGAGACAATATACAGAACTCTAAAACTTGCTGGTCTTAAGCATGATGAAGGTCCTGATATTGGGGGAGATTTTGGTCCTTATATTCAGAGTGAAAGAAAATCATTATACCCCAAATACGCAACACAGCTTATTGAAAAAGGCGAAGCTTACTATTGCTTTTGTACCAAGGAAAGGCTAGCAGATTTAAAACAAGAACTTGAATCTGACGCAAACGTTTTCCGCTATGACCGACACTGCCTGCATCTTAGCAAAGATGAAATTTCTCATAATTTGAAATCAGGTGTTCCATATGTAATAAGGCAAAAAATGCCTTATGCTGGAGTTACAGAATTTGATGATGCAGTTTATGGCAAAATTGCTATCGAAAATAAAGAGCTTGAAGACCAGATACTGCTTAAATCTGATGGGATGCCAACTTACAATTTTGCCAATGTAGTTGACGATCACTTAATGAAAATAACCCATGTTGTAAGGGGTAGTGAATATCTAACGTCAGTGCCTAAATACAACCTCTTATATAAAGCTTTCGGATGGGATATTCCAATATATGTTCATCTTCCTCTAATTACCAAGGGTCCAGGTCAGAAGTTGAGCAAAAGAGCTGGTGATGCAAGCTTTGAGGATATGATAGACATGGGATATCTACCTCAAGCAATTATGAATTATGTGGCTCTTTTAGGCTGGAGTTCTGGGACAACACAGGAAATATTCAGTCTAAAACAGCTTGAGCAAAGCTTTGATATTAGCGGAATTAGCAAGTCTCCAGCTATTTTCGATTATGATAAACTAAACTGGATGAACGGAGAATATATAAGAAACATGAGCCTTGATGATTTTCATGAAGTTGCACTGCCTCATTACAAAAAAGTAATTAGCAATGAAGATATTGACCTAAGAAAGGTTAGTAAGGTTCTTCAAGCAAGAACTGAAGTGCTGACACATATTCCAGATAAAATTAGTTTTCTTGATAAGCTTCCTGATTATGAAGTTGGCTTGTATATTCATAAAAAAATGAAAACTAATTTGGAGAATTCGTTATCTGGACTTGAATCAGTAGTAGCTGTTTTAGAAAGACTTCCGGAATGGGAAGAACAGCAAATTCATGAAGCTCTCCTAAATCTTGCTAAGCAACTTGGTGTAAAAAATGGTCAGATTTTATGGCCTGTGCGTACTGCACTTACCGGAGTACCTGTTTCACCTGGCGGTGCAATTGAAATTGCTGATATTTTAGGTAGAGATGAATCTATACACAGAATTAAAGTCGGTATTAGTTTATTGAAAACCTAAATACACACTGCTTTGTTTACACTCTGCAGCTGTTACCATTAGTTTATAGGTACTATAATAAGTGGAAAGTAATTTTATTAATAGTTTTTAAAGTAATGTAAATATTGTGATTGATAAGTAAATTATTTCATTTGGAGGATATTATATGAGTAATGAAAACGAAAAATTGGTGAACATTAATAATCATGAAAAAAGTTTGCCTGTAAGCACAAATTTTATCGAAGAAATAATAAATGAAGATATTCGGAACGGTAAAAATGATAGTAAAGTTCATACGCGATTTCCTCCCGAACCTAATGGTTATCTTCATATTGGACATGCAAAAGCTATATGCATTGACTTTGGGATTGCACAAAAGTATGGTGGTTTATGTAATTTAAGGTTTGATGATACTAATCCGGTAAAAGAAGATGTCGAGTATGTAGAATCAATTAAATCAGATATACACTGGCTAGGATTTGACTGGGACGATCGTCTTTATTTTGCTTCAGATTACTTTGACAAACTCTATGAATTTGCTATTGAGCTGATAAAGGCAAGCAAAGCATATGTTTGTGATTTAAACCCAGAAGAAATTAGAGATTATCGTGGCACCCTTACAGAACCTGGCAAAAATAGTCCATACAGAAATAGAAGTGTTGAAGAAAATCTAGATCTTTTTGAAAGAATGAAAAATGGCGAGTTCAAAGAAGGTGAAAAAGTTCTTCGTGCGAAAATAGACATGGCTGCACCTAACATTAACATGAGAGATCCAGTTATATACAGGATTTTATTTAACAGTCATCACCGCACAGGTGATAAATGGTGTATTTATCCCATGTATGACTTTCAGCATCCTCTATCGGACGCCATTGAAGGAATTACCCATTCCCTTTGCTCCTTGGAATATGAAGATCATCGTCCGTTATACAACTGGTTTATTGAAAATATAAATGTGCCTTCATCTCCTCGTCAGATAGAATTTGCAAGACTGAATTTAAACTACACTGTGATGAGCAAAAGAAAACTTATTACACTTGTAAATGATGGTTTTGTAAACGGTTGGGACGATCCTAGAATGCCCACTTTATGTGGTCTTAGAAGACGAGGGTATACTCCCTCTTCAATAAAAACATTTATTGAAAAAATTGGTGTCGCTAAAACCTACAGCACAGTAGACATTGCACTTTTAGAACATTGTATACGAGAAGAGCTCAATAAAAAAGCAATGAGAGTCATGGCAGTTTTGAAACCTTTAAAAGTTGTTATTGACAACTATCCCGAGGGTCAGGTTGAATGGCTTGATGCTGAAAATAATCCCGAAGACGAAAATGCAGGCAGTAGAAAGATTCCTTTTTCTCGTGAGATATATATAGAGCAAGATGATTTTATGGAGAATCCTCCAAAGAAATTCTTTCGTTTAACAAAGGGACGAGAAGTAAGGCTGAAACATGCCTATTATATTACATGTAATGATATAGTTAAGGATTCTGAAGGAAATATTGTAGAGCTTCACTGTACACTGGATCCTGCTACAAGAGGCGGCTGGTCAGAAGATGAGCGCAAAGTAAGAGGAACATTACACTGGGTTTGTGCACAACATGCCATAGATGCAGAGGTCAGGCTATATAACAATCTTTTTATCAATGAAAATCCTGATTCTGATGATTTTAAAGGCTGCATAAATCCCAACTCCCTAGAAGTTTTAAAAGGCTGTAAGGTTGAGCCTGGTCTTTCAGAGGTGCCACACGAGAGCAAATACCAATTTCTTAGAACAGGATATTTCACTGTAGACTATGATTCGAAGCCTGAAAACCCAGTGTTTAACAGGACTGTTTCATTAAAAGATAGTTGGGCTAAAATTCAAAAAAAATAGTTGGTTGGTTAGTTAGTTAGTTAGTTAGTTAGTTAGTTAGTTAGTTAGTTGGTTGGTTGGTTGGTTGGTTGGTTGGTTGGTTGGTTGGTTGGTTGGTTGGTTGGTTGGTCGGAAAGACTGAAAGAAAGTTGATTAGTCTTGTTTGCAGAAGGTTGGATAACTCCAACCTTCTCTATTTTTTGATATCCATAATTAATCATATGATCATATTTTTAAATTCTTCCTCAGCTATAACTTTTATTCCAAGTTGCTGTGCTTTTTCAAGCTTACTACCAGCTTCTTCTCCAGCAAGAACATAATCAGTCTTCTTAGATACACTTTTTGACACCTTGCCCCCCATACTTTTAATAATCTCACTTGCTTCGTCTCGTTTAAGGGTTGGCAAGGTACCTGTTAATACAAAAGTTAAGTCTTTAAAGCGCTCATCACTAATTTCTCTTATGCCAACACTTTTCATGTTTACTCCTGCTGCTGATAGTTTCATAAGCGTGTCAACAGTTTGAGGATGACCAAAAAATTTTGTTACACTTTGAGCCATTACAAGCCCAAACTCATCTATTTTTAATATATCATCAACACTTGCATTTTTTATCTCATCTACAGAGTTAAAGTTTTCTGAAAGCAGCTGAGCTGCACGCTGACCAATGTGTCTTATACCAAAACCAAATAAAAGCCTATCAATATTATTACTCTTTGACTTTTCAATAGATGTCAACAAATTTTCAACCGATTTTTTTCCCATCCGTTCCATCTTTATAAGCTCATCCTTTTTGTCAGTCAAATAGTAAAGATCCGGTATTTCATTTACGAGCCCGTTATCCATCAGTGCTTGTGTTACTGCAGGTCCTAGTCCTTCAATATTCATAGCATCTCGTGATGCAAAGTGAACAATGCTTCTAAATAGTCTAGCAGGGCACTCTATACCAACACATCTGTATGCTACTTCCCCATCCTCTTGTATTACTGGAGATTCACAAACTGGGCATTTATCAGGCATTATAAATTCTATTTGAGTACCGTCTCTTTTCTCAGATATAACTTCCAATACCTCAGGAATAATATCTCCAGCTTTTTGGACCAATACGGTATCACCAATTTTTATATCCTTACTTCTTATATAATCAAGATTATGGAGCGTTGCCCGGCTGACAGTGCTACCTGCAATATGCACAGGTAAAAGTACCGCATTAGGAGTGAGAACTCCAGTCCTCCCTACATTAATAATAATATCAATAACTTTTGTTGTCTTTTTCTCCGCAGGATATTTATAGGCAACTGCCCAGCGTGGAGTTTTTGTAGTAGTTCCAAGAATTTCTCTTTGAGCCAGTGAGTTAACTTTTATAACAGCACCATCAATATCATAAGGTAAGGAATTTCTCACTTCACCAATACTATTTACTATTCCGATAACTTCCTGAACACTTTTTACCAGCTTGTATCCCGCTATAACTTTAAAACCCAAGCCTTTAAGATAATCTAGCATTTCTGTGTGAGTGCCAAAGCTTATTCCTTCCGCTCTTAAAATGTCAAAAATAAAAATGTCAAGATTTCTTTTCGCTGTTATCTTTGAATCAAGCTGTCTTAAGGATCCCGCCGCTGCATTACGTGGATTTGCAAACAAAGCTCGATCTAAAAGCTCCTGTTCCTCGTTTAACTTCAGAAATTCACTTTTTGGCATAAACACTTCTCCGCGTACTTCAATTAGCGAAATATCAGTATTTAGTCTTAAAGGGATTGATTTTATTGTCTTTAAATTTGATGTAACGTCCTCACCTACTGATCCGTCTCCTCTTGTTGACCCTCTAACAAAAACACCATTCTCATACTCTAGAGCAACTGACAACCCATCAATTTTTTGCTCAACTACATATTCAACATTGCTTTTTATTACTCCTATTACTCTTTTGTCAAAAGCTAGAACTTCATCTTTATTAAATACGTCAGCAAGGCTTTGCAAAGTCATCGAATGAGCAACTTTATTAAAAGCCTCAACAGGAGACCCTCCTATTCTTTGTGTTGGTGAATCAGGTGTGACAAGGTCAGGTCTTTGTTCTTCCAGTTCTTCTAACTCTCTGTATAACTTATCATATTCATAGTCTGAGACTTCTGGGTTGTTTTCAACATGGTATTTTTGGTTGTGATAATTTATAAGCTTTACCAATTCTAGAACCCTTGATTCAATACTAAGAGACATATTACCTCCAAGCCAGGCCGACTATCCAACTATTGTTTTTTGAATATCGCCTGAAATCTATTTTCAGAAATTAATTATATCCCTAAAGAATACATGAGTCAATTATCAAATACCTATTAAGAGTAGCGCTGAAGGCTTCAAGCTACAGTTCACAGGTAGCTAAAGAGATATAACTGTGCAATGTTAGGAAACATTAGCGAAATGCAGCTTAGAGATGTATAGTCAGAGTGAGGAAAAGTAAGCCGACTGTTTGAGCAAAAATGCAACAAAGTAATATTTCAAAATGTATTTTTGCGAGTTTCGGCTTGCCCGAGCTGAACTATACAGCTCTTGCAAATGAAGCGAAGTTTCCGTTATTGCACAGTT
>Ga0265293_10013430_pt1 | contig 10634 bp, 10 predicted proteins | sample Munlanlewell138R_FD_192505 | JGI IMG/M metagenome (GOLD analysis project Ga0265293, IMG submission 192505) | Leachate microbial communities from a municipal landfill in Southern Ontario, Canada - Leachate well 138R | ecosystem: Engineered > Solid waste > Landfill > Unclassified | place: Canada... | reverse complement strand
GGGTGGAGTTATATGGGAACACCAGCATTATATGTTCAACCAACATATAGTACCTTATTGGCAGCACAGGATCGAAGAATGAAACAAAAGGTTCTTCAATCAACATTAACATATCGAATAACAGGATTAGAAACTGGTGAAAAATTACTACATTTGTATCCGATTCCTGGTTCACGACATGAAATTAGTGGTTCATGGGGAAAACATTATGAGGGTAGAAAGGTTTGGTATTGGTATTATGAAACAAATGGAATTGGGGATGAAAAAAAATGTACAAAGGAAAATCCTGATATTGTTAGATTACCTTCTGATTCACCAATTAAAGTTTTACAATGGAATAAAATAAATGATGTTGCCAAACAACAAATAAGAAATTTATTAATTGCAAAAGTAAAAATTGCAATTGGTGGTATTAGAGGTTTTTATAGTGGTGAAATAGCTGCACTACAAAAACAATTAACATTAGATTATCGTCATTTATTAGAAGAGGGAGAAAAATTAAAAACTGAAACAATTGAACTAATAACAAACTCCTTAGATAAATTATCACAAGTTAATTTAACCGAAGCAAGAGCAAAAATTGCTGAGAATGTTAACCGTGAGAGAGGATTTCAACCACATAAAGACCCATTTTTTACATATTAATAAATCTATGGAAGATAATAGAAAAAAATTATTTGAAATAATGGAAAAAATAAATCCCGATTTCTCAATACCAAGTTTTACTATATTAGTGGGTATTTCTGGTAGTGGTAAATCCACATGGATTAAATCAAACAACACACCAAATACAACTGTTATTTCTTTTGATGAGATTAGACAAGAAATTAATGGTAATATTAATGACCATACTAATAATCTAAAAATCATTTATATTGGTTTGGATAGAATTGTTAATGAATTAAATGCAGGTAAAAACGTTATTCTTGATGCAACAAATGTTGAATCAAGAAATAGAAAAAATCAATTAAACTATATTAAAGAACGAGTAAAAAGACCATTTAAAGCTTATGCAAAAATATTTTATGCCGATCCTAAAATTACGAAAGAGAGAATAAAAAACGATATTGAAAAAGGTATTAACAGGTCTAATGTCCCATTTAACGTTGTAGATAAACAATATAATAATTTTATTAACGATATTGATAAAATTGAAAGTGATGGGTATGAAATAATTAAAGAAAATGTGAAAAAATATTTAGGGGATGATTTTAATCCTAATCAAAAATATTATCATTATTCCGATAATTTATTTAATAAGTTTATTGATCAAACCGATTTAAATTATAAACGAAAACATTCTTTAACAAATCGCGGAATTTATTTTCACGAATCACCACCAATGTATAAGTATGGTAAAAATAAATATGAAGTTCGTTTAAACATAAAAAAACCTTTTATTATTAAGGGAAAATATATATCAGATGTTGTTAATCCTTTAACCAATAAAAGAATCGAAATTGAACATATTAATGAGGACGATATAAAATATTTAACCAATCTTGGTTATGATGCTGTTGTTGGTAAATTTCCAAGTTATCAGACTGTTGTTTTTAAACCCGAACAAATTAGAATTATAAAAATTAATGATAAAGATATTGAGGAATATCTTACCAATCAAAAGTAAATAATTTTTTTATTGTTTTAATATCAAATAAACTTTCTAATTCACCTAATGGATTATAGAATGGTTCGTTGTGTAAACCAAATAATGGTGAATCATATCCATCATCATAATATTGAACATCAAATTCAAGTGGTTTAATTAATACCATCATATGTTCATTAGTGTTTGGTTCTTCATTAAAATTTATTATAACATAAACAATATCATTTGTTGAATAATCATCCCATAATCTATTCATACCATTAAAAGGATTACCATAGGTAAAACACCATAAAGAATTACAACCAATTCGTTTTATTGCTTCTGGTGATTCAACCCTAACAACAATAACATTATTATGATTATATAATAATTCCATATCATAATTATCATTAGCCATCTTAATAATATCTTCTGGTTTAAAATCAACCCCACCAACCAAATTTTCCTTTTCTTCTAAAAATTCAATAATATCTTCAATTGAATTTCCACTTTTAAATATTTTTCTATATATTTTATTTCTTATTTCAGGTTCTCTATTATTTAACATCGACAATAAACCAGTTGCATATTCAACATTATCTTTATATCTACCCAATTCCATACTGGTTCTTTCCATCCTTATTTCGTTTCTTAAATTCCTTAATGCTATTGATGGAAAATATTCTTTTAGTTTTTTTATTATACTTGCTCTTTTTGATAATGATTCAATCAATTCAAAAATATTTAATTTAAAATCATTTGGATTATTATAATTTTTTATGGGTATTAAATTTCTATTATAATTCTTTAAATTTTCATAATATTTTTTTAAATCCTTGTTTTCATTATACATCCAAGAAGCATTTTCTTTCATATAATAATGAATATCACTAATTATTTTGGTATAATTATCACCATTTGTTATTGATAAAATCAAGTCTTTATCATCACTATCTAATAAACCAGATTTAAAATATATTTTTTCAGCTTGTTGTATATTTTCAAAAAGAAAATCTGAAACAATGTTTTTAATTAAATTCCTTATCATAAAATATTTTATTTAATAATAAATACTTTAATTATTTAGTATTTATTATATATCAATAATATTAAATGGCAAAAAAGAAAAAAGATATAGTTAATCAAGTTGAAAACAGATATGGTTTGTTTGTAAATCATCAATCTAACAACTTAGATATTCTGTATGGTCAGCAATTTATTAAAAATGATAATGTACACGAAGTATTTTTATTTAAAATAAATATTGTTGAATCCAAATCACATGGTTTATATGGTCAAGCAAAATCTAAAGATAAGGTTTATAGTAAACCAATCAGATTACATGTAATGCCAACAATGGATGAAAATAAACAAGAACAATATGGCGGTTCTGGTTTAATTAGGGAAGATACTGGTGATTTGGAGTTCGGTGTTTATATGAAAGAACTTCAAGAACTAAATGTTGATATTGATAGGGGTGACATTATTAGATATAATCTAAGTGGGCAAAAAAATAGATTCTATGAAGTAACCAACGCAAGAAATGTAAACGACACACCCGAATTTAGTTTTGGTGGTTTTTATACATATTGGAAAAAAATCACTGCAACACCAGTTAAGGATGATGTTTTACCTATTGAAGATGAAGCATATGATTTTAATCAATATTCGAGTGGGTCTGGTGTTGAATCATATGATAAATCAAATCTTGATTGGTTAGAACCAATAACACGTATTCCAGAAGCACCCGATGATGGTAACCAGTATGTTAGAAAAAACGAAGATTGGCATGTTCTTGAGGAAGAACAAGCAGATTGGGGTGAACTTAATCCACAAGCATTTTCATTTATAAAAAACAAACCATTTATTATTCCAGAAGCACCACAAGATAATAAACAATATGTTCGTAAAAATGGTGATTGGATTAGTATTGTTGTTCCAGAACAAATACAAGCTGATTGGAACGAACTTGATGATACTGCCTTTTCATATATTAGAAACAAACCCTTTATTATGCCAGAAGCACCACAAGACGGTTTTGATTATGTAAGAAATAATGGTGTGTGGACAATTCATAAACAATCCGATTGGAATGAAACAAATATTTTAAGTGGTGGTTTTATTAGAAACAAACCCTCATTGTATAAAAGATTTCTTGAATTAGATGATGTAATACCTGAATCGTTTTTAGGGTGGAAAGATTCTGTTCCTATTGTTACTGAAGATGAAACCGCATTGGATTTAATACAAACACAAGAACTTGAAACAGTTTTAGCACAATTTATACACCTATCTGATGTACCAAATAATTATAATGGTCAGGGTGATAATTTTTTAAGAATTAACGGTACTGAAGATGGTATTTCTTTTTATAAATTACAACCAAGTGATTGGAACGAAATTAATCAAACATCATTACGATATATTGCCAATAAACCAATAATTTTAAATGAAATTCAATATCAGTTTAATGTTAATCCCGAAAATTCAGAAACATTTGTTTTAAATATGTATGTTACAACAGAATTTTCAATAAAAAGAATTCTAATTGAATCAGATGATATATTAAGTGGTGTAACATTAAATATAAATAATAACCCTGATCTTGAATTAGGAAATATGGAAATAACACCAACTATGTTTGATTATACTTTTAATACACCAATACAACTATCAATCGGTGATAGAATAACATTAAATACAAGTGGTGTATATACTGGTGTACCAACAATAATATTATGTAAAATACTATATTAATGAAATTATTAAAATCAAATAATCAGTTATTATTAAATTCAGATGGTAAAGCTTTAAAATTAAGACCAGATACATTTGTTGAACCACTTCCAGATGTTTTTATGTTTGAAGTTTCGGTTGATGATAATACCGAAGTAACACTACCGTTGGTTAACACCCAAACAAATATTCAGTATATGAGAATTGCACTTTATGATTCTAATTTAAATAACTTAACAAGTGCATATACTTCTTCATCAGCAGCAACAGTATTAACATTAAGCCGTTCATTATCGCCAAATACTGAATATTATTTTAAAATTTATGCAAGAACAACATCAGTTCAAACACCCAAATATTATGATATATTAGTAAGATCAACAACTGCTAATGGTACTGGTATTCCAACTGAAGAGGCAGGTTATAAAACAGTTTTAGTTAATGGTGATCCAATATCAAATGAAATCTATTCATATTATAATGATGAACAATGGTATAAATTTAAAACAGATAATAGCGGAACATATTATATTGATTTAAAACGAATGAGTAATGAAACTGGATTTTTTTATAATTATAATATTGATTGGGATGATGGTAATTATGTTGAAAATGTTATGGGTTATGATAATCCAGCAAAAACACATGTTTATCAAAACAGAGGAAATTATATTATAAAAATAACAGGTTTATTAAAAAATTTCCAAGTAAATGACGATCCAGTTTTAAAATTATTAATAACTAAAGTAATTTCATGGGGTGATGTTGGTTTAGAAACAATTAATTTCAGGGGATGTACAGCATTAACTTTACTTCCAAATCAAACAGGTAAATTAACTCAAATTAACTCATTTTATCTTTTTTGTGATGGGTGTACATCATTATCATACATACCATATGGAATATTTTTTGGTAATACGATAGCAAAAGATTTTACTGGCGCATTTAGAAATTGTTCAACATTAACAACAATACCCTCATCAACATTTATTGATAATATTAATGCCGAAAATTTTGATTCAACATTTTATGGTTGTAGTGGTTTAAGGGAATTACCCTCAAAATTATTTCAAAATTGTAATAAAGTTACGTCTTGGAGTGGTACTTTTACTTATTGTACAAATCTAACAACACTACCAGAAGATTTATTTTATAGAAATGCTAACGATGATAATTATGAATTAATTTCAATATCTGGAATGGGTGGCGTTTTTGGTATGTGTACAGGTTTAACAGAATTACCACAAAGATTATTTAGTAGTCCATTACCAGATGAAAATAATTATGTAAAAGGTTCAAGTTTTTATGCAGCATTTACAGGATGTAATCATATTCAATCACTTCCATCTTACTTTTTTTATAACCAAAACCATACAACAACATTTCTATATTCTTTTTCACGTTGCACATCATTAGTTAGCATCGGTGATAGCTGTTTTGAAAACTGCACATCAGCAACAACCTTTGGTAATGATTCATATGTAACTAATTTGTATGGGACATCAAGATATGGATTATTTGGTCACTGTTCAAATTTAGTGTCTGTTGGTAAAAATTGTTTTAAGAATTGTTTATCTGGAACACAATTTGGTAGAATTTTTTATCAATGTGTTAATCTAACAAACATTGGTGAAAATATTTTTTCTGGTTGTATATCAGCAACAAGTTATTTTGAAACGTTTCAATCTTGTTCAAGTTTAGAAAAATTACCACTAAATATTTTTGATGATTCACCAGAAGTAACTAATTTTGGTGGAACATTTAATAATACAAGAATACATTCTGGTGATGATTACATAGATTATCAAATTCCAGAAAATATTTTCCAATATAATAATAAAGTCACATCATTTTCATCAATATTTGGATCAAATCCAAATATACACACAATACCAGAAAATATTTTTGATTATACCCCATCAGTAACAAATTTTAGTTCAACCTTTAATTCTTGTACCAACTTATTTGAAATTCCATCAAAATTATTTAGAAACAATCCACTTGTTACAACATTCGATTATACCTTCTATAACACAAAAGTATCAAAAATACCAACAATTATTGAAAACGAAATTGAATATGGGTTCTTCCATTTTAACACATTAGTATCGGATTTTTCAGAAACATTTATGAGTTGTGACTTAACTAATTCGGACAATGTTTTGGCAATACCACAAATAACGTTTTATGGTAACTCAGAAGTAACATCATTTTATAGAACATTTGAAAGTAACCCATATCTTCAATCAATACCAGATGAGTTGTTTATAAACAATTCAAAAGTAACAAATTTTGGTAGAACATTTTATAATTGTAATAGTGTCGAATTCACATCAATACCACCCAATTTATTTGTTGGAAATTCAAATGCTCAAGACTTTTCATACACTTTTTATGGAACAAATATAGAAACAATTCCAGAAACATTATTTGCCTCTTGTGTTAGAGCAAATAATTTTTCATATTGTTTCTATGGAACTAAAATAATATCAATACCATCAAAATTATTTGGTGATGCTGAAGGAAACGGACCGAGAGGTTCGCTTCAAGATCTTACTGCAACTTTTATGCATTGTGATAATTTACAAACAATTGGTGCTGATTTATTTAAATATAATATAAACATATCAACCTTTTATAGAACATTTTATAGTTGTGATACGTTACAAGAAATTCCACAAGACTTATTTAAATTAGATTCAGGTGTTAGTATTGCATCCGATTTTAGGGAAATTTTTTATGATTGTATAAATTTAAGAAATATTAATACAAACATTTTTGCACACACACAAGGTGCAACAAATTTTTTTCGAGCATTTTATAATTGTCATAAATTAAAACCAGAACCAACAATGTTTTATAATTCAGGTGAAGAATCAACAAGGTTTTTAAATAAATCAATGAATTTTCAACAGATGTTTTATAGAACATTAAACGATAGTTTAGATTTGGTGATGGACTTATATTTCGATAAAAATGGATCGGTCATACAAAATTCAGATAATTATGGAAGTAACTATCTTCCATACATATCGAGATATATTTCCACATCAAATACACCAACTGGTGAGGTATATATTAAAATATATTTAAAATATCCAACTGATTCGGGTTATTATAATTTATCATTTACTGGTGGTTCAGGACTTGGTAATCCAATTCCAGAAGTAGGTGTTACGAACTTATATAATGGTCAAATTTTATATGATGAATATATATCAGGAACTGAAGAAAAATGGTATAAATTTCAAGTGACTACAAACGGATCATATTATTATATTCAACCATTAGACAATGAAAACAATCCAACCATACAAAGTACTGCTCCTGATTTATGGAATTGTAATTATACTACAACACCAGTAAGTACAGGATGTTGGAGTGGTGCTGGTAATAATGAAACATCATTATCCAACTATTTAGATATACCACCAGACTGGAAATAAAAAATGGGGTTACTAACCCCATTTTTAATATATTAAATTTTTATCATATAATAATTTTCCAATTAATGTTTGAACATCAAATAAATCTTCAATTATTTTACTATTACAATAAAAATCAATACCACCAAATTTTAATTTAATTTGATGAATCTCAAAATTTGGATCAACGGAAATTAAATATTCCAATACTTTATCAATAAAATTATTCCATTCAGGAATAATTGGTAAACCTATTGAAAAACCGTACCACCCTTGAGGTATATGAACCCTATATTTTTTTATAAAATATATATCGTTTTTTTCTGTTTTATATAATTCAATTTTTTCAGGATTATCTACCAAATATTGATATAAATTTTCATATTTAGATGGAACTTCAATTGGTTTAAACTCAAATTTTGATGCTATTTCTTTAACGTTGTCTAATACTGTCATAATAAATGTTTTTTCTTTATTTTAATTAATTCATTTTTTAATTTTTCATGTTCTTCTTTAGATTGTATTCCTAAATCATCAGCATAATTTTCATATATATCAAAGGTAAATAAAATAAATTCCTTTTCTTTATCAGATAAATATATTGTTTTTTTTGAAAAAAAATATAAAGTAATTGATAATATGAGGATAATTATTATTAAGAATAATATTATTACAATATATAAATAATTCATTTAATTTCATTATGTTAATAACTTTGCTCTAATATAATCTAATGGTTTGTATTCATTTAATTCAAAATCATCAAACTTAATATTATCAATATCAGTTAGTTTATTTTTTATATTAAATTCTGCATGACAATACATTTCAGGATGAAATGAAGTGTTTATTTCATATCTTTTTATCCACTCATTTCCAGCATCAATATGTTCATGATATAAATGACAATCAATCATTGTACTAACAAGTTCATTTGGTATCATATTCACCAAATTTCCGATAATATATAACAATATTGAATAAGATGCAACATTATATGGATTTCCAAGAAAAAAATCTTGGCTTCTTAAATTATACCAAATATTAAGATAATATTTAGGAACACCCAATTCATCGAGTTTTTTTTGTGCATTCTCATCATCAATATACATCATTGTAAATTTTTTTGCCAATTTCAATCGAACAATTAATGGAATTGGTTGTGTATAAAATTGCATAAAATTATGACAGGATGGTAAACCAACCTCATCGTTTTCAATATCTGTCGGATTATGTGCTGTAATTAACAATCTTCTATCATTTGGATTTTTTTCTAATCCATCAATTACATTTTTTAATTGATCTGTTTGCCCATTAAACCTTCTCCAGTTATAACCATAGATTTTATCCATTTCACCATAACCAGAAATTCCATTACTCACACATTTAAGAAAATCTTCTTTAGAGAATATTTCATCTTGAAATAATTTTGATTGGTTATTTGATTTATTAACTTTTTCAACATAATATCTATAAGCATCATCATTCCAAATATTACATTTATTATCATAGAGATATTTAATATTTGTATCTCCTTTTATAAACCATAATAATTCATGTAATACATTACTAAATTGAATTTTCTTTAAATCCATCAAGGGAAACTCTCTTTTTAAATCAACACGAATTGTTTCAACAAAATTTGAATTGATTTTACCAATTCGTGAATCAACAACCTTTTGTGGATTATTTATTAATCTTTTTAATATTTCATAATATTGTTCTTGATATGATTTCATATTTTTTTATTTTTTATCATGTGTATTATCAATTAAAGATATTCCATGTTTAATACCAGCAATAAAATCTTGTTTTGAATAACCTATTTTTTTTTCATCAAAAAATTGGGCAGAAATATAACCAATTTCATTACCAATATCACTAATATCACCATTCTTATATTGAATATCATTAAGATGATTAATTATTTTAATTAATATTTTTTCAAAATTTTCCATTTTAAACACCAGTTGAACCAAAACCACCCCTATCTTTTGAATTTAAATTTTCAACCTCGATAAACTTAAATCCATTTGAAAATAACCATTTTAATTTAACCCAAAAGGGCGCATTCATTGCTGGTCTTATCTCAAATTGACATATCCTATCACCAGCTTCAATTAATGTTAATTTTAATGCAATTGCATTAAATTTCCATATATCATTATTACCCGAATAACCATCATCGTCTTTTGTCGGCCCGTCAATCACCCCGTAGTGATTAGCCTGAATTACACCATATTTATTATATGTTCCAGACCTTGGAACAATATTAGCCTGAAAATATTTTGGTAGTTTTATTGAAATCCCTAATGAAATCAATTTATTTTCCCCCTTTTTAATAGAAACAGTTTCGGCTGCATGTAAATCAATCCAATTACCAAAAGATAATAGTTGATTATGTTCCGTATGTTTTTTTACATAAACTTTAATTTTCATGATTAATCCTCATTATCTAACCCAAAAAAATCAAACATATCAACATCATTATTGTTTTCAAAATTTTTTATTTGGTCAAAATTTCTGGTTGTTATATCAATAATCTTTAAAGCATTTCTTGCTTGTTCACCTTTATCTATATTCGGATAATTATTTGGATTTGCATAATATTCTAATATTTTTTTAGAAAAATCCAACATATTAATAGTATCTTCAATTGTTATCATCTTTATTTTCATTTAAAATTTCTCTTTTATTTTTTAATTCATTAATTTCGTAATCAGTTAATTTAAACATTTTACGATAAGGAAAATTATCATTATTCATAATTTTTTTTCTTAAAAATTTTCCTTGTGATTCAGCATTTTCAAATTCTTTAAATAATTCAAAACTAACATTCAGATATTCATATGTATGCCCCCTATTAAATGAAACATATAATGAGT
>Ga0265293_10013426_pt1 | contig 10637 bp, 7 predicted proteins | sample Munlanlewell138R_FD_192505 | JGI IMG/M metagenome (GOLD analysis project Ga0265293, IMG submission 192505) | Leachate microbial communities from a municipal landfill in Southern Ontario, Canada - Leachate well 138R | ecosystem: Engineered > Solid waste > Landfill > Unclassified | place: Canada... | reverse complement strand
AGGGAAGGGGGCCCGCCGCCGCGGACCCCCTTCCAAGGTTCTACAAACTCACTCCCATGCAATCAGGTTTTTTTCTGATTGCCACTGATCAGGCCTCCTCCAAAGAGTCCTTGTAGGCCTTGACCACCTCGTCAGCACCCTTGCCAACCAGCGGCTCGTAGTGGTCGAACTTCATCTCGAAGCTTCCCGTACCACTGGTCATCGACTTGAGGTCGATTGCGTAGTTGAGCAACTCCGATTGAGGGACCAACGCCCTCACCATCTGTAGATGACCGATATCCTCTTGCCCAAGGACCCTTCCACGCTTACCGGAGAGGTCACTGAGCACATCACCAAGATACTCCTCTTCAATGTAGACACTCAAGAGTACGATCGGCTCAAGAAGCACCGGAGTAGCCTTTGCGATAGCCAACTTCATCGCGCCCTTTGCGGCAAGCTTAAAGGCCATCTCACTACTGTCGACCGAGTGTTCCTTACCATCGACGAGGGTAATACCAATATCCATCATCGGATAGCCGGCGAGGAATCCTTCCTCCATCTGCTCGTGCAGTCCCTTCTCAATGCCAGGGATGTATCCCTTACTGACTGCAACACCCTTGATAGCGTTGGTGAAGGAGTAGTATTCACCTCTCTCAAGCGGCTCGATCTCAATGAGGACTCGACCGTATTGGCCGTGACCACCACTCTGCTTCTTGTGGGTATACTCGACCACGCCGCTCTTTCCACGAATTGTCTCGCGATATGCCACGCGGGGAAGCTTGGTGTTGATGTTGATCTTCTGTCGCTCGCGTACCTTGTCCAAAATCATGTTCAAGTGCAGGTCTCCCTGTCCGGAGGCCACGTTCTCCTTGGTCTCCTCGTTGAACTTGATCTCGAAGGTAAGGTCCTCTTCACTGACGCGGTGCAGGGCCTCGTTCATCTTCTCTTCACTCTTCTTGTCATCACTGGAGATGGCAAGGCTGAAGGTCGGCTGACCGAAGTCAATCGGTTTGAAGACCAGTGACTGCTCCGAAGGATCGACGATGCTATAGTTGGTTGCGCTGATATTGCTCTTGGTGATGACACCGATGTCACCGCCGACGAGGGCAGGGACTTCAACGAGCTTTTTACCGACCATACGATAGACCTTGTTGGCTCGCTCCTTGCGCGAGATGATACCGTTGTACAGTTCGGTCTCACCCTTGATCGTTCCACGCATGACCTTGAGAAAGCTCAGCTTTCCACTGAACTGGTCAATCGTCGTTTTGAAGACCAGAGCGGCAGGATTGCCTTCCTCGGCGATGGCAAAGTCTACATCGCTGCCATCTTCACCGACCACTGGATGGACATAGCCAAGAGGGTTGGGGAAGTTGTTTGCAATGAAGTTCATCAAGCCAATGAGGCCACTGCCAGCACCTGAGGCACCACAGAGTACTGGTACTACGCGGTTTTCATGCAGACCTTCCTGCAGACCGCGACGAATGTCGTCGATCTCGAGGGTCATCTCTTCAAAGTACTTTTCGATCAGGTCATCAGCACCTTCGGCCGCACTCTCGATGAGCATGGTTCGGTACTCTTCAGCCAGGTCTGCGTACTCGGCGGGAATTTCACCGACCGTCTCTTTTTCGCCGGGGTTGGCAAAGTATGCCTTGTTCTCGATGAGGTTGATGATTCCCTTGAAATCCTTGCCGCTTCCCATGGGAATCGTCACAGGGACCAACGTTGCCTTGAAGGACTCCTTGAGCTCTTCGAGAACCTTAGTATAGTCAGCGTGGTCACGATCCATCTTGTTGATAAAAATTGCACGCGGTTTATTCAAATCATCCAATCTGCGCCAGAGCTTGATCGTCTCAATCTGTGCTCCGACACGGCCATCAACGAGCATCAGTGCCCCTTCGGTAGCACGGAACGCTGCGATGGTTTCGCCGATAAACCCACTGGTACCCGGGGTATCAACGATATTCAGTTGCTTGGCTTCCCACTGAAACGAGGCAAGGGATGCATGAATGGAAATCTTGTTGGAGATCTCTTCTTCGGTATAGTCGCTGGTTGTTTTCCCACTGTCGATTGTTTCTGCCCGGGAAATCACATTCGCATAGAACAACATCTGTTCCACCAACGTGGTTTTCCCGGTTTCATTGTGGCCGATGATGGCAACATTCCTTACATCACTGCTGACAACGCTCATAAATCCTCCTCCGATCTACGCAAAAGATAATGCGTCGATCATAAACGCATGGTACCATGGTACGCTTTGTCTCTGTATAAGTCAAAAGAATTATTTTTACAAGCAAGCGATTGCATGTGAAAAAACCATTTCAATCGACTATCATCAAATGAGTTGCACCAGCGTTCGTTCAGGTACTGGAGATTTGCATCATCACAAGACCAGTTATGATGAAGAGGGCTGCGACGACGCGTAAAAGATTGACCGGCTCTCCCAAAAGGATGATTCCAACCAAGAAAGCCCCAACTGCTCCAATGCCAGTCCAGATGATATAGGCAGTACCCAGGCCAATGGTACGCATGGCGATCGCCAACAGCCAAAAGCTGATACCCATTGCTGCAAAAGTGATGATAGTGGGCCAGAGTTTGGTGAAGCCAAAGGAGAGCTTCATGTAGTATGCCCACACAACTTCAAGGACTCCGGCGGTGATGAGATAGATCCAGGTCATTTCTGATCCTCCTGATTGATTTGCCGGGTCGTCCCAGCGGCTCTCCCAGGATGGGGGAGGTCGTCCTCCTTACAGATATGGAATGAACATATCACAGGGGTCAAAATGCTTCAACGGCGGGTGAGTAGTGGGGCAGGGTGAAAAGAAACATACAGCAGGACCTGCGGGTACGGTCCTGCTGTGATGGTGGTGAGATATATAATCGCGTCGACTAGCGAGTTTGACTGATGTTCACATCGATGATGTGATTGATGTCTTGCTTGAGCTTGTACGCGAACTGGTCGATAGCGGTGACATCGTTTGGTAGCTTGTCCCCATCCTCACAGAAAAAAGTCCAGCATGGCACATCCAGTGCCTTTGAGATTTTTTCGATCGTCGCAAACGATGGGGCCTTGCGAGAGGTCTCGATCTCAGTGACAAATGAGGTTGAGACACCGATCTTGCTGGCAAGCTGTGCTTGGGTGAGGGCGAGTTTTCGCCTGCGCTCCTTTAGGTTGCGGGCAAAGATGTCCTGCAAATTGTAAGTTCTAGCCATGTTGTACTCCTCGTCAGTAAATCCAAATATGGGCTTTGCGGCCCAATACGTCTAGCTTTCATACCTATTCTGATACATGATAACAAGACTGTTGCTGATATCGCAAGGTTGTTATCGTGTGATTTCTTCACTATTAGTGAGTTTTTTGTTCGTAGTGGTCAAACTCCATGGTAAAGGTACCCCGACCCTGGGTAGCCGAACGCAGTGCTGTCGAATATCCAAAGAGCTGCTCAAGCGGCGCGTGGCCGTTGATCTGCTCACTGGCGGTGCGACTCTCAATGGAGAGGACGATTCCGCTGCGGGTGGTCAGACTGCTGATTGCCTCACCCACATAGAGGGAGGGAACGACAATCGTCACCTTCATCACCGGCTCCATCAAAGTCGGCCCGGCAAGGCGAGCAACCTTATCAAAGCACATGGCAGCACACGCTTCAAAGGCGAAGAGGGAGGCGGTCAACTCGTTGTACTCGATTGCCGTCACCTCGACTTCCAGGTCACACACCTCATAGCCATATTGGATACCACCTAAGAAGGCGTTGGTAACCCCTCGTTCAATTGCCTCGTAGAACGAAGCATCCATGCCTCGTACTACGGCGGAGCAGAGGTAGCGGTTTCCCGATCCCTGCGGACGTGGGCGTACGGTCATGGTCAGGCCGGCTTCGTTCTCCTTGCCAGCCAACACGCGGCTGAAGCGCTCGCTTTCGGTTACGCTCTTGGTAACCGATTCGCGGTAAGTGACTTGCGGCTTTCCAACGCGCGCCTGGATCTTCATCTCACGCGTCAGTCGGGTCACCAGCACATCCAGGTGAAGCTCTCCCATCCCACTTATGACCAGCTGTCCGGTCTCCTCATCATCTCTCCAGCTGAAGGTCGGGTCCTCTTGGGTAAGGGTTCCCAGTGCTTGACGCAGCTTATCCCCATCGCTTTGGGTGTTCGGCTCGATAGCAATGGAGATGACCGGAGTTGGGAAGGTAATTGGTTCAAGAAGTATTTGAGAGCCTTCGCTGGCGATCGTGTCGCCGGTGCGCCCTTCTTTGAAGCCGATGATCACGCCGATGTCACCGGCTTCAAGCTCGCTGACCTCCTCGGCTCGGTTTGCATGCATGCGCAGAATACGGTTAACCCGTTCGCGCTTCTTTTTGCTGATGTTGTAAAGTGAGGAGGCCTTTTTGATCGTGCCGTTATAGACGCGGACAAAGCTCATCGGACCGGCCTCACGATCCACTACGATCTTAAAGATCAGTGCAAGTGGGGGTTTCTCCTTTGAGTAGGAGACCTCAACCTCTTCATCCCCTTTGACTTTCAGTCCCATGATCGGTGGCGCTTCGTCAGGAGAGGGGAGGTAGTCGATGATCCCATCCAAGAGTGCCTGCACCCCGATGTCCTTGAGGGAGGAGCCGACAAAGACCGGCAGGGCCTTACGGGCGATGGTCGCCTTCTTCAGCGCCTCCCTGATCATGGTCGGAGGAATCTCCAGCCCATCAAAGTAGCGCTCGGTAATCTCGTCGCTGAAAGATGAGGTGCTGTCAATCAGCTTCTCATACCACTGGTCAGCCAACTCCTGCATCGAAGAAGGGATATCTTGGGCAACATATGTCTTGCCTTGATCCTCTTTGTTGAAGACCAGGTATTTGTGCTCGATCAAATCGATGATACCGCTGAACTCTCCCTCCTTGCCCACCGGGATATACAGAGGAACGGGGTTGGCTCCGAGTTTTTTGACCAGCTCTTCGATCGCTTCGTCAAAGCTTGCCCCCAAGCGGTCCATCTTGTTGATGAAGGCGATGCGGGGAACTTTATAGGTATCGGCTTGGCGCCAGACCGTCTCGGTCTGCGGCTCGACTCCGCCGACCGCACACACAACCATTACCGCACCGTCGAGCACGCGCAGAGAGCGCTCGACTTCAGCGGTAAAGTCTACGTGGCCAGGGGTGTCGATGATATTGATCTGATGATCTTTCCAGTAGCAGGTGGTCGCAGCGCTGGCGATGGTGATGCCACGGTCCTGCTCCTGTTCGAGGAAGTCCATGGTTGCCTCTCCATCGTCGACTTCGCCGATGCGATGGCTGGCCCCACTGTAGTAGAGGATTCGTTCAGTCGTAGTTGTTTTGCCGGCATCGATATGGGCCATGATGCCGATGTTTCTTGTTGTATGTACATTCATGATAATAATCCTTCCTCAATCGGAGCAAGCGTACCACAACAAAAGCCGATAATCAACGAGCGCGACGGGCGAGGAGAATCCGCAGCGAGTTGAGCACTGCGATGATTGTCACCCCCGTGTCAGCGATGACAGCAATCCACATCGAAGCAAACCCTAGGGCGCCAAAGAGGAGGGCCAGGGCCTTGATCGTCAGGGCAAAGCCAATGTTCTGACGAACGATCGAGCCGGTTTTTTGGGCGATATCGACCACTTCGGTGATCTTGTTCAAATCCTCGCTGAGGATGGCCACATCGGCGCTTTCGATCGCCAGATCACTGGCTCCCTTACCGATAGAGAGGCCCACCTTACTTGCTGCGAGGCTCGGAGCATCGTTGATGCCATCTCCAACGAAGGCAAGGTTAGGATAGACTTCGGAGAGACGCAGGACTTCTCGTTGCTTTTCATCGGGAAGCAAGCCGCCATGGACCTCATCGAGGCCCAATTGATCGCTCGCACGCCGGGCATTTTCAATACTGTCCCCGCTGATCATCGCTATATGATCAACACCACGCTTGCGCAGGGCTTTGATAAGAGAGGCGGCTTCAGCTTTTGGTTCATCAATGAGGGTAAAGGATCCAAGGTGGACCCCTTCGACGGCAAAGAGGATTGAAGCTTCGCTCTCCAAAGAGGGGTCAATGGCGATGCCCAACTGTTCAAAGAGCTGCTTGTTGCCTGCAGCCACCTGCTTTGAATCAACGCTGCCATACAGGCCTTTTCCTGCAAGCTCCACAACGTCAGAGGCTGTGTACGGAGCCTCAAGGGTGGCGAAAGCTTGGGCTAGGGGGTGGGTACTCTGTCGCTCCAAAGAGGCGATGAGTGCCATCAGCGTAGAGCGATCATACGACCCGTCTTCTTTCAGGTCGGCTTTGTCGATACTGAATGTCCCGCTGGTCAGCGTCCCGGTCTTATCGAAGACTACCGCATCCAAGGATCGCAGTGTCTCCAGGAAGTTTCCACCTTTGACGATGATGCCGCTACGGGCACTCTTGCCGATACCGGCAAAGTAGGAGAGGGGGACACTGATGACCAGGGCACAGGGACAGGAGACGACCAAGAAGACCAGGGCCCGGTAGACCCAGGTCTGCCACATGCCGGTGATCAGAGAGGGTATGACAGCTAAAGCGAGGGCAAAGAGGACAACTACGGGGGTATAGTAGCGGGCAAAGGTCGTGATGAAACGTTCGCTTTGAGCCTTCTTTGCAGAGGATTCCTCCACCAGATGCAGAATCTTGGTGGCTGTTGAATCTTCAAAGAGTCGGGTCGTGATGATCTCAAGGGGACCTGAGAGATTCAGCGATGAACTGAGGACTTGGTCTCCGACGCCCTTGTATTGGGGCAGCGATTCACCGGTCAACGAGCGCATATCCAGTTCACTTTGACCGCTGATGATGGTGCCATCAAGAGGGATTTTCTCACCGGCGAGCACCCGGATCGTCGAGCCTACGCCCACCTGCTCGCTTTTGACCATGCGAGTTTGCTCGCCCTCGACCAGGCGCGTCTCTTCTACCTTAAGATCAAGGGCAGCGAGGACCGAGCGGCGGCTTTGGATGACCGCGCTCTCCTGAAAGTATTCACCGATGAGGTAGAAGAGCATCACCGCTGCGGCTTCACCACGTTCGCCTATCATTAAGGCTCCGACAGTTGCAACGCTCATCAAAAAATATTCATCAAAAATCTTGCCAGCGAAGATGTTTCGTAGTGCTTTATAGAGCACGTCGTAGCCGGCGATCAGGTAGCTGGCGATGTATAGCAGAGGCTGGCCAGCGATCATGGCAGCAAAGAAGAGAGCAACAGAGGCGATGATTCGATAGAGGCGAGGCTGGATAAAGGGGGAGGTGAGGGCCGGATTTTTCCATTCATAGGTGCGCAAAGACGGTTCGATATCAACAGCCTTTGCCAAAAGTGTATCGTAAAAGGCGGGAGGTTGGGGTGTCTTTGTCTTGATGGTGAGCTTCTTTGTAGCAAAATCCACTTGGGCTGTTGCTACCCCTTCAGCTTCACTGAGGACAGCTTCAATTTGAGCAGCACAAGAGGGGCAATCGACTCCTTCAAAGGACCAGATACGCTTGGCGGTAAGAGTGGAAGGTTCAACCAAACGGACGGTAGGTTCAGCTTTTTTTGCTGCCTGTTCAACAGAGAGCCAAAAGGCGTCATCCTCACCGTTTTTGCTGTTGATCGTCAATGTCTTGGCGATGAAGTTCAATGAAGCGCTCTCTACACCTTCCTGAGTGCTGAGAGTGCGCTCAAGTTCAGCGGCGCACGAGGCGCAGTCAAGATTTTCAACGCTCCAAGTTCTCGTTTGAGTCATACGGTCCACCTCTGATGTATTCACATATGATGAAGTATTCATATGTTATGAATATTGACCGTTTTTGTCAACCCAAAAGAGAGATTATTCGGCCTCACTCTGGTAGATAGAAGCCGGTCCACTGATGAAATAGCTTACAGCACAGACAAAGAAGACCATGGCGGGATTTGAGAAGCCAAAGAGCTCAAGGGCAAGGGCAAAACACGCTAAAGGAAGCTTGGTTGACCCACTGAGCATCCCTACCGCTCCAAACATTGCAAAGGTTGCAACCGGCAGGCCAAAGGAGGAGGCCAGGAGCGATCCGACTGTCGAGCCGATGACCAGGATGGGCACAACTTCACCGCCGATGAACCCGCTTGCGATGGTGAGGATTGTCAGAATGAACTTGAAGAGCGGAGCCCAAGCACTACTAGCTCCTCGCCCTGCATCGGCGATGAGGTGGGTGGATAGGCCGTTGTACTCAAAAGAGCCTACCAAGAGGTAAATGATCAATGAGGCGGCCAATAGCAGTGAAGAGGTGAAGAGACTGCGCACATAAAAGCTGTTGGTGATGGTGCTGACCACTCTTCGTACCTGATGGATCGTCCAACAGAAGAGACGGCTGAAAAGACCAAAGAAGAGGGCTGCAAGGAGGGCAGAGCCGAGGTTGGTGAGCGTCAGTGGCATCGGCGATCCAGTTACTGTCTCGATAGTTTTGATATGAAGGGCCTGGGAGGAGAGGGTTGCGGTATAGGCTGCCACCAAGGCGGGAAGGAATGCATCGGTACGGTTGACCCGTGGATTGGAGAATTGCAAGCCAAAGAGAACGCCGGCGACCGGAGCGCCAAAGAGGGCGGCAAAGCCGCTTGCGGCTCCTGCGATCAGCCAAAGACCTTGGTGTTGAACAGAAAATGGGCGGCCACGTAATCGGCTTTCAGCCTCCCCGAGATAACTGGCAAGCGAGGAGCCAATTTGCACCCCAACGCCTTCTTTACCACCTGAGGCACCGACTAGGTGAGTAATGAGGGTAGTAGCCAAGAGCAGGGGAGCGAGTTTGGTAGAGACTTCCCCGTCCCCGTCAGTGACGCTCTCCACATAGGTGGGTTGACCCAAGGCCTCTGAAGTGCCCTCAGCGCTGCGGTTGATGACACTCATGATGCGGATGGTTCCCTCTTGTAAATGAGGACCGAGGGTTTTGAAAAGATAGGCGGTCACTACAGCGCCCAGGGGGATAGCGAGAATCAAGGCGGGGTTGGCGTGTCGGGTTTGACTGGCCGCACTTATCATGGCAGCAAGAAGGGCAATCGACGGGCCACAGACCAGCCCGATGACGATTGCCCTGATCGTCCACGCCAGCGTTTTCTTCAGATGTCCAAACCAAGTAAGCTTCATAGGCTCATCATAGGCGATGGATTGGTTTTTGAATACTCTGAAAATTCACTGGCGACAGGATTATCGCCAGCTCGCTCGTAGCTCCTTAAGCTCTTCAATATCGCGGGTATCGGCACGTTTTGGGTTACGGAAAACCTCGTACTTGGCGATGATGAAGGAGATAAGCATATCGGCCTCTTGGCGGTCACTCATACCGGTGAGCAAGACCGGCGAGTAAAAGGGTTTAGTCTCCCCACCGTCCTTCCCTTCGTAGTATCGGTTACGCTCTAGGTTGGTGGTGCCCTTCTCCCAGTTCTTTTGCATCTTCTTCAGCTCTTTAGTTCGTTTGGAGGCGCTCCAGTTGCGCGCCCATAGCTCTTCGGCCAGTTTTTTGTAGTGACCGGGGTAGAGTAGGTGAGATGGAATGTACTCCAAAGCCAAGCGTCCATAACTGATAGCCCAGTCATTGTTGCCAAAGGAGATTACCGCTGGCAGCTCGTTATACAGAGATGAGAGCACATACCAGGTCTCCGAGGAGTCGAGGGTGCCAAAGTCATTGACAATGACCGTCAGGTCCTCGAGCATCCCCTTGGCCTTTCCCAGGGCGTTCAGTGGTCCTTTGGTCTGACCCCATCTACCGATGTTGGAAGCCTTCCACAGATAGCCCTCTGGGGTAGGAACAAGGGCAATTGAGCGAAGGGCATACGCCTCTCCCTCTTCATAGGCTGCAAAGCGGCCATCCTTATCCTTTTTGTCTAGATCATCACCGATGGAGACCATCACCCGAGCCAGGCGCCAGAGAATCTGGGCCTGATCGGCATTGCTTCCCCCTTTGGCTAGTTCATCCAATAGGAGAACTCGCGCTTCAATGAACCGGTCGGTGTCAAAGAGGGCATCGGCTTGAGTAGGGTTAAAAGCCCCGAAGAGGGAGCTTGTAAGGACTGCCAGTGAGATTAGGGTCACTAAAAACGTACGTGCCATGGTATCTCCTCCACAAATTGCTAACGAAATAGTGCTTTGAGCAAACCAAGTTTGCCCTTATAGGGTGCATACCGCACCGGAACATCGATTAATCGTGAACTTTTGGTAATGCTCTTGATGTGGCTGAAGGCCAGAAAGCCCGCCTCTCCGTGGTAGTTACCCATACCACTGGGGCCCACCCCTCCAAAAGGTAGGCGCGAGTTGGCCAAGTGTAGTACCACATCATTTATGCATCCCCCACCAAAGGGAAGCTCCGCTACAAAGCGCTTTTGGTGGGTCGGGTCATTGGAGAAGAGGTAGGCTGCCAAAGGATGGGGCCGATCTCTGACCCATGAAAGGGCTTCATCAAAGTGCTCATACTCGATGATCGGCAGCAAGGGACCGAAGATCTCTGCTTGCATCAAGGGCGATTGAAGATCGACATCGCCAAGCAGCGTAGGTTCAATCTTCAGTCGCTTCTCATCGTATTCGCCGCCGCTGAGGATGGTTCCGTGGTGCAATAAACCTATGAGGCCAGCGAAGTGCTTCGCGTCTATGATTGTACCAAGGTCCTCGCTGTCCATCGGGTTTGAGCCGAACATTTCAATAATGCTTGCGTCCATCGCC
>Ga0265293_10013424_pt1 | contig 10638 bp, 9 predicted proteins | sample Munlanlewell138R_FD_192505 | JGI IMG/M metagenome (GOLD analysis project Ga0265293, IMG submission 192505) | Leachate microbial communities from a municipal landfill in Southern Ontario, Canada - Leachate well 138R | ecosystem: Engineered > Solid waste > Landfill > Unclassified | place: Canada... | reverse complement strand
TGATAAACCAACATAAAAACCTCACCGGACAGAGTCTCTTCCAATGAGGTTATTACAAGAAATAAATAAGATAAACTACGCTACACGCCGATACATTATCTGGAATATCCTACCGATTGAGTCAGTAAAACCTCCTGAGAAGGCTTCAACTCCAGTAGTGAATGTAATCTTTCCTTATCGAAAGAACCCCGCACGACAGTACCAAGGCCTTCGGAGACAGCGTAAAGGTAGATATTCTGTGAAACGAAACCGCAACCAATGTAGGCATATTCCCTGCCGGATGCTTTTTGCATGTCTGCCACGAAGATCAGGTTGAGTGGTACAATAGCCACGAAGTCCTGAGTGCCTGTCTCCGCACGGAAATCACCTTTTTTCACCTCTTTCAGCAGATGATTGCGTGCATCATAAAAATAGAGTGATTTTGAAGTGGTGACATAGAGTTCCAGCTCCTGGCGATTGTTGGCGGTAGGTGCCGTACGCTTGTCGGCACGGTTGAATCCGTTGGCTGCCCACAATAGGTCTGACAACTGCTGTAGAGACAATTCTTTATCCTGAAAGGTTCGTGTGGAGTGTCTCTGGTTCAGTGCATCCATCAACGGTTTTCCCCCGGAGCGAACGGGTGTCGGTAATTGCACATCCTGGGCATGTAGGTTAAATCCAATCAGGATCGCAATAGATGCAAACAAAAAGGCTTTCATATCAAAACAATTTAAACATAATCACTTCTTTCAACAGTTCCTGTTATCACAAAACGAACCGTTATTTCTCAATACCTGGCACCTTGAAATAGATGCCTTCCATTCCTCTTTTATTCTCCTTTAGTTCCAGGTAATTGCAGCCGTCAACTCTCATTTGCGCTGCCGATTCAAACTGAAAAATCTTAAGGATGCTGAATTCATGGCGTGGAGAGATCACGTGGTAGGCTGTCTCGCAGCTTTCGCCGTCTCCTGACGAAAGTATTGCCCCTATGATCGAGATAAACCGGTGTGATGCTTTCTCTCCCATCTCTTTATCTCCTTTCTGGTGATAGAGGAAGCAGAGAAATCGCATGGTTCGCAAATCGAAGGGATAATCCTGGAGCGATTTGCACACCAGATCAACGACCTTGTCAAAATTCCGCTCATCCTCTTTCGCATTTCGAAAATATTTCTCAATCTTTTTCTCATCTCTTGATTTCCAGTCGGGATCATAATTCTCGTGAAAGATAAAGCCATAATAGAGATGTCTGAAATCGGTCACCGTCAGTGTAGAATCAAAAGCTTCATATCTTTCCATTAATTGGGGATAATAATAATCGGAGCTGCTGTCGAATATCTCCTGTTTAATGGATTCATAGTCGGGTGCCTGGGCAATAGGCACCTGTGGGTATAATTCACAAAATGCAACTGTAAGCAGGATGAAAACCAAAATATGTCTCATGATAAGGTTATTTAAGTGTGTAAAAAAGGTATAGTCAAACAATATTCCCGAATGCAGACAGAATGTATCATGGCTGCAACATCACCTTTCAATCCTTAAAAGTAATAAAAATATGAGAAGATAGCGTCAGAATTATGTTAAATTGTATTCATCTCAATCTGTGGCGATTAAAAAAAAGGAACATGAGACTCAACACCGAAATAAGGCCGGAAAGACCGGCCTTATTATTCTTTTTGATTATCACATTAAGTTTTTTTCGCTATTCCTCCATCATCAATAACAACGGATCGGAGAGGTATCCCATCACCCTGGCGAGGAAGCGGGTGGTCTCACCACCATCCACGATGCGGTGATCCACAGTGAGGGAGAGCGGCATGATGTTGCCGATCACGATCTCATCCTCTTTCACGATGGGTGTTTTCATGATGCGTCCTATTCCCAGGATGCCCGCCTGAGGGTAGTTGATCACCGGGGTGGCGTAGATGCCGCCAATGGAGCCGAAGCTGGTGATGGAGAAGGAACCCTCCCTCATCTCCTCGAGGGTAAGCTTGCGGTTTCTGGCTTTCTCAGCCAGTGTGCCGATCTGACTTGCGATGTTGAAGATTGAGATCCTGTCGGCATCACGAATCACCGGCACCACCAAGCCATCGGGAGCATCCACCGCAATGGCAATATGGCGGCGATTGCGTACCATCATCCTGTTGTTCTCTGCATCGATCTGAGAGTTGAGCTGCGGATGGTGCTTCAACGCTTGTGCCACTGCCTTCACGATGAAGGGAAGATAGGTAAGCTTCACCCCTCTTTCGGCATAAATGGGCTTGTATTTTGCTATCACCGCTTGCAGTGCAGAAATCTCAACCTCCTCAAAAACCGACATATGAGCTGCATTATGCTTGGCATGCAGCATGTTACGGGCGATGGTCTTGCGAATCTGTGTCAGTGGCTGGTAGGTCACATCCTCAGTGGCATTTTTTTCTGTCGCACCACTTGGTCTCGGCTGGGGAACAAACCCACTGCCGAACTGCAGGATATCCTCTCGCTTTACTCTGCCGGAGGGACCGCTCCCCGGTACTTCGTTGATGTCAATACCCATCTCTTTGGCCAGGGCACGTGCCACAGGAGTAGCCAGTGCTTTGCGATCTGATTTATCTCCTGTTCTTGTAGCTATCGCTCCCTCATTGCTCGCTGCCAGGAGCCCATCGTTGCCGGCCACCTCCATGGTACCCACCACAGCAGCGGCATCCTCTCCTTCGGCTATCGGTTCCCGGGTGGACTCTGGTGTTGCGACCGCAGGGTCTGCTGTAGCACCTGTTGAAATATTACCACTGCTTTCCACCTCGATTTCAGCAAGTGGTGCTCCCACCTGAATCAGATCACCCGGTTTCCCGTGAAGGGTAGCAACGACCCCGTTCTTCGGGGAGGGAATATCGGCCACCACCTTATCGGTTTCCATCTGTACCAGCGGATCGCCTACTTTCACCTTGTCACCCTCCTTCACATACCATTCCAGGATGGTTCCTTCTTCCAGTCCTTCACCCAGATCGGGGAAATTAAAAACATATCTCATAGTTTCTCCGCTTAAAAATGAATGGTTTTCTCTATTTCATAAAAAATCCGGTCAGGGGAGATGATGTAATAGGGTTCTCCCTGTGCCAGGGGTACGATGGTGTCGAAGCCTCCCACCCTGCGCGGGGGGGCTTCAAGGTAAAGAAACGCTTCTTCGTTGGCGATGGCGATCAGTTCAGATCCCACGCTGAACGATTCGTGTGCCTCGGCTACCACGATCATCCGCCCCGTCTTCCGCACGGAGGTGCGGATGGTCTCCCTGTCGATCGGATAGATGGAGCGCAGGTCAATCAGCTCCACCGAGATGCCTGCCTCCTCCGCCATCACGATCGCCTTCTGGCATTCACGGATCATGGCGCCGAAGGCTACCAGGGTGATGTCGCTGCCCTCCTGCACCACCCTGGCCTTGTCGAGGGGTAGCGTGTATTTCTCTTCGGGCACCTCCTGCTTGATGGCCCGGTAGATCCGTTTCGGCTCCATGAAGATGATGGGATCATTGCTCTCCAGGGCAGCGATCATCATCCCTTTGGCATCATGAGGAGTGGAGGGAATCACCACCTTCAATCCCGGTATATGGGCGAAGAGTGCCTCCGGGCTGTCGGAGTGATGCTCCAGCGCATTGACACCTCCACCGTAAGGGAAGCGGATTACCATGGGTGCCTTGTATTTGCCCCGGGAACGGTTCTGGATGCGAGCCACATTCGACAGGATCTGATTGAAGGCAGGGAAGGTGAATCCTTCAAATTGCAACTCCACTACCGGACGAAGTCCCGAGACTGCCATCCCCAGGGCAGTACCCACGATTCCCGACTCAGCCAGGGGTGAGTCGAACACCCTTTCTGTTCCATATTTCTTCTGTAGTCCTTCAGTGACACGGAAGACACCTCCCTCCACTCCTACGTCTTCACCGTAAACCACAATATGCTCATCCTCCTTCAGTTTGATCTCCAGCGCATTGTTGATCGCCTTCACCATGGTCATCACGCTCATCCTCTCTTCTCCTTCCAGCTTAAGAATTGTTCATACTCGCTCTTCTGTCTCCTCAGTTCATCCGGCATGTCACTGTAGATATGTGTGAACACATCTTCAAGTGGATAAGATTTCTCATTCTCCGCCTCTGTGAACTCCCGGTCGATCTCTGCTTTGTACTGTTCCCGAAGCTGCTCCTCATCAATGGACCAGATCCCTGCATCCTGCATGTATCGCTTCAGTCGGATCAGCGGGTCACTCTTACCCCACAACTGCTCTTCCTCCTTCTTGCGATACTTGGAGGGATCATCGGAGGTAGTGTGAGCCCCCAGACGATAGGTGAGCGCCTCTATCAGTATCGGTCCCCTGCCCGACCGCGCATGCTCGGCGGCAGTCTTGTAAGCGAGATACATCGCGAAGAAATCATTGCCATCCACCTTGATACCGGGGATACCGAATGCAACCGACTTGACCGCGAGGTTGATCGAGTTGGTTTGCTTCTGTACCGGTACAGAGATGGCATACTGGTTGTTCTGGATGGTGAAGATCACCGGCACCTGCCATACGCCGGCGAAGTTGAGCGCTTCACTGAAGTCGCCCTCTGAGGTACCGCCGTCGCCGATAAAGGTGAAGACCGTCTCATCCTTCCTCCGGTATTTCACCGAGTAGCCCACGCCGGTGGCGTGTTGAAGCTGTGTGCCAATGGAGATGGCTATGGGAAGCGTGTGATGGGCATTCTGGAAGCTGCCGCCCCACTCGTTGCCAAGGTAGAAAAGAAACATCTCCTTCATGGTCACCCCTTTTGAGAGAAGGGTTCCCATTTCGCGAAAAGCGGGTACGAGCCAGTCCTCATGCCGGATGTTCATCCCCGCGGCTATGTGAATCGCCTCCTGGCCCAGGTTGGGTGTAAAGGTATACATCCTTCCCTGGCGCTGGTAGGAGACTGCCATCTCATCGGCAGTCCTTTCGTATAACATCTGTCGGTAGGCATCAATTATGGTCGCATCATCCAGCTCCGGCATCAAATCCTTTCGGATCAGCTTGCCCTCCCGGTCTATGATCTGCAGTATTTTATCATCCAGTGGATTGAAGTCACGGAAAATCGCAGGTAAATCGTCTTGGGTCATTTATCTGTCTATTTAGAACCAGTTCAAATAATTCTTTGCACTGAATATAACAGTCACCCTGACAAATAGTTTATCTCAATGTGTATAAACCTTGACAAAAAAAAATAATTAACTGATTACCTTTTATCTAGAGTCAGACACCTGTGGATAAAAAGAAAACAGGTGCGTAATATCATGTTCATGTAGAGTGGGAGTCGACAGTATCCCAACGTCCCAGGCAAAGACTGATGTAGTCAGTCTCTGGGATGTAAGCGATAAGAGATGTAAAGTCACATGAAAAATGCAACGGCTGGTTTTGGTAAATCAGTACGCAGATACTTCAATCGGTTGGTGGCACAGCACCTCTCTGTAATATTCTTCTTTCAGCTGTTGCATCGTTTCTCTAACGGAGATGATTGCTTTTGCCTTATAGGCGTTGGTGCCGGCAAAAGAGAACCCATGAGTAAAGTCTCCTTGTGCTGCGTTAAACAGTGCTTCGGAGATGCAGAACTGAACTTTCTTGTAGTCGCATGTCTTCAGACACTTCCAGGGACACCGCACCGGCTTCTGTGCACCTTGCTGAATCTCCCGTACAAAATCATTGACGATCACCCTGCCGGGAAGGCCGACCGGGCTATCAATCAATACAATATCGTCCTTCTTACAGTCGATATAATTCTGCTTGAATTTTACAGAGACATCACACTCAGTGGTGGTTACAAACCGGGTACCCATCTTCACGGCTTTGGCACCCGTTTGCAATATATTGTACATATCACCACCGGTATAGATACCACCAGCTGCAATCACAGGGATCTCCCTGCCTGTTGCCTGTTGGAAATGATCCATCTCCGCGACAGTCTCTTTCACAATCGTGTAGAGTGATTGCCGGCTCTCCTTGAGCTCCTCCTTGCCAAACCCGAGATGACCTCCAGCCAGGGGACCCTCTACCACCACGGCATCGGGAATCCGGTTATACTTCTCCAGCCAGTGCCTGAAAATTAATTTTGCGGCTCTGGAGGAGGAGACCTTCGGTACGATCTTCGTTGTGGTATCGTCCTGGTTGATGCTTTCCAGGAATGCAGGTATCTTAAGGGGTAATCCGGCACCAATAAAAACAACATCGATTTTTTCTTCAAGAGCCACTGTCAGCAGTTCATCGAAATCGGAGACAGCCATCATGATATTCGCACCGATGATACCCTCTGTTTTCAGACGCGCTTTCCGTATCTCTTTTCGCAATGCGATCCTGTTCGATTCCCGAAAATTTTTCCTGTAACCGGGCTCTGACATCCCAATTCCGACAGCAGAAATCACACCGATACCACCCTCATTTGCTACTGCGGCAGCCAGTCCCGACATTGAGACACAGACGCCCATTCCTCCCTGTATGATTGGCAGCTTTGCTGTCAGATCACCTATTCTAAATTCATCCATTTTTTATTGTTTGATAATATGAAACGAGCATGACAACTATTCTCACACAAGAACATGATTAAAGCGAGTTCCATATGATACCTTTGAAAATCAATAGTTTTAATCATATGAAACATGCTTGCACAATAGTGCATGTAAGCAAACAGCGATAACTCAACAATAAAATTATGGATGATAGAGCGGACGACAAAAAAATGGGGGTGCCCGGTAAGAAAATAGGGATGGAGAAATAAATTAGGGGTGAGAAATGGGAATAGAGTGGCCAAACAACTATAGCAGGAGCTTCTTGAATTCCGTGATATACATATGTGAAACCTGAACGGGGAAATCCAGATTTTCAATATACAGGGTATATCCCTGGGAATTCCCCTGCACCTCAGTGATGCGACGTATATTCACAATGAAACTTCTGTGACATCTGAAGAGAAAACCACAATCGTGTGTAGTGGTTTCAGCTTTGTTTAAAGTGCTTCTGATGATATGTCTTCGCGGCGTTCCCTCTCTCTCGTAATAGATCTCAACATAGTTATCTGCTGATTTTATCACCGCAATTGATTCCGGATTCAGTGTGATCTCATCGTTCTTGTATTCCGACTCGAAATGAATCAGTTTTAGGTTCTGCTCTCTTTTTTCGATTAGCTTTTTGTTCAACAACTGTGCCGATTTCAGATTGGAGCGCAGCATCAGGTTATAGTTGATGATGATCAACAGCGCCACCGGAACAGATCCAATCAATATGATTTTCAACACATCTGTGAATACAATGCCAATGGGTCCCACTATTTTTGAATAAACCAACAGAGCACAACTTGAAATTGAGAGTAACATCCACAAATTCCAGCCGATCTCCCGCTTTATATTCCACCGGCTGCTGTTGAAAAAACGGGGGAACATACTTGGCAAAACAATCAGATTCAAGGTTAGTATAACAAAGAGAGAGGCTGCGATCCCAAAGACCAGATATAGGATTTCTCTTGTTGAAAAAGTGTTGATGCCAATTGGCTGAAAGAGAGACAAGAATGCAAATATTCCTATACTCAGAAACAGAACGATCCTGGCATTGTGTTTCAGATCATCATTAAGCGGATAAGGCTTGTTCAAAAAACGAAACACTCTATTCATTGTTGCATATTTCTAAACAACAAATGTACAAATAATAATTGAAGCATCAGGAAGGTATCACAACTCATTAGAGCCTTTGTCTGATCTATTCCCCGTATAGAATATCAATTGTTCACAAATTAAAGCCATTTCACAACAAATTTCATTATTTTTGCACCCACAACAGATAAAATAGTGATCTTTGTTTCTTTATTGGGAAAATACAATTCAACAACTTCTAAAGATATCAATCCAAATGTTTAAGATTCAAACGTTAAACGCAATCGACCCTGAAGGTTTATCAATCTTCCATTTGGGCAATTACGAGATTGCCAGCGAACTCCCCAATCCTGATGCAATTGTTTTGCGCAGTTTTAAAATGCACAACATGGAACTACCCTCCTCACTGAAAGCCGTAGCAAGAGCGGGTGCCGGTGTCAACAACATTCCAATTGAAAAATGCACAGATAACGGGATCGTGGTGTTCAACACTCCGGGAGCAAATGCAAACGGTGTAAAAGAGATGGTGATTGCCGGATTGATGCTTTCTTCGCGCGACATCATCGATGGTGCAGTATGGGCTAAAACACTGGTCGGCAAGGGAGACGAAATACCGGCACTCGTAGAGAAAGGTAAAAAGGAGTTTGCCGGACAGGAGATCAAAGGCAAAACACTCGCCGTGATTGGCCTTGGCGCAATCGGCGTGTTGGTGGCCAACGCCGCCAAGTCTTTGGGGATGAACGTGATTGGCTACGATCCCTACATCTCTGTGCCGCAAGCGCTGAAATTGAGCAACGAGGTGAACTGGGTGCAAGGGATTGAGGTACTGTTGTCGCAAGCCGATTATGTGACGCTCAACATCCCGCTAACACCCGAGACCGAGGGGTACCTCAACAAAGACAAACTCAAGATGATGAAAAACAACGTGCGGATATTGAATTTCGCGCGTGGTGGCCTGGTCAATCTGAAGGATCTGAAAGAAGCAATTACATCGGGAAAAGTAGCCCGCTACATCACCGACTTCCCCGACAAAGAGGTATTGGAGATGGAGAAGGTGATTGCTATCCCACACCTGGCCGCTTCCACCAAAGAGTCGGAAACCAATTGCGCCGTAATGGCAGTAAATCAGGTCAAGGATTTTCTGGAAAACGGCAACATCACCAACTCGGTAAACTTCCCGGCTGCCGCAATGGAACGGCACGACGGTTGCCGCATCACCATTGCAAACAAGAATATACCGAACATGGTCAGCCAGATTTCCAGCATCCTGGCTTCCGAACACATCAACATCGACAGCATGTTGAACCGCAAATACAATGGCATTGCCTACAACATCATTGATGTCACCCAAAAGACAGTCGACGCGTCGATCAGCGATAAGCTGAAAGCGATCGACGGAGTCTGCATGGTGCGGATCCTGCCGGCAATCTGAGCGAACCAAAACGGTGATGCCACTTCACATCACTGATTCCGGTACATCAATAGCTTCATAAGGCCGTCTCATGTGATATGATGAGACGGCCTCTTTTTCTGTTTTGAATTTACTTATTGTGTAACCCTATTACACCACGAGACAGGAATTATTCCGTCCTTCCGGTATATGCATCAACACCAGATTTGCTTAATGGCTGTGCGAAGAACTTCTCGGCAGCTTTGTCGATTTCGGCAACCCATGGCTGTTCTCCTCCGGCGCATTGGACCACCCATAGCTTAAGCTCTTTCTTGTGCCAATTAACGGTACAGTTAGTACCCCAGGCTCCACCATGACCAAACCAAGCATCTTCGCTGTCCACTTCCGGTGCTGACAAGCCGAGGGAATAGCCGCCCAGACCCTTGGGACGGGTGGAAAGAGCGAGAAGATTCTTCACTGTTTCTTCTTTCAAGATGCGTACACCATTCTCTCCCAAACCAAGATTCATCAGCATCTTATAAAACTTCAGCTGGTCATTGGCGGTGGTCCAGAGACCTGCACCGGCAGAAGCAAATACATGGGAATCATTATAAGGGCGTTGCTGCCATCCCATTTCTTCAACCCACTCGGCTGGAGCATTCTCTTTGCTCAAATAGAGCTCTATCTTGTTCTTAAGCTGTTCGTCGGTAGGCCAGAACCATGTGGACTCCATTCCCAGGGGATCAAGCACCTCCTGTTTGAGATAAGCCTCCCACTTCATCCCAGTGACTACCTCAACAACAGCAGCACCAATGTCAATTCCCGTGTTAGAATAAAGCTCGCGGGTACCGGGCTCGAACATGAGGGGTGATGCGGCGGCGATGGAGGCTGTCTGGCGAAGAGGAGCTCCTCCGGACCATCCACCACCCCTGACGTCTGAGCGCTTGGCACTAATTTCGAAAGGGAAACCTCCGGTGTGGTTGAGCACCATACGGATGGTAAGTACGTTCTTTGCCTTATGAAGGGTCTTTACACTATCATTTTCTGCATCCAACACCCATAATTCCTCAAACTCCGGAAGATACTTTGAAACAGGGTCGTCGAGTGAAAGGCGTCCCTCTTCAACCAGTTTGGCGATTGTCACTCCGCAGAATCCTTTTGTCTGTGAACATTGCATGAATACATTGTCCATCCTTATTGGGCGCTTTTCTGATACGTCGGCATAGCCTATGCAGCAGGTTTCCTGCACGCCGTCCTTGTAGAATACACTAATGGCACCGGCCAACTGACCACTATCCACGTAGGGTTGCAGCACTGTTTTTGCATAACTTGTCCTGGAGTCTTTTGGCGCATTCTTGGCTGTAGCTGATAAACAGAACACAGCAATCAGCAAAAAAATCGTTTTCTTCATGTTTTTATGATTATAATTAGATTATTCTGTTATTTCCCCGATACAGGAAATACAACTAATTTAATTTCAGCATTTTACACGTTTTGCGATACAAATTGAGAGTTACATTCTACTTACTTGTTTTTGATTATCAAATAGTTACAAAAATAACGTCTTTTCCAAGGATTATTCACTGGATATCAGATATTTGCATTTTCAGATTTGTACCGAGTTTGTACCGCATTTCCTTGAGTTTTAAC
>Ga0265293_10013423_pt1 | contig 10639 bp, 9 predicted proteins | sample Munlanlewell138R_FD_192505 | JGI IMG/M metagenome (GOLD analysis project Ga0265293, IMG submission 192505) | Leachate microbial communities from a municipal landfill in Southern Ontario, Canada - Leachate well 138R | ecosystem: Engineered > Solid waste > Landfill > Unclassified | place: Canada... | reverse complement strand
TTGACAAAAATATGTTTTTGATATATACTAGAAAAGTAGTAATCATTACTACATTTCTAGGAGAGGAGTACTAAAATGGACTATTCTCGTCAAAAAGAAAACATATTAAATTGCATAAAGATTAGAAAAGAACATCCAACTGCTGAAGAAATATATTTAACATTAAAAAAAGAATATCCAAGAATAAGCCTAGGAACAGTATATAGAAATCTAGATAAATTAGTTAAAGAAGGATTAATACAAAGGCTTAAAAAATATGATGAAAAGGATAGATTTGATGCAAATATTAATCATCATTATCATGCAATATGTATAAAATGTGGAAAAATAGAGGATGTTTTTATGGACTATTTTCAAGAATTAGATAATAATGTAATATCAAAAGGATATAAGATATTATCACATGAATTAAAATTTAATATGGTATGTAGTAAATGTAAATAAGGAGGAATAAAATATGGATTTAAAAGGAAGTAAAACAGAAGCTAATTTATTAGCAGCATTTGCAGGAGAGACACAAGCAAGTATTAAGTATAATTATTATGCATCAAAAGCAAAAAAAGATGGTTATGAACAAATGGCAGATATATTTAGAGAGACTGCTGAAAATGAAAAAGAGCATGCTAAAATATGGTTTAAATTATTGCATGATGGCATTCCATCTACGATTGATAATTTAAAGGATGCAGCAGCAGGTGAAAATTATGAATGGACCGATATGTATGCAGGGTTCGCTGAAGTTGCAAAAGAAGAAGGATTTAACAGAATAGCGTATTTATTTGAAGCTGTGGGTAAAATAGAAAAAGAACATGAAGAAAGATACAAAAAGTTACTTGATAATATTGAAAAAGGACAAGTTTTTGAAAGAGATGGAGTAAGAATATGGAAATGTAGAAATTGTGGACATATTCATGTAAGTGTAAAAGCTCTAGAACTATGCCCAGTATGTGATCATCCAAAATCTTTCTTTGAAATTAATGCAGAAAATTATTAATAAAAAATAATATAAGTAATAAAATTCCCTCTAGTGTAATAGTTCATTAGAGGGGGTTTTGCTTCTAAATTTATATAAGAATATAGAATATAATTGACAAAAGATACAGTGTAATATATAACCTATGACATAGAGTAACTTAGTGTGAATAATATATTTGAAGATAAAAAAATTGATGTAAAACTTATTTAATATAATAAAAAATGTAAAAGGGAGGAACAATAAACTAAATGAAAAAACTACTAAAATATTTAAAACAATTTAAATGGATGATAATAGGAATAACGGTGCTTGTAGTAATTCAAACATTGGGAAATTTATATTTGCCAAATTTGATGTCAGATTTAATAAATAATGGAATTAGTAAGGTAGAGTATAATTTGGACGAATCAAGATTAAAAGAAGCGTTAATAAATGGAGAATTACCAGAACTTAGCGCAAAGATTGAAGATTCAGGAATCACAATAGATATGCTTAAACAAAATCCAGAAGCTGTAATTAATAGTATGAAAGATAATATGTTAAATATAAAGGAATCAAAGGATTTAAAAGATATATCAGCTCAGGAACAAACATTTTTAAAACAAATGATGGACACAGGAGTTATGGAAGCTAAAAATGTAACAGATATGGATTATATCATAAAAGTAGGAATAAAAATGATTATAGTTACACTAATAATAACAGTAGTAACAGTTGTTGCAACCTTTTTATCTGCAAAAACTTCCATTGGATATGGTACAGTGGTGCGAAACAATCTGTTTGCAAAAGTTTCAAGCTTCTCACAAGGAGACTTAAATAAATTTGGAACACCATCATTAATAACAAGAACAACAAATGATGTAACGCAAGTGCAAAATGCTACATTTATGGTACTTAGGATGATGATTATGGTTCCGATTATGTGTATAGGAAGCATTTTCATGGCCCTTTCCAAAGATAAAGGATTATCATGGGTTTTAGCAGTAGTAATTCCAATCCTTTTTATAGTACTTGGAATAATAATGAAAAAAGCCACACCATTATTTAAAGCATTACAAAATAAGCTGGATAAAATAAATCTAATAATGAGAGAACAATTAGTTGGTGTAAAAGTAATAAGAGCGTTTGACAAGGATACATATGAGAAAAAAAGATTTAATACTGCAAATATGGAACATATAACAATATCAATAAAAGTACATAGGATAATAGCTGTTTTAATGCCTGTAATGACCATTTTACTAAACTTTACAACAATTGCTATAGTGTGGTTTGGTTCAAAAAGAATAGATGCAGGAGTGCTTCAAATAGGTGACATGATGGCATTTATTCAATATGCACTTCAAGTATTATTCTCTTTTGTTATGGCTACAATTATGTTTGTTATGCTACCAAGAGCTGTAGCTTCAGGTAATAGAATACAAGAAGTGTTAGAGTTAGAACCTTCAATTAAGAATAAAGATGAAATAATAGAAGTTGAAGAAGCTAAAGGAACAATAGAATTTAAAAATGTTGATTTTTGTTATCCTGATTCTGAAGATCAAGAAAAAGCACTTTCAAATATATCGTTTAAAGCAATGGCAGGAAAGGTAACAGCTATAATTGGATCTACAGGGAGTTCTAAAACTACAATATTAAATTTAATTTCTAGATATTACGATGTTACATCAGGAGAAATATTAATAGATGGAATAAACATTAAAGATTATGATATAAAAGAGCTTAGAAGAGAAATTGGTTATGTCCCTCAAAAAGCATTTTTGTTTAGTGGAACTATAAAAGACAACATATTGCATGGTAAAAAAGATGCAACAAATAAAGAAATAACAAGTGCAGTAACTATAGCACAGGCTAGCGAATTTATAAACACATTAGAGGATGGAATATTATCACAAGTAGCACAAGGAGGAAACAACTTTTCTGGAGGACAAAAGCAACGTCTATCAATAGCAAGAGCAATAGTTAGAAAACCAAAAATATATCTATTCGATGATAGCTTTTCAGCACTAGATTTAAAAACCGATAAGAATTTAAGAAAAGCATTAAAATCAGAAACAAAGAATGCAACAATTATAATAGTCGCACAAAGAATTAGCACTATAATGGACGCAGATCAAATAATAGTTTTAGATGAAGGCAAAATATCAGGAATAGGAAAACATAAAGAATTATTAGAAGATTCAGAAGTATATAAAGAAATTGTATATTCTCAACTTACAGAAGAGGAGGTGAGTTAGTATGGCTCCAGGACCAGGTATGAGAAGAGGCTCGATGAATAAAGGGAAAGATGAAAAACCAAAAGATGTAAAAAAAGCTTTAAGAAGACTAATAACTTATTTTAAAAATTATAAAGCTGTTATAACTACAATAATTATATTTGCCATACTAAGTACGATCTTTAGTATTGTAGGGCCTAAAATTCTTGGGAAAGCTACTACAGAATTATTTACGGGACTTATTAATAAATTTATGGGAAAAGGCGAAGTAAATTATAAATATATAGGAGAAATATTGCTAATACTTGGAGGACTATATATTATAAGTGCAATATTTAGTTATGTACAACAATATATGATGGCAGGTGTTTCACAAAAAATAGTATATAATATGAGAAAAGAAGTAAATGACAAAATAAGTAAACTACCACTTAAGTATTATGATAAAAACTCAAAAGGGGATTTGTTAAGTAGAACAACTAACGATATTGAAAATGTGAGTTCAATAATAGGCCAAGCAATAACACAGGTTATAATTTCGGTAGCTACTATTATAGGGATACTTATTATGATGGTATCAATTAATTTAATACTTTCTTTAATTACTGTTTTAATAATTCCAATATCTATAATGTTTATAGCGTTTATAACTAAAAAATCGCAGAAGTATTTTGAAGAACAATGGAAGCTAACAGGAGAACTAAATGGGCATGTTGAAGAAATGTTTACAGGACATCAAATAATTAAAGCGTATGGAAAAGAAGAAGAAACAATTGAAAAGTTCGAAAGAATAAATCAAGATTTATATAAGGTAAGTTGGAAGGCACAATTTATTACTGGAATTATAAAACCTATACTTGACTTCGGAAGTAATCTTAATTATGTTGTTATATGTGCAGTGGGTGCGATTAAAGTAACATCAGGTTCGCTTAATATAGGTGATATACAAGCATTCATTCAGTACTCAAAACAATTTAATCAACCCATAGCTCAATTATCTAATATTATTAATAATATGCAATCAGCTGTAGCATCTGCGGAAAGAGTGTTTGAACTGTTAGATGAAGCTGAAGAAATAGCAGAGAGTGAAGAACCTAAAGAACTAAATGAAATTAAAGGATGCGTTGAGATTGAGTCGATAGATTTTAGATATGTTGATGAGTCACCACTTATACAAAATATGAATTTAAAGGTTAACCCAGGTGAGAAAATTGCAATAGTTGGACCTACAGGTGCAGGAAAGACTACAATAGTTAATCTTTTAATGAGATTTTATGATGTGCAAAAAGGGAAGATAAAAGTTGATGGAGTCGATATAAAAGATATGAAAAGAGGCTACCTTAGGAGATTATTTGGTATGGTATTACAAGATACATGGTTATTTAATGGAACTATAAAAGAAAATATTGCCTATGGTAATGACGCGGCAACAGATGACCAAATAGAAAATGCAGCAAAAATGGCTCATGTGTCTCATTTTATTAAAACAATGCCACAAGGATATAATACAATTCTTGACGACGATGCAGCTAATATATCACAGGGGCAGAAGCAACTTTTAACAATAGCTAGAGCTTTCTTAGCAGATAATCCTATTATAATCTTGGATGAAGCAACGAGTTCGGTTGATACAAGGACAGAGAGATTAATACAAAAAGCAATGGATGAATTAATGAAAGGAAAAACATCATTTGTTATAGCACACAGGCTTTCAACAATTAAAAATGCTGACAAGATATTAGTCATGAATGAAGGAAGTATAATAGAAACAGGAACACATGATGATTTAATGAAGCAAAATGGATTTTATGCAAGTCTATATAATAGCCAGTTTACAGAATGTATTGATAATATAGCATAAGTAATTGACAATAATAATTTGAAGGTGTATAATACCAGCATAAATGATTGGTACCTGATAATAATTTTAAAAGGAGTGAGCATGATGTCTGAAACTAAACGGCAAAAAGTCTACAATCACGATGAATGGGATGCTGACAACATTGAGGAAATGTGTAATGATTTAGAAGAGAGTCTTAAAAAGTGTAGTGAAAAAAACAAATGCCGAGATTTAATTAGAAGCATTGTGGGGATTCCTAAATGCTATGTTTGGAGTAGGATTAATAGTGTGGCAAGAGTAAACAACATACAGATAAAAAGAGAAGATTTTTGGGATATAAAAATAAAACTTGCAGATGAAAAAATAAAATACTTGATTTTTGAAGAAGAAGAAGTTTTTAAGAATTTATTGTACAATGTCTTTTATTTAAAACCGAAAGATTTAATTCTTCCAAATGATGTTACAGTTGAAAAAGAGTATGGTTTTGAACATTTTGATGGAGAACAGGCTATATTAATATCGCTAGCAATAGGTCTACCACATGGAATTATCAAACATAAAAATAGGAGGTTTTTTTGGTTTTTTCATGATGGATTATTATTAGTCTGTAAATCAAACATCTTAGAAGACTCAGAATCATATTACGATTATGAAGAAGATGAACATTAAATTAAAGCACCTAGGAATTAAATTTCCTAGGTGCTTTTTATTATTACATAAATAGTTTAAAATAGTTTTATTGATTAACTTATTAAAAATTAGCGCAGGAGGGTTGACATAAAAACAATGATGAGTTATAATATAAGTGTATTAAAAAATTAATAAATACCAAAAAAAATTAGGAGGTAATTAGTATGTCAAAAAAAGGTAAGGGCAATGGAGCTGTAAATTTACTTACGACAATAGGAATAGGATCGATAATTGCGATTGCTATGCCTCAAGTAAATTTGAAGGGAACACTTGTGATACTCGGCTTATTTATGTTTCTCACACTCCTTATTTCTCCACACTTACCTAAGAAAAATTAATATAATTTTTAAAATGACATACAAAGGATAAAAAATTGCATTGCCCAGAAGCACTAAAAAGTGGTTCTGGGCTTTATCATAGTAATAAAAAATCATATTATACGCTAAGCAGCGTATAATATGATTTTATGTCTTTTCTTAAGTTCTTCAATAATATAATAATCATTAATACAAAGGTTATGCTTTATTCCTGAGCCAATTTTAATATCACTGTCACTTCTCCCATGAAAATCGGATCCAACTGTTGTTATCAGAGATAGCTCATAGGCCATGTTTAAAAAAGTTTCTGTTTGTTCTTTTGTATGATGTGGGTTATAAACTTCTAATCCTTCTAAACCATAAGATTTTAAAAGCTTAAGGAATTCAAATAAATCATTGTTACTTAATTTTAAACTCTTAGGATGAACTAAAGCAGGTACTCCGTTAACTAACCGAATTTCTTTTATTAATTCTCCTGGACTTAATTTTGTTCTTTCAACATATCCTGGCATACCTTGATCCAAAAATTCACCATAAGCAGAAAGAGGATCTTTGGCATAACCTAACTTAGCAAGAGTAATAGCTATATCAAATCGACCTATACTACTAGGTTTTCTTGCATTTTGCATCACATCAGATTTGGATATGAAAATATATTTTTTATTTAATTCTTGTAAGGTTTTCTTAACACAAACATCACGGCTTGTTTCATATTTATCTACCACAGATCTCATTATCTTACCAGAAGGATAATATGCTGCAATATGGCAAACATGATTTTTAGAAAGACCGTATTGTTTTATATCAGTTCCGAATTCCATACCAGGGATTATTTCTATTCTATCTCCAGCAAGTTTTCTTGCTTTTTTATAAGAACCTAAATTGTAATGCTCTACAAGAGAAATAACTCCTACCTTGTTATTTAAACAAAAATCAATTATTTCTTTTACACTTTTCTTTCCATCTGAGCATTGACTATGAACATGTAAGTCAATATATTGGCCACAAGGTTCATTCACAAAATCAACCCTTTCTAAATAATTATATTTAAAATAATAAATTTAAAACTATGTGATAAGTATAACACAAATAGTATAGATATGGTATAATTGTTAGCATAATAATATAAAAATAAGGAGATAAGCCATGGAAAAAATAAAAATATATGAAAATAAATATGAAGTAACTATAAGTGACATTGGAAGTAATAATGAAATGAAATTATCTTCTTTTCTAAAATATATGCAAGAAGTAGGGGCTATCCATTCCGGAATATTAGGATATGGAATTAACAATATCAAAACAACTCGTAAAGCTTGGGTAATACTTGTATGGAAAGTTAATGTTATTAGAAGACCAATATGGAACGAAAAAATAATTATTAAAACATGGAATAGTAAAACAGAAAAAATGTATTATTATAGAAATTTTGAGATAATAGATGAAAAAGGAGAAATTATTTGTATCGCTGAATCTCAGTGGATTATGATGGATGTAGATACAAAGAAAATTCAAAGAATAACAGACGACTATCTAAATAAAATTATTATACTTGAATCAAAAGTAAGTATATCTAAAATAAATACTAAACTTACTGATAAGGAGAAAGAAAATATAATACATGAATTTATCGTTGCAAGAAGAGATGTTGATACCAATAATCATATGAACAATGTAATATATTTAGATATGGCACTTGAAGGATTAGAGGAAAAAAGAGTGGAAGACATAAAATCCTTTGAAATACACTATAAATTAGAGAGTAAAATTAACGAGAAAATCATATGTACAAAGGTTGAAGATGAGAACACAATATATTTATTAGATGAAAATAAAGAAAAGATACATGCAATAGTAAAATTTAAATAAGAACGGAGAAGATATGGATAAAATAAAAGGACCAGAATTACTAAGTCCTGTAGGAGGAACTCTTCAACTTATAGCTGCTGTTCAAAATGGAGCAGATGCAATATATATGGGAGGAGGCAATTTTAACGCAAGACATTATGCTAATAATTTTGATACACTAGATAAAATAGAAGAAGCAATAAACTACTGCCATATTAGAGGCGTTAAAGTATATATAACATTAAATATACTTATAGAAGATGAGAAGATAGAAGAAGTGTTGGACTTTGTTGGAAGAATATATAAGCTAGGAGTAGATGCAGTTATAATTCAAGATTTAGGTCTTGCTAAAAAAGTTTATGAATTGTTTCCTGGATTACCAATACACATGAGTACTCAGGCAACGATTTACAGTAAAGAAGGAATAAAAGCTTTAAATGATATAAAAAGTATAGAAAGAATAGTGCCGGCAAGAGAGTTATCCTTTGACGAAATTAGAGAGATAAAAGAAAATACAGATAAAGAAATAGAAGTATTTGTACATGGTGCTTTATGCATGTGTTATTCTGGACAGTGTCAATTAAGTAGTCAAATTGGTGCAAGAAGTGGAAACAGAGGAAAATGTGCACAACCATGTAGACTTCCATATAAATTAGTACAAAGAAATGGAGATAATAAAGAAAGTAAATCAGATTATTATTTAAGTACTAAAGACTTATGTTTAATTGAAAATATTAAAGATTTAGTAGAAGCAAATGTTGATTCTTTTAAAATTGAAGGAAGGATGAAATCCCCTGAATATGTTGCTGCAGTTACAAGTATTTACAGAAAATATATAGACATCTATAATGATAGCGGAGAATGCGTAGTAGAAAAGGAAGATATGGAAACTTTACTACAAGTATTTAATAGAGCTGGATTTACTCAAGGTTATACTAAAGGCAAGGACTTAAAAAGTCTCTGGTGTAACGAAAGACCTAAACACTGGGGAGTTTATATAGGGGAAGTAATAAAGTATGACGCTAGAAAGAAAAATATAGATATAATGTTAGAAAAAAATCTAGCAATAGGAGACGGAATAGAAGTTGTAGGAAATGGGCTGCCAGGAGGAATAATTTCGTTTATAAGAGAAAATGGGCAAAGAGTAAATAATGCAAAAAAAGGAAATATAGTTACAGTAGGAGATATAAAAGGAAACATTATCAAGGGACAAAAAGTATACAGGATCAGTAGTAAAGAGTTAAACAAAACTTTAAAGACAACATTTGAAAATAAGGAACAAAGAAAGCAAAAAGTAAATGCAAGGTTAGTTTTTAAAATAGGACAAACTCCAATAATAGAATTAAAAACCAATATATTTAATAAAGAGATAACAGTAAAGCATATTGGAAATTATAATTGTGAAAAGGGAGAAAAAAGATTTTTAAATAAACAAGATATAATTAACCAATTTAATAAAACAGGTGATACGCCATTTGAAATAGTAGAATATGATATAGAACTAGAAGAAAGTTTGATGATTCAAATGTCTAAAATTAATGAGCTTAGAAGAGAAGTAATGAATAAATTAGAAAAAGAAATAATTAATACTTTTAAAAGAAAAGAAGAAACAAGTTTAAATATGCAAAAAAAACAAGACTATTTGCCAATATTAGCGGAGCTATCAAATAAAGATACCAAGATATCAGCATATATTTATAGTATAAAAGAATTAGATAATTTGGATGGATTTGAAAGAGTAAGTAGAATATATATATCATTAAATGATGCTATAAAGTATGAATCAGAAATAGAAAGGAAATTCAATAATAAAGAAATATGCATATACTTAGAAACTATAACTAAAGGAAGAGTTCTAGAAAACATTTTGGAAAACAAGAATATTCTAGAAAAGCATAAAAAAGTATTGGTTTCTAATATAGAACATTTGGAACTATTAAAAAATATAAATGTTGATATATGGGTAGACCAAGGATTAAATATTTTTAATAGTGAAACTAAAAAGTATTTTGAAGATAAAAATGTAAAGGGGATAACTTATTCTCAAGAACTAACACTAGAACAAATTCTAAATTTGGAATCAAATGATCTGAAAGATGAAGTTGTCGTATATGGAAATGTTCCAGTAATGTTTAGTGAGTTTTGTCCTGTAGGTGCGCAAAAAGGAATAAAAGCTTGCCTTTCATGCAAGGGTGGAAAATATAATCTTAAAGATAAACTTGATATGGAATTTCCAATGATTTTTGATAATTTAAATTGTACAGTGAGGATATTAAATTCTACTAAACTATACTCTGAAGAAGCAATGATAAAATTAAATAGTAAAGTCGATTATTTAAGGCTCTACATACTTGATGAATCAAAAGCAGAAAGAGAAAAAATAATAGAGAATACTTTGAAAATATTAAATAAACAAAGTACTAAATATAAAATAGTTACAAATAAAGAAGAAAAAAGACACTATACTAATGGACACTTTTTTAGGGGAGTGTAAAAAACTATAATAGTTAAAGTAGAATTTTTTAAATTACTTTGATATAATATGTACGAGGAAAGCAAAGGTTGAAACAATGAAAGAATTAAAAAAGGGAATAGAAGCAATATTGTTTGCTATAGGAAGAAGTGTAAAAATAAAAGAAATAGCAGAAACACTAAATGTAAAGTATGAAGAAGTTGAAAAGCTACTAAAAGAATTGCAACAAGAATATTCGGATAATAAAGGTATAGTTATACTAGAATTAAATGATGCTTA
>Ga0265293_10013422_pt1 | contig 10640 bp, 11 predicted proteins | sample Munlanlewell138R_FD_192505 | JGI IMG/M metagenome (GOLD analysis project Ga0265293, IMG submission 192505) | Leachate microbial communities from a municipal landfill in Southern Ontario, Canada - Leachate well 138R | ecosystem: Engineered > Solid waste > Landfill > Unclassified | place: Canada... | reverse complement strand
TGATTGAATTGTTCTCTGATTTGTACGCGATGTATCCTTTCAAGGATGAAAAATATGGCCACTGCATCACAACACTTGGCGGAGGAATGGAGCACCAAACGATGACGACCCTGGGCGGGTTTTCATTTGGTTTGGTAGCGCACGAATTAGGCCATATGTGGTTTGGCGACAATGTTACCTGCGCCACCTGGAGCGATATTTGGGTGAATGAAGGCTTTGCAACCTACAGTAATTTCTTAGCTGTTGAGCATTTAATTGGCCATACCGCCGGACAAAATTTTATGGTCAGCACTCAAAATAGCGTGATGTCCTCAGCCGGAGGAAGCGTTTACGTTCCACCGTCAGAAGCCACTCCTGATGATGTTTGGCGAATCTTTAACGGGCGTCTTACTTATGATAAAGGCGCTGCCATAATTCATGTATTGCGTCACGAAATCAATAATGATGAGCTATTTTATGAGGTTTTAAACACCTATCAGGAATTCTTTACAGACAGCACAGCCACCGGCGACGACTTCAGGATGATTGCTGAACAAGTTACCGGAATGGATTTCGAGCAATTTTTCAACCAATGGTATTATGGGCAGGGGTATCCTCGCTACGACATTGAATACTACATGTTTGAGAATACCTTCAATATGTATGTAACCCAAGCTACCTCCTCCATCACGCCACTTTTCCAGATGACGATGGATTATAAATTAACTTTTAGCGACAACAGTGATACAACGGTTCGCCTTTTTCAGGGAAGTAATCTGGAACATTTTGCCCTCGACTTAGGAAAACAAGTTGTGAACGTGCAAGTTGATCCTGATAACTGGACTTTCGAGCGTGTAAACAGCCTTGTTGTTGGCACCAATTCTGAGCTGAAAAGCGAAAATTATTTTAGTGCTTTTCCAAATCCTATAACAGATGTTTTGAATATAGTTTTCGCGCAAGAACAGCAGCAAAGCACTGCCGTTCTGCATAATTCAGCCGGACAAGTTTTGCTGAGCCAATCGTTAAATTCCATTAATAACCAATTGGATATGAGTGATCTGCCGAAAGGTATGTATTTCCTCACGGTGAGTAATGACCATAATAGTTATACAAGGAAATTGGTGAAATAGGTGCACAACAGCCGCTTTCCAAGTAAAAACCCAAAATTTGCCCGGTTTAAAACAAGAAACACTTCTTGTTTTAGGCTGGGCATCTTCAAAAAATAGCTTCCTAAGTTTTGGTATCTTTGCAATCCAAATCTCAAAAGTTTATGTCAGAAAATATCCGGGTGCGTTTTGCACCAAGCCCAACAGGACCGCTCCATATAGGAGGTGTTCGTACTGCTTTATACAACTATTTATTTGCTAAAAAAGCTGGCGGAAAAATGATTCTCCGCATTGAAGATACCGACCAGACACGCTTTGTGCCAGGTGCTGAACAATATATTATGGACGCCTTCAAATGGTGCGGCATTCAGTTTGACGAAGGCATAAACGAAGGTGGAAAATACGGCCCTTATCGCCAAAGCGAACGTAAAAATAGGTACGCCGAATATGTCGAACAATTGCTCAAATCGGGCAACGCCTACTATGCTTTTGACACCGCTGAAGAACTCGATGACTACAGAAAAGCTTCCGAGGCCGATAAACAAACTTTCATTTACAATGCCGAGAGCCGTAAAAAGCTCCATAATAGCTTGAATCTGTCAGAGACTGATGTGCAAAAGCTAATTGCCGACTGCACGCCTTACGTTGTGCGTTTCCTGATTCCAGAAAACACCAGCGTTGAGATGAAAGACATTATTCGAGGTGATATCAGCGTGAAATCTGAAACCCTGGACGACAAGGTGTTGTACAAATCAGACGGTATGCCCACTTATCACCTCGCCAATATCGTTGACGATCACCTGATGGAAATCACACATGTTATCCGTGGCGAGGAATGGTTGCCATCCTTACCACTTCATGTACTTTTGTATCAGGCTTTTGGCTGGAATATGCCCCAATTTGCACACCTGCCTTTGCTGCTGAAACCCGATGGCAATGGCAAACTGAGTAAACGCGATGGCGACCGGCTGGGCTTTCCGGTTTTCCCGCTAAAATGGAAAGACCCTAAAAGTGGTGAATCCTCCTCTGGCTACCGCGAAAATGGCTATTACCCGGAAGCTTTCGTAAATATGCTGGCATTGCTCGGCTGGAATCCCGGCAGTGAACAGGAAATCTTTTCGATGGACGAGCTAATCGAAGCATTTTCGCTGGAACGCGTAGGAAAATCAGGATCTAAATTTGATCCCGAAAAAGCAAAATGGTTCAATCACCAATACCTCATCAAGAAATCAGATCAGGAAGTTGCTAAAGAATGGATCGCCTGGCTTAAAAGCGAGAAACAGCTAGAAATAGCAGCAGACAAAGCCTTAAAAATTGTTGGACTGATCAAGGAACGCGTGCAATTTGTGCATGAGTTGTGGGACGAGGCCATCTTTTTTCTCGAAGCACCTGAAAGCTATGATGAAAAAGTGATTAAAAAACGCTGGAAAGCTGACAGCCCATTCCAAATGGAAAGCCTGGCGCAGCAGCTCGAAGGCGTTGCTGATTTCACAGCCAGCACAATTGACGAAAAGCTAAAAAGCTGGATCACCGAGAATGAACTTTCGATGGGTGCCGTGATGAATGCCTTGCGGCTTTTGTTGGTTGGCGCCGCCAAAGGCCCGCACCTGGGAGATATTATGGAAGTGATTGGTAAAACTGAAAGTTTAGCGCGCATCCGCAAAGGCATTAACCAACTTGATCTTAAAAACTAATTTTTATGTCGGTAATTTCAATAGAAGGAATGGAGTTTTTTGCCTATCACGGCTGCTTTGCCGAGGAGCAACTGATAGGCACCTGGTTTGTGGTAGATTTGTTTATGGAAGTGGATACTACCGCTGCCGAGCAATCGGATAAACTACAAGAAACAGTTAATTATATGGCTGTTTATCAAGTTGTTAAAAAGGAGATGATGGTCAATTCCAATTTATTGGAGCATGTTGGCCGTCGTATTTTAAACGCCATTAAAACGGAGTTTAAAACCGTTGAAAAGGCGAGCGTTAAGGTGCGTAAAATGAATCCGCCCTTGGGTGGCAAAATGGACTTCGTAAGTTTAACACTCGAAGGATGAAACCAAAGCTACAATTGATACCGCTAGAAGTTTGTCCGCGCTGCGGAAAGCAGTTTGAATGTGGAAAATCCGGCAAATGCTGGTGCTACGAGGTAGAAACGAAGCCATCGGTACTGGAAGTTATACAGGAAAAATACGACAGTTGTTTGTGCCGCGAATGCTTGCTTGAACTAAATAAATTACCGGCCAGTTAATCGCTTGACAGCTTATCAAATATTTGTATCTTTGCAGGCCAAAATACTGGTCTCGTGGCCGAGTGGCTAGGCAGCGGTCTGCAAAACCGCGTACAGCGGTTCGAATCCGCTCGAGACCTCTAAGGCGGTTTAAACTTTACTAATAAAGTTGTAAAACCTTGACACTAAAGACCCGGTTCGGGTCTTTTTTTTATGGAATAGAAGGGGAAATTGTATTATTTTTACAAAAAGTTTACCAGAACTTTACTAATTTTCTATTCGTCTAAATGCCAAAAAATAGAAACCTTTCCGGATATAATCTACAAAAAAAGAGTCCTATTTCTAAGACTCTTTTTTATAATTAATTCATTTTCAGAGCCTTCCACGAGACTCGAACTCGCGACCTGCTCATTACGAGTGAGCTGCTCTACCAACTGAGCTAAGAAGGCAAAAATCAAGCGGCAAATTTACAATTTTATGCACCCAAATTATTGCAAAATCAAAAATTCCTTCATATCCGGCAGTTCTTGCTATTTTTGCGCCTTCACACCAACAGCATATCTTTATGAAAATCCTTTTTGTTTGTCTTGGAAATATCTGCCGATCGCCTGCTGCTGAGGGCATTTTTGTCCAAAAAGCACAAAATGCCGGCCTGCAGGTTGAAGTAGATTCTGCCGGAACTTCTGCCTGGCACGAAGGTGAAAAAGCCGATCACCGTATGCGGCAGACTGCAAAAGCCAGGGGCTATGAGCTTACCAGTTTGGCGCGTCAGGTGAGAAGTAGCGACTTCGACAATTTCGATTACCTCATCGCTATGGACGATCAAAACTATGACGACCTGCGTCAAAAAGCAGCTGACAACTCGCAAATGGATAAAGTGTTGCGCATGAGCGACTTCTTTACACGTAAGGATATCGACCATGTTCCCGATCCCTATTATGGCGGTTCAAAAGGCTTCGATTTGGTAGTTGACCTGCTGGAAGAAGCTTCCGAAAACCTGATTAATTTTATTAAAAAACAGTAAGTTGGCCCTTATCCTACAATACCTCAGCATAGCCATTTTAGCCAGTGTGAGGCTACTTATGACGCCGCCTGTGGCATATTTAGCTGGTTTGTCGCTCACCGAAGCGTTAATCACTGTAAATGCAGGTGGTTTGGCAGGTTTTGTTTTCTTTTATTACGCCTCGGATTGGCTGAGCTGGAAAAAGCTGCAAAAAAACTCTAAAAAAAATGGGAAGCGCTTTCGAAGACTACGAAATATGATCAACTACCGCAACAAAGTAGGTCCCTGGCCATTTATCATCACCTCGCCATTTTTATCAGTTCCAGTAAGCGCTTTCGTTATCCGTAAACTTTATCGCCGCTCGAATTGGGTATTTTTGGTTTCACTGTTGACAATATTGTTCTGGGGAACACTTTCTTGTCTGGTTTTTTATCCGATTGGATTTATTTAGGAGATTAAAAGATTCAATGATTCAAATGATTCAAATGATTCAAAGATTCAAAGATTCAATGCGTGAACTCGTCAACCCGTAAACTCATAATTATTGAAAGTACAGGAACTTCACGAAGTTCCTTCTATTACAAAACTAGAAGATTCAATGATTAAAAAATTAAATGCGTGAACATAAACTCATAAACCCGTAAACTCGTGAACCCATAAACTCCTAAACCCATTAAAATGACAGACAAAATATTCACTATACAGCTCAAAGTACGTGATTACGAATGCGATATGCAGGGCGTTGTAAATAACGCCAACTACCAACATTATATGGAACACGCCCGCCACGAATACCTGAAAGCAATCGGTATTAATTTTGCTAAACTCACCGAGGAAGGTATTTTGCTGGTGGTAAAACGCATAGAAATAGATTATCATTTCCCTTTGCGCAGCGGCGATTCATTCGAGGTAAGCTGCCGACTGGAACGTATTTCGCCGCTTAGGTTTGGCTTTTTGCAACAGATAAAACGGCTGAGCGACCAAAAACCCATCATCTCCGGAAATGTAATCGGCACCTCGATAAACCGGCAAGGAAGACCTATTTTGCCAGCAGTGCTGGACGAATATTTCAAGCAGAGCTAAAATTTTATAGCTAAAAAATGACTGCTAAAACCAATTATCGATTGAGAGTATTACTCCTTTTGGTGTGTATTTCTAGCCTTTGTTTGCAGGCACAACATCAGCGACAATGGCTTGCATCGGGCAGTCTTTTTCCTGATAAAACGCTGGACTACCGCGAGGCACAATTCAGTGGTTCATTGTATGTTTTGCATACGCCTTCGGGCTGGCCTAACCGCATGTTTGCCAACTATTCGGCGGGCATGAACCGAAGCATTTATCGCTGGGAAAATTCCGAAAACAAAGCCGCAGAGCTGGGTATTGAAATAGCGACTTTTACCCAGTTTATTTTTGAAGATCCGCTCAATACATTTCAGGTTAATCATTTCAATACGGAGTATAAAGTTGGCTTGCTTTACAGCCGGAAACTCACTGATAATTGGACTTTCAGGCTGAGACTTTACCATATTTCAGCACATCTCGGTGACGATTTTATTTACCGCTTTTACGTTACCGAATACCTTGACAATCCGCGGATTTATGAAGTGCTGGATTTTAGTGCGGCTTATCAAATCGAAAACTGGACGATATATGCCACGCTCGGTGTAATTCCGCATACAGCCTACGAACGCAAACGCCTTTTGGGAGATTTAGGAGCATTTTGGAAGAAGTCTGTGGGACAAAAAGACTGGCTGCGCTGGATGCTGGCAGCTCACGTACAATTTGAGCAGGAAACCAATTTCTATCCCGGAACGCGGCTCGCGGCAGGCATCGAAATAGGGAAGGAGGGAAGCGCGCCGGTAACGATCATGCTCGACGCTTTTCACGGCTATATGCCTTACAGTCTCTTCGATAAAGCCCGCATTAGCTGGATTGGAGGGAGCATGAGCTTTCAGCCGTTTCGCTGATAAGGCTTTGTTAGTTTTAAAATGTCTGAATAAAAATACAGAAATACAATTCCAATTTCTGTCAAAAACTTTTCAAATTTACACCATGTAGAAGTTGTTGTAGGTTGTTGTGAATCAGTTTAAAACCCATATCCAATATTAAAATTTATCCCTGTAAGTACGAAGTGTTGTTGTGATTTTTTTCTATCGAAATAAATCAATGAGGTAATTCCTAATTCAGGTTCTATGTTGAATGGCAATTTTTTAAACTTTATATCTCAGGTATTTTTAAGCAATCACTTCAAGAGCTTACAGTTAACCATAGCTATTTCTCCACCAAAAACTTTCCTGCAAAACGCAAATAATTCTTCAGCGTATCCACCCGTGCCTCCACTTCAAAACTGCCTGAAAAATACTCGGTAGAGATAGAGTCCACCTGAATATAACCTGCATAAGCATGATAAGTTAACAGGCTGTCGCGCTCGATACGCATGCTCGCATAGGCCGTTCCGTATTGGTCGAACCGAAATATGCCCGACCCTTTAACGGTAGGACGTTGCTCACTGCCTATTCTGAGCATAAAAGTCGTAGCAGGCGTTTCTGTTGTATTTTGCCAGGCAGCAACAGCATAACCGTTAACATACTGAAAATGTATATTTTGTGCGCTATAATCAGCCAAATGGGTTTTATTCATCTGGTAAGCAGCCACACAATAGGACTCACCGCAATCCGGTGGCTGCAAGCGGGTCTCGTCTTCCTTTTTGCAGGCTGAAAAGCTCAAAATCAGACTGATAAAAGAAATTAGGATAAGTTTAACTTTCATATTTTTACTTAAAACAGATCGAAAAAATTATTTCCTCTGTCGTGAAATGCCCGTCTCCGCCAACTCAAAATCCATCTGCTTTTTGAGCAAATCAACATTTTTCACTTTTATTTTTATGGAATCGCCAAGCCGGAAAGTCTTTCCATGCTCCTGGCCTATCACCCTAAAGTTCTCTTCGTCTAAATAATAATAGTCGCCGGGCATATCATGGTAACGCACCATACCTTCGCATTTGCTGGTTTTTAGCTCAACGAAAATACCGTATTTGCTCACGCCCGAAATCAGTCCATCGAAGGTTTTGCCAATCTTGTCGGCCAAATATTCAGCCTGTTTATATTTTACCGAATCGCGTTCCATATTCACCGCACGGCGTTCCATTTCACTGGCGTGGATACACATTTCTTCATACTTTTCGGCACTTGCCGACGCTTTATTTTCTATCAGATAACGTTCCAGCAGCCTATGCACCAGCAAGTCAGGATAGCGCCGGATAGGGGAGGTGAAGTGGGTATAAAACGGGAATGCAAGTCCGTAGTGTCCAATATTTTCGGTGCTGTATTCGGCTTTGGCCATAGTGCGTATGGCAACGGTTTCAATGAGGTTTTTCTCGCCTTTGCCTTCAACGGCTTTAAACAAATTATTGTAAGAAGTTACCAGCTTTTGGCGGTTGCTGATGTTCATAGAATAGCCAAGGCGCGACACCAGTTGAATAAAAGTATTCAGCTTTTCGGGATTGGGCTCATCGTGAATGCGATACACAAATGTTTTGGGAGTTTTACCTTTAGTTTTTCCAATTTTTTCTGCTACACGCCTGTTGGCCAGCAACATGAAATCTTCAATCAGTTTGTGGCTTTCTTGCTGCACTTTCACATAGGTGTCAATAGGTTTGGCATTTTCGTCCAGGATAAATTTCACCTCTTCGGAATAGAAGTTGATGGAACCATTGTCCATCCGTTTTTTACGTAATTTTTCAGCCAGGCGATGCAGCACCAAAATTTCTTCTTTGAATTCGCCATCGCCGCCTTCAATCATCGCCTGCACATCTTCGTAGGCATAGCGTCTGTCTGAATTTATCATCGTTTTGCCGATCCATTCATTCAAAACTTCTGCCTCTTCATTGAGTTCAAAAACCGCCGAAAAACAGCGTTTGTCTTCGTTTGGTCGCAGCGAACAAACGCCATTTGAAAGCTTCTCAGGAAGCATGGGAATCACGCGATCTACCAGATACACCGATGTTCCGCGCTCTTTGGCTTCTTCGTCCAGGGCTGTTCCAGGCACCACATAATGCGACACATCAGCGATATGTACACCCACTTCATAATGGCCATTTTCTAACTTACGCAACGATAGCGCATCGTCGAAATCCTTGGCATCAGCCGGGTCAATGGTGATGGTGAAAACATCCCGAAAATCTTTTCGTGAAGCCAATTCAGCAGCGGAAACTTTTTCGGTGATGGCGGAAGCTTCCTTTTCTACGGCAGCAGGAAACTGCAAAGGATAGTTGTGCTCGGCCAGAATAGACTGCATCTCCACGTTGTTTTCGCCGGGTTTGCCCAACACCTGAATCACCTCACCGAAAGGATTTTTTGACTGCTCAGGCCATTCGCCAATGCGAACAATCACCTTATCGCCATTTTTGGCCTTGTTGAGCGCTGATTGTGGCACAAAAATATCCATCGGCATGTGTGGGCTATCGGGTATCACGAAACCAAAATCGCGGTTAAGTGCAAGCACACCCACATAATCCGTTTTGGTGCGCGAAAGCACTTCCACGATTTCGCCTTCAATTTTACGGTTTTTACGCCTCGGGAATAGCACTACCCGCACCACATCCTGATGCAATGCTTGCCCGGTATTGTTTGAGCCGATAAAAATATCTTCGCCACCATCTTCGGGAATAATATAAGCTTTGCCAGTGCTTTTCATATCGACAGTTCCGGTGATTGTTTTGCTTTTCCCACCGATTTCGGCCAGCATTTCCTTGCTAAGCACATAGCGATAAGGCCGTTCTTCGCGCAGTTTGCCATCGGATAAAAGCTCGCGCAAAATGGTATCAATAAAGTCTTTTCCTGCTTTGTCTTTCACACCAAGCAGTTTAGCTATTTGTTTGGAATTGAATGGTTTGTAAGGATGCTCGCCGAAAACACTCAGTATCGTATTCGTGAAAGTGCTTTTGCTGTCTGTCGATTTCTTCTTTTTGGCCATCTGGTTTTCGTTTATAGTTTTTGCCAATGCTGCTCTGCAAATTTGCAAAACAGTTACAACGAAATTACAATAAATTTGGGGAAAGGGCTTTCAAATCTTAAAAAAGCTGAACGGAGTTTAGTTTATTCATCTACAAAGGCAGTTTGAATAATTTGTTTTACATCAGCTATTTCTTTCTTACTAAGTTTTCCTTTTGATTTAATAACACGGCTTTTGTCAATAGTTCTGATTTGATCGATGGCTATCATGCCATGCTTTCCATCATGAAATACTTCAGCGCGGCTAGGAATTTTTCTTAAATTTGTTGTCAATGGCGCAATCACAATCGTTTTTAAATATTTGTTCATCTCAAACGGTGAAACAATTGCACAAGGCCGGATTTTTCTTATTTCAATACCTACTGTGGGCTCCAAATTAACGAGTACAATTTCATATTGCTTCATTCCCATTCCTCCGGTATTTCATCTTCAAAAACATCCGGTATCAGAAGTGTGTCCTCGCCACTTTCGTGCATTTCTTTGAAAGCTTCAGCCCAACCCTCGCGTGAGTTTTGAGCGGCTCTGATGATGATTTGATCTTCCTCCAAAATCAATTTGACCTTATTTTTTATCTGATAGCGTTCCAGCAAAGATTTTGCAAGCCTTAATCCCTTTGAATTTCCAATTCTAATTATAGGAATTTCCATAATATTTCATTTTTTGTAATTACAAAGTTATTATATTTTTTCAGAAAAATGAAAGGAAAATTATTATTTTTCTTTTAATGAAATTCACTTTTACTCCTGTCTCAAAATTTTTGTTTACTAAAAACTCATATATTTGCTAAGCTTTATATGCTTTTGCTAAAATAATCAATCCAATTATGAAGCGCATTCCCATCTCTATTTTGTTGCTTTTTATATTCTGTAGCAATACGCTAAACGCTCAAGACAAGCCAAAACAGCCAACATCAAAAGCTTCTCATTTTATTTTTGCAGAGGTTCTGGTAGTAAATTATACTTTTCATCAGCAGTTTTTGAATGACAGAACCCGACTTGGATTTGGAGTTGCCGCCGGCTTTGGATTACGTATTCCGCTTATAAACAACACTTTCAACATGAATTTTGAAACCGATGAGGGAACCTATTCTCTTGCTGCCTTTCAAGATATTTATACAGAACTGTTAAAACTGCAATTTATATACGGCTATTACTTATCTGAGAATTTCATTTTGCAAGTAAGTCCTTATGCTGGATATTCCGGTGATACTGACCCCCCGATCCGGTCATATTGACCCCCCTTGAAGTTTAAGGTTCAATGAATATTTACGACTGACAAAATTACCGTTTTTTTCTTAAACTTTCTCCTTTTAATTCT
>Ga0265293_10013421_pt1 | contig 10641 bp, 8 predicted proteins | sample Munlanlewell138R_FD_192505 | JGI IMG/M metagenome (GOLD analysis project Ga0265293, IMG submission 192505) | Leachate microbial communities from a municipal landfill in Southern Ontario, Canada - Leachate well 138R | ecosystem: Engineered > Solid waste > Landfill > Unclassified | place: Canada... | reverse complement strand
CTGTTGTGCCTACCCGTTTTCGCATTTTGAGTTATCCACAGGTTATTAGAATCCCATGGATACGGGGATTATGAAATCTGTTGTGCCCATTATTGCCCATTCACTGTACAATGCAAGCCTCAGGCTCAACGCCCATCATACATTGGCTATCAGGGCTCTGGACGCGGAACAACATAATAAGGACTCAACAGAAACCCAATCGAGTAGGAGGCGCCGTGCCGGCGTCTTTCCTTGCAGGTCAGACATACCTGAGAACAAAGGTAAAAAAAGTGCCTCCCAAACGCGGATTTTGATAGTGTTGGAACACATCAAAAGCACGAAGAGAACGCACTTTGCGTACTTCCAGGTGACTGTGGAAGTTCTTCAATTAGAAAAGCGTTTATGATCTAGCCGAGAACACCCGTGACTTTAGTCGTGGGAGGTTCAAGGCATATAGGATTGCACCCAGGAATGGGTACTCTCTCTGAAGTGGGCGGGTGCAGTGGCATATGTCGTGCCCTTCTCTTGCGGGCACATTGCATGGATTGCTCGGCCACTTCTACTCTTTGCCGTCAAGCCCTTGGAGGGCCCCTAGATGGCCACTGACAACTCCCGCATCATGACAAATGTGTCAAGATATCGAACACCAAACTCACGGCAAACATTAGGAATTGGTACTTGCCTCTGAATACCAGGCTTGTACGTTTCCTGTGTCACTACACAACAATTATGAGCGGTAGCATAGGCAATAAGCCATGGGTCAGCTCCAGACGCAAAACCATTCTTTGCATAATCGAAAAAGGCACGACTGGGATCGTAGACCCATTGAATTATGGCCTTATAGGCCTGCACAACGTCCCCGTCGCCTGTACTTACTACCCAATGCGAAAAGTCGTCAATCAGCCAACTGGCCAACGTGTCATGGCTGTGTTCAATCTCGTTACGAACCCGATCAATAGTCAAAACCATATCATCAGCCGCTAACCCGACTACTCTCGACCAAAAAGAGGGTACGATGTCGAAAGCGTAGTACCTTCGGGCGGCTTCGATAAAGACACTAGCGTCTAGGAGATATGCAATCCTACCTCTGATTCCCATATCCCCCCTAACTGACGCTTCGCATATTCTGCGAACGTATCACCAGAAAGTCCAGTCAGCCTATACGCTTCACGATAAAGGAGGTTACTCTCCTTAACAGCATTCGCAACATGCGTGAAGAAGAGACGTCCTACACGATAATTCTGGTTGTGGTAAAAATCTCCGCCTTCATCATCTCGTTCTCGTCGTAGTTGTCGCTTCCTCATTCCATCTAAATAACTGTGATAATAAGTTCGATATGCATCATGGCTGATCATTCCGGTGTCGAGCGCGCGTCTTGCAATAACCAGCGGACTGACTTTATAACGCCTCGCCATATCACGCCACACAGTGGCATGATCGGATTGACGAAGTCGTTGTGGTAAATCTCCATGCAGTGTCTCCGTTGGTACCAAGAACTCACCAGCGATTCTGTTACAGACTCTTTCTATGGCATGATCAGCGGGTTGGAGAAACGCCAAGTCAAATACGGCACTACGTCCAAGCCATAGATGAGCTAGTTCATGGGCTAACGTGAACATCTGAGCCGCTTTATAGTCTGCCCCGTTGATAAAGATTAATGGAGCATACTCATCAACCAAGACAAACCCACGGAACTCCATGGTATCAAGTTTACGCCTCGTGTTATTACCCACTACTCCGTTTCTGACTACCATAATTCCGGCTTGTTCAGCACTCCGAAAGATCTTGACCAGAGCATCTTCCCACGTACTCGTACTATCCGCCCAATCCACGGACAGACCAAGCGCACTCCTAATGCTGTCGGCAACTTCCCAAGCATCGTCGGTGACGCTGGCCGCACCAACAAAGCTCTTGGGACCAAAACCATCTTCAATCAGATATTCCCGGAGCCATGTCTGCCGAGCCATCATTATCTGGACGGTATCTAGCAAATTGCGACTCGGTTCTGCTAGCACATCGTCGCCAAATGTTCGGTAATTTGGAATTGCGAGCTCCTCTGTTGGAGGATCAGGGAGAAACAGCACTCCAAGTGGAACATAAGTCTTCTTCGCCAAATCCTCCAATTGACGGAGAGTTGGTTTTACCTCACCATCAAGCCACCTATTCAGCATAGGGAGTTGTTGTTCAAGTTGAACTCTCTTCTCGGATTTGTCCACCGCCCACTCTAGAACATCACGGCTAACATCGACTCGGATAGATCTGGCCATTGCAACTCACCTCCCGCAGAACTTGGTTAAGACATATTATGTCTCGCACATCCCGAAGTATCAAATGTAATATCTATTCGATAACAGCCCACAGTTCCTGTAGCAGGACAACCTCACCATAATCTCATTTCGAGTGTTTGGGTTATTGTTACGTTTTCGTCAACTCGGGGTAATTCCCTGCTAACAACCTAGAAATAGCGAAAACCCGGGTAAAACCCGCCTTGGATGTGATTGTCACTGCGTTGTTCCGCTCCATTACTTCCACCTCATCAGTTAGCCAATTGGTAAGATCATCGCCCTTGGCCCGTCCTAAGATGGGTTGTTCACTTGAAAACGCACCGTATCCGTAAGCCTCACTCCGTTTTGGAGAGTGACCCAAACCTCTAGTTCGTGCCATGAGCCGTTCCTAAACACGGTGGTATCGATGGAACCTTGAGGTAACTTACGATCTTGATAGATCTCCTTCCCGTCCAAGTGGAGTACCACTTCTTCAATGCGATTGTCCTGCAAAACCAGGTCAAGCGCGAGGGTAAGGTCTCCCGAGACCAGCTCCCCTTCCTGGGGACTAACAAAGGCCACCATGTTCGCCATATAGTCCACCACCACGTCATCGACTACGAGGGCGTTGCCACGATAGACTTTCCCTTTGTCCCTGGGCAAGACAACCAGCACCGCGGCCTCGTTCGCGGCCAGAGTCACCTCGTTGTCTGCGTAAAACTCCTTCGTCACCAAGTCATAAAGTAGGCCACTTTCGGTAATGGTCGCTTCATCTTCTGTGGCATTGTAATACAAATACGTGGGATAGGCTTCCCTTGCTCCAAAGTCTGTTTTGAGGAGATCAAGCTGCAAGATTTTTCCATCCCACACATTGATGAGGCCTCCTAAAAATCCCACATGAGAACTGCCATAAAGGGCATAGTTTGTAGAAGCCCACTGACCCTTCATGGCATCACCTGTGGCATAAGGAGTCTTTTCATGCTCTTGCTTTCTCAAACCCTCATAAGCAATCACACCCTGACTAAAGGGCAGCCACAGGGGATTGGACTGTAGCTCAGAGGGGATCTCGTCTGGATAAAAGAGCCGGGCATTATTGACGACTTGCAAAGCCCATTTCCCCAGAGTATCTGCATAACGGGGATCATATCGCACCACCGGCAAAAGACTTGCAACCATTTGAAAGCTATTCATGGCAAAAGCGTAGCCACCCCCATCTGTGCGGCTTCCCACTAGGCCATGAACATCATAGTCGCCCCAGCGATCAGCAATCACACCCCAGCCTTTGCGCACATCGGAAGACTGAAAACACCACCGCATCAACCTATGTAGATCGATCTCCAAGCCCTCCTCGGCATTTAACCGGGCCGCACTATATACTCCATAGGGTAGTAAGACTTCATAAAAAGGATTTTTATCTAGACCTGTAAGATAGAGCAGACATTTTTTAGCTCCCTCTAAAAAGCGTTCATCTCCCAATTTTCGATGGGCCTGATAACAAAGCCAGGCCAGCCCAGCAGCCCCATCGGCCTCTATTTGCCAACTAAGCTCGATGGGTGCTTGCGCCATAAAGTCATAGCCAGTAAAGCTAAACCCCTCCTGGGACTCAACCATTTCCAAATATCTATAAGCGGTCCTAACTGCAATCTCATGCATAGTTAGGGGCTCTCCACTCGTGGAGAGGGTTTCAACTCCCCCTAGTTCAGGGTAGAGATCAAGGGCCATGAAAAAGAGCATACTGGGGAAAACCATATACCATAAAGAACCTGTATTGCCACTGGGGTTATTGAGAACCAAATTCAGTCCATTTCTGTCGTTGTAAAACTCCTTTAGCATCAGCACCCAGTTTTCACCATGCTGATTGCTCTTATCAATTCCCACAAGAGTGGCCCCTACAACGGCGGCCATAAGGTTGATCGCTTCTTGACTACCAGGCTGGGCGCGGTAGTCACCTACGTAGGAAGGGAGAAAAAAACTCTTTTGCTGAAAATTGACCGATCCAAGATCCCAAGAAATTAGGGGCAAAAAAGGCCCCTCTTGGCTAAAGTCAAAGACGAGCTCGTCGTATGCTTGGGCGGTTTGCTTCCAGTCTCGCGCCTTAAGGGGCTGAGGTCGGTCGGGCATCTTGGCAACTAACGGAATCTCCTTTTGCACCCTGGCCCATACGCCTTGGGGGAAGAAAAGTAGCAGGCAGATGATCATACACAAACACTTGCTAGCCATAAGAACCTCCTAAAAAGGCCCCCAGAATCTGAGGGCCTATCGTTACTATTGATTATATGCTTGATCCAGCAGAGACTGGACGATGGGTGCAACTGCATCCATCTCACTCTTGGCACTTGTGGCCCCCATGGTGGCCTTGACCAAGGCTTCGTTCAGCTCCATGTCTAAACCAGGAATATTATCCCATAGTCTAGCTTTGTGTAGCATTTCCTTAATGGTCTCCAGAGAATCCCAATCCCTTACATAGGGCAAGAAATACTCCACATACTCGTCTTCATAGGCATCCAGATCCCGATACTTGCCGGTGGTTTCAAAGAGCATATCCACCAACTGAACCAGTGCCTCAGGTTCTTGACAGGTGATGGGCAAGACAAACATCTCAAAACCCCACACCGGGTTCACAAAATCATCAGCCTTGGGTCCCATGGGGAAGAAGACCCAGCCATAGTCAAAGTCAACCTGGTTAGCATGATCGGGCAAGCCATAGAGATCCAGACGGAACATGGCTACCTTGCCCTGGTTAAACTCTGCTCGAATATCGTATTTGTCCCCAACCATCACAGCACGGTGCACCTGATCGAGCTCTTTCCAAAGCTCAATGGCTTCAATGGCTTCAGGATCGTTCATGGCATAGACTGCTTTCCCGTCTACAAGCTTCATCATTCCGCCGCCATTAGCGTACGCTGCCATCTCCTGTTCTACCGGCCAGGGATCGAGGCGCGCACCCACGCCGTAAACATCAATGACTCCGTCGCCATCGAGATCTTTCGTCAAGGCAATGGCCAATTCTTTCATCGTATCCCAGTTCCATTTACCCTCATTTTGCAGTTCGTTGGGGGTAGGCAAACCGGCTTCGACAAATAGATCCCGGTTGTAAATCCAACCTTGGGCAGAACCAATATCCATATTGCGCTGATAGCTACCGTTCACAGAGATACCATAGCTCTTACCCTGATAGCTGGAATACAATTCCCGCATGTTCGTATGGGATCCTGGCAAGTTGGCGTAGTAGTCTTCTGTCAAGACATCGTCTAGAGGGAGCAGACCACCGTTTCCTGCCAAAAGTGGGAGCCAGCGATTGGAGACATAGAGTAGATCGCCAAGTGGATCTCCTGCCACAATGCTGGTCAGAATGCGGTTTTCTGCACCATCCCATTCGATTTGGACAAACTCGATCTTTACATTAAAGGCTTCCTCCACTTTTTCCAAGCGTCCGCGCCCTTCGCCATCTGTAAAGTACTCCCTCATACCGTCTCCGACATGGCCCGCGATCTTGATGGTGCGACCGTTAAAGTCATACTCGGCACCCAAGACCGGCATACTCAACAATACAACAACCAAAAGCGTTAGAACTAAACTCTTCCTGTTCATGTAGATACCTCCTGTAATTTGGTGTTCGTCCTTGTTCCATCATTACCCTTGAGCTAAACACCCCCTTAACCGACCAGACCAGTCTTTTCAATACTCTCGATAAAGTATCTCTGCAGGAATGCATACAAGAACAAGACTGGCAGAATATACAAGAGCATTCCCGCGTTGTTAACCAGTTGAATGTAAGTGCCTTCCACCGCCTTATTGGCCCAGGGATAATTGAACTGGGAATTGATGCGCAGTAAAGCAATTTGCAAAAGATTGCGCCCTTGCAAAAAGAGATCGGTATAAAACAGATCGTTCCAATGCCAGACAAAGGAAAATAAGAATACAATCACGGCAATGGGCGTAGCGTTGGGTAGCATAATCCGCAAGAACGTTTTCAAATGACCGGCACCATCCACATAGGCCGCCTCCTCCAGGCTGGTAGACATACCCCGGAAGAAATTGCGGGTGATAAAGATAAAAAGTCCGCTCCTCTTGGCTGTCCCCGTTAGGGCCATGAGGACCATAGGCCAGAAACTCCCAATTAAGTTCACCCCCGGCTCCGGTAAGAGGCCAAAGAGGTCAAAATAGCGGAAGTTCAAAAAGAGTGGCACCATCACCATCTGGGGCGGAATAATAATCGACAGGATCACCAGGCCGAAGACAAGATTCGATCCAGGATAGCGCCAGCGGGCAAACCCATAACCAATGATCATGGTGGAGGCCAGTTCAAGTGTGCCCAAAAGGAGGGTGACCCCAAGGGTGTTGATCAGTGCCTTAGAATAATCCAACATCTCCCAGGCCACCTGGAAGTTGATCTTGGTAATATTACGGGGAATCCAGTTAACCGTGAGATCAAAGAGATCATCTGGATGCATCACCGCAAAAGATATTTGACGCAGAAGGGGATAGAGAATAATGAACCCAATGCCCACAATCAAGCCATAGCGAATTAAGTGCCAGAGCCCATTTTGAAGTCTATCAAGTCTCATAGTGCACCCCCCGCCCTGCAAAAAATCCAGTGATCGCTAGAATCACAACGATGATACTGAAATAGAACCAGGACATGGCAGTACTGACCCCAAAACCTGCTCCAGCCCAAGCTGTCTCTTGGATCAGCTCTAGGAGCCGATTGTCCGGCGCCGTAAAGGAATCCACTATGGTATAGACTACATTGACTAGCATCAAGGGGGAGATCAACGGAAAGGTGATTTTCCAGAAAGACTCCCAGGCCGTAGCCCCTTCCATATCAGCTGCTTCATAGAGTGATCGGGGAATGGATTGCAGGGCGGCCAAGAAAATTAAGATCTGAATGCCCGAGGAGCGAATGATCACCGGTACCTGATTAATGGCCTCAAAAATGAAGTTCACAAAGGCCAAGGGCAGCTTTAAACTGACTAAAGACTCCCGAATCACACGGAGTGGAATCAAACCCGATTCACTCAGACTCATGGCCTGCTGCATATAATCGGCCTGTTGCATCTTGAGGGTAATCTCAGCCCCCATGACCACAGGAAGGAAGAAGATCACCCTAGCCAGGGTACGCCCGGGAAACCTCTGGTTGAGTAAGTTGGCTGCGAAGAAACTGAAGACCAAGATCACGGGAATGCGAGCGGCCATGGTCACCACCGTTTCCATAAAGACCTGCCTGAATTTGGCATCCACCAGCAAAGCATGGCGATAGTTCTGAAGACCCACAAAATCCAGGACATACCCTGTGGGAACAATGGTCAGTTTACTCACGCTAAAAATGATCGACTGGATAAAGGGCCAGGTCAAGAAGGCCCCAAACCCCAAAATGAAAGGCAGGGTAAATAACAAGCCCAGCAAGCTTTTCTGCGTCTTTAGACTCAGTCTCCGAGATCTGCGCATCTTAGTTCACTCCCCTCAAGCGCACAAATGTTCGCGCTGGAATGACAGTATCTGCATATTCCCCATCGTTAGATCCAAAGTTAACCACAATCACATCGCCACCCTTAAAGGTTGTCACAGATAAATCTGGACTCACTTGGCAAAACTCCTCAATGGGCTCCGCGGCCAAGTCTCCCAGCTGGGCTTGGTACTCTTGGTAAATCCAGACCCCGTCCTTGAGCCACTGTTCTTTTTGCACACTTAGGAGCTGGGCATACTCCGTCTCCTTGAGGATCGCTGGATCTTCCCAAATCAGCTTGAAATAAAGGCCGCTGGCGGTTTGGGCTGACCGCAGGATGCTTTCCTCAAGGTTTACAGCAAGATTCAAAGGCTCTCCACTATAGTCCACAAAGCCATGGAGCACCATCTGCATAAAAGGCACCTCAGCATCGGTCAGATTATAGCCCGTGCTTCTTTGAGGAACATTCAAGATGGAACTGACATAGCCCAAAGCTAAGGCATTGCCCCCATCTACCTGCAGTTGCAGACCCTCACCGGCAAGTTTAGCCAGTTCTTCTTCGATCGCCTTTGCAGCCTGGGCTCGGTCGACCAGGCGAGTGTCGCTTCGCTGGAGATCAGAGTGGACCTCCTGACCGAAGCTAGGCAGAGCCAAACCTCCCAAGGCCAAGGGGCGAAAGTCTTGCATAAAGTTCTCCACTAAGTCAGGCAACACCCGGGTAGATAAGGCGTAGCGCAGGGGCTGCGCCAGAGCCCTATTTGTCACCGGATCATACTCTGGGAGGGTGGCATAAAGTCCGTGTACTGCCCGGGCCGCATCTCGGCGGGCGTAAAAACCCTGCAAAATCCCTGAACGCTGCACCTTGAGAAACTCGGCGGCAGGATAAAACGTCACATCCTTTTCTTGCAAGAACTCCCCTAAGGCCATCAGCCCCTTACTGTCGCCGAGTCCCGGAGCCAGTTGCACCCCCGCTGGGTAGCGGTGATGAATTCCTCCGCTGAGCCAGCCTGCATAGCGCAGACTAAGGTTATTAACCCCGGCGTCCCAGAGCTCTTCCACCATGGCCTGAGCCTGGGCAAAGGTTGTTAAGGGAAGCTGCACCTCCCGAGCCACGCCCATAATGGGCTGGATCTTAGGAACCACCCCCATGACTTCCAAGAAGAAGGGTATCCCCTGCCCCTTGGTGAGGGGATTCAGCACGCCTCTATCGATTAAGTACTTTTGGTATCGGCGGGCCATACCGCTGTAGGTGGCATCAGAGCCTGAGAGAAACTCATAACGCACCGTGACATTCCCTTGGTGAGCTCTGGTCTGGTAGAGATTAATCTGCGTAAATTGATCTAAACGTCGCGAGCTCTTAGGGATGGTTTGAAAAGCGGCATAAGCCACATTATACGCCGAAGAAGGTCTGGCAATATCTGCCCTGATCTGGGCCAAAGCTTCCCCTTGTTCAATCACAGCTAAAAACGCCTGATCGCCGCGCTTCATTCCAAAAATGGGAAAGTGGTTGGTTTCTTTAGCATAGGGGAGCCGCTCTTCTAGGGGAAAAGCTCCGTCCCACCCGTACACAGGCTCACTATAGGGGGTTTGGTCGACTTTACCATTGTTCAGGTAGATCAAGGCGCCGCTACCGTCGGGGACAAAGACATAGCCTTCTTCTGTTCCACCTGCTGCTCCGAAGAACCGCAGCAAAGCAATACTTGTTAAGGGACAGGAAACCAGCTCTCTACTATGATCATATTCCAAAATTTCTTCTCCCGGGGCTGCATCCCACCTCACCACGTAGGCTGTAGGCTGATCTTGGGGATAGACCACCTCATGCATGGGAATTTGCACAAGGAGGCTCTCTCCTTCCAAACGGTATTCCACCGGCACAAAGAAGCGTTCCACCAAGGGAACCGGGGGATCCAGACGGTTGGCCACATGATCAAGGGCCAAATCAGAAACTTCATAGCCAATTTTCTGGAAAATCCTCTGGAGCTGATCCTGCAAGAGGGGTGCCAAGCGACCCAAAAGGTAACTTGGTTCTTCAGCCAGGTGGGCAAAGTCCGCTGGCGTGAGATCACTCGCGGTAGTGACATCCCCGCGGTAACCCGTGGAGCGCTCCCCTTCGCTACTCCCCAAGAGATATCCCGTAAATTTTTCTAGTAATCCATAGAGCACATCCATGCGCCGTTTGGCAATCTCTTCTTCGAGCTTGCGTAACTGGCTTGCCTCAGTCGTCTGCTCAGCTTGGTTCAAAAGGAGTAGATACTCTTCTGTAAGGGGCACAATAATCAACTCTCCAAAGAGCTTTTGCTCCAAGGTGCGAGCTGCACCTGTCACCCTGAGTTCAAAGGGGTGGGGCTCTCTAATCTCAATCGGTGTGTAATAGCGGAGCAAGGTCCCTTGTTCACCTGGAGAGACCTGGCTGAGAATGTCCCTTTCAAAGCGCTCGGTCTTGACCATCTGGGGTAAACCCAGGGCCCTTGCATCATACTGGGAACCCAAAAGGTACTCCACCCGCACCCCATTTTCTAAGGGGATGATCTGGGCCTGCCCCAGCTGGACGCTATGGGTGTAGCTGTTCATCAGCTTATCAGGGCTCGTGGGCGCGTCATAGCGAATCTGCACCACATCATGGCCCATTCCCTGACGCATATTGCGCCCCTGGGGATTAGAAAACCACAGCGCATCTGCCCCTTTATCCCAGAGGGCAATTTCTGTTGTCTCAGGATGAATGTACAGAGCTAAATGGGCATTTTCCGCCACCAGTCCCATTTCAGACGGTAGGTTAGCGCCGCAGAAGGAAGTCCAGAAGAAAATGCATCCAATGGCCATGGCTAATCGAGCTAAAGCGCGCATGGTTTCACCTCCTCGTATATTAAGATTTAGGGAGATCATTTTAGGTTCTTTCTCCCTCTTGAACCTTGAAAACTAAATAAGCAAATTTAGACTTGGATCCTGACGTAT
>Ga0265293_10013420_pt1 | contig 10641 bp, 10 predicted proteins | sample Munlanlewell138R_FD_192505 | JGI IMG/M metagenome (GOLD analysis project Ga0265293, IMG submission 192505) | Leachate microbial communities from a municipal landfill in Southern Ontario, Canada - Leachate well 138R | ecosystem: Engineered > Solid waste > Landfill > Unclassified | place: Canada... | reverse complement strand
TCACTACCCCCGTATACATAACCTTTGCTTAATATTGTACTTGCTGCGAGTTCATACCTTCCCGGTAATGGCATATCGCTTTTACTTGTCCATGTGTCAGGGTTGTATTCATCTGTGTCTTGTAAATAACTACCCCCGTATACATAACCTTTGCCTAATATTGTACTTGCTGCGAGAAAGCTCCTTGCCGGTAATGGCATATCGCTTTTACTTGTCCATGTGTCAGGGCTGTATTCGTCTGTGTCTTTTAAATAACCACCATCATTACCCCCGTATACATAACCAGAGATCGATAACTTTAAATAATCTATAAGCTGCGATATTGTTATTTTAACAAGGTTACCTGATTGTACGCCAAGTAATATATTATCTAAATTATTTGAAGCATATCCCATTTTTGTAATGGATTCAAATATTTTACTTGGAGTCGTCTTCCTTACTTCTGTTGATTTACCTTCTTTTAAAATAAAAAATTCATCATCAACCGCTGGTACAGAAACTAAAGTATAATCTGATATTTCTTTAATTGCCATTTTATAATTCTTCTTTAATATAATTGACTAATTCACTAACTAACATTTTTTTATTACTACCCTGATAAATATAAACAATTTCTGTACCGTCGAGTGCTGAAGCATCTGAAAAATTATTTATATTAGATAATATTTGATTAGCAGTTATACGTTTAGAAACTCCTGACTGCTGACAATAAAACAAATCTGTTAAATTCGGTACTACAACTAATTCTTTATCTGTTAATTGAAAATCTGCCATTAGAATGCTCCTAATTCTCTAAAGTCTATAATCATTTGACCTATAAAATAATCATTCCCATCATTATTAGATATTTTTATACTTGCCCTATTCCCCTTCGCTCCTATATTAAACCCATAATTTTTCAATATATTTTCTTCTCCCGTACTTGTTATGCTATAAGTATTTTCTAAATCAACACCATCTATTTCTACATTACCATTTATAGTCTCAGTTCCTTTAGGATTTATAACAAGCCATATTTTATCAATAATTTTATATGATCTTGAATTAGTAATATATAATGGAGTAGTTTTAAAATTTGATTCGTAAATACTTTCACCATCAAGTAAAATTTCAGATTCCAATCTATAAACGAACCCATCATCGCTCCCTACATAAATTGCCCATTCCGAGGAATCTAATCTCACCTTAGTTGAAGAAAGTATATTAAAATTATATGAATGCTTAACCCATTGTTTAGAGTCAATAAAAAATACTAAAGCAACATTCGGATAGTTCTTTTCTTTACGCACACAAAATATTTTTATAGCTCTTAACTCAGGATCATAAATAGCATGAAATTTATCTATTTGTTTTAAATCAATATTATTCTTAACCCATATATCTATAAAAAATGGCTTTGATAAACTTGCTATTTCATAATCCCCATAATTTTGAGTAGTAACAATACTATAAATATTATTCTCTTCGCTCATTGATACTACATCAGTCGGAGTCCTGACTGTTAAATTTTGATTAGCACAACCACCTTCCCATGGAGTCCCATAATAACCCCAATTAACAACATTCAAATCTGTATCATCAAGTATGAAATATTTATCCCAACTTGAAATTAATAAATTATCAGCAAAATCCTGAAGACTTGTTATTTTGTCACAAAGTAATTTTATTGCTACAATATTTTCATCTGAAAAATCAGCTACACCATTTTTGCTTGCATAAATATAATTTGGATTTTTTTTGCACCCGAAAGCAAATAACCTTTTGCTGACTCCTCTTCCATGTATAACCATATATTCAGGATAATTATCAATCCATGAAGACGGTAAAAAAGCTAAACTTGTAGTTGGTATAACATCCGTTAAACTCGCATCCGCTATATTGTCTTCATAAATTGTTGTAGTATTATCAGATATAGTACCAACAAGTTTATAATCACCAGTATCACCAGCTTCTGTACGATAAATTTTTCTTGCCGTTGTGCCTTCAGGTCCTATTTCTATTGAGCTTAAATCTATTTTACCGTTTATTGCACTATCAACTACTGTTACGACTTCGCTTACTTTACTACCAGTTGATTCTCCACTTTCTGTAACAAATGTTATTTTATATGAATGTTCCCCATCATTTACGTTCCCAGCTCCGCTCCCCAATACAGCTACAGGTTTTTTAGGAGACCCTAAATCCCACGTAGTATCATTATTCCCATCCCAGACCTGAGGAATGTCTACACCATTGCAAATAAAACATTGATTATAAAATGTTTCAAAATGATAACGCCTGTTGTTCGCTAAACCTGTTTTAATTTCATTAGAAAAATTGTTCTGAATTTTACCGTTGTTTGTTCCTGTCAATAAAAATAAATAAGACACTGATAAAATATTACCATTTTCATCACCTATATTATCACCATTCTCATCAACAAGATATTCTCGTGATTCGCCTTCTTTTGAAAATTGATATACCCCTGTTACTTGAGGTGAATCAGTAATTGCTGTTGTGTTTACTTTTTCTGAACCACCTCTTGGTACTCTACCGTTATTCTCAATATTGATATTATCAACATCAATCATTTGAGTACTGTCAACTTGATCGAGATTCGGATTATTATTCCACCCGCCTATTAACGGAATATTAAATGATTGCCCTGTGTACATTATTGCTCCTAATAATAATTAGAATTTCCTCTTCTTATTTCACTCTCTATAATTGATTCAGAAATATCCATATTCCTCGCTCCTATCCGGTTAAGAAACAATGTAGCTTGTTCATATACTAACTGTGAAGGTGTTTGATTATGTTCAGGCGCAAGGTCTATAGCCAAATTATAAATAACAGCTTTATCCCATTCAGGCGGTAAAGTTATATTATCTGTCAAACTTGAATAATTATCATAAGGTTTTATAGATGTTAAATATAATGTATCATCGTTATTAGGTGTTGAATCAAAATATATATAACCAACAGGATATGTAGGATTATAAAAAATCTTTTGCGGTCTGGCTGATAAAGATTTATTCATCGTTCTGTTATATTCTGTTTGTGTCATTTTTACATCTACAAAATAATCTATATTATCAGAATCCCTTAAAAACGCTGACACTAAATTAAAAGGTCGGGTAGTATCGAAGTCGGCACCTGATCCTATTGAATAAATAGAAACTCCTGAAGTTATAGTAAAATTTTCAGAAACTGGATAATGCAAAAGCTCTTCCCATGAACTAAGCATAGTATTTAATGATGAGATAGCTTCCGTGTACTCCGTGGCAGTTATATTTCTTAACCCTAAAAGTCTTAAAGCTCTATCTATAGTTTCTTGTACAGTCATATTCCCTCTCTAAGAAAAATCATCTACAGGTGTTTCTATCCATGTAAAAGAGAATAAAAACGACGCTGTATTTAAAGCATAACTATAAAATGCTATAAATGAACCCGGTTTTAATACTATTTTACCTTTTATAGGAACAATGTTTGGTTGAGACAAAGTACCTGCTGTTACTGCTTCTGTCCATGCTGTAGCAAAAGGCATACATAAAACAGGTGTACCAGGCAAAGTGCATGAATCTTCTGACCAAGCGTTACTTACTTCAGTATTGCCTATATACCTATTTTTAATAGTTAAAGAATTAGCAACATCAGTAGTATGAGTACCAACCATTAAACCTAAAGCTGTAGCAGTAGGAATAGCAACATTAGTTGAATAACTACAATCCACCATAACAAGATCACGAAGCGAATTAACTTTATTACCTACAACTAATCCGGTATAAGTTGTAGCCAATCCTGCTGTTATCGCTACGGCAGATTGGTTTGCTACACTAAAAACCTGACCTCTTCTAACATATTTTGAATACATATCACTCTCCTATATTTACCCACCATAAAGAATCAACAACATATACGTTTTTAAATTTTTCATCAACTGCTTTTTTTACACCCATGTAATTATCACAATAATCATGACCTGATATTATTTTTCGTGTATGCGGTATCCATGCTTCTAAATCTGCTTTAATTTCTTCATAAGAATGACCAGCATCTATAAAAATCATATCAGCTTTACCAACAAAATTTTTTACAACACTTAACGAATCGCCTCTAACTATTTGCAAATTTTTATAATGACCTACATTTTTTTTAAACTCACTGAAAACATCAAGGCCAAAAGAGGCTAAATTAGAAAAATCTGTATCAGTTCCATTCCAATGATCGACTGCGAAAACATTACCCTTGCATGATTCTAATAATTCTTTAGTGCTTCTACCTTTCCAGCAACCTATTTCAACAACGTCATCAGATTGATAGGCTAAATATTTCAATATAGATATTTCATTCTTAGTCAACCATCCGGGAATCCCTTCTTCAACATAATCTAACTTGTCAACACGTCTGCTTAAAATATAGTCTTTAAAATTCCCTGAATATTCTTTTAATCCTATATGAATAAAATTTATATCTGGTTCAACAAAAATGTCATTACCCATATCAGTCCATCTTTTACAAAATAAAGTATCTTCGCCCCACCATTCATTATTATTAAATCTTTTCCCTGTATCAAAAAAATCAATTATTCCATTTGTGTCTGGGCTTAAATTATAATGTTTCTCTATTTCACTGAATACATTACGCTTTATTTTCATTAAACCTGTAGGAGCACTCTTAACATAAACAAGACCTGTTTCCTTATCCTTACAGTTGTTATTCCTGCTCCAATCAATAACAACAGGATAATCCACATCATCTTTTTTATATCTATAAGCACCGCAAACAATATCTTTATCATGGTTTATAAGTTTTAAAATAGCATTATTATCAAATTTTAAATCTGCGTCTATAAAAACAAGAACATCAGCATCTGTTTCTAAAAATGTTTTTACACATGTATTACGTGAATGATCAATGTATAATTCTTTTGACGGATAATGAATGGCTGTGTGCCCAGCCTTTATAAGTTCAACTATGTTACCAATAATTGATTGGGCACAATCACCATATAATTTGCCATCACATAATGTAGTAGCTAAGAATACTTTCAAGCCTTTGTTACCAGTCCATAAGCATCTAGAGCTGTTACAATAGCATCTATATCTGATTTAAGCAAAGTTGTAGTAGTCCCAGCTGAAAGGGTTATTGTCTGTTTCACAACAGGCGTATCTTCTCCAAAGAACCCTATTTTATCATCAGACCTGCATAAAACAGTTCCATCAGGGTTGCCACTTCCAATATATCTAATAGACATAATTTTCCTCCATTTTTATTATGAACTTACTCTGCAAGCCCAATAGGGCATTACACATTTTGTAGCATAAAGAACATCAATACGAAGTGGGAAATTTCTATTTACAATATTGAAATCTCTTACAAGTGACATTGATATCCCATCCATTACTGCTCTTGCTGCCATGTCTACACCTTTAGGCTGTTCCAGATCAGCAGTAGCAAAAACAAAAGCATCTTTATGATAAGCAAGGTTTTGTCTATATGAAGATGAATCTGTACCTGAACTACCAGCAAGGTCTACAACTGTTGCTGCTGTAGCGGCAGTCCAGTCTGCACAATAAGCATTTTGTTTAGCCCCTGTTTTATAAAGAGGCCATGTAATAGTCATATTTGCAGCAGAGCCAGTGCCTGTGTATTTTTCAGCTACAGTAAATTGTTTTAATCTGTTAAGAGGTATTTTTGTCTCAGGTTCAACTTCATAAACACCAGCTATAGTGATCACATCTCCAACTTCGTAAATTTCACTAGCAGTAGCATCTACAGATAGAGTAGTTGTCCCATTAGTTACTGCGCCTAGATTACACGTACCTGCTGTAGTTCTTGTTCCATTGGTATGCATAGGAGTCAACTCTGATTGTAAATGGTTAAATCCTCCAACCCTCCCGACAACACCATCAAGATATTGCTGAGAAAGTTCAGAAACAGGGCTGTAAAGTGTTTTACTGTCTGTTATAATAGAATTATTTGCAAGCGTATCTGTTAGCAGATACCTGTCTGTTGTTGGAGCATACCCCTGATCAAGATAGGCTTTTGCAGTCAGAACATCTGAATAAACAGGATTAGTCCCGAATGCAGTGTTCTCAAGTGAATTACAATATGCATATACAGTATTCAATACATCTTTTTCAATTTCAGCTCCAAGCCTTTTCATTGCAGGTTCAAGATGCCTTTTTGAAAAATCATCAATAGACAAAGTCAAATCTTCAGTATCAAAATCAATATCAATCCCTTTGACTGTTGAAATAGAATATGTTTGTACGGTTTCCGTAATATCCTGAACGTCCATTACCCAACCGGAACGAACAGAGTATTGATTAGGTTCTCTAATTAATATTGTTCCCCCATTCTTCATCCCACTTCTAGCGAATCTATCATCATATTGCCGTGAAATAGAACGAATAAAGGGCATGTTGTTATGTAATATAGGAAGAGATTTTCTAACTATATCACCATCTTTTAAGGTTTTAAAACTATTAGCCATTTTTATCCTCTACGAATATTTAAGTTTCTGTTGTTCAAGTAGCTTTTTCCTCTCTTTTTTGAAATATTCTTCATCAGATAATTTCCCGCCATAGTCTATAGTCCTCGAATCATCAACCGGCGTTATAGGAGGTAAAGCGTTTGACGTACTATTAGCTAAACTTTTGATTCTAGTCTCAAGTTTACCAATTTCCCTCTCAAGTTTAAGCGGATTAGTTTTACCAATTTCAGCCAGCTTAATTGCTTGAGTACTATTTTTCCCTAAATAATAAGCTAATTCTGCCCCTGTTTCATCATCATAATCTAAAAGAATATCCCTGACTTCTTCACTGAAAACATTTTTTTCAACGACTTCATCGAAATCTTCATACTTTTCCCGAACTATTTCACTTAAATCATAGAACCTTTGAACCTTGTCTATTTTTTCCATTTCTTCGTTCTTGGAATATTGTCTTAATTCTTCGTTCCTGTTTTTCCATAAATCTCTTTCATCCATATATTTTTTCATGGATTTGTTATAAGCTTCATAATCATGTTCGCCATATTCATCAACAAAGTCACCTAGATTAGGTATTCTAGGTTCAAGATTAGTATTGAGTTCCTGAAGTCTTTTTTCAGCTTTCTCAGCTCGTTCTTTATACTGATACATTTTAGCAGTTTGCTTATCAATACGTTTTTGAACTTTTTCCTGAAGTTTGTTTATAAACTCTTCGTCATAAGTTCTACCGGGCTCACCCGTTGCTTCCTGAAGCTCGTCTTCTGCTTCTTTAAGCTCTTGATTTGCTTCTTCTAACTCTTGTGTAGCCTGTTCAAGCTCATTGCCCTGAATTTCTTCAGTTTCTACCGTGTTTTCCACGTTTTCCTCCTATAATGTAAAATTATTATTAGCAGATTGTTTCTGCTGTCCAGCTTCAAGCTGTTGTTGTTTAATTTGATTTATCGCTTCTAACGCTTCCTGTGCACCAGGTGCATCTATAAATTGTAATAATAATGGCATCAAAGCAGACGCATATTCAGGAGGTGAATATTGTAATAAATCTCTTAAAAAATTTGATATTTGTTGACGTTTAGTAGGGTTAGTTAAAGACCTTACTCTTATATCATAACGTCCACGACTTAAATCATTTAATACTATTTCATTTTGGTTTTGATCTAAAAACTTTTTATTGATCTCAATATTAGATTGTTCATTACGCAATCTTATAACTCTATAATTATCATAAACTTTAGGAATTAAATCTATCAGGATTCTCTTGCATTTTAATTTAGCCTTAGCAAAATTATTACTAAAATTATATGATATTAAATCACTTCTCTGAGCCCTTGCTTCTATAGCTCTTCCACTACGCTCATTACTGGTCGCACCTGTTGAGGCTTCATATCTGCCAAGGACATCATTTATGTCGTTCTGGCTCAACTGAAGCATTGTTATAGCACCAGCATCTATTTGAGGCGGGTCCTGCCGTCTTGGAGGGCCTAAAGCTGTTTGATTATATAAAAGAATAGAAGTATTTTTTATATTAGCATTCTCCCACATTTCTTTAAACCCATTGATTTGCTGAGGAGTAACAAGATAAGGAGCTTTAGGACTTAATGCAATTTTTTCAGTTAAACTTGTTTTCCAGTAATTATATGCCTGCTGGTCATTCTGTGCATCTGTAGTCAATGCTTTTTTATATTTCTTACCATTAAAATCTATTTCATCACCAACTACTTCCACTATAGGGATTAACTTCCCCGGCCATATTTTATAATCAAGTACTGATTTACCTGTGATTTTATACCATTCTATAATATATGAGTCTACTGTTTTCTCTCTTAGTATCTGAGTGTTTTCTCTTATTATTTTTTCATTCTTTACAGTAAGTTCATAAATTTTTATTTCGTCATTTTCAAGTACTTCAGCTATTCTTTTCTTTTTAGGTACTTTTCTAAAATATTCAGCTATATAACATTTATCGTCTTCGTACCATAATTCGTTGTCTTCATTACCTTCAAAGTCAGATGCGTCATCTTCATCATAATTTAATTTAAATTCTCTTATTGGTATAGCTTCACGTATAAAAGCAAATTGACCCCGGGGATCAACATCAACCATCAATGGGTTTTTGATAGCTTTAATTTTAATGTCCTGATTAAAATCTTCATCAGATTCTTCTGTGTATATTCTAAAATATCCATACCCGCCACCAACAGCATGAGTACATACAGACCCATAAATATCTTCTATTGTGTTTTTATAGAAAATATCATTTATAAGTTCATTATAAATTTTAGCAATTTCTATATCACCTTCATTGTCAACAGGAACAACATCATCTAAATCTGCAACTCCCTTTTCCTGATTTACAACCTGAGCTGCGAATTTCCCTAATTTATTACTGGTTAAATAAGGTCTATGATCTTTTTCGCGTTGTTCAATATCAACAGTGTCCCATTGCCCATTCTCGATATTAAACGTATATCTCATATTTTTCTTAAATGATTCACGTAAATAGAAATTAGAATCATGTACTATTTTAAATCTTTCTCTTGCTTCTATTAAGATTTTTTCTTTATCTATCCGCTCATCCAAGTTCCATTCCTCCGTTCTGGTCTTTCATTTAATGCATGCTTTTTACTGATTTTATCTGTATTAAAATATGTAATAGCTAAAGCATCACATTCATCAGGTGAGTGTCCTATCTGGCTTTTTATGTCTGATTTTTCTTTCAAAACAATTTTGCCTCTTTTACTTATTTTATACTGTATAGCTGCTAACTGTTCAAGAAGATCATTATCATCTGGAATACTTATTTCTCCACGTTCAAAAGCCTCTCTAAGTGTCCAGTACATCTCAGCACGTTTATTCTCGAATCTTTCAGGATCATCTGCTGTTCTTCTAACATCAGCAGGCTCTACTATAGCCCCTTTCTTTTCTCGTATATTTCCTTCTATAGCCCATCCTATACCTATAGTATCAATCCTGACAACATCTGGTAATTCAATGTCTATCTGGGCCCCTATCCAGTTTGATAACTCAACAGAATCTCTTGTACTTTTGCGTTTAAATTCAAACACCTTAGGGCCTCGTCTTGAAGCTATAACTGATTTATCACCGCCTGCACCACAGTCAACACCGTAAACCAATGGTGTATCAGGTAAAACTTCTAAAGGTTTATTAATAGCAGATAGTACCCATTTATAATCTACCAACGTTTCATTATCGAAAACAGGAGGCAGACCTAAAACATTCATTCTATAAGTATTCGAATCTTTGCCGTACTTTCTTGCTTTTTCATTAAGAAGAGTCTGGTTAACAATTTCGCTCTCTTCACTATTCCATCTTAACGTTACCCATCTATGTTTTTGAGAATATTGTGTATCTATAGCATACCCTTTAGAGTGCATAGGGTTGAAAATAAGAAACATTAAATTACACACCGGCGTGGTCATATTTTCTTCAAGAGTTTCATAAACTATATTAGATACTCCCGAACCTTCATCAACTACCTGAAGTAAATAATCAGCGTGCTGTCCTGCAAGAGTTTCTAACTGCTCTTCTATGGAGTTTTTAGGATTTGCTGCTTTAGTAAAAGCAAACCACCCCTTGCCTTTCTCATCAGGAGGGATATCTTTCCTGTACAGCTTATCACTTTGTAAAGTAAAAAATTCTTTAATAATACTATGTGAAAGCCATTTATTTATTTCGCTCCACAATACTTTATTCAGCTGATCAGCAGAAACACTTATACATGGTATTTTAGGGTTCGGGAAACAAAACATAAACCATAAGATAATCCATGATGCTATAGCATCTTTGCCTGTCCCCTTCCCTGACATTATACTCACCCCTAAAATATCATGTCTTTTACCATAACGCTTATCATTTACCAGATTTTGAAACTCAGTTAAACCTTCATGCTGCTGTTTTGTTATAAAAAAATTAGATTCAGTGTCTTTATTATAAGGGGATAATATAGCATCTTCAACAAATTGAACTATATTATTCCTGTATACTCCTAATAACTTTTCATAATATGATTCAAGTTTATCCATTCAAAAGTCCATGCATTCTAAGTTTTTCAATAACACGGAAAATTTTTGACTTTGATTTACCTGTTATTAAAGCTATTTTATTTATACTTATTTTCCCATAACATTCTAATACAAATAAATTTAATT
>Ga0265293_10013419_pt1 | contig 10643 bp, 9 predicted proteins | sample Munlanlewell138R_FD_192505 | JGI IMG/M metagenome (GOLD analysis project Ga0265293, IMG submission 192505) | Leachate microbial communities from a municipal landfill in Southern Ontario, Canada - Leachate well 138R | ecosystem: Engineered > Solid waste > Landfill > Unclassified | place: Canada... | reverse complement strand
TATAGATGCTGGCGGAACTATCAGCCAGATGATAAACACGGCGCAGAGCTACACTTCAAGTTTGTTCGCAGTTAAATTGAACAGCCAGAAAGATGAAGCCTCGCCTGTAAATATAAGCGCAATAGAGCCTACCTCGGGCATTACGGTTCAGTATGTTATCACCAGTGATGCAGAAAAGCACAGTGTTATAGCAAGCGGAACTCTGACTCACGACCCACTGGAAATTACGGTTGAGGATGGCAATTATCTGTATTTTATCGTAACCAATTCAGCCCCTTCCAACGGGTATGTAACCATAGTTATAGGCAAGGAGGCTCAAACAGAACCTTATACCAATACCAGAACAGCCAAAATTTATAACGACGACTTTCTGGTAGATGTAGATTTTAAACTTAACTCCAGCCAACCCTTTGTGATAACCAGGGAACTGGTTCACGGTGATCTGCTTAAACTGGATATCGAGTTTGAAGATAAAGGAAAACCGATAGTACTGGACGGCGAAGCAATTGTAACCAACCTCAGATTTGCCGAACCTGACAGCTGGAGCGACCATCATGAACCGGTATTTAAGGAGACGTACTGGTCTTATGGTGGCGAACAGCTAAACAGCAGCACTGTTACGGTTACCATAAACCCGGAAACCGAATGGATGGTATCGTTTACATACGCACTTGTTATGGATATCCACAATACGGAAGATGATATTTATTCCTGGGGTGGAGGGTCGACAGTCATATATGTAACCGCTGTGGTTGCTAATTAGGAGCCTTAAGATATTTATTGTGAATTTTTGCCGGCACAGAGACGAAGTGCGGAAGCCAACCGGTAAAAATTCACTGTAAGCGAAAAACGTTTATGCTATACTGTAAACCACATCTCATCCGGAGGTATATTTGAGCGGTAAAAATCTGTTATCGGTGCTTGATTTAAACCCTGAAACCGTAAAAATGCTATTGAGCGATGCTCTTGCATTAAAAAATGGCAGGGGCCACGGTATACCGCGCGGTAAAATCCTGGCATTGCTTTTTGAAAAACCTTCGCTAAGAACAAGGGTCAGTTTTGAAGTTGCCATGATGCGCCTGGGCGGAAAAGCGATATACCTCTCTCCGCCCGAAGTAGGCCTGGGAAAACGGGAACCAGTGGCAGATGTAGCCAGGGTTCTTGAACGCTATGTTGATATAATTGCCGCCCGGGTATTTAGCCATAACAGCCTGGTTGAACTTGCCGAAACCGGTTCTGCGCCGGTAATAAACGCCCTTTCTGACCGGGAACACCCCTGCCAGGCACTAGCTGATATGCTTACAATAATGGAACACAAAGGTGGGGTTAAAGGTGTAAAAATTGCCTACATTGGCGATGGGAACAATGTTGCCAACAGCCTTATGCTTATGTCGGCCATGCTGGGTGCTGACTTTTTCATTGCTTCCCCCAACGGTTATGAAATCCAGCCTGACACGGCAGAGAAAGCTTTCGCGTTTTCAATACAGTCCGGTTCAAACATTGAGTGCCTGAGGGACCCGGTTGAAGCCGTAAGCGAAGCTGATGTTATCTACACCGATACCTGGACGAGCATGGGGCAGGAAGCCGAGGCAGAAAAACGCCTGGCTGATTTTTCCGGTTACCAGGTCAATTCAGATCTCTTGTGCCATGCCCCGGAAAGGGTCATGGTTATGCATTGCCTGCCAGCCCACCGCGGAGAAGAAATAACCGGAGACATCCTGGACGGGCCTCATTCCGTGGTATTTGACCAGGCAGAAAACAGAGCGCACGTTGCCGGAGCGGTAATTACCTACCTTCTTGGAGGGCTGGAGATTTCGATCGGCAGTTGAAGCCGGAAAAGGAGAGGGTATGAATGCGTTAAAAGCAGTATTTACCCGCGGTTGGGCAGCCATACTTATTGCCGCACTGGCAATAGCAGGCTATTTCCTGAACTGGCCAATTGAAGCCTTCATCGCAAGCATCGCAAGCGTCCTTATTATTTTCATCGCTCTTCTGGCGGTAGGAGCCAGGGAAAAAATGCTAGACGAATCAGCTGAAAGTCTAAAAGAGCTTTCCGGATATTTTTACCGGCGCTTTATGGGCGAATCTTCGCTATCTATCTTTGCCATCATCAACAGCCTGTTCAGGACCGACAATACCAAATTATGGGAATGGGCGCGCTCGTGTGATAATGCGCAACGAGTTTTTAATACCTGGTGCGACAGTTTCAATACCCGCCAGGAAACCGACCACCGGACACGACGTTATAGCGCCTACCTGAGAGTTTCCGTTAAAGAGTTGTGGATGATGGTTAACATGTACCAGGAATATATCGAGCAGTTTGCCGAGATCGCCAATCGTATGGAAGTACCCATTGAATCGCTGGAACAGTATCGCAAGTTCAGTGTGGAATACAATACGTTTGTCAGCCAGTTTCGCGATCTTTTGGCAGCACTAAGACGGGTTGCCCGTATCGAAATAGAACCGCCTTCAGTTAAGTTGGCACCAGAAATAAACAGGGTAATTTAGCTCGGATACCCAAGCCCGGGGATTAAACACCTAAATAAGCAGGAAGGTATAACTGTTGTCAGAAGAAAATTCATTCATACAACCAGCCGTCACCGGTTCCAGACCGGTGGTTGCCATTATCGGGCGTCATAATGTGGGCAAGTCAACACTTTTAAACCGGCTTACCGGAAAACGCATGGCGATCGTTGCTGATATGCCTGGAACCACGCGGGATCGAATAATATCTACCGTTGTGTGGCAGGACAGAGAGTTTACTATTATTGATACCGGCGGGCTGATTGCCGAACCATCTTCCAGCATAGACGAGGGCGTAAACCTCCAGGTGAAGGAAGCTGTGGGTGAAGCCGATCTGGTGCTCTTTCTGGTCAGCGCGGCAGATGGAGTGATTCCGTCTGACCTTGAAGTAGCAGAGTGGCTGCGCAAAACCGGCAAGAAGGCTGTGCTGGTAGCAAATAAAGCCGATAACCCTAAACGGGAAACGGCAGCAGTTGATTTTTATTCCCTGGGGATGGGAGACCCCATCATAATCAGTGCTTATCACGACCTCGGTATCGACGACCTTCTCGACCATATAATTGCGCTGATACCAGAAACTGCTTCTACCGGCCAAGAAGAAGAGAATCTGCTTAAAATCGCCCTGGTGGGCCGCCCCAATGTGGGCAAATCAATGCTTTTAAACCGCCTCCTGGGAGAAGACCGCGTAATCGTCAGCCAGGTACCGGGGACTACCCGTGACGCGATAGATACCGTCCTCAATTTTGATGGTGATCCGGTGATACTTATAGATACTGCAGGAGTAAAACGAAGGGGAAGGGTAGGAAAAGGAGTAGATAAATTCAGCGTTGTGCGCAGCCTTAGAGCGATAGATCGTGCAGACGTAGCTTTGCTGTTACTGGACGCCACCGAACCGGCTACTGCCCAGGATACCCACATTGCAAGTTTCGTCCAGCAGGCTGGCAAAGGTGTCATCCTGGTAGTAAATAAATGGGACCTCATCAGCCATACAGAACAGCACGAATACAACCAGCTTGTCGGAGAACGGTTCAAGTTCATGCCGTACGCTAAAATTATGTATACCTCCGCCAAGACAGGCAAAGGAGTCAACAAGCTGGTTCCCGAAGCAAGAAGAATCAGAGAAGAAAGAAGAAAACGCATCAGCACCGGCGAACTCAACGGTTTTATCGGCAGGGTGGTAGCTGGCCAGACGCCTCCTCATAAATGTTCAAAATTCCTCAAGGTGTTTTATGCTACCCAGGCTGAAGTAGAGCCACCAACCTTTGTATTGTTCGTTAACGATGCCTCGCTGGTGCATTTTTCTTACCAGCGTTATATTGAAAACCGCCTGAGAGAGCAATATGGCTTTGAAGGCACTCCCATCAAAATGGTATTCAGAAACCGCGGAGAAGACTAGTTGATAGTATTCAAGTTTTTCCTGGTTGCCCTTGTGGGCTACCTTATCGGCTCCATACCATGGGGCCTCATCACCGGAAAATTGCTTGCCAGAGTGGATATTCGCAAGTATGGCAGTGGCCGCACCGGGGGCACCAATGTCTTAAGAACCCTGGGTCGCAAAGCGTTTCTGCTGGTAGCTCTTCTGGATATAGCAAAGGGGGCAGTCAGCGTACTGATAGCAGGGGCCATCCTTGGAAGTGATGTGCTTTCTCTCGGCAATTCCGGTCTCGGTGCCATCTTTGCCCAGACCCTGGCAGGAATGACAGCCGTTATAGGCCACGTATGGCCAGTTTTTGCCGGATTCAGAGGCGGACGTGGGGTAGCAACTTTTTTTGGCTCCCTGATTGCAATGTGCCCCCCGGCAGGTCTTTTCGGAGGAGCTCTCCTGATCGTGATCGCCCTTCTTTCCGGCTATGCTTCCCTGGGCTCGATCACCGGCATTGTTGGAGCATATGCTATACTCATCCCGCTTACCCTGCTTTATGGGTACCCCCTTGAATACCTGATTTTTGCGCTGGTGGGAACTGTTTTTATAATTATTACCCATCGTGACAATATAAAAAGACTGCTTGCAGGCAAGGAACGGCGTTTTAATATCAGGATAAAACTGAACGAACATAAATCCGAATAGCATATAAGAAGAGTTAAAGCGGAATGCAAAAGATAGCCATTATCGGAACTACTACCTGGGGAATAACCCTCAGTTACGTCCTGGCAAATAAAGGTCTAAGCGTCTATCTGTGGGCGCGAACCCCCCAGGAAGCCGAAAAACTGTCGCGGGAAGGTTTTAATTCCGGTAAAATTCAGGGAATTTCCTTTCCCCGCAACCTTACGGTCACTGCAGATACCGAGCAAGCCCTGGACAAAGCCGAAGCGGTAGTCCTGGCAGTTCCCTCCCAAACCATGCGAACTAACATCAATGCTATCAAGAAACATCTTAAAGGGCGCACTCTGGTGATAAGCGCCGCCAAAGGTTTTGAACTGGGTTCAAACAAACGCATGAGCGAAGTCATAGCTGAAGAAATAGACAGGTCTTTCACCAAACAGATATGCGTTTTATCCGGCCCTAACCTTTACCGGGAAATTCTTAAAGGCCTCCCGGCTTCTTCGGTTATAGCAGCCGAAAAGGACGATACAGCCCGCCAGGCACAAAAGCTACTTTCGGCTCATAACTTCAGTGTTTTTATCCAGCATGATATTATCGGGGTTGAGTTGGGCGGAGCCTTAAAAAATATAATCGCTATCGGCGCCGGTATGATAGATGGATTCAATTATGGAGACAATGCCAAAGCAGCATTTATCACCCGCGGCTTAACTGAAATGAGCGCGCTCAGCCTGGCGATGGGCGCCAGCCCATTTACATTATCCGGCCTTTCCGGCCTGGGAGACTTGATAGCAACCTGTGCCAGCCCGCTCAGCCGAAATCATTTTACAGGTTATGAACTGAGCCGTGGCAAAACCATTGATGAGATCAGGAAAGCACTCGGTTCAGAGGTATCCGAAGGAGTCACAACTACTGCCGCGGTATGGGACATAGCCCAAAGCCTGAAACTTGAAATGCCGATCACTGAAAAGCTTTACGATATCCTCTACCGCGGCGCCAAGCCTGAGCGTATAATTGACGGTATACTGGGAATAGAAGGGCGCCACGAACTTGCCGGAAAACGCTGGAATCTGTTTTCCCTATTGAAACGCAGCCACAAAGGCTAGCGCTTGGCCTTTTTCCTGGCTGGTTTGCCTCCATTGAAACTTTCCAATAGATCTTCGAACAGTTGTTTCTGTTCCTTGGTGAGCTTTTCCGGAGTTAGTACCCGCAGGTTAACCAGCTGATCCCCCTGGCCGCTTCTCTGCAGCCGACGAATACCTTTATTTTTAAGCTTGAAAATGGCGCCAGACTGGGTTCCAGCCGGGACTTTTACTTTTTCTTCCCCGTAGAGAGTGGGCACTGCTATTTCACAACCGAGTGCCGCCTGGGCAAAGTTAATTTCCAGCTTATAATGAACGTCAAAGCCCTCACGCTGGAAATACTCGTGAGGCTGAACCTGAGCAGTAATATATACGTTACCGGGCGGCCCTCCATGTTCTCCCACATCCCCTTCTCCGCTAAGACGAATCGCATTTCCGTTATCTATGCCTGCCGGGACATTAACATTTATGGTATGTTTACGGCGCTCTTTTCCTGACCCTCGACATTCACTGCAGGGCTGCTCGATTATGCGCCCTTCACCTGAACACCGGGGGCAGGTAACTATATTGGTAAAACGGCCAAACAGGCTTTGCTGTACTCGCTGTACCCTCCCACGTCCATCGCATTCCGGACAACGAGGGGTTTTTGAACCGGGCTCACTTCGCGAACCGTGGCAGCGAGAGCAGCTTACCACCCGGTTTACTGTTACTTCTTTTTCACAGCCAAGAGCTGCTTCTTCAAATGTAAGCGTTATCCGGGTATGAATATCAGAGCCGGGCCGGGCTGATGTCTCAGATTCGGCAGAGGCTCCAAAAAAAGCGTCAAAAATATCTCCAAACCCGTTAAAACCAAAACCGCCGAACCCGTTAAAATCCTGGGAGCCGTTACCGGCGTGGCCGAACCGGTCGTAAGCATTGCGCTTGTTTTCGTCCGAAAGCACTTCATAAGCTTCGTTGATTTCTTTAAAACGCTCAGCGGAGCCATCTTCGTGATTTCTATCCGGATGGTGCTCTTTTGCCAAACCTCTGAAGGCTTTTTTTATCTCTTCAGGCGTTGCGTTTCTTGATATTCCCAGAACTTCGTAATAGTCTCTTTTTACTGCCATAATCATTCAGCCATCAATAGCCCCTCTCGCACAAATCTGCAAGAGGGGCTATGAAGATTGTATCCTGTAATGTTATTTTAAACTAAAAGGGGTTCGCCCCTCAAGCTTTATACCTCCCGGTATTCTCCTTCAACAGTACCTTCATCAGATTTGCCGTCGCCGCCTTCGGCAGCCGGCTCTTCTGCGGCCTGGCCAGATTCGGTTGACCCTTCGGGCTGTTGTTGATACACGCTTGAGCCTACCTTCTGCATCACATCAGACAGTTCCTGCTGGGCGGTCTTTATCGCTTCAACATCCTGGCCATTAAGAGCGGTCTTGACAGCTCCAATCTTGGTTTCAAGCTCCCCGGCAAGATCTGCCGGAATCTTTTCCTTTTGCTCTTTCAAGGTCTTTTCGGCAGTATATGCCATATTGTCGGCAATATTGCGGGTTTCGATTTCTTCCTTGCGCTTGGTGTCCTCATTGGCGTGCAGCTCGGCTTCCTTTTTCATCTTTTCAACTTCTTCCTTGGAAAGCCCGGAGGAGGAAGTGATAGTTATTTTCTGCTGTTTGCCAGTACCCTTATCTACTGCGCCGACATTCAAAATGCCGTTAGCATCGATATCAAATGTAACCTCAACCTGAGGAACGCCTCTGGGGGCAGGGAGTATCCCGTCCAGCATGAACCGGCCAAGGGTACGGTTATCATTTGCCATGGGTCTTTCACCCTGAAGAACATGGATCTCTACACCAGGCTGGTTATCAGAAGCGGTAGAGAATACCTGGCTCTTGGAAGTTGGTATGGTGGTATTTCTGGGGATAAGAGGTGTCATTACTCCTCCCAGAGTTTCTATGCCAAGAGTAAGCGGAGTTACATCCAGCAGCAGTACGTCTTTTACATCCCCCTTAAGCACGCCAGCCTGAATGGCAGCTCCCACAGCTACTACCTCGTCTGGATTAACACCTTTATTGGGCTCCTTGCCGAAGAACTCGGTTACCTTCTGCTGAACCAGCGGCATGCGGGTCTGGCCGCCAACCAGTATTACTTCATCAACCTGAGCATTGGTTTTCCCGGCATCTTTCAATGCCTGTTTGCAGGGCTCCATAGACTTTTCTACCAGGTCCGCTACCATCTGCTCCAGCTTAGCCCGGGACAAATTGAAGTTGAGATGCTTGGGGCCGGAAGCATCGGCGGTGATAAACGGCAGGTTTATATCAGTTTGCTGAGTTGTTGAAAGCTCACATTTTGCCTTTTCTGCCGCCTCACGCAGGCGCTGGAGAGCCATTTTATCCTTGCTGAGGTCTATCCCCTGGTCTTTTTTAAACTCTTCAATCAACCAGTCAACGATCCTCTGGTCGAAGTCGTCTCCACCCAGGTGGGTGTCACCAGCGGTAGATTTAACCTGAAAGGTGCCATCTCCGATTTCAAGAATGGAGATATCAAACGTGCCGCCGCCCAGATCATAAACCGCGATTGTCTCATCACCTTTCTTATCCAGGCCGTAAGCCAACGATGCAGCGGTTGGCTCGTTAATGATTCTTAATACCTTCAAACCGGCAATTTCGCCAGCATCTTTGGTTGCCTGACGCTGGGAATCGTTAAAATAAGCCGGAACTGTGATTACTGCCTCGGTAACCTTTTCCCCAAGGTAGGCCTCTGCATCTGTCTTTAACTTCTGTAAAATCATCGCTGAGACTTCGGGCGGAGAATACTCCTTCCCTCCCATGGTAACTCTTACATCACCATTTTCAGCCTGCGATATCTTGTAGGTTTTGCGCTTTGCGTCTTCCTCAACCGGTAATTCCCTGCCAGCAGGATCATTCCATTTGCGCCCCATAAAACGCTTTATGGAATAAATAGTATTATCCGGATTGGTGGTCGCCTGTCGTTTGGCAACCTGGCCTACCAACCTTTCTCCATTCTTGGACACTGCCACTACAGAAGGAGTGGTGCGATTACCTTCTGCATTTGGAATAACAGTTGGCTCCCCGCCTTCCATTACTGCCATGCAGGAGAAAGTAGTACCCAGGTCTATTCCGATTGCTTTTGCCACTTATTTATTTTCCTCCTCAAATAAAATCTGTGCGTATATTAAATAATTTATGTTTTTTAAATTATGTCCTCACGGAGTTGTTTATTCTTCCCCACTACCAACCACAACGCTGCAAGGCCGCAGGATACGGTCATATAGCCTGTAGCCAGGCTTGACTTCTTCCACTACTACATCTTCCTTTCCTTTGGCCAAGGCCACCGACTCGTGGATATTGGGGTCAAAAGTCTGCCCCCTGGATTCAATTTTCTCTAAACCTCTGGCTTCAAGCTCAGAATGCAGCTTGCGGCTGATATGTCTTACTCCATCAACCCAGGAATGATCTTTTATATCAGCGGGTACTGATTCAAGTGCCCGATCGATATCATCAAGCACCGGGAGTATTCCCAGGATAACATCAGCGCCAGCCTGGCGTACGAATTCGGAACGTTCCTGCTCCACGCGACGCTTGTAATTGATGTAGTCAGCCTGCGCTCTCTGAAGGCGGGCAAGATACTGGCTTGCTTTTTCTTCACATGCCGCCAGCGCTTCTTCTGCTGAAACCGGGGGTTTATCTGCCGCTAAATCAGCCTCTTGTGCCTCTGCGTTCTGAACCTCATCATTGCCGATATCCAGGTTTTCTTTATCATGCTTCAAAACAATTCCTCCTTGGAAAAAGTTAGTTCTAATTCTGTTTGCTGGTATGGTCCGTTGGATGCTGGCTGTTTTGCCCGGTCAAATCCCTGCCATAAAGTTCAGCAACCAGTTTTCCCATCACCAGAGAAAGGTATCCGACTAAAGCGATAGCCTTGGGATAGTGCATCCGCTTTGGGCCTACCACTCCAATTGTTCCGGCAAATTCGTCCTCAAGGCCATATCTGCTCATTACCAGGCTGAAGTTATGAGCATCCTCTGCCTTGTTTTCCTCTCCTATTACGACATCCACCCGATGACCGGAAACGCCACCCGAACTCATGAGTTCTGTGAGTCGCTTTTGCTCTACCAGATTCAAAACGCTTCCCAGGTTTTCGCCGCGGCAAAATTCCGGCTGGCTGAGCAGATAGGGAAGGCCATCGATGAACGATTCCTTCTGATCCTGCCGGTTCTCAGCTTGCATCAGCCTAATAACTATCTCGGTAACCGTCTTTTCAACCGGGGTAAGCTCTTCTCTGGAGACAGAAATTTCCCCGATTTTTTTACCTTTGTAGGTACCGCTCAATTTACTGGCAACTGCAGAAAGCTCTTCCTGAGATGTCACATTATCTAAATTTAACAACTGCTGTTTTACCCGAGCGCCTTCAAGTACCAGCACCAAAAGTGCAAGGTTGGGCTGGAGAGAGATCAGCTCCATATGCTTAAACCGGGTGGCGGGAGCAGCTGGACGGGTTACCATTACAATGCTTCTTACCTGCTGCGCCAGTATAGTGCCAGCCAGTTCCATCCATTCTTCTATTTCGTCCTCAACCTGATGAAACAGGTGATTTATAAGCAGTTGTTCAACAACTGGAAGCCCGACATGTGCCAGAGAGCCAACATAATAGCGATAACCTTTATCCAAAGGAACAGAGCCGGCAGCATGATGCGGGCGGCTGATGTAACCCTGTTCCTCCAGCGCTGCCATTTCGTTACGAATAGTGGCAGAACATACACCAAGGTCGATACCCGTCAGCACCGCAGATGAGGAGACCGGTGCAGCCGTTTCTATATACTGGCTAACTATCGAATTTAGTACTCTGGCGGTTCTTGGACGTAACATTTGTATTGCTCTCAAACAAATTAGCAATCTCTTGCTTAGATTGCTAACTCAATTTAGCATTCTGCCGGGTTATTGTCAAGGTTATTTTAAAGATTTTATCTTGACTGAGCCGGCCTTAAGGGATAG
>Ga0265293_10013418_pt1 | contig 10643 bp, 9 predicted proteins | sample Munlanlewell138R_FD_192505 | JGI IMG/M metagenome (GOLD analysis project Ga0265293, IMG submission 192505) | Leachate microbial communities from a municipal landfill in Southern Ontario, Canada - Leachate well 138R | ecosystem: Engineered > Solid waste > Landfill > Unclassified | place: Canada... | reverse complement strand
ACCAAGTCCATTAACCATTATCGCAATGGACATTTCTACAGCTGAGGCTCCGCCCATCAAAAACTCAATTATATCAGACCAATAACGGGCCCCACGACCGGCTAAAATAGGCATACCGGGCACCTCCGTGGCTACTTTAGCAGTGTCGGCTAGGCTGTCCATCATGTGCCCATGAGATCCACCAATGGCTATACCAAATCCCAAAGGAGAGGCAGTCTCAATATCAATTTTTAAGGCCATTGCATTCGCATAAAAGGAAATACCATCCGCACCTGCTTCCTCATATTGCCTTGCAATATTCACAATATCTCTACGTGCAGTAGGCGGCATCTTAGTAAAAATAGGCACGTCAACCAGTTCCTTAATACGCTTGATAACGGGGATACCCAAACCAGGGTTTTCACCAAAGGTAGCACCTATTTGATGTTCATCACCCTTTGCCAACTCCGGTATAGTCTGGGGATAGGGACAGCAAAAATTAAGCTGCAATGCCTTAGCCCCTGCCTCCACATAACTAAGGGCCATTTCCTCCCATTGTTTTAGACCTGCACCTGAAATACTGCCAATCAACAAACAGTCTTTTTCTTCACAATAATCTGCACTTTCCCGAATAAACTCTACAAATTTATTCGGGGGAAATTGAGAATTGCGATCTAAATGTATCCAAGAAAACTCCTCGGGCCTTGGTCCATGGGGTTCCCTTGCAGTTACTCGCTGATCAAAAACGTAGTAACGAGGTCGAGGATACCTTTGAAAGTCAGTAAACCAAGATGTAGTCTTTGTAATGACTGCACCAAACCCAGCATCTGCACATCTCCTGATATTTTCAGCAGTTCCTGCTACGGGACCCGCGGCAGATATGATAGGGTTTTTGAGACGAGTACCACCAACCATAACACTTAAATTTTTCATTTTTAAAGCATTCCTCCTCATTTTTTGTTTTGAAAACTTCCGTGACCGCGAATGCGTCAACTCTGGAAGTTTTACTAAATTTATTGCTTGCTGCAAATTAATCTTCTGCCCAATTTTTTAAAATCTATAAATGCACTCAATAGTATTGCCGCCGAAATAACTAGGGCCACAAGGGATATATTGCTTTCTAAAAAAGCAGTATATGAGCCACCGGAAATCCGCAAGGCGCGGTTTAACTCTGCTTCCAACATTTTACCCAGAACCATAGCCACTACAAGATTAGCTAAGGGATATTTGGCTTTGACAAGAAAGTACCCAAGGACCCCAAAGAAAATCATAACCCAGATATCAAAAACTTGTCCCCGATTGGCAAAGGCACCTACAATTGATAAAAGAGCGATCATTGGTACCAAAACAGTGTGTTTAATATTTGCTACCTTGGCTATATAACGTACAAGAAATAAGGCACCAATCATGGCTAGCGGGGCAAAAAGCATCCCCCATATCAGAGTTGGGAAAAATAATGATATAGAGGTATCAAAAAAAGCTTTTCCCGGGGTTAATCCGAAAATCATCAAGCCGCCAAGGAGAATAGCATCCGAAGAACCCCCGGGAATACCTAGGGCAAAAGCAGTGGAAAGGCTTCCGGTAGCAGTGGCACTATTAGCGACCTCGGGAGCAATTAGCCCCTTTATATTTCCTTTACCAAAGGTTTCCGGCTCCTTAGACAATTTTTTTTCTACCATATAATTTACAAGGTTTGAAACATTAATGCCCACTCCGGGCATAACCCCAATGAAAACACCCAAAATCGAAGAACGGATTATGGTAAAGGGTGCCTTCAATACGGCCTTAACACCCTCCCAGACTTCTCCCTTTTGGTGTCCAACCTTGTCACTGTTTACCACAACACTCTTTCCCCTTAGGGCGATTGCTATTAGCTCAGGAAATGCAAACAAACCTATAACAGCGGGCGAAAAGGGAATCCCATCCATTAAATACAAATTCCCAAAGGAAAACCTTGAAGTGCCGGTAATAACATCCATGCCCACAAAAGAAAATAATAGACCAAGTGCAGCCATTAGCATCCCCTTGAGGGTATCCCCTTTTGAGGCCGCCGCAACCAAGGCAAATGCCAATAACACCAACGAGAAAAATTCAATGGGACCCAACTTAGTTGCCCACCGGCCAAACAATGGACCCAAAAAGGCCAGGGAAAGAGGACCCACAAGCCCACCTACAATAGAAGAGGTAAAACTTACCGACAGGGCCGTGGCCGCTCTGCCTTGTTGAGCTAAGGGGTAGCCATCATAACAGGTAGAGATTGATCCGGTTGTCCCCGGAATATTAAGTAATATGGAAGATACCGAACCCCCGCCCACTGTACCGCAATATACCGCTGTTAAAGCAATCATTGCCGCCAAGGGTTCCAACCCAAACGTTATGGGTATACATAGTGCCAAGGCAAAGACCGGGCCCAAACCTGGAATTGCCCCTATTATCAACCCTACATAGACGCCTACAATGGCATAAAGATATAAGTGATGTGAAAAAAAGCTGCCCAGTGCACCTAACCATACTTCCATCGCAAAACCCTCCTTTCGTGTACACTTTGATTAAAAAAACACACCCTGTGGTAAATGCACTGCAAAAACATGATGAAATAGATAATATACCACCAGCGTACTCGAAGAGGAGAAAACCACAATGCCTAGCTTATTTTTCATTCCGAGTAAATACGTAGTTGCCGCCATAAAGCCAATGGTGGTAAGTAAAAAACCAAAAGTTTTCAAAAGAATGGTATAAACAACCATCAGGAGAACTATTAACAAGCCTTTATTATTATAAATTTTACCGAAAAACAGCTTGCTTCGCGTGCTTTTAAATAGAAGTGGCAACTCATGCATCAAAATCAAAGACCCAAAAACTAGGGCTCCTATAGCAGCCAACCTGGGCATGCGCTGGGCTTCACTAGGGTAATTTCCGTTCGTTAGCAGAAAAAAGATCACAAGGCACATCATTAACAATAAAATGCCGATGCTAAAAACTAACTCGGGAAAGTCCTTTTTTTCCATTTATCATGACCACCTTTTAGTTTAGTTGCGGCTGATTTGCCGCAACTAAACTAAGTTTTTAATAGCGAACCTTTACTTAATCATTCATTGTGGCTTCTACAGTGTCTCTTAATGCTTCGCTGCTTTTATATAATTGAAGTACCTTCTCCTCATACTCTTCCCCGGCAATATATTCAACAAAATATTTACCTTCTGTAGATGCAATATACTCCGGATCCTGGGCCGCTTGGGCTAATGCATCCCTTAAAGCCTTAACAATATAATCCGGGGTATTAGGCGGAGCCACTAGGCCAATGAAGCAAGAATAGCCCACCCCTGGGTGCATATCCGAAAAAAGTGGCACTCCTTCATAGCCTGGCAATTCTTCCTCTGCAAAGTAGGCCAAAACATTTAATTCCTTGTTTTTAATCAAAGGGGTGAGGGTCATGGTACTGGTAACTGTGACATCAGCATGCTCACCTACAACAGCAGACACGGCTCGGGAACCGCTTTCATAGGGGATTTTTGTGAATCTAATATCTTCGGAATCAGCTAACAACACATATCCAAAGGTACTGTTGGAAAGCCCTTGTGTGCATGCATATAAAATATCTCTCTCCTTGGCTTTTTTAATTAAATCCTCATAAGTTTTAATATCTGAGTCAGGAGAAACAGCAATACCAGTACTTTCCCCACCTGCAATATTGCCTATATACTCAAAATCTTTAAATTCGGGTGCATTTTCTTGAAACATTTCTATTAGAACATATGTTGGATTGGGTAGAGTCAAAAGTGTGTACCCATCCGGCTCCGCATTGTAAACTGTGTTCGCAGCAATCATCCCGCTGCTTCCCGTAATGTTTTCAATTACAACAGGGGTTCCCAACGCTTTTTGCAGGTAAGGCTGAATTAACCTTGGAACCAAATCTGTGCTGCCACCTGCAGCATGACCCACTATAATTTTGACTGGTTTTGTTGGGTAAGCTTTTTGTTCGGCATCGGTTGTTGAAGCTGGCTTATCATTTGTTCCGTTGGTGGCGGCTTCGTTATTATTACCACAGGCAGCTGCAACTACTAATAAAAGGATTAATAAGCATGTTAACCACATCTTTTTATTCATCAATCAGAACCTCCTTGTTTTGTAATACCACATAGAACTACAAAAAATGCAAACTACTGAACCTTCACCAACCCTGAACTACACTTTCAAGTCAAATACCGAAATTGTATGTCCGCCACCACTCCCCTCCACTAACATCCCCCTGAGCCATTAGCAACTCCCCAAACAATAATGAATCCGCTTAATCATTCAGAAATGGATTTTACCCTAAACTATGGGCAAACCAAATGTTCTGCAACCCTCCCCCTCTATTGCTTGTTTAGCAGACCTAGAGCAACATCAACAATGATGTCCTCCTGTCCACCTACTACCTTTCTTTTGCCCAACTCAATAAGAATATCTCTGGCATCCAAGCCGAATTTTTCTGAGGCCCTGAATGTATGCAATAAAAAACTGGAATATACACCCGCATAACCCAGGGAAAGTGCAGCCTTGTCAATTACCTGGGGACGTGTCATGATAGGCCTGACAACATCCTCGGCTGCATCCATTATCTCGTAAAGATTCACCCCGGTATCGTATCCCAGCTTTTCAAGAACAGCGACCAAAACTTCCGTTGGAGCATTACCCGCACCGGCTCCCAGGCCGGCCAAACTGCCATCTATGGTGCTTACTCCTTCTTCAATTGCAGCAATTGTATTTCCCACTGCCAGTCCCAAATTATTATGAGCATGAAACCCAATTTCTGTTTTTAAATTTTCCTTGAATACATTAACCTTTCTTCGTACTTGCTCCGGATCCATTGCACCGGCTGAATCAACTATGTAAACAATATCAGCGCCATAAGATTCCATAAGCTTTGCCTGTTCTAATAATTTATTCTCATCTACCATATGAGCTAACATTAGGAACCCTATCACTTCCATCCCTTGATCTTTTGCAAAAACCATGTGCTGTTTTGATATATCTGCCTCGGTAACATGGGTGGCAATACGGGCTATCCTAGCACCTTCCTGATATGCCATTTCTAAATCTTCCTTAACACCTATACCCGGCAAAAGGAGCACAGCTAACTTGGCACTGACAGTTGCAGAATATGCCGTTTGTAATAACTCCTGCTCCCTGTGTTTTGCATATCCATACTGAATTGATGACCCACCCAATCCATCGCCATGGCTAATTTCAAATGTGTCAATCTTGGCTTTGTTCAACGCACCGACTATACTAGCAACCGTTTTCAAATCAAATTGATGAAAGACAGAATGGCTCCCATCCCGTAAGGTAACATCAATGATACGAATTTTTCTCCTATTACACATCTTTATCTAATCCTCCCTTCACATCTGTTTTCTATTTTTCTTGCAATAACCTCAGCCGCCGCCAGTGCAGCAGAAGTCATGATATCAAGATTACCGGCATATTTAGGAAGGAAATCCCCGGCCCCTTCCACTTCCACCATGGTTATCACCTTGTCGCCATCAATTGTGGGTTCATGTTTCAAACGATAACCAGGCACATAACCTTGAATGGTTTTTACCATCTCTTTGATTGAAGCAATTATCTTTTCTGATTCAACCTGTCCATTTATCACTGTGTAGATAGTATTTTGGTTTAAAATAGGGGGCTCTGCCGGATTAAGAATTATTAGTGCCTTTGAGGATTTTGCCCTACCGACTTTACGGGAAGCCAATGCAGTAGTAACTGTAAACTCATCAATATTTGCTCGTGTTCCCGGACCGGCACTTTTACTGGGAATTGTGCTGACTGTCTCTGCATATTTAACCTCCGCCACCTTTGACACGGCATAAATAATTGGCACCGTAGCTTGCCCCCCACAAGTAACCATATTAATATTTTCCGGTGTGTTTCCATCCAAATTAATATTCACCGCGGGCACCACATAGGGGCCAACGGCTGCGGGAGTTAAATCAATAGCCATTATTCCAGCCTCCCGCAATATAGGGGCATGTTTAAAATGTGCCCCCGCACTGGTAGCATCAAAAACAATTTTTATAGACGGATCGGACATTATTGACTCAATTCCTTCAATAGAAGTTGCAACGCCCATTTCTTTTGCGTATGCTATACCCTTAGAGTTGGGATCAACGCCCGCGAACATCCCCACCTCTAAACCACAATCCTTTTTCAAAATTTTAACTAGCAAATCTGTTCCTATGTTGCCTGTGCCTAAAATTGCAACTTTTACTGCCACAAAAACAACCCCTTCCGCCTCATTTTCAAAATTATATTATTGTTTTGCATTGCCAAACACCGTTCTGGTTAGTTGTTAAAAAAAATATACCACTTAACCAGAGTAACCAAGCTTGTCAGAAATGGCCTGAGAAATTTGCAACACGCTCTCCTTAACAGCCTCTAATTTTCCACTGTCAATCCTTGCCTTTGGCCCTGCGACACTAATTGCTGCTATTACCTCATTTGAGTAGTTACGAATAGGGGCAGCAACACATACCAGGCCCTCGGCTATCTCTTCATTATCAATGGCATATCCCTTCACTTTGATTTCATCTAGTTCCTCCTTTAATAGGGATGGATCGGTTATTGTTTTTGCTGTCATTTTCAACAACCCTTTTTCATTAATAATTTTTTCTATCCGATCCTGATCTAAATATGCAAATAGCACCTTCCCAATGGCTGAACAATGCAATGGTAACCTTTTGCCAACTTGGGAAACCATCCTCATGGACTCTAACCCCTCTTTTTTATCTATATATACAACTTCCTGCGAATCCATAATAGCAAGATGTACTGTTTCTCCTGTTTCTTGCCGCAACATTTCCAAGTAATAGTCAGTAATTTTTTTCAAATCCATACTTTTTTCTACACGGCAACCCAACTCAAAAAGCTTTAACCCTAGGCGATATTTACCTGAACTAGGGTTTTGAACGATATAACCACGGTTCTCCATAGTATTTAACAGGCCATACACTGTGCTCTTATGTAATCCCAAGATTCTACTTATTTCAGTTACCCCTAACTCCTTATTGTCAACCCCAAAGGATTCCAAAATGTCTAAAGCGCGATCAACAGACTGAACAAATGATCCCCTTCGCACATTAACTGTCTCACTCAAGCTTACTACCTCTTTTCCTCCTAGATAATCATTGCATAAAGCATTATTTCAGAACAGGTGTCTGCAATGCAAGACACTTGTTATTTAATTCGACATGCCTTTGGCAATTCCTTCTTTAATAAGCTAAAAAAATAATTTTCTTTAAGGGATTTTCCATTAAAGCCTTGCTCCCCAATTTTCAAAGCCTAGGGGATAAGCTACACGGTGCATTTGCCAGGTTAAAGCAAAATTGCCCCGGAATCTAAACTAATGGTAATTGACACAGAAATATTGGGTCTCATTTCTATAACCAACAATGCGCTGGCCATTGCAACCGGGGTTTCCGGTGTGAAGGTAAGAGTGAACTGTTTTTCCAATTTAACCAATAAATTAATAATTGAATTTAGTTGGCATAGCTTCAGGTTTTTATTACTAATAATGTGCTGAAGAATATCGGCCGAAAATATGTTTAATAACTCATTCACGCCGTTAACCCTCCCCACGACAGAATGGTTTTTTAGTTTGTAAAACTGGGATTCATCTCATATGTATGTAGAAAAGTGAAGATAGGTGTTTTCCGAAAATCTTGACATAGAAGCCCCATTTCTAACTGTTATCGCTATTATTATTCCTTCACCTATTGTGATGGTAAATTCCGTCTAATAACTAAAAAGCGCTCACTTCTGGTTTTGTATCCTGCCCTGACATCCTATCTACCAACGAACATACATCTTTTTGTTCCATAAATTCTGGATCATTAAGTATTTTCTTTCATCATTTCCGGCTGTTTAGCAGGCTGCTTTTACTTTAGCAAAAGCAAAAGGTAAGCCTACCAAAAATCCGGTAGGCTAGTTCTTATGATTGCTTAGATAAAATTTCTTTAATTTTTTCTAACGCTTCATATGCATCATCAAAAAATTCATGAAGATGCCCTTTAAATTTAAGCAGCTGAGCATTTATTTCTTCTTCGGAAAGACCCTTTTTCTCGAAAAAAATAATAGAACTCAGAACCTCCAAAAGCCTCGGCTCCTGATCATTTAAAAATGCCATTAAACTACCAAGCAAAACATTTTGCTCTGCACCAGTCATTTCGGCATCACCTGGTATTTCAATTGCGTAGCTCTGATAATTATACTCAATCACAGGTGTTTCTTTAAAGATATTAAAAAACTCCCCGATATTTACTTCACCAGCCAACTCCTCAGAATATACACCATAATAATTCCATTTGTACTCAAAAGGAGGGTTGAATGGATTAACAAACTCTTGAACAATATAAACAATCTTTTGCATCTTTTTTCTTCCCCTAATTTGGCCGCCGCCTAACCTAATCATATCTCTTAGCACAAAAATGTTTTTCATTTCCATTAATTCTCGCAACCTCCTTCATGCTTTTATATACCACACAATTTCTTCTTTTTTAAGAACATCTTTTGCCTCATTAATAATACTTTCCCTTATTGCGGACAAAGGAATAACCTCCTCATCACGCAAAATGTAAATTTCATTCAATAATTCACCTATATAAAGGTTTTTATAGGTAGTGTTTTTAGGCGAATCCTCCTGAAAATAATATTCTCTTTCATCTTTATTTTTAAAACTATTCATAATATCTTCTTTTCTTTTACTGTATTCTATGAGATTATCAGTAGGATATATTGCTTTATAATAAGGCTTTCTAGTGAATAAATGATACAATAACTCCTTCAAAATAGGATCTTTGGTTTTTTCATACCAGTCCCTAAACCAGGTCAAAACCGCAAAATCATCCAATTTTAAATATGCTCCCATTGAAATGTTGCCAGAATATAGATCCTTAATATAATTATATCCTATAAGTTTTTTGTGTTCCTTTTCTAACATTCTTTTTATAATATTTGTAACTACTACCTCGAAGCCTCGAATTGCCTTATGGTAATATACATGGGCATACATAAAATGCCTACCAAGCAAGTACTGCTCCAATACATTAAGACCCTTCTTGGAATCAACACTTACTACTGTTTCACCTTCAGAATGACGAAATGTTGATACTTCAATACTAATGTTTTTCAGTAGCCAGTCAATATCAAACCTACCATAATTTGCTCCAGTCATATAGGAATCCCTCAGCAAATAATCAATGCGATCTGCATCAAATTGGCTAGATACAATCGAGGCAACATGCGGATTTGAATATCGGTTATTAATAACCTGGCAAATCTTTTCTGGAAAATCCTCTCCATGTTTTTTTAATATGAAAGAGATTTCATTGCATTCTTGAATAATATTAACAGACATCTCCTCATGTTTGAAATTTCCGCCTAAGTTTTTAATAGCTGTTTCGAAGGCATGACTAAAAGGTGCGTGTCCAATATCATGTAATAAACCGGCTAAAGCTACAAGATTTTTTTCTTTTTTATCAAGTTTAAAGATTGTACTATTCTTTTCTAGATTACGCATAATACGTTTTGACATACCATAAACACCGAGGGAATGAGTAAGCCGACTATGTTCAGCAGCGGGATAAACCAGCCATGCCACCCCCAACTGCCTTATTCTTCTTAATCTTTGAAAGGCAACGGTATCAATAAGGGCCAAAGCATCATCTTCAACTTCTATGATATTATGGATAGGATCCCTTATTATTTTTGCCACTGATGCAACCCCACCAAGTCTATTTTAATAATATAAATGGTTCTTCTTTTTAGCATGATTTCCTGCTAAAGATTTCCTTATGACAAAATTTTTCCGCAGGACATTATTTTTTTATACTGAAGGGGTGAAAGCCGGGTGCCATCCTTGCCGAGATACCACTTCTTTATAGAAAATCTGCAAAACTCCGATTGCCAAACCTTATACACCACCTAAATTCAGCCGCTCAAACCTCCATGCATCCCTAACCATATCCTCTATAGCCAGTTCAGCTTTCCAACTTAGCTCTTTTTCAGCCTTACTTGCATCGGCAAAGCAAGTTTAAATTACATCCCCGGGACCTGTCCGAGACCACTGAAAAAGTAGCTTTTTTTGTTCACCACTCACCCGAATATTGGGTTTTTCCGAAAAATTAACCGGAACTCAAGTATATTTAAAATAAAATCAGAAAACAAATTAAAATCAGAGGATAGTATGGCTGCTATCCTCTTTAAATTAACCGCAATGGCGGTTAATTTTGCCTGGTTGGCCATGCTTCTTAGGCCGTATCCCCTGGCACGACCTAATCCATGATGATTTTTCATCTCACCGTTTTTGCCCTCGTGACTCGCCCGGTTTTTGTATTTCTCCTTAAACTCTGGTGATTTTTGTTCCTGGCTGTAGCCATAAAACTCAATGGCGTTGATCCCTATACGTAGCACCTTTGCCTTGGTTTTCTCTGACACACATTCGCTTTTAAGAGGGCAGTGTTGACATATATCCCTTTGGAAATAGTATGCATAGGTTTGGTAACCGTTCGTTTTTTTCATTAATGTTTTCTTTCCGGTACTGTTGCCATTTCGGCAGAACCATTCATCGGAGTCTTTGTTGTAGCTGAACTTTTCTTCGTCAATTCTGTAGATTACCTCGCTGA
>Ga0265293_10013417_pt1 | contig 10643 bp, 8 predicted proteins | sample Munlanlewell138R_FD_192505 | JGI IMG/M metagenome (GOLD analysis project Ga0265293, IMG submission 192505) | Leachate microbial communities from a municipal landfill in Southern Ontario, Canada - Leachate well 138R | ecosystem: Engineered > Solid waste > Landfill > Unclassified | place: Canada... | reverse complement strand
AAGGCCGGCTTGATCGACGCGCAATCAGCGGGCTTGGCGGCCGCGCCGTTCGATTACGAGGGTGTTCAGCGTGAATGGTGGAAACAGTTCGGCGATCCGCAACTCGATCGCCTGGTGGATCTGGGACTGACCCGCAGCCCCACGATAAAGCTCGCCCAAGCCCGCCTGGATCACGCCAGGGCGCAAACACAAGCCGCCGGCGCCGGCCTCGGCCCCCGGCTGGAAGGACAGCTGGACGCGACACGCCAGCGATATACCGAAAACGGCATGGTGCCCGCGCCCATAGCCGGCAGCGTGCGGGACAACGGGACGGCGCAATTGAGCGCGAGCTGGGAGATCGATTTCTTCGGGCGGCAACGAAGCTTGCTCGATGCCGCGATCGGCTCCGAACGCGCGGCCCGGGCCGATGCCCAAGCTGCCCGCATCCTGCTGGCCACCAGCATCACTCGGCGCTATGTCAACCTGGCGCGGCTGGAAAACCAGTTGCGGCTTGCGCAGCGCACGTTGGCGCAACGCACGGAAACATTGGACCTGGTGCGCGATCGGGTCGCAGCCGGCCTGGATACGCAACTCGAACTGCGCCAAAGCGAAGGCGGACTGCCTGAAAGCCGGCAGCAGATCGAGTCCCTTCACGAACAGATCGCACTCGAACGCAACGCGCTTGCCGCCTTGGCCGGCCAGCCACGTATCGCATCGACCATAGCCGCAACCCGCCTGGACAAGCAGGCCGTGCTGTCCGCGCCCCGCGCCGTCCCCGTCGACCTGGTGGGCCGCCGCGCCGACATCGTCGCGGCCAGATGGCGCGTCGAAGCAGCCGGCCGAGACATCGAACACGCCAAGACGCGCTTCTATCCCGACGTGAACATCACCGCCTTCGCGGGGTTCGCCAGCCTGGGATTCGGACAGTTGTTCGAAGGCGCGAGCAGGCAATGGGGCATAGGACCGGCAATACGCTTGCCCATCTTCGAATCGGGGCGCTTGCGCGCAGGCTTGAAAAGCTCGACGGCCGACTACGACGCGGCGGTCGAACAGTACAACGGCACGCTGATCGATGCCGTTCACCAAGTATCCGACTGCCTCGTCTCGCTTGAAGCGATCGAGCGCCAGAGGACCGAGCAAGCCATGGCGCAGGCGGCGGCTGAAAACGCCTATGACATTGCGCGCGAACGCTTCAAGGCCGGCCTGGCGAATTACCTCCAGGTGCTGGCCGCCGAAACCCAGGTGCTGGCGCAGCGCCGCTTGTCGGTGGACCTTGCCGCCCGCGAACTGGACGTCCAGGCGCAACTGGCCCGGGCCCTGGGCGGCGGCTACGCCGATGCCGATGCCGACGTAGCGTCCAAGACGCCGCCGGCAGGCTAGGTCAGGCAACCCCCTCTCATCCCTTATCGAGACCGCCGTCTCTTTACCCTACGGATCAGTCAGCGACATCATGAGAAATCAACCGCCCAGCAAAGGCGACGCAAAGCCCGGCGACGCGAACGCCGCGCCGACCGCCAAATCGGCTCCCACCCCGCGACGCAAGGCCTTGGCCAGGCTGACCGCCGCGGTCATCGTTCTGGGCCTGGCATTCGCCGCCTACGAATGGCTGGTGGGAAGCCATTATGAAACGACCGACAATGCCTATGTGCAAGGCAACGTCATCCAGATTACGCCGCAAGCGGGCGGGACGGTGCAGGCCATTCATGCCGACGATACCGATTTCGTGCGCAAAGGGCAGGTGCTGATCAAGCTGGATCCCGCCGATGCGCGGATCGCCTTGCAGGAAGCGGAGGCCAACCTGGCCCGTACCTTGCGGGACGTGCGCATCCTGTACGCCAATAACGGATCGCTGCAGGCGCAGATCGCGCTGCGCGAAGCCGAGGTCGAGCGCGCCCAAAGCGAGCTGGCCAGGGCGCAAGAAGATCTGCGCCGCCGCCAAGCCTTGTCGCGCAACGGCGCGGTGTCCGGCGAGGAAATGAACCATGCCAAAGTCCAAACCCAAGCAGCGCGCAGCGCGCTCCTCGCCGCGCAAGCCAGCCTGCGGACGGCGCGCGAACAGTTGGTCAGCAATCAGTCATTGACCCAAGGCGTCGATATCGAGGAACACCCCAGCGTGCTGGTCGCCGCCAGCAAGGTGCGCGAAGCCTATCTGGCCAGCCGGCGCACCGACCTGCTGGCCCCGGTCGACGGCTACGTCGCCCGCCGCACGGTGCAGCTGGGACAACGCGTACCCGCGGGAACGGCGTTGATGGCGGTGGTGCCGCTCGACACGGTTTGGGTGGACGCCAATTTCAAAGAAAACCAGCTGCGCAACTTGAGGCTGGGGCAGCCCGTCACGCTGACGGCCGACCTGTACGGCGGCAAGGTGCGTTATCACGGCACGGTATCGGGTCTGGGCGTAGGCACCGGCGCCGCGTTCGCCTTGCTGCCGGCGCAGAACGCAACCGGCAATTGGATCAAGGTCGTGCAGCGCGTGCCCGTGCGCATCGCATTGGATTCTCGCGAACTGAAGGACAAGCCGCTGCGCATAGGCTTGTCCATGGACGTCGAAGTCGACATCCAGAACCAGGATGGAAGCATACTGCCGACGGCGCCTCGGCCCGAGCCGTTCGCCCAGACGGATGTGTACGATGAGCAAACAGCCGGCGCAGATGCGGAAATCGCCCGCATCATCGCCGCCAATCTGGGCCGGCCCCCGGCCGCCTACGATCGGCCGAAGCCGCTTGCATCGTCGTCGGCGCCGCGCCCGCTCAACAACGTGCACTAAGCCGCCGTGTCCAGTACGTCGCCGTCCCTGCCGCGCCCGCCTCTCGAGGGACGCGCCCGCGCATTAGGCACGTTGGCGCTGTCGGGCGCCGTTTTCATGAACGTGCTGGATACGTCCATCGCGAACGTGTCCTTGCCCGCCATCGCCGGGGATCTCGGCGTCAGCACGACTCAGGGAACCTGGGTCATTACCAGCTTTGCGGTGGCCAACGCCATTTCCGTCCCCTTGACGGGCTGGCTTTCCCAGCGCTTCGGCCAGGTGCGCTTGTTCGTCCTCAGCGTAGCGCTGTTCATCCTTGCCTCATGGCTTTGCGGGCTGGCTCCGAACATGACCATGCTCATCGTGTTTCGCATCCTGCAAGGATTCGTCGCCGGCCCCATGATCCCTCTTTCCCAGGCCTTGCTGCTTTCCAGCTATCCCAAGGCGCTGGCCGGCCTGGCGATGGCGATGTGGTCGATGACGACGCTGATCGCGCCGGTCATGGGACCGTTGCTGGGAGGCTGGATCACGGACAATATGACTTGGCCTTGGATTTTCTACATCAACATCCCCGTCGGCATCCTGTCCGTGCTGGTGACATGGCGCATCTTCCAGCATCGGGAAACCACGAAGCAAAAACTTCCGATCGACTCCATCGGCCTGGTCCTGCTGGTAGTCTGGGTCGCCGCCATGCAGATCGTGCTGGATATCGGCAAGGAACATGACTGGTTCGAGTCTTCCCTGGTGGTCGGGTGCTCGGTGCTTGCCATCGTCGGCTTCGGATTCTTCCTGATCTGGGAACTGACCGAAAAACACCCGGTCGTCGACCTGGCGCTGTTTCGCATCCGGAACTTCTGGGCGGGAACATTGGCGATCTCGGTCGGCTACGGCTTGTTTTTCGGAAATGTCGTGCTGCTACCTCTATGGCTGCAGCAATACATGGGCTACACCGCGACGCAGGCGGGCATGGCCATGGCGCCCGTCGGCCTTCTGGCCATGGTCCTCTCGCCCGTCGTGGGCAAGACCATCGCCAAAGTCGACCCACGCCATTACGCCAGCTTCGCCTTCGTGATTTTTGCCTTGGTCTTGTGGATGCGCTCCAACTTCAACACCCAGGTGGATTTCACGACCATCATGATTCCCACCGTCATCCAGGGCGTGGCGATGGCGTTCTTCTTCATCCCCCTGATCACACTGACGCTGTCGGGTATCTCCGCGGAACGCATGCCGGGGGCATCGGGCCTGACCAACTTCGTGCGCATCACCGCCGGCGCCGTCGGCACATCGGTGTCGACGACGTTCTGGGAGCGCCGAGCGACCTTGCATCACAGCCAGTTGATAGAAGGCTTGAACAGCAGCGGCAATGCCTTGGCCCGCACCCTGCAAGGCTTGCAGTCCAGCGGCTTCTCGTACGAACAGGCGCTGGCGCAAGTGGAGCGACTGGTCAGCCAGCAAGCCTACATGCTGGCCGCCAACGACATATTCTACGTATCGGCCATCATGTTCCTCGGCTTGATTCCGTTTGTCTGGCTGGCCAGCTATACGAAGGCCGAAGGCGGCGCCGGCGCGGCCGCGGCGTCGGGAGCGCATTGATTTCAATCCGACGGCGTTGCTCTCGATACAATAAAAGCCTGCCATTGCCTGCCGTCGCCCCCATGAATCGACCCTCGTTTTCCATCAAATCCAGCTCGTCCGAAAGGGAACTCGTCTTTGGCGATCCCTGGAAGGCGGATTTGCCTTGTCGGCGACGTGCTCGTCGTTGGGAACCGTGATCTTCACGGCCAGTTTATCCGGCCTGCACGCCGCTCCGGAAGAATGGCAATTGACGGCCTGGTTGACATCGGAGCTGGGCCGGCTTCGGGAGTTGGCGGAAGACGCGCGGCTATTTTTTCAACACGGCCCGGCTTGAGCATCGAATGCGCGACGACTCAGCCGCGCATATATTTTCAAGGCGGGGATGTGCTCATAGCTGCGAGTATTAATGAAAAACAGCGATGAACTATCAATGATTGATTCGTTCCTTTCCTGAGTCCTGGTCTACATACTACTTCCTCATACTGTTAATGTGAGGAATGAGGTCATGTTGCGCAAAGCAGGAATTTTGGCCATAACGGCTATCGTCGCGAGTCTCGCGCTTCCCGTGTCGACCGCGGCGCAAGACAAGCAGGTCTTACTGAATGTCTCCTACGATCCGACGCGCGAACTCTACCGCGCCATCGACGACGCCTTCATCAAGGAATACCAGGAAAAAACTGGCACGACACTGACGATCCGCCAATCCCACGGCGGATCGGGCCGGCAAGCCCGCTCGGTTATCGACGGCCTGGATGCCGACGTCCTCACGTTGGCCCTGGCCTACGATATCGATGCGGTTGCCGATCGCGGCCTCCTGCCCAAGGATTGGCAGGCCCGCTTGCCCGGCAATAGCTCGCCCTATACCTCGACCATCGTCTTCCTGGTGCGCAAGGGCAACCCAAAAGGCATAAAGGATTGGGACGATCTCGTCAAAGAAGGCGTGCAGGTCATCACGCCCAATCCCAAGACCTCCGGCGGCGCGCGCTGGAATTACCTGGCTGCCTGGGCTTATGAGCTCAAGCGCAGCGGCGGCGACCAGGAGAAGGCCAAAGAGTTCGTGCGCCGGCTCTTCCAGAACGTGCCCGTGCTCGATACCGGCGCGCGCGGCTCGACCATTACCTTCGTCGAACGCGGCGTGGGCGACGTGCTGCTGGCCTGGGAAAACGAAGCCTTCCTATCGGTCAAGGAACTCGGGCCGGACAAGTTCGATATCGTCGTGCCCTCCCTGTCCATCCTGGCCGAACCGCCCGTGGCCGTGGTCGACGGCAATGTCGATAGGAAAGGCACCCGCGCGGCGGCGCAAGCCTATCTGGAATACCTGTATACCCCGCAAGCCCAGGAAATCATCGCCAGGAATTTCTACCGGCCCACCGACAAAGAGGTGGCGGCCAGGTACGCCGGGCAGTTCCCCGAGGCAACGCTGGTAACCATAGACGGCGAGTTCGGCGGCTGGCGCAAGGCGCAGAAGGATCACTTCGACGACGGCGGCACCTTCGACCAGATCTATCAACCCAAAGGCAAGTAAGCGCGGAGCCCGCATCCATGAGCACTCTGACTACGCCTTTGGGGGCTGGCTCCGCCTCGAGGCGTCGGCCGGCCCGGCGACGCCGCTTCGGCGTCCTGCCCGGCTTCGGCCTTTCCATGGGCTACGCGCTGCTGTACCTGAGCCTGCTGGTCTTGATCCCCCTGGCCACGCTGCCCATCAAAAGCGCCGAGCTGGGTTTCGCGGGATTCTGGGAGGCCGTTTCCGCGCCCCGCGTGGTCGCCTCGTTCAAACTGACTTTCGGCGCTTCGGCGATCGCGGCGTTCGTCAACCTGGTCTTTGGACTGATCGTCGCTTGGAGTCTGGTTCGCTACGAGTTCCCCGGGAAAAAAGTGGTCGACGCCCTGGTCGACCTGCCCTTCGCGCTGCCCACGGCGGTGGCCGGCATCGCATTGACATCACTGTATGCCTCCAGCGGCTGGCTGGGAGGGCCCGTCGAGCAATGGCTGGGCGTCAAAGTGGCATTTACGCCGCTCGGCATCGTCATCGCCCTGATCTTCATAGGCCTGCCTTTCGTGGTACGCACGGTACAGCCCGTGCTCGAAGGCATCGAGCGCGAAATTGAGGAAGCCTCGATCAGCCTGGGCGCCGATCGCTGGCAGACGTTCCGGCGCGTTCTGCTGCCCACCTTCTTTCCCGCCCTGCTGACCGGATTCACGCTGGCTTTCGCCAGGGCGGTGGGCGAGTACGGCTCCGTGGTGTTCATCGCGGGCAACATGCCCATGATTTCCGAGATTACGCCCCTGCTGATTATCGCCAAGCTCGAACAGTTCGACTACGCCGGAGCCGCTGCGATCGCCACGGTGATGCTGCTGATCTCCTTTCTCTTGCTGCTTCTGGTCAATGGCCTGCAGTGGTGGGCCGGCCGACGCAATACAGGGAGGGGAACATGAGTATTGACGCACGCCCGAACATCTGACCGAACCGCGCTGGATGCGCGGCATCCTGCTCGGGTTGTCCCTGGCGTTTCTCGCCCTCTTCCTGGCCGCGCCATTGGCGACAGTCTTCGTGCAAGCGCTCGCAAGAGGCTGGAATGTCTACCTCGCCTCCATCACCGAGCCCGACGCATTGTCGGCCATTCGCTTGACCTTGTTGGTGGCCCTGATCGCCCTGCCTGCCAATCTGGTATTCGGGGTAGCCGCCGCCTGGGCGATCACGCGCTTCGAGTTTCACGGCAAGCAATTCCTGATCACGCTGATAGACCTGCCGTTCTCGGTTTCACCCGTCGTGGCCGGCCTGGTGTTCGTGCTGCTGTTCGGTTCCCAAGGCTGGTTCGGCCCGTGGCTGCAAGCGCACGATATCCGCATCGTCTATGCCGTGCCCGCGGTGATCCTGGCCACTTTGTTCGTCACCTTTCCCTTCATCGCCCGCGAGCTTATCCCGCTCATGCAGGCCCAGGTCAGCGACGAAGAGCTGGCCGCGCTGACGCTGGGCGCAAGCGGCTGGCAACTGTTCCGACGCATCACCCTGCCCAACATAAAGTGGGGACTGCTGTACGGCACCATCCTCGCCAACGCGCGCGCCATGGGCGAGTTCGGCGCCGTGGCGGTGGTATCCGGCCAAGTGCGGGGGTTGACCAACACCATGACCCTGCATGTGGAAATTCTTTACAACGAATACATGTTCGCCGCCTCGTTTGCGGTCGCATCGCTGCTGGCCTTGCTGGCGCTGGTGACCTTGCTGGCCAAGAACCTGGTCGAATGGCTGAGCCGCGGGCATGGGAACGACAGCGCCGCGACGGAGCCGCCCATGGGCGCGCTGCGGCCCGCCATTGCCTGACGAGCACGGAGTACATCATGAGTATCGAAATCAATAACGTGTCCAAGCGTTTCGGAACTTTCCAGGCGCTGGACGCCAAGGCGCGCAAGGAGCCTCGACGCTGGTCGCGGCGCCTGCGCGACGATCTGAACGTCGCCGAAGGCGACACGCTGGTGGCTCGTCCGCGCGGCGCCCGCATCTTCGCCGCACCCGCTGCCTGATCGCCGATGACCGATACCCGAACGCCGGCCCCCTACGGCATTGAAAAATGGACACTCCTGCGCGAACGCCTGGCCGACATCGCGCGCCGCCATCCCGACGCCGCGCTGGCCTCCTCGTTGGCCGCCGAGGATATGCTGCTGACACATGCAATATTCAGCGACGGCTTGGCGCTGGAGGTCTTCTCGCTCGACACGGGCCGCCTGCATGACGAAACACTGGCCATGCTGGACGTGGTCGCCGCGCGCTACGGCCGTCGCATAACGGTATTCCAGCCGCGTGCCGACGCGGTAACCGCGCATGTCGAGACCCACGGCGCCTATGCATTCTATGAAAGCGTGGCGTTACGCAAAGCCTGTTGCGGGATCCGCAAAGTCGAGCCGCTGCGCCGCGCGCTGGCCGGGCGCAGCGCCTGGATCACAGGACAGCGACGCGAACAGGCTTCGACCCGCGCCATCCTGCGCGAGGAAGAACAGGACCCGGTCTTCGATCTTCGCAAATTCAATCCACTGGCATCCTGGACCGAGGCCGACGTATGGTCGGTGATCCGCACCCTGGAAATACCCTACAACCCCTTGCACGACCGAGGCTATCCCTCCATCGGTTGCGAGCCCTGTACGCGTGCCGTGCGAAAAGGCGAAGACGCGCGCGCCGGGCGCTGGTGGTGGGAAAAGACCGACAGCAAAGAGTGCGGCCTGCACGCCGGCAATCCAGGCGTGGCAAACGCGTTACCCGTGCATTTTGTCGCCCGCCGCTGAATCCGATGTTTTTCTTATGAAGGTATCGTCATGACCGTCGTCGCCAACCGCAGCCATCTCGATTGGCTGGAGTCCGAAGCAATCTACATCCTGCGCGAAGTCGCCGCCGAATGCGCGCGTCCGGTTCTCCTGTTCTCGGGCGGCAAGGACTCCTGCGTCCTGTTGCGCCTGGCCGAGAAAGCCTTTCGTCCCGGCCGCTTTCCCTTCCCGCTGATGCATATCGACACCGGCCATAATTTCGAGGAAGTCATCACTTTTCGCGATGCGCGCGCCGCCGAACTGGGCGAACCATTGATCGTGCGCAGCGTGGAGGATTCATTGCGCCGAGGCACCGTGGTGCTGCGCCGGCGGACCGACTCGCGCAACGCCGCGCAGGCCGTGACGCTGCTGGAGGCGATCGAGGAGTTCGGCTTCGATGCCTGCATCGGGGGCGCGCGGCGCGACGAAGAAAAGGCGCGCGCCAAGGAACGCATCTTCTCTTTTCGGGACGAGTTCGGCCAATGGGATCCGAAATCGCAGCGGCCCGAGCTCTGGAATCTCTACAACACCCGCGTTCATCCCGGCGAGAACATGCGCGTGTTCCCGATCTCCAATTGGACCGAGCTGGATGTCTGGCAATACATTCGGCGCGAGCAGCTGGCGCTGCCTTCGATCTACTACTCCCACACGCGGCCCGTGGTGCGGCGCAAGGGCTTGCTGGTGCCGGTCACGCCATTGACGCCCCCGGCCGAGGACGAAGCGGTGGAACACTTGCGCGTGCGCTTTCGCACCGTGGGCGACATTTCCTGCACCTGCCCGGTGGCTTCCGACGCCGCCGACAGCGCCGCCATCATCGCCGAAACCGTCGTAACCGACATCACCGAGCGCGGCGCTACACGCATGGACGACCAGACATCCGAGGCGTCGATGGAGCGCCGCAAGAAAGAGGGCTACTTCTGATGAACGCAATCAATGACGCATTCCCGCAGAATACCGAACACGGCGTCCTGCGGCTCATCACCGCGGGGTCGGTGGACGACGGCAAGTCCACCCTGATCGGTCGCCTGTTGTATGACAGCAAAGGCGTATACGCCGACCAGCTGGCCGCGATCTCGCGCGCGAAGCACAAGCGCACCGAAGGCGACGCCATCGACTTCTCGCTGCTGACCGACGGCCTGGAAGCCGAGCGCGAACAAGGCATCACGATCGACGTGGCCTACCGCTATTTCGCGACGCCAACGCGCAAGTTCATCATCGCCGATGCGCCGGGCCATGAACAATACACCCGTAACATGGTGACCGGAGCCTCGACGGCCGACGTCGCGGTCATCCTGGTGGACGCGACCCGCGCCGCCGACGGCAAGCTCTTGCCGCAGACCAAGCGCCATAGCGCCATCGCGCACCTGCTCGGCATCCGGCACATCGTGCTCGCCGTCAACAAGATGGATCTGGTCGACTGGAACGAAAATGTCTTTACCCGCATACGCAACGCCTACGACGATCTGGCGCAACGGCTAGGCATTGCTAGCGTCTCGGCTCTGCCGCTCTCGGCGCTAACCGGCGACAATGTCGTCTCCCCTTCGGCGCGCGCACCCTGGTACCGGGGCAAGCCCTTGCTCTCGCTGCTGGAAGACCTGCCGATCGAGGCCTACCAGCCCGATGCCCCGCTGCGGCTCCCGGTGCAATGGGTTATCCGCCATGGCGGCGACCGCGCGGCCGACTTCCGCGGCTACGCGGGGCGGATCGCAAGCGGTGCTCTACAGGTCGGCGAAAGCATCGTGGTGCAGCCTTCGGGCGTCGTCGCCACGGTCCGATCGCTGCATACTTTCGACGGAACGCGCGATGCGGCGCAAGCGGGCGACACCGTTACCGTGGTCCTGGATCGCAACGTGGACGTGTCGCGCGGCGACTTGCTGGCGCGGGAGCAGGCGCCCGCGCGCGTCGTTCGCGAATTCGAGGCCGAGTTATGCTGGCTGGACAAGCAAGCGCTCAACCCCGCGCGCAAGTACTTGCTCAAACACGGCACGCGATTGACCGGCGCGAAAATCCGTGCCGTGCATAGCCGCCGCGACATCCATGAACTGAA
>Ga0265293_10013416_pt1 | contig 10644 bp, 8 predicted proteins | sample Munlanlewell138R_FD_192505 | JGI IMG/M metagenome (GOLD analysis project Ga0265293, IMG submission 192505) | Leachate microbial communities from a municipal landfill in Southern Ontario, Canada - Leachate well 138R | ecosystem: Engineered > Solid waste > Landfill > Unclassified | place: Canada... | reverse complement strand
TGGTCAGGTGTTGCACTCAGTTCTTGCGGCCGCCAATCTTATTTTTTGACACTTTTGAAAAAGTGCCTATCGCCCATCAAGAAATGAGACAACGCGGGGATAAGAACAAGAGCGCCGACCATATTCCACAGAAACATAAAAGCTAACAGTATCCCCATATCAGCCTGAAATTTTATTGGAGACCAGGCCCACGTAATCACACTGACAGCCAAGGTAACACCGACCACCGCAACCACCTTTCCGGTAAAAGCCAGTGCGCGATAGTAGGCTTGAGCTAAGGTCTCGCCGTTGCGCTGTCCAGCTAACTGAATACTGATGAGGTACAAGGCATAGTCCACACCTATCCCCACACCCAGCGCGATAACCGGCAAGGTAGCCACTTTTACGCCAATACCCAACACCACCATGAGTGCTTCAGCCAACAACGAGGTTAGTGCTAGAGGCAATACCGCAATCACCACCGCACGCCAGCTACGGAAGGTCACGAAGCATAGTGCGGCTACGGCCAGGTAGACATAAAGGTGCATTTGACGCCAAGCCGTGCTCACTACTTGGTTAGTCGCAGCTTCAATACCAGCGTTACCCGCTGCCATTAAGAATTCGTACTCATCACTGTTGTATTGGTCAGCAAAAACCTGAACCAACTCAGTAACCTGATTCAAGGTATCGGCTCTGTGGTCGGCTAAGTATGCCACTACCGGCATAACCGAGCACTCAACGTTAAACAAGTCCTGGTTGTTGACGCTGGCTGCCTGTGCGCCATAGTTGATTACGTATTGGTTGCGGCTCAGCGTCAGCCACTTAGGATTACCTTCGTATCCACCCGAGGTAATTTGCTTAACCGCTGCGGCCAACGACTGAGTGGCTTGCACCCCTGGCAACTGCTCCAGCTCCCAGCTCAGGCGATCCATCGCATCAAGCGCAGCAAAATTCATACAACTATCAGTCGGTGTTTTTACAATTACGGCAAACTGGTCACTGGACAGCGAGTAGTTCTGTACTACAAAGGCATTGTCTTGATTGTATCGCGAATCAGGGCGCAGCTCTGGCGCACCTTCATCCAAGTCACCTATTTGCAGATCAAGACTAGTGGTATAACCAATCAACACCAGAACTGCAGCCATCAACAGCGCAGAAACAGCCCAACGTCTTTTCGTAAAAACCTGCAACTTGACAAGAAGACCAACCAAGCTGAATGCAGATGGACTATCTGTTTGCTCCTTCAAACTACGTTTTGCAGCTGACACGCTCACACCTGTGTATGACAACAGGACTGGAAGCATAATTAGATTAGTGAAAATCAATACCGCTACACCGACACTGGCGGCTACGGCCAGGTCTCGAATCACCGGGATATCGAATAACATCAGCACGGCAAAGCCAACGGCATCTGCCAGCAGCGCGGTTAACCCAGCAATAAACAGTCGCCTAAACGTCATCCGCGCAGCAACCAGTTTGTGCGCACCGACGGCTATGTCTTGCATAATGCCATTCATCTTTTGCGCACCATGAGAGACGCCGATAGCAAATACCAGAAAGGGAACCAGTACAGAGAAGGGGTCCAGGCTAAACCCCATTAGTGAAACAATACCTAACTGCCATAGCACAGCAATAAGCGAACAAGAAATCATTAGAGCCGTACTAAGCACGCAGCGCGTGTAAATAAATATAATCAAACTGATAATCAGGATAGCCACTGCAAAGAACATCAGCACTTCTGACAACCCAGCTACCAGCTCGCCAATAATTTGCGCAAAACCAACAATGTGAATATCAACAAGCCCTTCAGCCTCATATTGCGCACGCACGTCAGCAATACGCTTTGACAGTACTGCATAGTCCAGCGCCTCACCGGTGGTTGGGTCACTATCCAATAGTGGCAAAAATATCATGCTGGAGTGATAGTTATTAGCCACCAGCTCACCCAGCACACCGGCTCGTATGATATTAAGCTTAAGCTTCTCTAACTCTTGCGCTGAGCCGTCGTAGGTACTCGGCATAACCGGGCCTCCGCGGAAGCCTTCTTCGGTCACTTCTGTCCAACGCACGGCTGGTGACCACAAAGATTTTATCCATGCTCGATCAACCCCGGGCACCATAAACAAATCATCATTTATACGTCGTAGCTGCTCGATATATTCAGCATCAAAAATATTACCATTCGGGTTGGTAACGACCACTCTCAAAGCGCTGCCTAGCCCACTTAACTCGTCACTATGCTCAAAATAGTTAACGACGTACTCATGGTTCTGCGGCATCATTTTTTCATAGCTGGCACTTAACGCCAGCTTATCCACCACGACATAGGCCATAAATGCCGATATAACAAGGGTCATTAAAACCAAAACCAGCCTATTACTGAATACTATTTTCTCAACTACACTTCCTGAATCAGCGTCAAATGATTCATTAATGTCTTTACCCAAATCAACGGCCTCTTTAATCATGGGTATTCCTCATCTTTATTAATCTTTATAATCTTGACGCCATTCAACCCGGCAACCACCAGGGTTTCACTGTCTTTTGCTTGCACGGCATAGAAAGGGTATTGGCTACCCAGAGCTTGCGTTTCGAACCGCTTGCCGCCGTCATTTGAATAAAAAACCTCGCCGTTAAGACTCACGAGAACCAGATCAGTGGCGCTCACGCTGCTTGCGGAGGTAATAGCAACAGAGCTGTTCATATCACTTTTCAACCAGTTTTCACCATCGGCGGTGACCCAGGTGTTGCCAAGCAAACCGTAGGCCAGCAGGCGATCATGGCTACCAATGCCGCCGAACCAGGAGCCGCGATATGGGCTTTTGACAGCATGATATGTAGCTGTTTGAGGGTTCTTTTTCAGTATCAGCCCTTGCTCGCCCAGCACATACAAAGCGCCCAAGGCCTCGACAACACCATACAGATGCAACCCGCTCTCGTTATCAATGTGATGCGAAATAACGCTCCAACTAGCACCACCATCTCGGGTTTCGAGTGCGAGGTTGCTGGCGCCAACCACAATACCGTGATTGGCATCGCTGAAATGCAACGCCAGCAATGATTGATCAACACCCTGGTCAGCGCGAAAGCTTAACTTTTCAGCACTTCTCTCGTCACCACTGGCACTGAGCACGCCTGCCAGCGCTTCATACAAAGCTGCAATCTGGTGTCCATTTAATTGTAGACTCCAGCTTTCTCCGCCGTCTTGACTATGCAGCACGACACCATCATGACCGACCACCCATCCGGTATTTTCATCAACAAACTGGACAGCTGTTAAATCACTACTAACAGGGACATCAGCTTGCCGCCAATGATTGTCTGCACCATCCATCCACAGGATATGACCACGCTCTCCGACAACAACTGTTCTGTCACCCGCTAGAGCCAAAGAGTTAAGTGAGCTTTCTGCAGCCTTGACCGCTTTATGCGCTGGCTTCTCAAGGCGATCAAGCATGCCCTGCGGCTGCGCCTGAACACTGGCAGCGGCGCACACTAACGAAAACATCATCAGCAAAATACGTAGCCCTGGACGCTGCTGACGGCCTGATTTGATATTGGCAAGGGCGGACAAATTTACGATGACCTTGTTTTTTTTCTTCATGCAACCCTCTGCCCTGGTGGACCTTTATTTGTGTTGGGGGGAATCTTGGCGACGGCGTATGTCAGCCAAATGGCTGATATGTAAATCTTTTGTGACAGCGGAACTTTCCGTGGAGCCGCATCACAGAGCGGCTGCGGCACTTTTTCGTCAGCTGCGAACGTTGCGCTCTGGGGCGACGGGCTCCGGCGACCAGCTTGTCGACGGCCCTGGCGGCTGCAACCATGCCGAAACTGGCGGTCACCATGGTCACCGCGCCGAAGCCTCCGGCGCAGTCGAGCTTGACCCCCTCACCAACGAAGCTCTTGCTCTGGCACACGCCGCCGTCCGGCTTCGGGTAGCGCAACTGCTCCGTGGAGAACACACAGGGCACGCTGTAGGTGCGCCCCGGCGTGCGCGAGAAGTTGTATTCGCGACGCAGCAGCGAGCGCACCTTTGCCGCCAGCGGATCGTTGAAGGTCTTGTTCAGATCAGTGACCTGGATCTGTGTCGGATCGACCTGCCCGCCGGCGCCGCCGGTGGCGACGATCTGGATCTTGCGACGCTTGCACCAGGCGATCAGCGCCGCCTTGGCCGGCACGCTGTCGATGCAATCGATGACGCAGTCCATGTCTTCGGTGATGTACTCGGCCATGGTTTCGCGGGTGACGAAATCCGCCACTGCATGAACCTGGCAGGCCGGGTTGATGGCGCGAATACGTGCGGCCATCTCGGCGACCTTGGCTTTGCCCACTGCGCCATCGAGGGCGTGAATCTGCCGGTTGGTATTGGTGATACACACATCGTCCAGGTCGAACAGGCTGATCTCGCCTACCCCGCTGCGCGCCAGCGCCTCGGCCGCCCACGAGCCGACGCCACCGATGCCGACCACCGCCACATGCGCAGCCGCCAGCCGCTCGAGGCCGACGCGGCCATACAGGCGGGCAATACCGCCGAAACGCTGATCATCGATAGACATGCCGACTCCCCGGAAAAAACCTGGCGATTATAAGACCTCATGACGCCACGACCACTGCATCCAGCCGTCACCGTAACCGCGCCTTTGAAGCCCAAACGCTTGTGGATCGACTGTGTCAGTGGGCCCAGGCAATCCAATATTGAAGCCTTTGGGTTGAAGTTTAGCAAACAGTGCGTCGTAATCCGTAGTCGATGGTACGGGTGGGGGGACTGTGGCCTGTGTAGCTGCATTAACGACGCTATCAGAACTTGCGGACGCCAATTTCAGATCTTCCGCATGCGCATTAGGCAATAACACTCCTAGGCTTGAGGCGATGAGCATTTTTTTAAACTCAACCAAACCAAACGAAGCATGCGAAGCGTTAGTTATGCCATTCTGCATTATTGCATTTTTGCTGCGCACGAAAAAACTAATGGTAGACTTCATAGGGCAACCAATGCTTAGGGTGTAGAAGTAGGCGAGAGCGAGTGTCACCTGCTCTCTAGGCTTAGCGTGTTTGGGCGGAAAAGGATCTAGTTTTTGTCTGCGCTCTCAATATCAGCGATGAGAGTGCGTGCGCCACTTATCATGACACATGCTCCGATAAGGTATGCGGATGCAACTAGGGCCATAGCGCCGCGTAATGCATCTGCTCCCAGGAAGTGGGTAAACATGTCGCTAACAATACCGGTCAATGATGGGCCGACTCCCATACCGATTAGGTTCGTAAAGAGCAAGAATAGAGCAGCACCGGTTGCACGAAGCTTTGAGCCAGAGAGTGACTGAACCAAAGCGTATGCAGGAGGTGCAGCAAGCCCTGCTGCAAAGGTCATGGGAGCCACCAACAACAATGCGTTCGCCAGGTTGGACTGGAGCAGGAAGGCGACGGTGAACGGAAGCGCGACGACATAGGAAGCTGCGGGCAGCCACAGGCTCCAACGAGGATCGCGCTTGGCCAAGGTATCGGCCAATATGCCACCGACCAACATCGCAGCCACCGTGGACACCCCCATCGTAAGCCCGTAGCCTGAACCGACTTGGGAGGCTGTGATATTGAAGTGGCGCATTAGATAAGCCGGGGTCCAGCTCATCATGGCAAATGAGCCAATAGTGCAAATCGACAAGCCGACACACAGCATTTTGAAGGCTCTTCGCTTCAGCAGAATTTTGGATGAGGTCAGAATTCCTCGCTCATCAGCAACAGGATTTGCGACCTTTGGTTCACGCACGGTACCCCACAGCAAAAGCGCTAGCAGCGGGCCTGGTACGGCGCCTGCAAAGAATGCTGCACGCCATCCCCAGTGGTCGACTATCCAGCCGCCCAACGAGCTAGCGGCCATGAACCCGAGCCCACCCGCCACCACAACAATTGAGATTGCGGTCCCGCGCCAGCGCTTTTCGAAGGTTTCTGATACCAGTGCATGCATCGTAGGATTGCCCCCAGCTTCGCCGAGACCCACCCCAAGCCTAGCGAGCAGTAGCATGGGGAAGCTGGTGGCGGCACCGCATAAGGCCGTCATCAATGACCAGAATGCAAGGGAGATGCTAAGCGTTTTTACTCGGCGGCCACTATCCGAGAATCGTGCTATCGGAACGGCCATAACTGAGTAAACAACGGCGAACCCAAGCCCTGACAACAGGCCAATTTCCCCGTCGCTCACATGCAAATCAGCTTTGATGGATTGGGCCACAATCGCTACCACAAATCTGTCGTAGTAGCAGAGCAGTGATATGCTTGAAACCAACGCAAGAATGTAGATTGCCTTGATCCTCCCGCGACGTTTCAGGCTTGCGAGGGAAGCTTCGGGATTTGAGCTGGCTGCGTTAGCAGACGTGTGATCGACAGAGGGAACCATGAGTTAGACCTCAGCAGTCACGCAGGAGGAGGTTGGAGTCGGTGTATTGATACGTGCCAAAGTAAAGCGGTCGTGGAAACCGTCCAGCGCTAGCTCAAATTCATCCAGGGCAGCAAATGCCTCCGGCGACAAGTCCGGGTGCTCAGAGGCGTACCACGATGCGTAATGAGGCAGCTCTGTCGAATAGGCTTTGAAGTAAGTCGAGTAGGCGCGGAGTCGAAGCCGAGGTTGATCAGCAGCCAGGTCGAACTCCATCATCCGAATCCATCCATCACCAATGCCGTCCAGAATATGAGCATCCGGCTGAGCATCCGGCACAGAGCCCGTGACCGATTGCTTGCGGCACTGATAGTTGGTTAAAAACTGGTAGACGGGATGCCCAAATTGATTGCTATCTATGCGATGACGGCAACCGTGGAAGTGACCATTCAGAACCGCGAAGATTTGGTCGTGACGGGAAACGAAGCGGTCCCACAGCCGCTGAGGATTGTGGCGGTCAGGGTCAAGTCGGGACAAATCGAGGCAGTCCAACGATTCACGGTTCCCTTCACCATCAATGAACTCATGGATGGATATGATCGTTGGTAGGCCTTTATATTTGGCCAGGACCGATTCAGCCCACTCAATTACGTCGGTGTGAGGTGACATTTCCAGGCCCAGGTGCAGGAAACGGTAGCCGCCCCCGTTGAAAACCTGAGCACTGTTTGCACCTCCGCGGTACGACGACACGTACCATGGCTTGTCTCTGAAAAACGGCGTATCAGCGCCGAAGGTGGCAATCCAATTCGTGAGTTGCCCGACATGAAGGCCGCCGACCCCGTAGATCTTGGAGTCGCCAAGGTGGGCATCTGGTCGTGGGGGGTGGTTCGCGTCCGTCCAGAGGTGGTCATGATCGTGGTTGCCAGGCACCACCGAGAATGGCAGTTGCCCATCAAGGATTTTGTAGGCCATTTTTACCGCTGGAATCTCGATGTCGAGAACATACTCAGGCGATGCGGGGATGAGCCCTTCAATGAGGGGGTTGGCCACTGCTTTGTCACCACGGGCGGCATGTTCGTCATCGATGTCCTGGCTGATTGGGTGCTGCCACATGTCTCCAAGACCGGTTGCGAACGCGATGCTGCCGCCGTTCTTCACCGAATTTCGGGCGATGTGTTGCATCATGTCCCAGAGCATCTCGCGGGCATTGAGCGGGAAACCCAGCTCGCGCTGATGACGGTGGTTTGAGTAATTTTGGGTATCGGGTACAACAGCCACTGTGAATTGGGTGTTTTTACGAGGTGCAATCTTGCTCATCTAGAATCGCCTTCTTTGGTACGGCGGCCATCAAGCGTGGGAGCGCTCTGATGACCTCAACTGTGGTTCAAATGTCGTTTTGAACGGTTGTACAGTAGCGTCGAATTGTGACGTTTTTGTGAGAAAGCAGTACGGCTTGCAGAAAATCCTCGAATTTACGATAGGTGCGAGGGTGATTAACGGTCTCTTCTGGGTGAGCCTCACTGACTAGCAGCGATTGTTTCTGTCTCTCTAGAGATCATGAAACAACTGTACAGTGTTGACTTGCCGGTTTTCAGTTTGGATAGGGGGTAGTGGTGGAAAGTGTCGCGCAGGCGGATCGCCTCAAAGCAGTTGCATTGGAGTTCGCGTGCAAGCATGGGTTAAGCGCCCTGAGTGCCCGCTCGCTAGCTGGAGAGGTGGGTGGGAGCCCCTCTGCAGTGAACTACTACTTCGGGGGGCGTGAGCGCCTTTTGAGTAGCGTGTATCACGACGCCATGGAGTGGTCGCAGACAATCAGGAGCGGGGCCATTTCCAAGTGCGTCGACGCTGCCCCGACCTGGGCAGATCTTCCCCATGTATTCTCCAGTGTTGTACAGGCCCGATTGGAAGAAGAGCGTGGCCTATCGATGCTTCTGCAAGAGCTGGAGCAAGAAGCGGTAACAGGGCGTGAACCCTCGTTGCGAGAATTGGCAGCGGAAGAGGTTGATCGTGAGTGGCGGTTCTGGATGGATTTAGCGGCTCGCTTCGGGTCTAGCCTAGAAGAGGCCACCGTTTGGACCGAGCTGGCGCTGGGCTTGACCGGATTACTACTGTGTGAGCCGAGCCCTGCGGTGCGCTCCTCCTGGATTACCGGCCCTGCTGTTCGGCTGCATCAACGTATGGGAGGACAGCAAATTATCAGGCTTGAGCGCCGTGACGAATTAGTCGAGGCGGATGACAGTGCAGCGGTCACGAATGAGACGGCCAAAGCAATCCTTGAAGCTGCGCTCACGGTTGTCGCAACGAAAGGGGCTGACCATCTTGTCCAACGAGAAGTGGCGACAATGGCGGGCGTTTCACTCGCAGCTGTGACGTACTTTTTTCGGACCAAACAGGATCTGATCTATGCGATTTTCAAGGAGCTGCGCCAGAGGCTTCGCGAGCGTGTTCGGGCATTTGAGAGCTATTCAAAGGGGAGCACGGGAGATGGCCCTGCGCTAATCAGTGATCGAGAGACCCTCACCGGGTTAGGGTCGCTTAATGCATTGCTGCGTGCGGCTGCTCGCGACAGCTCTCTGGCTCCTATTGCTAGCGAAATCAGGCAGCTAACCCGAATTTCTCATGAGGGGATAAAAGAAAGCGGCTGAAAGTGTTAAAATTTCAGGACCTTACACCATCAATCAACACCAACAACCGCTATCCAAAATGGTACCTCAAAAACTGACCTTCTCGCCACTTTCCCGCCGCCAGATTGAAACCGACTTCTCCGGAGGCCATATCACCTCCGATGCCGGCTTGCTGTTACTGCGCGAAGTCGACAAACAACACCGGTTAACCCAACGGCTGGCCGAGACTCTGACCGACCAGCGGGATCCCCGGATGATTCGTCATGAGCTCAAGTCCCTGGTCCGGCAACGGGTCTACGGTGTGGCCGGTGGCTACGAAGATCTGAATGATCATGAAGCGCTTCGCTTTGATCAGGCACTACAAACCGCCACGGGGAATGCCTCGACTCTGGCCGGCAAGTCCACGCTTTGTCGAATGGAGCAGGCGATGGATCGGCAAACCATTGTCAAAGCGCATGAGTTGCTCTGGCACCACTTTATCGAGCAGCATGAGAAGCCGCCCAAGGAAATCGTGCTGGATTTTGACGGCACCGATATTCCGGTGCACGGCGACCAGCCGGGTAAGTTCTTTAACCGGTATTACGACCATCACTGCTACTTCCCGCTTTACGTCTTCTGCGGTAGGCACTTGCTGGTGAGCTATCTGCGCACCAGCAATCGAGGTGATGCCCGGCACAGCTGGGCCATTCTGGCGCTGCTGGTGCGATTTATTCGCGAGTATTGGCCACAGACCCGGATCGTGTTCCGGGGCGACTCCCACTTCAGCAAGCCCCGACTGCTGGCCTGGTGCGATCGCAACCAGGTGGATTACATCGTAGGCATGGCCCGCAACCAGCGGCTGGAGGCGCTTGCCGCCCCAGCCATGGACAAAGTCCGGACCTACTACGAGGCTCATGGCCATAAGCTCGCCAGCACCTTCCGCTTCCGCTACAAAGCCCGAAGCTGGCATAAGCCACGCTGGGTGGTTGCGCGCCTGGAATATGGCCCTCAAGGCCCGAACCCCCGGTTCGTTATCAGCTCCCGCTACGATGACGGATTCAAGCTCTACTACGAACAGTATTGCGCACGGGGTGATATGGAGAACCGGATCAAGGATCAACAACTGGATCTGTTTGCCGGTCGCACCTCCAGCACACACTGGTGGACCAACCAGTGGCGGCTGATCTTATCCGGCTTCGCCTACACCCTGTTCGAGCGTTTGCGGGTGCATCTGAAAAACACGCCCTTCGAACGTATGAGTGCCGGCACCTTGCGCTTGAAGCTGATCAAGGTTGGCGCAGTCATCATCCGCAACACCCGCCGAATACGGGTGTTGATGAGTGATAGCTATCCACACAAGAACGATCTCTCAGCACTGGTTCAGCGCTTGGTGCCCCAGTAGATAATCGGGCTCCCCCGGCCCGATACCAATGGGGGAAAGGGGGAGTTGTGCCTGAATGCCGGAAACTGGCTAAATAATCGCCAACTTCGACCATGACCACTCGGATCTGGCACTACCAGGCTTGGTCTGCGAAGGTTGTTGGAGCACTATGAGAAATCCGGGCTAGCACTGGCGCGGAGGTGGTGTTGGTAGATCGTTGATTTCATTGACTTTCCTGTTCACTTTCAAATCTGCGATTCGTGGCGTCAAACCGTGGTCGGTTTCATCCATTGGTGCCAGTTATCGAT
>Ga0265293_10013414_pt1 | contig 10645 bp, 5 predicted proteins | sample Munlanlewell138R_FD_192505 | JGI IMG/M metagenome (GOLD analysis project Ga0265293, IMG submission 192505) | Leachate microbial communities from a municipal landfill in Southern Ontario, Canada - Leachate well 138R | ecosystem: Engineered > Solid waste > Landfill > Unclassified | place: Canada... | reverse complement strand
TGGCGGCCGGCCCCGCCAGGATATTTTCATGATGAAGAAGCGGCGGGCAGGGTCTGTCAGCCCTTGAACCGGGCGAGCAGGGACGAGGTGTCCCAGCGGCCGCCGCCCATCAGCTGCACCTCCTTGTAGAACTGGTCGACCAGCGCGGTGACGGGCAGGCTGGCGCCGATCTCGTCCCCGGTCTTCAGGCAGATGCCCAGATCCTTGCGCATCCAGTCCACCGCAAAGCCGAAGTCATAGCGGCCCTCGGCCATGGTGGCGTGGCGGTTCTGCATCTGCCAGCTGCCGGCGGCGCCCTGGCTGATCACCTCGACCAGATCGGGGATCGACAGCCCGGCCCGCTGCGCGAAGTTCAGCGATTCGGCCAGCCCCTGCACCAGCCCGGCGATGGCGATCTGGTTGCACATCTTGGCCAGCTGCCCCGCGCCGCTGTCGCCCATGCGCCGGCAGATGCGCGCGTAAGCGGCGATCAGCGGCTCGGCGGCGGCGTAGTCCGGTTCCGTGCCGCCGCACATCACCGACAGCTGCCCGTTTTCCGCGCCCGCCTGCCCGCCGGAAACCGGCGCGTCCACGAAACCGATCCCCCGTTCGTGCGCCGCCGCCGCCAGTTCCCGCGTCACCTCGGCCGAAACGGTGGTATGGTCCACGAAGATCGCGCCCGGCGCCATGCCGGCAAAGGCGCCGTCCGGGCCCAGGCACACCGCGCGCAGGTCGTCGTCGTTGCCCACGCAGGCCATGACGAACTGCGCGGCCTGCGCCGCCTCGCGCGGGGTGGCGGCGTGGCGGCCGGGGTGGCGGGCGGTCCAGTCGAGCGCCCGTGCCGCCGTGCGGTTGTAGACCGCGACCTCGTGCCCCGCGGCGGCCAGATGCCCTGCCATCGGGAACCCCATCACGCCCAGCCCCAGAAACGCCACTTGCGCCATTGCATCCTCCTGTCCGGGCCGCGTTGAAAACCCGCGGCCGCTGCCCTATCAGCCTGTCACATTCCATTGCCCTCGGATCCCGGTCAACCGGGGCCGCCCGTTTCAAGGACGCCGCCGCCCATGCTTTCGCTGTTTCGCTGGCTGGTCCGGCTGACCATCGGTCTGATTGCCGTTTCCGTCGGCGCACTGGCGCTGACGTGGTATTTCGCCGTCCGCTCGCTGCCCGACTACAACGCCACGCTGGCGCTGCCGGGGGTCGAGCAGCCTGTCGAGATCGTGCGCACGACCGAAAACATCCCCCATATCCTTGCCTCGACCGACCGGGATGCGTTCTTTGCGCTGGGGTTTGCCCATGCGCAGGACCGGCTGTTCCAGATGGTGGTGCTGCGCCGCGCAGCCCAGGGCCGGCTGGCCGAGATGTTCGGCGAGCGCGCCTATGCCACCGACGATCTGGCGCGCCGGCTGGGGCTGTGGCGCCATGCGCAGGACTCGCTTGTCGCGCAGGACGAGCCGACGCGGCGGGCGCTGCAGGCTTATGCCGACGGGGTGAATGCCTGGGTCGAGCAGGTCAATCAGGGTGCCCTGGGCCGCGGCGCGCCCGAGTTCTTTCTGCTGCCCGGCGACATCGCCTATTGGCAGCCCGCGGATTCGCTGGCGATCCTCAAGCTGGTCGCCGCCGGCGCCACCCGGCAGGTCGCGGCCGAGGTGGCGCGGGCGCGCGTCTCTCTGGCCGCGCCCGAGCGGGGGGGCGATCTGGTCCGCGCCGCAGGCGAAGCGCCGCTGCCCCCCTATGCGGCGCTGTTCGGCGAGGGTGCGCGTTTCGCCTCGCCGGCCGAGGCGGCGGCCGAGGACTGGTTCGCCGGGCTTGTCGGCTATATCCGCGTCGGCCGCGGCAGTTCCGCGAACGGATTTGCCGCCGGCGCCAGCCGCACCGCCGCCGGCGCGCCGCTGCTGGCCAACGACCCGCAGGTGGCGCTGACTGCGCCGTCGCTGTGGTATCTGGCGCGGCTGGACCTGCGCGCGGGCAGCGTGATCGGCGGCACCATTCCCGGCATTCCGGCGGTGCTGACCGGGCGCAACCAGAGGCTCGCCTGGGGGTTGACCCCGGCCTGGGTGGACGACCAGGACATCGTGATGGAAGAGGTCCAGCCCGGTGCCCCCGACCGCTATCTGGCCGACGGCGGCTGGCGCGAATTCACCACGCGGCACGAGGTGATCCGCATCCACGGCGCCGAGGACCGCCGCATCACCCTGCGCGAGACCGAATCCGGCCCGGTGATCCCGCCCGCGCATCTGGGGCTGCTGGCGGTGACCCCCGACGGGTCTGTCCCGGCGCTGCGCTGGACCGGGCTGTCGGCGCAGGACACGACGCTGAGCGCGCTGATTGCGCTGATGCAGGCGCCCGACCGCGCCGGCGCCATGATGGCGGCGCGCGGCATCGTCGCGCCGGCGGTGCAGGTAACGCTGGCCGACGCCGAGGGTGTGGCCCAGGTCCTGGCCGGAGAGATCCCGCGCCGCCCGCCCGAGCATCCCACCGCCGGGCGGATGCCCGCGCCCGGACGCGACCCTGCCGTGCGCTGGCTCGATCCGGTGGCGCCCGACGATCCCCTGCGCGTGACCGAGCCCACGCAGGGCATGGTTGCCGCAACCGGGGCCGAGGCCGGACTGGCCGTCGGCCACGACCGCGACGACCCGCTGCGGCTGGCGCGGCTCAGCCGGCTGCTGGCCTCGCGCGAGATCCATTCCCGCGACAGTTTCATCGACGCGCAGCTGGATACGGTCAGCCCGGCGGCGCGGGCTCTGCTGCCGCTGGTGGGTGCCGACCTGTGGTTCACCGGCGAGGCCGCCGCCCCCGGCACCCCGGAACGGCGGCGTCAGGACGCGCTGGCGCTGCTGGCGGAATGGGACGGGAACATGGGCGAGCATCTGCCCGAGCCGCTGATCTATTCCGCCTGGATGCAGCATTTGCAGCTGCGGCTGGTCCATGACGAGCTGGGGGCGCTGGCGGCCGAGGTCTCGGCCGAGCTGCGCCCGGCTTTCATCGACAGGGTATTCCGCAATACCGGCGGCGCGGGCGCGTGGTGCGACGTGGTGCAGTCGGCCCCGGTCGAGGACTGCGCCACCATCGCCCGGCAGGCGCTGGACGCGGCGCTGATCGACCTGAGCGCGCGTTTCGGCCCTGATGTGGAAAGCTGGCGCTGGGGCGACGCCCATGTCGCGCGCCACGAACATCCGGCGCTGGGGCGGATGCCGCTGATCGGCTGGGTGGTCAGCCTGGTGCAATCCACCTCGGGCGACGGGTCGAGCCTTGCGCGCGCGCCGGTGACGGGGCAGGGCGCGAACCCCTGGGCGGCGGTCGGCGGCGCGGGCTATCGGGGCGTCTACGACCTTGCCGACCCCGACAGCTCGGTCTTCGTCATCGCCACGGGGCAGTCCGGCCACCCGCTGTCACGCCACTATGACGATCTGGCGGAACGCTGGCGGCGCGGCGAATACGTCACGATGTCGCTGGACCCGACGCTTGCCCGCGCCGGCGCCCGCGGCGTGACGGTGCTGCGGCCGCTGCACTGAGCCGGGCCGGGTCGCGCACTGCGGCGCGGCCGGAACGGGGGCGCTGCCCCCGCGCCCCCGGGATATTTTCGTGATGAAGAAACAGGCGGACGCAGAGGCCGCCTATACCGCCTTTTTCAGCGCCTCGGCCAGATCGGTGCGTTCCCAGCTGAAGCCGCCGTCCGCTTCCGGCTGGCGGCCGAAATGGCCATAGGCGGCGGTGCGGCGGTAGATCGGCTTGCACAGGTCGAGGTGGTTGCGGATGCCCAGCGGCGTCAGGTCCATGACCTCGCGCAGGGCGCGCTCGATCTCGGTCTCGGGGACGGTGCCGGTGCCGTAGGTGTCGGCATAGATCGACAGCGGCTCGGCCACGCCGATCGCGTAGGACAGCTGGATCACGCAGCGCGACGCCATCCCCGCGGCGACCACGTTCTTGGCCAGATAGCGCGCGGCATAGGCGGCCGAGCGATCGACCTTGGTCGGGTCCTTGCCGGAAAACGCCCCGCCGCCATGGGGGGCAGCGCCGCCATAGGTGTCCACGATGATCTTGCGTCCGGTCAGCCCGGCGTCCCCGTCCGGCCCGCCGATGACAAAGGTGCCGGTGGGGTTGACGTGCCAGACGGTGTCACTGGTCAGCCAGCCCTCGGGCAGCACCTCGCGCACATAGGGTTCCACGATGGCGCGGATGTCGTCCGAGCTCTGCGTCTCGTCCAGATGCTGGTGGCTGACCACGATCTGCGACACCCCGACCGGGCGGCCGTTTTCGTAGCGCACCGACAGCTGCGACTTGGCGTCCGGGCCCAGCGTCGGCTGTTCGCCCGACTTGCGGGCCTCGGCCAGGCGCCGCAGGATCGCATGGGCATACTGGATCGGCGCGGGCATCAGCTCGGGCGTTTCGTCCACCGCATAGCCGAACATGATTCCCTGATCGCCCGCCCCGTCGCGGTCCACCCCTTGCGCAATATCGAGCGATTGCTCGTGCAGGAAGTTCAGCACATGGCAGGTGTTCCAGTGGAATTTTTCCTGCTCATAGCCGATGTCGCGGATCACGCCGCGGGCGATTTCCGGGATCCGGCCCATGGTCGAGGTCAGCCGGCCCTTGTCCTTCAGCCCGATCTCGCCCCCGATCACCACCATTCCGGTGGTGGCAAAGGCTTCGCAGGCGACTCGGGCCAGCGGTTCCTGTTCGAGCAGCGCATCGAGCACCGCATCCGAAATCTGGTCGCACAGCTTGTCGGGATGCCCCTCCGAGACGGACTCGGAGGTGAAGACGTAATTCTGACGGGACATGATTGCTCCATTGGTTCAGGACCTCTCCACGCCAGGAAGCCGTTGTGGGGGTCGTGGGGGCGGCGATACGCGCTTGCGCGGCTGGCGTCAATGACCGTGCCGGCGGCGGCGCGCGATTGCCAGCGCGGCGGCGGCCAGCGCCATCAGCGCCAGCATCGGCAGATCGCCCCAGCGCCACCACAGGGTCGGCGGCAGCGCGCCGGGCAGGGGCGCGTCCAGCACGCCCTCGCGGTTCAGCGCCAGCGTCGCGCGCATCCCCCCGCGCGCGTCGATCACCGCCGAGACCCCGGTGTTGGCCGCCCGCAGCAGCGGCAGCCCGGACTGGATCGAGCGCAGCCGCGCCTGGGCAAGATGCTGATAGGGTCCGGACCATGTGCCGAACCAGGCGTCGTTGGTGACCTGCAGGATCCAGTCGGGGCGCTGGTCGCGCAGCAGGTGGCGCTCGAATATCGCCTCGTAGCAGATCAGTGGCTGAAAGGGGGGCAGGCCCTCGACCGCCATCACCTGCGGGCCGGGGCCGCGGGAATAGCCGTTGCCGTGCTGCGCGGCAAAGGCGGTGATGCCGAACCGCGCCAGCGCGTCGCCCCAGGGGATGTATTCGCCAAAGGGCACAAGGTGGAACTTGTCATAGACCGCGCCGATACGGGCGTCTGGCGTGAACTCGGCCAGGCTGTTGAACCATGCGGCGCCGTCAGAGCGCTGGATGCCGACCAGGGTGGTGGCGCCGGACTGGGCGGCGATGTCCTGCAGCGCCGGCCCGGCCTCGTTCAGCAAAAAGGGTACGGCGGTTTCCGGCCAGACCACAAGATCGGGCCTGCCGTCACCCAGCGAGGGGTCCAGAGGCAGCGCCGACAGCGCGGTCAGCCGGTCGTAAAACTGCGGCGCCCAATACGGATCCCATTTCAGCGTCTGGTCGGCATTGGGCTGGACAAGGCGGATGATCTGCCCCCGGTCCGCCGGCAGGGGTTGCGCCAGCCGGGCCAGCCCCGCGCCCCAGGCCGTCGCGATCAGCGCCGCCGACAGCCCCGCGCCAAGGATCACGCGGCGGCGGCCGGGGCCCAGCACCGGCAGCAGCGCCGCCAGCAAGGTCAGCGCCGACAGCCCCAGGGCGCCCAGCCATGCCGCAACCTGCCCGGCGGGGGTGCCGATCCAGATATGACCGGTCAGCGCCCAAGGCAGGCCGGTGAAGATCCAGCCCCGCAGCCAGTCCGAGACCAGCAGCGCCAGCGCCAGCGCCACCGCACGGCTGGCGCGGTTCCAGCCAAACCGATGCGCGGCCAGCGCCGGCAGCGCCCAGAACAGCGCCCCGCCAAGCGCGGTCAGCAGCAGGGCAAAGGGCGACATCCAGCCATAGCGGTCGGCCTCGACCAGAAACGGCTGGGTGATCCAGGCCAGCGCCAGCGCGAAATGTCCGGTGCCGATTGTCAGCGCCCGCCATGCCGCCGCGCGGGACGAGGGGGCCGTCGCCACTCGCCAGATCAGCGCCGACAGCGCCAGCACCGTCGCCGGCCACAGCCCCCAGGGGGCCTGACCCAGCGCCGCCACCATGCCGATCAGCAGATCCGCGCCAAGGCACAGCGCAGGTGAAACCCGGCGGCGCACAGGGGCTGTGGCCGTGGCTGCGGCGCCGGCCGGCGGCGGCGAGGCCGCCGGGCGCGGGTCCGGGCGCATGGAAGGCGTCAGCCCTGTGTCGGGCCAGCGTCCTCCTGGCCGTTGGTGGGCTGGGCGGCATCCGAGGCGGTGTCAGCGGCGGTGTCAGCGGTGGCCTCGGGGTCTGCCGCCGATTTCTTGGCGGTGGACCGGGTGGCGGGCTTGGCTGCGGTCTTGGCCGGCGCCTTGCGGGTGCGCGGCTTCGCGGCAGGTTTGGCCGGAGCCTCGCCCGCCTCGCCCGCCTCGGCCGCGGCGGGTTCCGCCGCCCCGGCTGCTGTCTCTGCGGGGGCTTTCGCTGCCGGCTTGGCGGCTTTCGCCGGTTTCGCGGGCGTCTTGGCGGCGGTCTTTGCCGCCGGCTTGGCCGTGGTGGTGCGGCGGGTGCGCTTGGGCTTTTCCGCGACCTCGGCGGCCTCGACGGGCGGCGCAGCTTCTTCGGCGGGCGCCTCGACCGGGGCGGTGTCGCTTGTCCCGGCGTCGGCCGGGGCAGGGGCAGGGGCAGGGGGTGCAGAGACCGTATCGGCGGCGACCTCGGCGCTGGCGATGTCCACCGGCGCGGTTTCGGGTGCAGGGGCCGCAACCTCAGCGACTGCGGTTTCGGTCACATCCTCGGCCGGGGACTGTTCGGCCATGGCGTCGGCGGCAGCCTGTTCGACGGCGCGGTCCTTGGTCCCGCTGCGCGAGCGGCTGCGTGACCGGCTGCGGCCGGAACCCGAGCCTCCTGTCGCCTCGGCGGTCACGGGGGCCGTGGCCGGAACCGCGACCGGGGTTTCGTCGTCGCCCGCCTGTTCTGACTGGCTGCGGCTGGCCATGCGCGCGTCGGTGATCGACAGCGCCTCGGTAAAGCTGGTGCGCATGAAATCGGGGACATGCTCGCCCATGCCCGCGACGGCAGGGCCGCGGTCGCGGTAACGGTCACGGCGGTCGTCGCTGCCTCTGTCGCGGCGATGGTCGTCGCCGCCCGCCTGACGGTGATCGCCGCCATTGGGGTGGCCGTTGCCGTGCCCGTTGCCGTTGCTGCGGCGCGAATCAGAGCTGCGCTCGCTGCGGCTCTCGCCGTTGCGCTCGGGCTGCGGGGCACGCGGGGCCTCGCGGGGGGCCTCGGGCACCGGTGCGGCGGCCTCGGTCACCTCGGGGGCGGTGGGTTCTTTCGGGCCGCTGCGGCGCGAGCGGCTGCGCGCGGGTGCGCCACGGGGAACGCCGCGTTCCGCCGCCGGGCGGGGGGGGCGCTGCGCGGCATCCGACAGGCGGAAACCCTCGGGAATTTCGGCGCGGGGCAGGGTCTGCTTCACCAGATTTTCGATCGCGGACAGGTATTTGTCATCCGCGGGGGTCGAGATGGAAATCGCGGTGCCCTGCCGCCCGGCACGCCCGGTGCGGCCGATGCGGTGGACGTAATCCTCGGCATGGCTGGGCAGGTCAAAGTTGAACACATGGCTGACCGCCGGGATGTCCAGCCCCCGCGCCGCAACGTCCGAGGCCACCAGAAACCGCAGCGAGCCGTCGCGGAAACCGTCCAGCGTCGCCATGCGCACCCGCTGGTCCAGATCGCCGTGGATCGGCGCGGCGTCATAGCCATGCGCCTTGAGCGACTTGGCGACGATATCCACGTCGGTCTTGCGGTTGCAGAAAATGATCGCGTTCTTGAGCGGCTCGCCCTCGGCGTCGATCAGCGCGCGCAGCAGCTCGCGCTTCTGCTTGGCGGCCTGGTCCTTGCGGGTGGGGGCCAGTTCGATCAGCTTCTGGGTGATGTTCTCGCCGGTGGTGGCCTGGCGGGCGACCTCGATCCGTTCCGGCGCGTTGAGGAAGGTGTTGGTGATCCGTTCGATTTCCGGCGCCATGGTGGCGGAAAAGAACAGCGTCTGCCGGGTAAAGGGGGTCAGCTGGAAGATCCGCTCGATATCCGGGATGAAGCCCATGTCCAGCATCCGGTCGGCCTCGTCCACGACCATGATCTGCACGCCGGTCAGCAGCAGCTTGCCGCGTTCGAAATGGTCCAGCAGGCGGCCGGGGGTGGCGATCAGCACATCGACGCCACGGTCGATCAGCTTGTCCTGTTCGCCAAAGCTGACGCCGCCGATCAGCAGCGCCTTGGTCAGGCGGGTGTTCTTGGCGTAGATGTCGAAATTCTCGGCCACCTGCGCGGCCAGTTCGCGGGTCGGGCACAGCACCAGCGACCGCGGCATCCGCGCGCGCGCGCGCCCGCGGCCCAGCAGGGTGATCATGGGCAGCACAAAGCCGGCAGTCTTGCCGGTGCCGGTCTGGGCGATGCCCAGAACGTCGCGGCCTTCCAGCGCGGGGGGAATGGCGCCGATCTGGATCGGGGTGGGGGTCTCATAGCCCGCGTCGGCAACGGCGGCCAGCACCTTGGGGTCGAGCTTGAGATCGGAAAACTTGGTCATGGGGGTCTTTCGTCAGGAAGTGTCGCGGTCCGACGCGCCTTGCTTGCGCGCAAAATGGGACGCGGCCTTCCATGCGCCCCTCGGTCGCCCGCCGGATGCGGGCTTGCGGCCCCTAGCGCAGAATGGGCGTCGCGTCAATTCCTGACTGCGGCGGGGCGCCTGCGGCGCGCTTCTTCATCATGGAAATATCCCGCGGGGGGAGCCCGAAGGGCGGGGGGCGCGAAGCCCCCGGCGCGGCGCTGCAAGGTTGCGGCTTGCAGGCCGCTTCGCTACTGCATTGCGGGCATGAACGAGAAAGCCCGATGAACATCTTTGCCGACATCCGCACGCGCGTGCTGGACGCGCTGACCGACATGACCGCCGCCGGGCAGCTGCCCGAGGGGCTGGATTTCGCCGCCGTGGCGGTCGAACCTCCGCGCGATCCGGCGCATGGCGACATGGCGACCAATGCCGCGATGGTGCTGGCCAGGCCCGCCGGGCTGAAGCCGCGCGAGATCGCCGAGGCGCTGGCCGCCCGCCTTGCCGCCGACCCCAGGATCGAGGCCGCCGAGGTTGCCGGTCCCGGCTTCCTGAACCTGCGGCTTGCCCCCGGCGTCTGGGCCGAGGTGCTGCGCGCGGCGCTGGACGCGGGCGAGTGCTATGGCCGCGCCACGCTCGGACAGGGCGCCCGCATCAACGTCGAATTCGTCAGCGCCAACCCCACCGGCCCGATGCATGTCGGCCACATGCGCGGCGCGGTGTTCGGCGATGCGCTGGCCAGCCTGCTGCAATTCGCCGGCAACGACGTGACCCGCGAATACTACATCAACGATGGCGGCGCGCAGGTCGATGTGCTGGCCCGTTCCGCCTATGAACGCTACCGCGAGGCCCACGGCCAGGAACCCCGTATCGCCGAGGGGCTCTATCCCGGCGACTACCTGATCCCGGTGGGGCAGGCGCTCAAGGACCGCTACGGCGACAGCCTGCTGGACCGGCCCGAATCCGAATGGCTGGCCGAGGTCCGCGACTTTGCCACCGGGCTGATGATGCAGGTGATCCGCGACGACCTGGCGCTGCTGGGCGTGGAAATGGACGTGTATTCCAGCGAAAAGGCGCTTTACGGCACCGGCCGGATCGAGGCCGCGATCCAGCGGCTTTCCGACGAGGGGCTGATCTACGAAGGCGTGCTGGACCCGCCCAAGGGCAAGCTGCCCGAGGACTGGGAGGCGCGCGAGCAGACGCTGTTCCGTTCCACCGCCCATGGCGACGACGTGGACCGGCCGGTAAAGAAATCGGACGGCAGCTGGACCTATTTCGCCCCCGACATCGCCTATCACTGGGACAAGATCGACCGCGGCTTCGACCAGTTGATCGACATCTTCGGCGCCGACCACGGCGGTTACGTCAAGCGGATGCAGGCGGCGGTCCGCGCGCTGTCGGGCGGGCGTGTGCCGCTGGACGTCAAGCTGATCCAGTTGGTGCGGCTGCTCAAGAACGGCGAGCCCTTCAAGATGTCCAAGCGCGCCGGCACCTTCGTCACGCTGCGCGAGGTGGTCGAGCAGGCCGGCCGCGACGTGACCCGGTTCCACATGCTGACCCGCAAGAACGACGCGGCGCTGGATTTCGACTTTGACCGCGTGCTGGAACAGTCCAAGGACAACCCGGTCTGGTATGTCCAGTATGCCAGCGCCCGCATCCATTCCGTGCTGCGCCGCGCGGCTGAAATGGGCGTCGATGTGTCGGACGCGGCGCTGGCGCGGGCGCTGGTGCTGGATCATCCGGCACAAGGGGCTCTGGCCCGGCGCATCGCCGAATGGCCGCGCACGGTGGAAATCGCCGCCCGCGCGCATGAAC
>Ga0265293_10013413_pt1 | contig 10646 bp, 7 predicted proteins | sample Munlanlewell138R_FD_192505 | JGI IMG/M metagenome (GOLD analysis project Ga0265293, IMG submission 192505) | Leachate microbial communities from a municipal landfill in Southern Ontario, Canada - Leachate well 138R | ecosystem: Engineered > Solid waste > Landfill > Unclassified | place: Canada... | reverse complement strand
CGCTACCAGGATCATGCGGGTGCGATTGGCGTCGGCCAGGGCCTCCACCGCTGCCTTGTACTGGGCGCGCTGTTTTTCCAGACCGGCCAGCGGCCCGAGGCAGGAGGCATTGCCCTTCCCGGATTCCAGGAAATCGCTCCATGCACCCGGCAGTTGCAGCAGGCGGATGGTGTGGCCGGTGGGGGCAGTGTCGAACACGATGTGGTGGTATTCGCCGACCAGCGCAGCGTCGGTGAGCAGCGCCGTGAATTCGTCAAAGGCCGCGATTTCCGTGGTGCATGCCCCCGATAGCTGCTCCTCGATGCCTTTCACCACGGCTTCGGGCAGCGCGCCGCGCACCGGATCTACGATGCGCGCGCGGTAGGCGTCGGCGGCGGCCTGCGGGTCGATCTCCAGGGCGGCAAGACCGGATACGCCTTCGACAGGGGTGATGCGATTGCCGATGGCCAGGCCGAATACCTGGCCCACATTGGACGCCGGATCCGTGCTCACCAGCAGCACCCGCTTGCCGCCCTCGGCCAGGTGCACGGCCGTGGCGCAGGCGAGCGAGGTCTTGCCGACGCCGCCCTTGCCGGTGAAGAAGAGAAAGCGCGGCGGATGGTCGAGAAACTTCATGCCTTCGTGTTGTGAAAGCCGCATCGTCAAACCTTTTGCCTTGAGCCTACGAGCAGCAACCGGACCCGTCGCAGCAACCGCCGGCGGGTTTGGCGTCGATCACAGTGACATCGATGCCCGCCCAGCGGGCGAGTTCGGCTCGTGACGGATAGCGACCGGCCAGCACGACCTCGCCGTCCACGAGAATCAACGGGAGGGATTCCGCCCCCGAACGTTCCAGAAAGCCCCTGGCGACCGGATTTTCCGCAAACGCCAGCGGCTGTTGGGCCAGGTTGAAGCGTTCCGCGCGCGCACCGTTGCGCTTGGCCCATTCCAGGTCGGCCGCGAAGGTCACCAGGGCCTGATCGACGTCCACGCCGCACACGCCCGTGCTGCAGCACAGCGCGGGATCGAAGATTTGGATGAGTTTCATGACAGGGTTCCTCGTCAGGGCAAGAGTGTACCGATGCGATCCAGCTCCACCTTCAGGCGGGCGCGGTCCTGCTTCAGGTGTTCAAGTGGAAGGGAAAGGAAAGCCTCGATGCGCGCGCGCAGGATGCGATAGGCGGTGTAGAACGCCGCATCAATTTCTTCATCGCTACCCGTGGCGTGTGCCGGGTCCTCCACACCCCAGTGGGTGCGCACGGCGGACCCAATATAGGCAGGGCAGGTCTCACCGGCGGCGTTGGCGCACACCGTGATGACGACATCCGGCGTCACGGGCAGGTTGTCCCAGGACTTGCTGTGGTAACCCTCGGTGGAAATTTCCTCGCGCGCCAGCAGAGCCAGAGAGCGGCGATGCACCTGCCCGGTGGGCTTGCTGCCGGCGCTCATGGCGTGCCAGCCTTCGGGCGCCAGGTGGTTGAAAGTGGCTTCAGCGAGGATGGACCGGCAGGAATTGCCAGTGCAGAGAAAAAGTACATTCATGGTTTGTGTCTTGGCGGAATGAACGTTGCACCGTTTCCGGCAGCACGGAAGGGAATTCACCGGCCAACGTGGAGCCTGACCGACGTCCTCGGCAGAACCAATCCGCCGCTAGCGGACGATGTATGCGTCGCGCCGAATATATGCTAACGCGTATATGATAGCAAGGAGACTTTGCGTTCCCATGCTTCTGGAGCCCCGTGGGCGCTGGGCAGGTGGGCGGCAGAACCGTGCAGGCCGACGGGAGTGGCGGGTTTCTACTGCCCCAAGCAACCGAACCTTCAGCGCTGAGGCTATGCCCTGGCGCTGCTGCAACCCGTGCAACGTGAAACCGCGACGCTATCTTGGCCGTCGCCGTCCGGTGTACTCACGCACCATCTATCCAGTTCACGTCCTAAGCCAATTAGGTGCGACCAGGCGTGCCCCGCGGTGTGTCCGAGAAAGGCCGGTGGAGAGGGTAGGTTGCGCTGCCAGGAACGAGGGGAGGGAATTAGAGGACGCGCCGGCCCATACGTCACGGAGGCTAGATGGTCGCTTACGCCAATTAAGAGGTGACGCCTTTGTGCGCCATTGGAAATTGGTGAATGACAACAAATCAATGGGTTACAAAGGCCATCTGGCGCCTGGAATGGCGCAGCGCTGTTTTGTAGGTATTTGAGTGATCGGCAAAAAACGCCAGGCGAACTATTGGCTACGAACTAGGTGGTCGGGAGTTCGAATCTCTCCGGGCGCGCCATATGTGAGCAAATCAGCCGGTTACGCGATGAGCATAACCGGCTTTTTTGTATCCTGCGCCATTGAAATCACGAATTGCCCGCATCGAGCTTCACGCCGCGGCTTGGTTCTGCCTTGCCAAATGGAAGGAAGAGCTGCGGGGATGCAGCACCCTGGCGGCCGATGGCCGATGGGGAACGACGATGGCCCAAGATTACCCTCGCGCGCCCCTGGCCAGCGGGCAACCGCAAAAATGGATTTTTTGCTACGCGCCGGACCGTCATCCCCCGGTGCTGGAATACTGGGGAGTTGTAACTGGCGATGTCGCGCCCCTCGCGGGCGCGTGGATTGAAACATTGATGGGCCAATGAAACGCGGCGCACGTCAGCGCTTTTCCCTGGGTTTCATTGCATCCGATAGGGCTCCGTCGAGGATGCCAACTGCGGAAGGCTCGATAGCGTTGCGCTTTCAGCCGGTTGTGAACCTTCAAATTCCACCACCGATCATCGTTTTGATGACGGGTCGCCTCAATCCTCGTCGCTCGCTGCCAGCAAACCGGCATTTCCGCCGATGGCGGCGGTATTGATGGTCGTTGATTTTTCCAGCACCAGGGAACGCAGGTAATCGGGACCGCCGGCCTTGGGGCCTGTGCCCGACAGCCCGCGTCCGCCGAAGGGTTGCACGCCCACGGTGGCACCGATGATGTCGCGATTGACGTAAACATTGCCAGCGTTGATGCGCTTGGCCAGGTGTTGCGCGGTAGTTTCAACGCGACTGTGAATGCCGAAGGTCAGGCCGTAGCCCGCGGCGTTGATTGCATCCACCAACGATGTCAGGTCCTGGTGACGGAAGCGCACGACGTGCAGCACCGGTCCGAACACTTCTTCACGCAAGCGGCCGGGCTGATCGATCTCGAAGATGCATGGCGCCACGTAGCAGCCGTACCCGGCAGCGGTCGGCAGAGTCGCCCGTGCGATCAGGTGGTGGTTCTGTTCCATGCGCCGGATGTGATCGCTTAGTGAATCGCGTGCATCCTCGTCGATGACGGGGCCGATGTCGGTATCTGGTTCGAGCGGGTCTCCCAGGTGCAGTTCGGCCACGGCACCGGCGAGCAATTGCAGGATGCGGTCCGCACATTCCTCCTGGAGACACAACAGGCGCAGCGCGGAGCAGCGTTGGCCGGCGCTGTTGAAGGCGGAGCGCAGCACATCACTGACCACCTGCTCGGGCAGCGCGGAACTGTCGACGACCATCGCGTTGACGCCGCCGGTTTCGGCAAGCAATGGAAGTAGTGCACCCTCACGCGCGGCCAGGGCCCGTTGAATGCGTCGGGCGCTGGTGGTGGAACCGGTGAACAGCACACCCGCCAGGTGCGGATGCGTGAACAAGGTTGGCGCAACGGCACCGCTGGGGCCGGGGAGGTAATGGAGGGCCGTGGGCGGCACACCGGCCTGGTGGAGCAGGTGGCAGATCTGCATGCCCACCAGCGGTGTCTGATGGGCCGGTTTGGCCACGACCGCATTGCCTGCGACCAGGGCCGCAGCGATTTGGCCGGTGAAAATGGCGATGGGAAAGTTCCATGGACTGATACAGGCGAACACGCCCCGCCCCTCGTAGTACAAGCGGTTGTCCTCACCGGTGGGACCGGGCAGGACACGAGGCGCAAGATCGCGCTCAGCGCGCGCGGCGTAATAGCGCAAGAAATCCACTGCCTCGCGTACATCCGCCAGGGCGTCAGGGACAGTACGCCCGCCTTCGCGCACACACAAGGCAATCAACATCGGGTAATTCGCCTCCATCGCGTCAGCGGCCCGGCGCAGCGCGCGAGCCCTTTCCGCAACGGGGGTGGCGGACCATGCGGACGCGCCGGCGGCGGCACTGTCGAGGGCTTGGCGCACGCTCGCCTCGTCGGCTTCAGCCACCTGTCCAATCCTGCAGCGCCGGTCGTGGGGACTGGTGAGTGGACGAGTGCGGCCGCTCATGGCATGCCCCGCAATCAGGGGGGCGGCGTGCCAGTCGTGGTGCAATTGAGCCCGAACCGCATCGTAGAGCGAGTTCTCGTCCCTGCAGTTATCGAGTGCGACGCCGCGACTGTTGTGTCGTTCGGTGCCATACATGGCCCTGGGCAGAGGTATGGAAGGATTGGCACTCACCCCGCGGCTGCGTATGCGCTGCACGGGATCGGCCGCGAGTCTTTCGATGGGCACGTCAGGATCGGCGATGCGATGCACGAATGAGGTATTGGCGCCGTTTTCCAGCAAACGGCGCACCAGATAAGGCAGCAACTCACGGTGGTCACCCACCGGTGCGTAGACGCGGCAAGCGGCCGTACCGTCGCGCACGAGGGTGTCGTAGAGCGCCTCACCCATGCCGTGGAGGCGCTGGAACTCGAAGGGGCGATCGCCCGCCAGCTGCAGCACCGCAGCCACCGTGTGAGCATTGTGGGTGGCGAATTGCGGATAAAGCCGGTCATGCGCGAACAGGTGCCGTATGGCGGCGAGATAGGCCACGTCGGTGTGGGCCTTGCGGGTGAAAACCGGATAGCCCCCAAGGCCGAGTTGCTGCGCGCGCTTGATCTCGTAATCCCAGTAGGCGCCCTTTACCAGACGCACGGGGATGCGGCGGTGTTGTGTTTCGGCCACTTCGGCCAGCCAGTCCAGCACGGCGCGGGCACGCTTTTGATAAGCCTGCACAGCCAGGCCGAGGCCGTCCCAATCGTTCAGACGTGGCGCGCCAAGCGCGTGGTGAAAGACCTCAAGGGTGAGTTCCAGCCGATGAGATTCTTCGGCATCCACGCTGAGGGGCACGTCATAGTCGCGGGCGAGCGCCGCCAGGTCGGACAATATGCCCGCAAGTTCCGGCAAAGCCCGTTTGCGTTGGTTGTATTCGAAGCGTGGGTGCAGTGCCGACAACTTCACCGATACCCCGGGGCGGGCAGGTAACCCGTGCTGCGCCGAGCGGCCGATTGTGACGATGGCATCGGCATAGGTATCGCGGTAGCGGGCGGCGTCGGCGCGCGTGAGCGCCGCCTCGCCCAGCATGTCGAATGACCAGCGGTAATGAGCGGCGTTGCCTGTACGGGTACGCCGCAGCGCTGCGGCAATATCGGGTGCTGCCACGAAATGCTCCGCAAGCAGATGCATGGCGGCGTGCAGTGCACGGCGGATCACCGGCTCGCTGCCGCGCGTGAGCAGTCGTGCCAGGAGCCCGCTCGGACCGGTTGCCGCCGCATCGGGCACTGACACCAGACGCCCGGAGAGCAGCAGGCCCCAGGTGGAGGCGTTGACGAGCAAGGATGGGCTGTGGCCCAGGTGGGTATCCCATTGCGCGGGCGTGAGTTTATCGCGCACAAGCAGATCGGCCGTCGCCGCATCCGGGATGCGCAACAGACCCTCGGCAAGACTCATCAGCAGCACGCCTTCCTGGCTGTCGAGCCCGTATTCGTTCAGGAAGGCGTCGAGGGGCAGGTGTGGCCCATGCCCGCCACGCACCGCGCGCACCAAAGCCGCCGCGCGCGCGCCGATGGCGTCACTGAGCTCGGTGGAAAAGGCGGCTGCGTCGAGCAGTCGTTTGACACAGCGTGCTTCGTCCGCCAGGTGCGCGGCGGCCAGCGTGTCGGGAAGGAGACAAGGGTGGCTTGCATCGTCCATGGTGGATCACGCCTGGGCGTACCGACAGCGCAGGTACTGTCCGCCGGAAAAACCATGCCAGCCCTTTACCTGCGAGGGTTTGCCCTGTGGATGAAAGCGGCGGTTCGGGGCGCCTTGCCCTGTATGCAGCATCAGGCGCCGACGCGTACCTCCGGGGTGCCTGCTTCCAGGTGGCCCACTACGGCCGCTGAGGTGAAGCCCGCTGCGTGGAATGTATCGAGCACCGCGCCAACGCTGTCTTGCGCACAGGCGGCGAGCAGACCGCCGCTGGTCTGGGGATCGCACAGCAGGCGTTGCGCCCAGGCGGGCAGGTCGGAGGCAATCTGCACTTCGGTACCATAGCTCGCCCAATTGCGTTCGATGGCGCCGGGCCCGATGCCTTGCGGCGCGAGCACAGCAGCGGTGGGCAACAGCGGCACGTGCGCGAAATTCACCTGCGCGGCGAGTCCTGAGGCGCGACAGATCTCCAGAAGGTGACCGAGCAGGCCGAAGCCGGTCACGTCGGTGAGCGCGTGCACACCGGGCAGCTCGGCCAAGTCGGGCCCCACGCTGTTCAGACGCGTGGTGGAGGCCAGCATTTCCGCGTAGCCGTTGGCGTCGAGCCTGCCTTTCTTCAGTGCCGTGGCGAGCACGCCAACTCCCAGCGGCTTGCTCAAAACCAACACATCACCCGGGCGCGCGGCATCGTTGCGCATCACCTTTTGCGGATGCACCGTGCCCATCACGGCGAGCCCATAGATCGGTTCCGGGGTGTCGATGGAATGGCCACCGGCCAGGGCCACGCCCGCCGTGCGGCATACCTCCGCACCACCTTCCAGGATGCGGCGGATGGCGGTGATGGACAGCTTGTCCAAGGGCATCCCGACGATGGCCAGGGCCATGCACGGCCGGCCACCCATGGCATACACATCGGAAAGCGCATTGGTAGCGGCGATGCGGCCGAAGTCGAACGGATCATCCACGATGGGCATGAAAAAATCCGTGGTGGCGATGAGTGCCTGCTCGTCGTTGAGACGCATCACTGCTGCGTCGTCGCTGGTCTCGCTACCGACCATGAGTGCCGGATGGGCAAAACCCATGGCCATGCCTTCCAGCGCGCTGCGCAGCACGCCCGGTGCGATCTTGCAGCCGCAGCCGCCGCCGTGGGAAAGCGCGGTGAGACGGACCGGAGGAAGAATCGATGCGGCGGTGTTGGTCATGGCGACTCCTGTGCACGAGCGTTGGAAAGACACGGAGATGAAGCACGATGTATGCGCGAGGGATCGGCAGCATGCACGTAGGGGATGTAAACGCTGCGGAAGAATGGCGGAAGAGAGTGGGAGTCGAACCCACCAGGGACCGCCTGGCGACCCCTGCCGGTTTTGAAGACCGGCCGCCCCACCGGGGAACGATCTCTTCCAGGACTGATCATGGGAGCACCCATTGGCGTTCTGCGCCGGGCTGGCGCAACAAGTGCTCGTCGCGGACGCGTCGGGTGTATCCGACCCGATCGAAGAATTCGAGGATGTGGACGGCTACCTTGCGGCCGCCACCGATCACGTTGCGCAGCGATGCGGCGCGGGCGCCGCCCTCTTGCGCACAAAGCGCGCTCACCTCCTGTGCGAGCCAGGCCACGGACTCTGCGCTGAAGTAATGATCGTGTGCCACTGGATAGGCGAGACCGACACGCGCCACGCGCTTCATGAATGCCCGCACGGCAGCCTCGGGAAGATGGGTGGCACGTGCGATGTCACGTACGCGTGGCGGGTTGTTGGGCGTCTCCTCGATGAGCGGCTTCAGCGTGCGCCACAGTTCTGCATCCTCCGCCGCCAGGCTGGCGCGATGCCCCGGCAGGTGCAGCCAGCCACCGGTCTGAGCCAGGCGGCCGCTCGCCAGCAACTCGTCGCTCAGGCGATCGAAGGCGGCGCGCCACAGCGTGGGCAGCGTCAGGCGCCGCAATCGGTCTCGCTCCACCCCGATCATGTCCGGCGCACGCTCGTGTTCAGCACCCGCTGCCGCTAGTAGTCGCTCTCCAAGCTGTCGCCAGCCGTCGGGCGCGAACCCGATGCAGCTGTCACCCACGGGTACCGTGACCAATTGCATCCCGGCCCACAACACGTTCGCCTCTGCTGGGGCGAGATTGCGGTTGAGCGCGAAACGTGCGAGATCGACGCCCGCGCTCTGGTGTGCGAGTGCGTGTTGCAGTGAGGGACGTGGATCGTCGTTACGCAGCAGGTGCAGGTACGTGAGATGCGGTACAGCACGCTTGTGGCGCGTGGGTGGGAAGATGTCGAGTACGCGGCCTCCGGCGATGGTTTGGCTCGCCGATTGATCGCGCAGCACGAACCGATCGCGGGCCAGCGCACCCAGCGGCCTGTCGAGCAGGAATTCGGCAAGTCCGGTGGCTCCCGGCGCCAATGTCTCACCCTCGAGCAGCGCGATCCGGGCCATCACATCCGCGGCACCCAGATGCAGGTGTACCGGTTGCCAGTGGCGCAAGGCCGTCAGGGCGCGGACCTCGGCGTGAAAACGTTGCAGCGGCTGGTGCAGGCTCGGTGCCACCAGCCAATCACCGCGACCCAAATCGGATTTTTCCACATCCCCTGCCAGGTTGATGGCGATGCGCTCGCCTGCCTTTCCCATTTCGGCGGGACGGTCGTGCACGCGCAGGCCGCGTACGCGCACCCGGCGCCCGAGCGGTGTCAGCGTGAGCGTGTCGCCCACTGCCACGGTCCCCGAAAACGCGGTCCCCGTCACCACCAGGCCGATGCCCTGCAAGATGAAGACGCGATCGACGGCCAGACGGAAACCGCCCGTGCTGTGGGGTACTTCATGGGCCGCGGCGGCGTTGAGCAAGTGCTCGCGCAAGGCATCGACACCCGTTCCCGTGATCGATGACACGGGGAATACTGGCGCTGTGCCGAATGGCGAGCCGGCGAGCAGTGCGGTGATTTCCTGTTGTACCGCGGCGAGCCGCTCCGGCGGGACGGCATCAATCTTGGTGATCGTCACGGCGCCGGCGTCGAGGCCGAGCAGCGTGGCGATGGCGAAGTGCTCGCGGGTCTGCGGCATGGGGCCGTCATCTGCAGCAACCACCAGGAGCAGATAATCGATGCCGGTGGCCCCGGCCAGCATGTTGCGCACCAGCCGCTCATGGCCCGGCACGTCCACGAAGCCTAGCCGGCTGCCGCCGGCGTAGGCGTAGCCCAGGTCGAGTGTGATCCCGCGTGCCTTTTCCTCTTGCAGGCGGTCGCACTCCACACCGGTGAGTGCCCGCACCAGCGAGGTCTTGCCGTGATCGATGTGGCCTGCCGTTCCGACAATCACGGACAAGGCCCCAGGTGTGCAAGCTGTGTGAGCAGGCCATGCTCATCTTCGAGGCAACGCAGATCCAGACGTACGGCGCCGGTTTCGATGCGGCCTATTACCGGTATGGGCAGGGCGCGCAGTTCCTCTTCCAGACGTTGCAGTGCGCGGCCTTGGCCCTTGCCGCGCACCTGCGGACGCAACACCAGTGCGACGCTCGGCAGTCGCTCGACCGGCAGGGCGCCCGAACCGATCTGACTCTGACAGGGTTCGAGGCTTACCTCGGCACGCTGGCTGAGGAGCGTGCGCGCCGCAGGCAGCAGGCGCTGGGCGCAGGCGAGGATGTCGGCCTCACTGCGTGTAAGCTGGCGCAGGGTGGGTAACCGCTCGCACAGGCGCTGCGGATCGCGGTAGAGCCGAAGCACCGCCTCCATTGCCGACAGGGTCATCTTGTCGCAGCGCAGCGCGCGCTTCAGCGGATTTTTCTTGATGCGGGCCACGAGGTCGCGTCGGCCGACGATGATGCCCGCCTGCGGACCGCCCAGCAGCTTGTCTCCGCTGAAGGTGACCAGATCGGCGCCTGCGGCCAAGGCCTCCTGCACCGTTGGCTCGTGCGGCAGTCCAAAGCGCTCGAGTTCGATGAACGTGCCACTGCCCAGATCGACGGCAAAGGGCAAACCGGCCTCGTGGGCCATGGCGGCAAGCTGTGTCTCGGGCACATTGTGGGTGAAGCCGTGGATGGCGTAGTTGCTGGCGTGCACCTTGAGCAGCAGGGCGGTACGGGATGAAATGGCCTGTTGAAAATCCTGTCCATGGGTGCGGTTGGTGGTACCGACTTCGCGCAGCTTTGCACCCGCGCGACCCATGATATCGGGCACGCGAAAGGCCCCGCCGATCTCCACCAGTTCACCGCGTGAAACCACGACTTCCTTGCGGAGCGCGAGCGTGTTCAGCATGAGCAGCACGGCCGCCGCGTTGTTGTTCACGACGGTAGCGGCTTCTGCACCGGTGAGCTCGCGGAACAGATCGGCGATCAGGTCGTCGCGGTCACCGCGGCGACCCTTGGCAAGATCGTACTCCAGGTTGGATGCGCCGCGTGCCGCCGCCGCCATCGCGCTGATGGCCTCCTCGGGGAGTAACGCACGGCCAAGATTCGTGTGTAATACCGTACCGGTGAGATTGAACACCGGACGCAGGCAGGGGCGCGCGCGTTCCTTCAGCCTCCGGCCAAGGCGTACCAGCAGGACATCAATTCCAAAGACTTCAGCGCGTGCACCCTGGACACGCTCGTGTCGCGCCTCGTCCAACAGCGCGCGTAGCGTCGCGGTTACAAAAGTGCGGCCGAACTGCTCGATGTACGGCGCAACCTCCGGCATGGACAGCAGACGGTCCACGGAAGGTGGGCGTGCGGGTGGACAGGAAGTCTGCGCGTTCTGGTTTTTCATTTGTGCGCGGGCAGGACCTGCCACGCCTCATGCA
>Ga0265293_10013411_pt1 | contig 10646 bp, 6 predicted proteins | sample Munlanlewell138R_FD_192505 | JGI IMG/M metagenome (GOLD analysis project Ga0265293, IMG submission 192505) | Leachate microbial communities from a municipal landfill in Southern Ontario, Canada - Leachate well 138R | ecosystem: Engineered > Solid waste > Landfill > Unclassified | place: Canada... | reverse complement strand
TGACCAGTTTGATATAGTAATTCCTTTACTCTATCTTCTGGTATATTCACTTCATCCATAAGTTTCTGTAATCTGTGACTTCTTTTATTAGGATCACCAGACATAAAGCCAGGTACTAGATCATGCAAAGCTTGTCTTTCAGGTGTAGATAAAGCTAAATTGATATTTCCTTCACCTTGAATTTCAGGATATTTTTCTCTTGCATAGGATTTTAGAACACCCATTTGCGCTCTAGCTGAAGGAAGTGCATAATCACGTATATTCTTTCCAGCTTTTTCTGCATAGCCCAATACCTCTCCCTGAATTTCTGAACTAATTGCTTTGAATTCATCAGGGGTAGAAGAAGAATATTCATACATAGGAACGACATCACCATAAGGTAATTGTTCTCCCTTATTGAGTGCTTGTATAGATGCTTGCATTTTGTTGGCAACTTGAGCTTCGTCTTCTGCTCTAATCAATCCAGTATCAGGATCTTTGAATACTTTTTCTTGTGTAACTAAAGCCTGACCTTTTAGGCTTACAGATTTACGTTCTACATTAGGATCAAAGAATCTTTGAACAGCAGGATCTACAACACCACCTCTTGTAGCACTTTTCATAATGGCTGCTTGTAACTCTTTAGATGCTTCAGGACCCTTTAGAACTTCTGCACCATACGCCATAATTTGAGGCTTATAAACAGAAACTTTTTCTGCTAACTTAGCACCTTTTAATAATGATTTGTTTTTACCGCTATTTATATTCTTTAGATCTGTAATAGTAACTTCAAATTCACCAGGGGCGTTTTCTTTAATACCAACTAAATCAGGTTTTGTTTGTAATTCATAAATTCCACCACTTGAGGACTTGTATGACGAAGAAGGCCATATAGGTTTCCCTTCATCATCCATATAGTCAATTCCATATCCTAATTGACCTACTTCTTGAGTCCCTAATTGTTTATTCCATAAAGACTCCATATAATTACCCATATCCATAGCGTCTGAACTTCCACCAGAATAAGAGAAAATACTATTCCAATCATCTTTGCTGCTAAATGGACTTATCTTCTGCATAGCTAAGGCAGGATTTTTCCAACTATATTCAGATGCTTCAGAGAACAAGGCGCTAGCAGATATAAAATCGCCAGGTTTGAAATTAGCTATATTGCCAAAAGAAGAACTACGCAATTTCATTACTTGATTAGGAGATAAATATTCGCTAGCTTTTTTATTCAACTTCTCAGCAAATGAAGTCCTGAAATTCTGAATAGTCTCACCAGCTTTCAAGACAGGTTCTCCACCCAAAGAAAAGTTTTCTTTCCAAGGATCACTAAAGCCAGCAGGCTTCCCATAGTTTTCATAAAACTCACGAATAAGTTTTTGATTTGGAAGATCTTTTGCAGCAGAGAAAAGACTAGCCATATTCGCTATATCCATATATTCTCTAGGATCGCCTTTTCCTCGTTTTGAATATTCGAATAGCATTCTGTTATGAAGTTGTTTTTCTCTGAATTGATTCATATTCATAGGCTCGTCATAGAAATTCAAAACGCCTTTTCCATCGAATTCAGACAAAGCACTAATCTCAGCAAATTTAGCAGGATCTTTTGATCCATATTGAGATATTCTAGTCATAAACGATTGCATACCAGGGGAATTCATTCCAATCAAACCTTGATTGTACAGATTCTCTATTGTCTTGGCTCTAGACACATCATTGTCTTTGCCAAAGAACTTTCCTGATTTCTCAATAGCTTCACGAACCTGTCTTCTTCGATCAAATATTTGTTGAGAATATTCATCATCAGTAATTCCAGGCTCACGCTCAGGAGTCTCAGTAAATAAATCTGAAAAGAATCCAGCATCCATATAATCTTGATGACCAGCAATAGCACCAGTAAATCTTTGTACCAAACCAGCCTTCCCTTGACCAGCTTCCCATATACTAACAGACTCACCTTTAGGGTTATAAAATCCTACGTTTAATTTACCACCACTACTCCAAAGACCAGCACTAGACATAGCAGATTCAAACCAAGTAGTAGCATGTTCAAGATCTACTGCTCTTTGATAATAAATACCGCCTTTATCCCTAGTAGCTACTAATGGCTTTTCAGGAATTCCTAACAAAGCAGATGAAGATTCAATAGAGCGAATAAAGGTATTGTAAGTAGATCCCATTGCTTTCGTCTTTTGGCTAACGAAATTGAGAATACCCTCATTAATAGACTTCATATTAGTAGTCATTGTTTTATCAAGGAATGTTTCACCTTGTTTTCCAAAACCTACTTGCTGGAAATACTCTCTTAGAGATTCATCATAAGGATTGTATTGGTTTGCCAATGCAGAACCGAATATATTCTCAAATGTTTGCCGTTGCCTTTCAGGAGAAAACATGGCAAGTGTTCTTTCATTCCATTCCTTATATTGTTTCTTAGTATCACCGCCAAAGAATTTAGGTTTGAATTTATCCCAAGTCCCTTTTTCTGTTTTATAGGCTAAAGGTAACAGCATATAGGGATCACGATCAAAGTCACCCATAGTAGTAATAAGAGATTGACTTTGAATCATCTCAGGCATCATCATTCCAGCTTTTTTCCAAGAATCTGCTATTTGTTTTCCAGTTTTTTGTTGAGAAGAAGTTATTTCAAGCAAAGAAATAGCACCAGGAGTATCTTCAGTACCCATAACAGTTGTTGGTGGTCTATTTCCTAATCCATACATCTTCCCTTTATAAAGTTGTTGATAAGCTTGCCAATCACCCTTTTTAGAAAAATCTCCACCACCTATAGCAAATGCTCTAGCCATAGCTTCATCACTAATAGCAACTTGATTAGCTTTGAGTAATGAAGATCCTGTACCTCTAGCAAAAATACCGCCAATATGTTTTGTGATTTGATCAGATTGAGTAAATTTACCGCTAAGACTCAATGCCTTTTCAATAACCCGAGGATCTGTAACGCCTTCGGCTTCTCCATAAGTTAATCTTTCTAATAATCGTACAACTTGTGGAGATAATTGAGCTTGTGAAGTAAGCGCTGCATCACCTTCTTCTGATATTTCGTTTCTAAAACTATCAGCTTCTAACCAAGCATCTGTTCCAGCTACAGTTACACCTTGACCTGGAAAATGGTATAAGCGTCTAGCGCTTGTATCTGAAATACCAGCCAATTCATTTATTGCACTTCCAATAGTTTTCATTCTTTCTACACTTGTAGTAGAAGGATCAAGCGTTTTTATTATATTCAACAATGTATTTGGATCTACGGTTCCTTTACCACCACCCCTACTAATAACAATAGATTGTGCAGGATCGGGAGTGGAATATCCTTTAGTAGCCAAATACCCTGAAGTAATTCTCTGCATGGCTTCTCGGCCTGGGCTAGTTCTAAACAACGCCTTATCGTTTTGTGTCAAAAAATCAACTACATTACCTTGATTTTGAGCAGACATAGCCTGTCTATATAAACCAGTATCAGATCCAGCGCCAGAAAGTTCAGAAACAAATTCAGCCATAAAAGGACCAACAACGAAATCACCTTGTCCGTATTGAACAATTCGTTTTCCTGCTGGCGTTTTATGATGCTCAATATTTCCTTTTAGTTGACGCTTAACTAATGCTAAAGCTTCATTTCTTGAAAAATTTCTCTCCTTGTCATTCATTAAAGCCAAAACAGCTTCTTCTTTAAATGTTTTAAATGTTTCAGGAGTAAACTCTTGAATTGGAATTCTTCCTTGCACTCTACCTATCCCAAATTTAGAAAGCAATTCTGGATTTTCACCAGAGAACATCTTTTGAGAAATTTGATCTAAGAAATATTCAGGAGATCGATATCCCATAACTTTTGACAATTCAGACAAACTAGCACCACCAGCTTGAGCAACTTTAGACTCATAACTAGCTAACATACCTAATCTTTGACTATCAGGATGCAAAGTTCTCATTAATTCAAAAAGACTATTATCGCCTTGAGTCGGCATAGCTTTTAACATACCGTAAGAAAGAGCAGCTCTATTCTTTACATCATATGTCATAAAATCGTAATTGATATTTCCTTGTCCCTTTACACCAGTAATACGTTGTTCAACACCAGTAACAAAAGGTACATTAGCGCCAGATTTTACAATATTCTTTATAGCGCCAGCGGAAACTCTTTCTTGCATAACGTCCATATATGCTTCTTCATCAGCATCAAAATAGACATTCTGAAACTTTGAAAACTTTTCAGACGCTAAACTATCTATGTAAGTTGCGTAATTAGATTCCATACTTGCTGGAAGATGCAAATTATATCCAGTTATCTTGTGTGGATTTTGACCTATTTGAATACTATAAGGAGTAGAAACATCAGAAGGACTTGTAAAAGTAGCTACTCTTTTTGATTGTCCAGGCTTTATAGTTTTTCCAATCAGACTCGTATCTACATCGAGTCCTTTGGCTAACATATCTATATTCTCTATATTGCCTATAGGAATTTTACTATGAGCCATTTCTGAAACACCAAGTTGCAATCCTTCTTTTGCCATTTGCTTGGCTAACTCAGGTGGTAATTGAAATTGAGCCATACCAGATTGCATAGGTAAAGCACCAAGCGAAAACGCTCCCCTAACCCTAATCCCTGTTTCTGGTGCTTGTCCTTCTCTATAAGACAATGAAGATGGACCAACTAAAGGACTATTGATATCCGTAATTCTTCCACTACTATAACCTACTGGTTTCCCAATTTCTCTTAAGCCAGCTACGTATTTATGCTTAAAAGGTTTCCCTGTAATTACATCTGTTCCCCAATAAGGACTTTCTAATTTTGGATCGTAAACTTGTTGCAATGTACCATAAGCTTGTTGTAATTGAAGTTTTCCAGATTGCACATTCAATACAGCGTTATTGAGTATTTCTTGACCGACAGGAGTTCCTATTTCTGGATTAGCAATTGGAGTTCTTGTTGCAAATCTTTTAGATACCAATTCTCCTGTATATAGAAGGTCATTTGATTGAATATTAGCACTAACAGAATGAGTTAATTGCCAAAGTTTTTGCTCACTTGTTTCAGGTGGAAGATAGTTTTGAGAAGGAGCAATTCTACCCAAAGTTCTATTAATCCAACTTCCTTGTTTAGTACCTTCAATACCAAGGTTTATCTCATGGAAATAAGACTTTATAGATTTTTGCCACGAGCTTCCTTCATCCTGTTCACGCAAAGCAAAAGATCCAGAAACTCTACGCATAAAACTTTCGGTTCCAGAATACATTTCTGGATCACCAGTAAAGCCTTCTTTTGTTATTTCATTCTTTAATTCCCCTTCAATAAGCTGATAGCCAACACCTTGTTTTAGCAATATCGTGTCGTTTATCGATTTAGATACTGTCGCATAAAATGTATTCTGCTTATCTGGTTTAGCGCCCTTGAATATTTCTACACTATATTGACCAGGAGTAACTTTTTTCTCTCCACCAGAAAAACTAATAGATTGCCTAAGATTTACATTTAAACCAGGGTCTATTTTTCTTGCTGAATCTCTCAACTCTTGTAAAAAAGCTTCAAGACTGTTCTCGTTATTCAAGGTAACAGGCATTTTCGAATCTCCTATTTTGTTGGCTGGTTTGATTGTCTGATCTCTCTCAGAAGCATCTCGAATAACGTTTTCTTCTCTAACGCTTTCTTTAGCTCTATCATAAATATATATGGCTGATCTGACAAGCCCCCTTTCCATATTAGATGCCCTGTAAATTGCATTTGATCTAAATACGCCAAAATTTCAGGCTGTTCAGGCAAGTTTCTATGAACGCCCATAGCTATTTCATTTCTAGCACCGTAATATTCTTCTAGAGCAGATTCGGTTTGTTGTATCTTCTGCTCTAGTATGTCATTCCCAAAGGGTTATTCCAACTGACGTTGACCTCTCGAACTTTCTTGTGAATTTCAGTTGCTATATCACCAGGGAGTTTACCAAATGCTTTTTTGAATTCGGCTTCAGTCATATCAAGAAAACTGTTTGCGCCATCTTTTTTGAATCTAAATAAAGCATTACCATTTTCGTCAAGAATATTACAATCCACCATTGTTAAATAAGATTCTGTTCTTGCCAGTATAAGAAAGTTGCGAGTCTCTTTTAATTCAACCTTATCATCTTCCTTGAAATCAAAAATACGATTGAATTGAGCAAACATTTGTTGACGAATTTCATTTTGCTCTTGTGTAGCTTGACGGATAACTACAAAAGTTGGATCACCTTCTATACCATATTTCTTATCAGTTTCTTCAAGTTCAAAACGTTGAATAAGCGGAGCTGCTAATTTGAATGCCATTTTCTTTTTCCTTTTCAAATCTAATCTATTGCTTCTCCTACGCAGGAGAAAAGGGGGGGAAATGAATCCCCCCTATCTGAGCTAAACGGATTGATTAGGGATCATAGACCCTAATTCCCAATAGGTAATTAACAATTGAACTTTACCAGATACCACAGTAGAGCTAAAAGTTAGTTTCAACAGCTTCGCAGCAGCGTAATAACGCCCACCAGGAGCAGTTGTCGTATCAGAACAGGCTATTTGATTAGCGATTGATTCGGTCCATTCAGAATTCGCAATGAATTCATCATCATCATCCTCATCACCAACATCAATAGTACCATCACTTCCAGATACAGCAGTAACAATGCGACCAACAACTTTTTCGATAAAAGTACCAGCGGGAATTTGCCACGGTGTAACAGCAGCGCTTCCTGAAATGGTAACTTCAATCAATTTTGTTTTTGGCATATACGCCATTGCATCCATATTAGAAGGATCGTTGCTTGGTCGTAATCGAATTAAGGGTTGTGACATTTTATCCTCCTAGGGGAGTTCTTAGGCTCCCCTATTACAAACTATTAGATAGTAGGCCAGGTGTAAGCAGCAACTTCATTGGTCAAAGTAAATTTGACGTAAGGAGTAGCAGAACCAGTTTGAATAGCAGTTCCACGATAACGCTGCATAATTGCTTCGTTACCAGCAAGTGTAACCTTACCAACAGGGAACAGAACAATACTGGATAGTTCCGCTCTTAGTTGATAATGAGTTGAAGTTCCAGTGATTACATCAGGAGAAAGGGAAAGCAGATCAAGACTTGAAGTAAATGGAGTAGCACTCCAAGTAGTACCACTTGCTGATCCTGTTAGGATCTTGCGGTACATATCTGGATTCTTCCATTTTACAATCAAATCAAAAGTAACTGCTCTTGTAACAATTGTTACATCTTCAAGATATGGAGAACCATAAACCTTTTCTTGCTGTACTGGTAATGGTTGATTTACGATACTTACACTAGCACCAACTACAGGCAAATTGCCATAAGTAGGCTCATAAATATAACCACCAATAACAGAACTAATCGGAATAGAGGGGAAGCTTTCAAAGGCTCCTGCACTAGCCCAACCAGCAGATCCAGAAATAGTATTCCATGTAGGATCTTGCTCCTGAGAGAATAAGCGACCCAACCAATCAGCACGAGCAGTAATCAAACCGTCATTAGGAAGATTAAATACCAGAGAAAGTAATTTACAATCCTGATATGTTTCTCCTAATGCGTATTCACCTGCATCAGAGCCTTGAGGGATAGCTTTACGAACACCCATCCAGGGGACATAAGATGGATTTGTTACAGAATGCTTAAATTCGTGATGATATAAAGTGCCACTACCTGAAGTAGTTTCTACACTTCCAAGAGCGCCATAAAGTAACCAACCAATTGAATTTTGCAACCGAGGATTAATTTCAGCACCACCAGATACCATCACACCAGCTTTATAGGGAAAAGATGGAGTAGGTTCTCCACCAACCTCATTCGGGCCAAGTCGTTGGTCGTCATCAGGGCCAATATCGATATTATTTGCTTTATGTCGATACCAGTTACCATTAGCTACAGCAACGCCTTTACCAGCACTAGGTCCAAACCCTAAAATACCAGATTGAGCGATAGTTGTCAATTCTTTATCCTCCCCCAACCTGCTATTATAGGATATAATCCAGGTCGGGAACTAAAATAGAAAGGAAATTTACAATGAGCAGAAAGCCAAATCTTACGCCAATACAATCTAGCTTTATCCAACTTCTTTACGATAGTAAAATAAATTGGAACGATCATAAAGTCATAAAAGGAAACATTGCATTTAAAGTAACTTGTGGAAAATGCAAAAACTCTCGATACGTTCTTAAATTGAGCATACAAAAACAAGTGACTAGCAGAAAACCATTCCATGGACTTTGCAGAAAATGTAATGGAAGACACGTCTATCCACCGCCAAATGCTTACAAAGGTTACAAAAAGGAATACAAGAAATCTGTTACGCAAAGAGGATATTATTCTTTGGTAATCTCTGGTTTGTCCAAAGAGGATCAAATTCTTGCATTGGCTATGAAACAACAAAATGGTGTTTCTCCAAGAGTTCTTGAACATAGACTTGTAATGGCTCGCTCTATCAATAGACCGCTTTTGCGAAGTGAACATGTCCACCACATCAACGGTAACAAACTTGATAATCGTATTGAGAATTTGGAAATATGGTCTACTAAACATCCAGCAGGTGAAAGAATGCCAGATCTTCAAGAAGAAATTAAAAGACTTCAGTTTATTTTGAATTCTCATAATATCCCATATTAGTATTCCAAAGTTTTCATTTATTTGACTAACCACTGTACTAACTCCTAAACTTCACGTTGAGTTAATGCTTGCCAATATAGTGTACCTCTCCATATATTAACTCTATTTCCACCAGATTCCTTGAAGCTAGAATTAATTACATGAAAATAAACACCTTGTTCATTATAAGTGTCTTTTAGACTAGAGATTCTTACATAGTCCATGTTGTAATGTACTCGACCTAAGATCTTGTAAGCAACTTCAGCAGCTTCATATCTTGTATCTTGAGAAAATTTTCCAAGACCGTAATACTCGACTTTTACAATTCCACGTCTCCACCATAAATGACCACCACCTATTTCACCTACTGGAATTTTATAACTAAGATCAGATTGTTGCGATTGTGATACATCGATGCGAGAATCTTTGAAATCAATTTCATCTGGATTGTCTGCATAAACAATCACTCGAGTTCCATCTACAGCAGGATTGCTAAGATAGCGATACGATTGAATTTCCCTTACATAATAGGGAGATAGTTCAGAAATACCAGAATTTAGGTTTTCAATTAAGTATTCACGTATTTTTTCAGCGATTAAGTATTTGATCATTAGTTTATTCCGATATACGTGTAATAGACGGCATTCTACTCATTTCTTCTATAAATCTCCGTTTGAAGAATTCAGATGAATCCGCAACAGGATTATGTATAGGAGTACCAGAATCAACTCTGGTATTGTATTGACGTAGTTGAGATGTATCAGTACTGAGTACCGCTAAGACGTAAGAAGTTGCAAATAAAGCCATACCAAATATAGCGTATTCTGGAACTTTTATTTCAAAGTCCACTTCTGACGCATTAGAAGGAGTTTCCCACAATGCAGAATACACTATTCCTAAAGTAAAGGTAGTCAATGTTTTGTTCAATGAAACGTAACCATGTGGTATGGGTAGCCATTGTGTTTCAGAGGAAGTAGAACTTCCCCAACGAGATCCAGGTACGAGCCTTGTCTTTTCGAGGACAGTTGTAGTAGTAGGATCGTAAATAGCTTCTACAGAATAAACATCATCAGGCAAAACATATTTCTTCCCATCAGATCCAGAAATTGTTGTTTCTTTAATGTTAGGAACATAGGGAAGAATAGCAGCATGAGCAGATACTATGCCGTCAAATACAAGATCAGACGCAATCGTATTTGCCATAGCAGAGCTTAATAAGTTTTCAACTAATGTAGTTAATTCAGATAAAAGTCTCATTTGATCTCCTACTGTACTGCTCTAGCACCTTTGTAGCGCATTGAACCAGCAGAAAAGACAACTTCAAACACTTCAGGCGAGAATGGTTGATAACCCATGTATTGATCAAAGCTGAAACGATGAATAGCCATAAAGTCATCAATTGCTGGCGGTGTGTACATCTGAGGTTGCTGAGCAACACCAGCTACGATACCACGAGGTCCACCAACGAATACTGAAGTATGGATATGACGACCTTTAGTTACATAGCCAAATACACCAGCTCCCAAATCGGTATTGAAGTCTACAAGGATTGGTTGATCTAAAACGATACGACCATTATCACTATCAATACTAACGATTCTACGATTCATCAATGTGCCTTCTTGGAAGTTTACGCCATTGGTTACACCGTAAACAGAAGTACGTGTTTTGTGCAAAGTAATAATGTCGTTTACAGCCAAGTTAGCGATAGTACCTTCTGTGAAAGTTCCTAATTGAATGTAGTTAGTAATACCATCTGAAGCTTGACCAGTTAAGTAAGTACCATCAACCTTTGTTGAAGCAGGATTAGGAGCACCATCACCAGCAGTTGCAGCAACGCTAATTGGAGCCTGAGCAATCAAAGCACCACAATTGAACAATACAGCTTTAGGAGTTTGAACATAACGAACATTTTTGTAAGTACCAACTTCGTAGTTCAAGAGAATATCTTTTTGTAGATACTCATTGACACTTACCCATCCATCATTTTCTTGGATATCATAAATCACACCAGGGGATGTGAAACAAATCATTGTTCCACCAGCAC
>Ga0265293_10013408_pt1 | contig 10647 bp, 8 predicted proteins | sample Munlanlewell138R_FD_192505 | JGI IMG/M metagenome (GOLD analysis project Ga0265293, IMG submission 192505) | Leachate microbial communities from a municipal landfill in Southern Ontario, Canada - Leachate well 138R | ecosystem: Engineered > Solid waste > Landfill > Unclassified | place: Canada... | reverse complement strand
CCAACTCGATGAACTGTTTGGTTGAAGCCTTAGGCCTAGGTTTACCCGGTAACGGTACCGTATTAGCGACTCATGCTGACCGTAAAGAATTGTTCTTAGAAGCGGGCCGCACCATTGTTGAACTGTGCCGTCGTTACTATAAAGAAGGCGACGAATCGGCCTTGCCACGCAATATTGCCAACGTCAAAGCCTTTGAAAACGCGATGTCTTTGGACATTGCCATGGGTGGTTCGACCAACACCATTCTGCACTTACTGGCCTCGGCGCAAGAAGCAGAAATGGACTTTAACTTGCTGGATATCGACCGTTTATCACGTAAGGTTCCAGAATTGTGTAAAGTCGCGCCCAATATCCAAAAATACCATATGGAAGATGTCCATCGCGCGGGCGGTATTTTCAGTATTTTAGGCTCATTGGCGCGCGGTGGTTTCTTGCACACTGACCTGCCAACTGTACACAGTAAGACTATGGCGGAGGCGATTGCCAAGTGGGATATCACCCAGACTGACGACGAAGCCGTACACACCTTCTTTAAAGCAGGCCCCGGTGGCATTCCCACCCAGACCGCATTTAGCCAAGCCACGCGCTGGCCGACCTTGGATTTAGACCGTGAAAACGGCTGTATCCGCAGTGTTGAACACGCCTATTCCCACGAAGGTGGCTTAGCCGTGCTGTACGGTAATATCGCCGTAGATGGCTGTGTGGTGAAAACTGCCGGAGTGGATGAATCCATTCACGTCTTTAACGGCAAAGCGAAAATCTTTGAAAGCCAAGACTCTGCAGTACGCGGCATTCTCGCGGACGAGGTTAAGCCTGGCGATATCGTGATTATCCGTTACGAAGGCCCAAAAGGCGGCCCGGGTATGCAAGAAATGCTCTACCCAACCAGCTACCTGAAATCTAAAGGCTTAGGTAAAGATTGCGCGCTACTGACTGATGGTCGTTTCTCCGGCGGCACCTCGGGTTTATCCATTGGCCATGCCTCACCTGAAGCTGCCGCTGGTGGCGCAATTGGCCTGGTCCAGGAAGGCGATAACATCTTAATTGATATCCCCAGCCGCAGTATCAATCTGCAAATCAGCGATGCTGAACTGGCTGAACGTCGTGTGGCACAAGATGCCAAAGGCTGGAAACCGGTTGAAGTACGCACTCGTAAAGTGACCACTGCATTGAAGGCTTACGCGCTGTTAGCGACCAGTGCTGACAAAGGCGCGGTACGTAACAAAGCTATGCTGGATGAGCTAATACCCTAGCCTCTAGTGCTTAACACGATTAAAGTGCGTTAAATAAAAAAGCCCCGATTCTGCAAAGATCCGGGGCTTTTTTGTACGGCTAATCACTCAAAGTTACACTCATTAAGCCAGATCATCATGCTCAGCCAAGAGTTTCCAACGTACTGACGTGACACTTTTCTCTAAACTAACGCGACTGACAATCTGCTCTGATTGCTATTTAAGTAACAGATTCGCTCTCAAAGAGCGCATCGACCACGCTGGCAATACCCTCTGCTACGCAGGCTAGAAGCGTAGCAGAAAATACTGAAATATGACGTTTTAAGCGACAGCCGTAGCGTCTAGACTGACGCCAGCTACTTAAGCAATTGCTACATCGGCAAGGAATTGAGCCGCAATAAACAGGTAAATCACCACACCCACAGCGTCACACACTGAGGTAATCAACGGCGCACTGGCGCTGGCAGGGTCAAAGTTAAATTTGCTGAGCACAAAAGGTAGGCTCATGCCGATCATACAACCGATCATTACGATGGTAACCATACTCAAGGCCAAGACCAAAGCGATGGTTTCATCACCACGGATATAACCTAGAACCGAGACGGCAGCGGCCATCGTACAACCGAGCGCTAAGGCAACTAAGGCTTCACGGCCGATCAAATAGAGCCAGTCACGCATCACTACTTCACCGGTAGCTAAGGCGCGTACCATCAATGTCGCAGACTGTGAACCAGCGTTACCGCCACTGTCGACCAGTAATGGTAAAAAGAATACCAAGACTAAGTTGGCGGCAATAATGTCTTCAAAGTGAGCAATACCGGCACCAGAAAACAAATTGCCAAACACCAGTAAAATCAGCCAAAACACCCGTTTGCGATACAGCAAACCAATACTGGCATCTTTTAAGTTACCAATAACCGTGCTGACACCAGCTGATTTATGGATATCTTCGGTGACTTCTTCACTGGCCACGTCCATCGCATCGTCATAGGTGACAATCCCGACGAGCACGCCATCTTCATCGGTAATAGGCAAAGCTAGTAAGTCATAACGGGCAATTTTCTTGGCGATATCTTCTTGGTCTTCAGCAACCTGACCGCTCACCACATCACTGGTCATTAAATCTTTAATCGAGCGACCAACATCGGCCAGTATCAAGTCGCGCAATGACACCACACCTAACAACTTGCGCTTATCATCGATCACATAAGCTTGATAAATAGTCTCAGCATCAGGCGCTTCATTGCGTAATGAGGCCATCGACTCGGCGACGGTCATGTCTTTTTTCAACATGGCATAGTCAGACGTCATCAAAGCGCCGGCGGTGCCTTCAACATACGCAGACAGCTTACGAATATCTTCACGTTCAGCTTGAGCCAAGGCTGGCAGCAAGGTATCGCGCTGGTTTTGATCAAAGCGTTTAAATAAGTCAGTACGCTCATCCGCCGGCATCTCGCTGACGATCTGAGCCAACGTGGCACGCGGAAACTCGCGTGCTAAACGCACCTGCTGCTCGGGTTCGAAATAAGTAAAAACTTCTGCGCGATTGGCTAAGCGTTCGAGCAGTCGCCAGCATAAAGCAGGATCGAGCTGCTCTAGAACATCAGCCAGATCGACAGGACGCAGACTTTTAATCGCAGCAAGGGCGTTATCGAATTGATTATTTTTAATTGCATCGCTCAGAACGAGCGCGAGGTTGTTATTGGTATTGCTCATTGTGTCTCTCCAGGCGGCCTACATCGGGCAACTGAAGGAGACTACAAATCAGACAAGGCTGTTTTTAGTCAACAGGAAGCCGTCAGCAAACACGCTGATTTTAGTATGTGATGAAGTCCAACAGGGACTTATACAAGAACTTTCCATAGAGCCTTTATTTTCTCTGAAACCGCTTATGCGGCGGGCGAATACTAAGGGAAGCGCCCTGCAATAACAACTGCAGCCGAATTTTACTTATTCGGTTAGCCGATTATTCTGATAATGGTATGCTTATATTAATTGATTATTTTTTCTTACAGCAACGTATTTTAAGTGGTGCTATACACCCTTTTCGGAGTTTATTTTGACCGCCACAATTGATGATGTAAAAAGCTACTTGTTGGATCTGCAAGATCGCATTTGTGCTGTTTTAGAACAAGCTGATGGTGGTACTTTTTTTGAAGAAAGCTGGCAGCGCCCAGGTGGCGGTGGCGGCCGTACCCGCGTTTTAGAAAACGGTGCTTTGATTGAAAAAGGCGGGGTGAACTTCTCCCATGTTTATGGTGATTCGCTACCAGCATCCGCCAGCGCGCATCGTCCAGAGCTGGCGGGGCGCTCGTTTCAAGCCATGGGTTTGTCCTTGGTGATTCACCCAGAAAACCCGCATATTCCGACATCGCACGCCAATGTGCGCTTATTTGTTGCAGAAAAGCCCGGCGAAGATCCGGTTTGGTGGTTTGGTGGTGGCTTTGACCTCACCCCTTACTACGCCGAAGAAGAGGACTGTGTGCATTGGCACCAAGTCGCCCATGATGCCTGCGCACCCTTTGGTGACAGCGTTTATGCGGACTATAAAGCATGGTGCGATCGCTACTTTTATCTTAAGCACCGTGATGAACCTCGCGGTATTGGTGGTCTATTCTTTGATGACCTCAATCAGTGGGATTTTGCTACCAGCTTTGCCTTTATGTGCGCCATTGGTGATGCCTTTCTGGAGGCCTACATGCCGATTGTTGAACGCCGTCGGCATACACCTTTTACCGAACAAGAGCGCGAGTTCCAAGCCTTCCGCCGCGGCCGTTATGTTGAATTCAACTTAGTCTTTGATCGTGGCACTTTATTTGGCCTGCAGTCGGGTGGCCGTACCGAGTCAATTTTAATGTCGTTACCACCGCAAGTGCGTTGGGGCTACGACTGGAAGCCTGCAGCCAACAGCCGCGAAGCGCGACTCACTGATTATTTTTTACAAGACCGTGACTGGCTTGGCGAGGCGCAAACGAAATGAAATATTACGGCGTATTTGGCAATCCCATTGCCCACAGTAAATCACCATTGATTCATCGTTTATTTGCCGAACAAACTGGCCAACAGATCAGTTATGAACCGCTACTTGCGCCTTTAGATGGCTTTGCTGCAACAGTTGCAGCGTTTTTTAAAACAGGCAGCGGCGCTAATGTCACCGTGCCCTTTAAAGAGGAGGCCTTTGCCCTTGCAGATCAATTGAGTGAGCGCGCGCAACGCGCTAAAGCAGTCAATACCCTGATAAAACTCGACGATGGTCGCTTGTTGGGTGATAACACCGATGGTGCAGGTTTGGTCAATGATCTGTTAAATAACCACGTTAAATTAACCGGTAAAAATATCTTAATTTTAGGTGCCGGCGGCGCAGTACGCGGTGTGCTAGAACCACTATTAGCCCAGAACCCAGCAGAGCTGTGTATCGCCAACCGCACCGTAGAGAAAGCCGAGCAACTGGCGCGCGAATTCGCTGACTTAGGCCCAATGACGGCCTGTGGCTATGACTGGATTGATGTGCCAGTGGATATTATTATCAATGGCACATCGGCCAGTCTCAGCGGTCAATTGCCGCCGCTGGCCAACACCTTGGTCAAGGCTGGGCATACCCTGTGCTACGACATGATGTACAGCAAGCACACCACGATTTTTAATCAGTGGGCGCAAGAGCAAGGTGCAGTATGCACCCTCGACGGTTTAGGCATGCTGGTTGAGCAAGCAGCAGAAGCCTTTTATTTGTGGACTGGCATACGCCCTGACCCTGCGCCAGTACTGCAACAGCTACGTGCGCAACTCTAGGTACTACGCTTGCAACGCTAAGCCGAGCGCAGCACCTGACCCGTACGCAAATCACGGATGGTGCTGGGCTTGCTGCTCTGCCCCAGTTCACCGTTTAACACAGCATCGAGCTGACCATGGAAGTACTGCTCAAGGCGTAAACGACTTTTCGCCGGTAAGCGACTACTAGGATTGGCTGACGTTGACACCAGCGGCCCGGTTAACACACAGAGTTGCGCGACCAATGGATGAGCACTGACACGAATCGCCACGCTATCATGTGCGCCACAAATCCATTCGGGCACCCGACCATAATGCGGTACTAACCACGTATTTGGACCGGGCCAGCTCTCTGTTAACTGCTGCAGTTGCTCTGCCGTTAGGCCTTCTAACAACCACGCAAACTGCTCAATATCAGCAGCAACCAAAATCAAGCCTTTATGCACTGGTCTATCTTTCAAGGCCAACAAGCGCGCCACAGCCGTTGCGTTGAATGGGTCACACCCCAACCCCCAGACCGCCTCAGTAGGGTAGGCAATTACGGCACCACGGCGAATTTTTTGCGCGATTTGTTGAACCTGCCAAACACTGGTCATCGAATCTACTCGTAAGCATTGAACTGCTAGATCAATAAAGCGCTTATCTTAAACCTGTCCAGCCTTACGATACAGCCACAAACCACCTTCATTACTTACATCGCCATTAATTTCAAACTCAGTGAGCAAAGTTAACACCTCAGATAACTGCAGTTCACTTAGCGCAACCAGTCCATCAATATCCAGCGGCTGTGCTTTTAAAAGCTCCAGTAGCGGGTGCTGTAGCGACAATGACCGCTGTACAGTCTTGGATTCAGGCTGTTCGGTCAATTGCCAGCCCTGCAAGGACTCTAAAATATCACCCACCGTTTCAATCAACATTGCGCCATCACGAATCAGTTGATGACATCCGCGCGCGCCTGGCGAATGAATAGAGCCCGGGATGGCATACACCTCACGACCTTGTTCAGCGGCTAAGCGTGCGGTAATCAGCGAGCCACTCGAAGGGCTGGCTTCTACCACCAGTACACCTAATGCGAGGCCACTGATAATTCGATTACGTCGCGGAAAATGGCTCGCATGTGGCGCGCTATCTAGCGTCAATTCCGACACCAAAGCACCACCTTGCTCAATAATAGTGCGCGCTAAATCACGATGCCGTGCGGGATAGACCCGACTCAGTCCCGTACCTACTACGGCAATAGTTGCGCCCTGCACATCTAAAGCGCCTTGGTGTGCTGCAGCATCAATCCCTAGCGCTAAACCGCTGGTCACTGCAAAACCACCCTGAGCCAAACTACGCGCAAAACTTTGCGCCGTATCTAAACCGGGGCGTGTGGCTTTGCGACTGCCAACAATTGCAATTTGCGGCTGCTCCAAAATAGCAGGATCACCTTGCACAAAGAGTAATGGCGGGGCACCACTGGTCTCTTTTAACAGCGCGGGGTACTCAGGCATATCATGCAAAAGCACATGCTGCTGAGCACGCTCGGCCCAACGCAGCGCCTGTAACGCTTGCTCGCGAACAGTTGCACAGCGTCGCGCATCGATACTGCTTTGCAGCATGCCAATCGCTCGCCACGCAGCTGCCGGTGCACTCAAGGCTGAGCTGGCAGAGCCAAATACGTTAATTAACTTATAGAATCGTTGTGGGCCAATATCAGGCAGGCTATGTAAGCGTAAACGCGCTTCAAGCTCTGCGGGCGAACACTGCGTCATCTCAACATCCTTATCAAGAGTGAATGACACCCTGTCACTCATGTTGTTCAGTGTAGTAAGCAAGTCCTAAAAAGCAAAAAAGCGCTCTTAAAGAACGCTTTTGCTTTGCTACAGTTATGACAGGTAGTTTAAGGGTTTTTAACCTTATCCAGCACCGCTAACTGGCGGCTGGCATACAACACTAAACCATAGCTGAGCTTATCGTAGGTACGAAACACCATCAGCAAACCAGAACGCTCGTCTGGAATTTTCACCGAGTCACCGCTAATGCGATCACGTACTGTTTCACCTGTTTTGTACACGGCTAAAACGTTACCTTCAACGAGGCCATCGCGTGCGCCTTTGTTAATGGTAACCACATCAAACTGGCCAATCTGTGATACGCCGCGTGGCACATCCAAAATTACGCCATCAATTGTATCTTTTGGTTCACTGGGTGAGAACGTTGAATTGATGGCGCGCTCTTCAGTTGCGAACAGGCGATCAGCAATTCGCACCTCTTGAGTAGTGCGAGTTAACATCATGGTGCCGATTTCACCTTCAATGGCAACAATTTCACCACTGCCGATATCATCGGCGTTAATACCAAGAAACTCCTCGGTAACTGGGTCAATATAGGTGCGTCCTTGGCGGAAGACGCCATAGATCGCATGATCGTTCACGTTACCACGTACGTAAATGCGATCCCCCGCACCACTGACCACGCGCTCAGCGTTACCAGCGACGACATACGGGCCTGAGGCAAACTCTTCAGGTGTATTGACGATGCGATTGCTCAATAAAAAGCTATTAATGGCTTCTAAAGGAATCGTTGGAATAGCCTCAGCCATTGGCGTACTGCGCACTTTAGGCGATAATTTAATTGTGCCACGGCTCGCACCGCGATTGAGCATGATGCGCGGCTGCCCATCAATGTATACTAGGCTTAGGCGATCGCCTGGATAAATCAAATGTGGGTTAGCAACCTGTGGGTTAGCATGCCAAATTTCTGGCCATTTCCACGGTTTGCTTAGAAATCGACCGGAGATATCCCATAAAGTGTCGCCTTTAACCACAGTATAGGCGTCAGGGTGACCATCTTTTAACTGTACTTGTGCTTGTACTGCAGCAGTAGCAAGTAGTAACAGAGCAAGTAATGTTTTCCTCATGCGGTGAATCCCTTTATCATATGTCGACAATGGAACGCCTAATGACAATTCCAGAACCCAATTTTGGCTTTACAGCCATTTCTTTATTATGCTGCGTATCATAGTAGCAGTGCTTTCTAAATTTATTCCATAAGTACATCACAAACGCATATGGCAATTTTAAATATTCTTGAATATCCCGATCCTCGACTACGCACCATAGCTAAACCTGTGGCACAGGTCGATGATAAAACACGCACTCTGATTGATGACATGCTAGAAACCATGTACGAAGCACCGGGCATTGGTTTGGCTGCCTCTCAGGTTGACCAACATATTCGCTTAGTGGTTATGGATTTATCAGAAGATAAGTCCGCACCGCAAGTGTTTATTAACCCTGAATTTGAAGTACTCACCGATGAAACCGACATCTATCAAGAGGGTTGTTTGTCGGTGCCCGGTTTTTTCGAAGATGTGCAACGGCCGCAACGGGTTAAAATCAGTGCACTTGATCGCGATGGCAAACCCTTTGAACTGTTGGCTGAAGGATTACTGGCCGTTTGCATTCAGCATGAGTGCGACCATTTAAACGGTAAACTCTTTGTTGATTATTTGTCATCACTGAAACGTGATCGCATTAAGAAAAAGCTCGAAAAAATCCATCGCCAGCAAAAAGATTAAGCATTTTTAAAATGATAGCTGTGCAGTGATACCCCTTCTGTTTTAGCAAGGTAATTGTATGTCTTCGTCCCTACGGATTGTGTTTGCCGGCACACCTGAGTTTGCCGCCAGTCATTTACAAGCGCTACTCGATAGTGAGCACAGCGTTGTGGCGGTTTATACACAGCCCGATCGCCCGGCTGGCCGCGGTCAAAAACTGACCCCCAGCGCAGTTAAAAAACTAGCGCTTGAGCATGGCATTCCTGTGCTGCAACCCGTTAATTTACGCAGTGCTGAAGCGCAGCAAGAACTGGCCGACTTGAATGCTGATCTAATGGTCGTGGTGGCTTATGGTTTAATTTTGCCTCAAGTCGTTTTGGATACCCTGCGCTTAGGCTGCATTAATAGCCACGCCTCACTGTTGCCGCGCTGGCGCGGTGCAGCACCGATTCAACGAGCGATTGAAGCCGGCGATACAGAAAGCGGGATTACTGTCATGCAAATGGAGGCGGGCTTAGACACCGGTCCCATGTTGCTTAAAGTCCGCACTCCGATCTTAGCCAGCGATACTGGTGGCAGCTTGCATGATCGTTTAGCTACACTAGGTCCTGATGCGGTGTTAACTGCTATTCAAGGTTTACTTGACGGCAGCCTAACCCCAGAGGCACAGTTAGACGGCTTAGCCACCTACGCGCACAAGCTCAATAAACAAGCAGCACTGATTGATTGGCAGCGCCCTGCCGCAGCCTTAGATTGCCAAATCCGTGCCATGTATCCTTGGCCTATTTGTCATACTAATTTAGCCAGTGAAACTCTGAAGATTCATGCTGCTGAGCTTGCTGAAGGTCAAGGCCAACCGGGTGAGATTCTCAAGGCTGATCGCTCGGGTTTATTGGTCGCGTGCGGTGAGCAGGCGTTACGCTTGACCCACCTACAACTGCCCAACAGTAAAGCCTTGGCCTTTAGTGATCTGCTCAACAGTAAAAAAGATCTGTTCCAGCCTGGCCAGGTATTGGGCTTATGAACCCACGCCTCGCAGCAGCGCGCGCATTGGCTGCAGTGCTCGCTGGTAAAGCCTCGTTAGCCAGCAGTTTACCGTCACAACTAGAACGCGTTAGCGATCGCGATAAAGGCTTAGTCCAAGAGTTGGCGTTTGGTACCGCACGTTGGCAACCCCGCTTATCCGCTTTAGCCTTAGCACTACTGAGCAAACCTTTTCGTAAAGCCGACCAAGATATTGAAGCGCTACTTTTAATTGGTTTATACCAGTTGCTCTACACCCGTATTCCAGCGCACGCAGCGATCGCAGAAACCGTTGGCTGCGCTACCGCGCTAAAAAAGCCTTGGGCCAAAGGTTTACTCAACGCAGTGTTACGCCGCGCCCAGCGTGAAGCAGAAACGCTACTACCGACACTGGAAAAAGACCCCGTGGTCCTGACTGCGCACCCACGTTGGCTGCAAAAATCACTGAAAGCTTTTTGGCCTGATGATTGGTTAGCGATTTGCGAAGCCAATAACAGCCACCCGCCCTTTACCCTGCGCGTCAATCAGCGCGTGTCCAGTCGTGCTGAGTATTTGGCTCAATTGATCGACTGTGACATTGCTGGACAACCAACACCCTTCAGTCAAGACGGCATCACCTTAACCACGCCCTGTGATGTTACGGCATTACCAGGTTTTTCTGAAGGCGCAGTCAGCGTCCAAGATGAAGCGGCGCAACTGGCTGCAGAATTACTGATACTCGAGCCTGAGCAACGGGTACTGGATGCGTGCTGTGCGCCCGGCGGAAAAACCTGTCATATATTAGAGCGCCAGCCGCAATTGCGCGAAGTCGTAGCAATTGACTTAGAACCGCAGCGTTTAGAGCGAGTTAAAGAAAACCTGACACGCTTAAAACTCAATGCCACGCTGATTGCCGGTGACGCTCGCGCCACTGAGCAATGGTGGGATGGCCAGCACTTTCAGCGTATTTTGCTCGACGCACCTTGCTCGGCAACGGGGGTGATTCGCCGCCACCCCGATATTAAACTAACCCGCCAAGACGATGACATTGCCGCCCTCGCACAACTGCAAGGTGAGCTACTCGACGCGCTCTGGCCAACATTG
>Ga0265293_10013405_pt1 | contig 10648 bp, 10 predicted proteins | sample Munlanlewell138R_FD_192505 | JGI IMG/M metagenome (GOLD analysis project Ga0265293, IMG submission 192505) | Leachate microbial communities from a municipal landfill in Southern Ontario, Canada - Leachate well 138R | ecosystem: Engineered > Solid waste > Landfill > Unclassified | place: Canada... | reverse complement strand
GAGGAAGGAGAAGGTTCGGTGAAATAATTTTAATGATGGGGCCCATCCCATAGAGGACGACGAGCTGGTAAATACCATTCATAAAGAAGCCGATGATGTAACTGGTGACCATCTCACGGCCTTTGGCCATGTTGAGAATCTTTCCACACCACCACCCTAAAAGGATTGAAAGCGGAGTAGAGATGATCATCGCTAGGAGAATGCCCGGAATCCCGATAATCCCCCAGTCAGTGGTGAAGATTAAGCCAATTTGACCCGCCATCGCCCCAAGCGTCATTCCGAAGTTCAACCCCATTCCAGCGAGGATTGGAATTAACAGCGAAACGATAAGAAAGGAGTTTCGGCTCACCCGTCCGATCACCTCACCAACGAGGTAGGAGGGAGAGTAACCACTTAACGGGATACCGAAGGCGATGATCACGACAAAGAGAATCGGAACGGTGTTGTTCGCGGCAAAGCGGAGGATCTTTTGTTTAGGTGTTAATTGCCTCATCGGGTCGCCTCCGTTTTACGCGTTAAGGCGTAGAGAATCATTCCGTTGGAGGCAACAATACGAATTACCTCACTCATGTCTGTTTGAATCATTGCGTTCATGACACTTGGAGTCATCGTCAAAATTCCTTGGAAGAGGAACGTTCCGATGATGACATTTAGGATCGAGGCTTTATTAACTGAAGCACCACCAATAAGAATCGCTGAAACAGCGGGAAGGGCCATGTAGAATGGGCCCATGTAGAGCTGGATAAATCCAAAGCCCTGCTGGTAGACGAGAATCCCTACCGCCCCAAGCCACGTTGAAAGAACAACGCTGAGGGTTCGGATTCGATCAACATCGATTCCCGAAGCGCGGGCAAAGACTGGGTTTGATCCAACAGCAGTCATCGCGGTTCCCGTCTTTGTGTGCAGGAACGCCCAGATCGCAAAGGCAAAGAGGGCGAAGAACAAAATCATTCCAGTGGGGAACGTAAAGTGCCTGCCGATGTTAATCTTCAGCAAGTCGTTTAAGACGTGGAGGTAGTACCCCTCCGTCGAAATCGTCGTCCTTAGGCCCGCCCCAGCGTAGCCCCACACCATCTTCGGATTATTAAAGGGCAAGAGGAGCCACATGATACACATGAAGGCAACAGAGGAGAAGCCAACGTAGGTGGCGATCATCATCTCCCCACCCTTTACTCGGTTCAGCAGCTGTCCGTACCCCCAGCCGAGGATTAAGGCAAATGGGGTAGCAAAAATAATTGCGATTAAAAAAGAAGCAGGACCTGCTACGTTGATCTGAAGGCTAATCGTAGCTCCCAGTAAGCCCGCGATAATCCCCAATGGAAGGCCAAAATTCAGCCCACATCCGCTGTGGATCATCGGGACCATCGCTAAGACCATGATCGCGTTCATTCCAAAGCGATTTAGCGTATCCGAAAGACTCGTCGCCACGTTCACCTTAAAGAACGGTGCGAGAATAAACAAAGAAAATAAGAAGAGGGCGATGATAATCCTTGGTAAGCCAAAGGAGCGAACCATCTGTCGGCTCTTCGTCAGTAGTTGGGTAGCATTCATGCTTCTTGGACCTCCTGACCAATCATCATCAAACCAAATTGGGCACTTTCGCTCGTTGCCGGCAGGATGCCAAAGACCTTCCCATCATTGATAATCGCAATGCGGTCACACACAGCGCGGAGCTCTTCAAGCTCGCTGCTGATCATAACAATTGTTGTTCCACTCTCTTGGTTGTACTGCCTGAGGGCATCAAGGACGAGGCTTTTCGCCCCGATGTCGATCCCGCGAGTCGGCTCACTGACAAAGAGGAGCTTCGGGTGAACGGCAAACGCTTTTGCTAAACACACCTTCTGCTGGTTTCCTCCACTGAGCTCCCGGGCGTTTTGCCGGGTAGAGACGCAGCGGATCTCAAGCTGCTGAACGTACTTCTGCGTTTCAGCTTCGATCGCACTTTGGTCCCGCCAGGTGAACCACCCGTTGAGGTAGCGCTTTAAAAACTTATCTTGAACTTGCATCGCAGTGAAGGCGATGTTCCACTCTAATGACTCATCTAAGAGAAGGCCAACACCCCGGCGGTCTTCACTGACGAAGGCAAGGCCCGCATCGAGTAACGCTTTGGGGTGGTTTAAGGGAAGCTCCTGGCCATCGAAGATCACTTGGCCACCGGCGGGGAAGAGACCCATTGCACCATTGGGGATGCCGAGCTTACCTTGGCCCGCCATTCCACCAATGCCGAGGATCTCTCCGCGGTACACATCCAGGTCAACGTTTCGAACCGTTTCACCGGGCATATCCACCCAGAGGTTCTTCAGCTCTAAAATAACATCGCTTGCGCCGTAATCGAAAGTGCGCAGATTGCGCTTTGAAGAGTCGACTTCTCGACCGACCATCCAGTGGGCGATCTCAGTAACTTTAACCCCTTCTGAGGGGAGTGTTTTAATAATGTGTCCGTCCCGCATCACCATGATCGTATCGCAGACGTCGATAATCTCTTGGAGGCGGTGACTGATGAAGATAATTGCAATTCCCTCTTCGCTGAGGGTCTTCATCGCCTTAAGTAAGCTCTCCGCTTCTTGCTCGCTTAACACAGCAGTCGGCTCGTCGAGGACTAAGAGCCGGAGGCCCTCTTCCATCTCCGTCGTTGCTTCTTTACTGAGCTCACGGGCGATCTCGGTAAACTGTTTATGGCCAACCGGCATCTCACTGACGAGCATCGTTCCGTCTAAGTTCACCCCGAGCTTCTTGATCGCCCCTTGAGCGATCGCTTCCATCTCGTTCCAATCGAGGGTGTTCAGCCGCTCGCCAAAGAGCTCACTGGCGATTGAGTGCTTCAGTGGCTCACGGTTTAAGAGAATATTCTCCGTAGCTGTTGAGTCGGGCAACAGGGAGAATTCCTGGTGGACCATCCCAATTCCGCTTGCAAGGGCGTCGATCGGCGTTGCGAAGCGAACTTCTTTGCCGTCGATGAGGATCGAACCGCCGTACCCGCCGGTTTGGTGGATCTCATCCATTCCGAAGAGGATCTTCATTAAGGTAGATTTACCTGCACCATTCTCCCCAACCAACCCTAAAATCTCACCTCGTTTGAGGGAGAAATTGATATCAGAAAGAACTTGGTTGCCAAAGAAATCCTTGCTGATGTGTTGCATCTCAAGTAGAGGTGCACCATGTTCACTATTCATTGTGTTTCCTTACCATCTGTGGTTGTGACCCATACCTCTATAAGGTATTGGTCTCACCCACAAAGGGGTGTAAGCGCCACAACGGGGGAGAGTACCCTCTCCCCCGGACACTATGCGTGTGGGGCACTATTTGATGGAGAAGTATTTCTCCGGGACGACGACGTCCGCAGCACCCATGTAGCCTTTGCCCATCATGTAGGTGTCTTGGTAGATCAAGACGTGGTTACGGGAGATAACGCCGGTGTTCACGTCGTTATAGTACGCACCATTCCACTTGGCACTACCGGTGTACGTTCCGTACGCCTTCATAATGTCACTGAGCTTCGTCAGTTCGCTCTCACCGCGGAGAACGTTAATCGCGTGGGTCCCGAGACCGGCGGTGGTAACGTATCCATAGGAGAACGCCCAGGTTCCAAAGCGACCAGCACCACCCTTGTCGACAACGGCTTTCTCAACCTTCGCGAGAATTGCGGGGAAATCACCCGCTTCAGCGGAAAGGTCGATGCCGAGGGCGCCAGGATATCCCATTAAGGGGCTGGGCAGGTCAGCTTCGATGAAGTAGCCACCGTATGCGAGGAGCTGCTTGAGCAGCGGCTCGGTGTGCGCATCGTTGGTTACGAAGAAAGCAGCGTCTTTGCCGTACTGTTCGAGCCAGGCAGGAACCTTCTCGAGGATGTACTGCTGAGCACCAGCTTGGCCAACGTCACTGAGTGGGTCGGGAGCGGTCTCGTAGACAAACTTCATGCCAAAGTCTTTGGCAGCTTCAGCCATGATCGCAGCACGACGGCTAAGGGTTTCATAGCTCATGTGACGAGGGAATGAAATGTGAACAAACGTCTTCACTCCGAGGTCGTGAGCGGTCTTGATAATCAGATACCCACGGGAAACGAAGTCGTTGTTTACCGCGAGGTCTGCAGCACTTTGAATTACCGGTGGGTCTTCGTGTGCTTCACCAGCGATGGTGAGGATATCAGGGCGCTTCTCTTTGATGAGGCGGAATGCTTCGGTGGTGCCAGGAATTGCCTGGTTAACGATAACAGCCTTCATCAAGGGATCATCGGCCAAACCAGCGATGTTGCTGATCGTGGTCTCTTGTTCCTCCATAAAGTTATCCGGATAGGTAACGTGGTTGATGATTCCACCACTCTTAACATCTCCGTACACTCTAATGAGCTCTTCAGCACCGCGCAGGTCGTCTTCAGATTGAGAAACTGTTCCCGTTACAATACCAACGTGGAACTCGGTAGTCTTTGGGGCAGCTTCTTTCGCACCTGCAGCGAAGACCATGGTCATTGTGAATAATAGTACCATGGCAATAGCTAATGTCTTTTTCATCGCTACTCTCCTTAAGCGGGATATTTCCCTATCCCTACATGATACGGAAAAGGAGCTAATACTGCAAGAAGAGCACAGGCTTTTATGCATAATATGCAAATGAGGTGTATATTTATGCCTGTTGTCGTCTGACTTCGTAAAGCAGGATCCCAGCAGCAACTGAAACGTTCAAAGAGTCGATGTGTCCGCTCATTGGAATTGAGACTGTGTGGTCACAAAGTCGCTCAGTAAGCTGACTTATTCCCCGTCCTTCACTACCAAGAACAATGGCAGTTCGCTTCGGGAACGCCGTCTTATGGAGGCTCGTCCCATCCATCGCCGCTCCGTAAATCCAGAAGCCCTCTTTCTTTAAGTATTCGATTTCCCGGTTGAGGTTCGGCACCACCGCTTGATTGACCCAGTGGGCAGCCCCTGAAGAGACTTTGATCACCGTTTGGTTTGCTTGGGCACTGCGCCGGGAGGGAATGATGACTAAGGATACGGAGAACTGGTCAGCGGAGCGAAGGATCGCCCCGAGGTTGTGCGGATCGGTAATCCCATCGAGGATGAGAACAAGGGCGCCTTCATCAGCGCCGAGCTGCTCACAAAACTCCCGTACCGTTGTTTGGCGGGATGAGGAGGAGCTTTGACTCTCACTGCCGAGGAGAAGCAACGCCCCGCGGTGGTCCGCACCATTGGCAAGCCGATCAAGTTCGATTTTAGCAACTTTACGAATCGTTGTTTTTCGATTCATCCGCGCTTGGTTCTCCAAGGCGGTAACACTCGCCCCCATTCCCCGAGCAAGGTAGAGGATCGATCCATTGGGGGCGGTTTTAAGGCCCTCTTCAATTGCGTGAAAGCCGATGATCGTCTTACTCATCACCTACTCCTCAAAGGAAACGGGATTGGGCTCATTGCTTTCGCCGAGGGCGTCACTGAGCTCTTGCATGATTTTCTTCGCCTTGGAATTAAGACGCTTAGGCACTTGGATTTCAATCTTCACGTACATATCTCCGCGCTCAGTTGAGTTCAGCCGCGTCGAGCCGTAGCCGCGCAGGCGGAGCATCTTCCCGTGTTGGGTTCCAGAGGGGACACTTAGTTTAATCTTCTTACCGTCGATCGTCGGAACCATAATCTCAGCACCGAGGGCAGCTTGAGTCATCGAGATTGGGATCTGAACAAAGAGGTTATCCCCTTGGCGGATGAAGTAGCGGTGAGCTTTCACGTTAATGTAGACGTAGAGGTCGCCACTTGGTCCACCATTAGGCCCAGCGTCCCCCATCCCTCGAAGGACAACACGGCTGCCGGTATCAACACCAGCAGGTACGGTGACTTTCACTTTTTGTTGTTTACGCTTTAAGCCAGTTCCATGACACGATGGGCACGGGTTCTCAATGACTTGGCCTGCGCCACTACACGTCGGGCACGTTGAGGCGATCGTAAAGAACCCCCCACCGCGGCTGACTTGGCCAGAGCCGTGACACGTCGGACACGTTTTCTTACCCGTTGAGCCTTGGCTCCCTGAGCCACTACACACATCACACGCCACTTGGTGGGAGTAGGCAATTTCTACCTTCGTCCCAAAGACAGCGTCTTTAAAATCAATTTCAATATCGTAGCGCAGTGATGCGCCCGCTTCAGGACCGCGCTGGGCGCGCGAGCGAGCACCGCCGCCACCAAAGAAGGAGGAGAAGATATCTTCAAAACCCCCACCACCGAAGCCTGAGCCAAAGATATCACTGAAGTCGCGGTAGACGTTGGAATAATCGTGCGGCCCTGAGGCACCATCAACCCCAGCAAAGCCAAATTGGTCGTACATCTGCCGCTTCTTCTCATCAGAAAGGACATCGTACGCCTCCGTCGCCTCTTTAAAGCGATCTTCAGCAGCACTATCGCCCTGATTGCGGTCAGGGTGGTTGGCAATCGCTAATTTGCGGTATGCTTTTTTAATCTCATCCAGGGTTGCATTCTTCTCGACCCCTAGGACTTCGTAATAATCTCGTTTCGCCACACTTTCCTCGTTCTACACAGTCATGTCGGCGCTTGGCCGACATGACGAGTAATCAACGTATTCTATCTGCTTCGAAGCCGTTAGTCTACGACTTCGAAGTCTGCATCCTCAGCGTCTTTGACGGTCTCAGACGAACCGCTGGCGCTTTGGTCGTCGCTGTGGGGTGGCGCCTCGCCACCTTCGGCTCCAGCGTTCTTGTACATCTCTTCAGCGAGCTTGTACGACGCCTGCTGAAGGGCTTCGGTTTTGCTCTTCAACTCATCAGCACTCGCACTCTCTTGAGCGAGCGTCGCCTTCAGATCATCAAGGGCGCTTTGGATCGCCGCTCGATCACTTGCATCGATCTTATCGCCGTGCTCACTTAAGGACTTCTCAGTGGAGTACACCATTGAGTCCGCTTCGTTGCGGGCGTCGATTCGAGCGCGCTCGCGCTTATCCTCTTCTGCGTGGATCTCCGCCTCTTTGACCATTCGGTCAATCTCAGCTTCGCTTAACCCACTGGAAGACTCAATGCGGATCTTCTGCTCTTTACCAGTTCCCAGGTCCTTCGCCGAGACGTGCACAATACCATTGGCATCAATGTCGAAGGTCACTTCAATCTGAGGAACGCCCCGCGGAGCGGAAGGAATCCCAACCAGGTCAAAGGTTCCAAGGGTTCGGTTCTGCGAGGCCATCTCGCGCTCACCTTGGAGAACGTGAATGGAGACTGCCGTTTGGTTATCAGCGGCGGTGGAGAAGATCTGGCTCTTACGAGTCGGGATCGTCGTGTTCCGCTCGATTAAGCGAGTGGAGACGCCACCGAGGGTCTCAATACCCAAGGAGAGGGGGGTAACGTCAAGAAGGAGAACATCCTTTACGTTTCCGCCTAAGATTCCACCTTGGATCGCCGCACCCATTGCAACAACTTCATCGGGGTTCACGCCCTTGTGGGGGTCTTTCCCAAAGAGTTCTTTTACCATCGCTTGGACAGCGGGGATCCGGGTTGAGCCACCGACGAGGATGACTTCATCAATTTGGCTTGCACTGAGCCCAGCGTCTTTTAAGGCGGACTGAACGGGCTTCTTGCTGCGCTCAATTAAGTCAGCAACAAGCTGCTCGAACTTCGCCCGGCTTAAGGTCATCTGCAAGTGCTTCGGACCGGAAGCGTCAGCGGTGATAAACGGCAAGTTAATATCGGTGCTCGTTGAGTTGGAGAGCTCGATCTTCGCCTTCTCTGCCGCCTCTCGAAGACGCTGAAGCGCCATCTTGTCGGTGGAGAGGTCGATCGCCGCACTCTTCTTAAACTCGTCGATCATCCACGTAATAATCCGCTGGTCGAAGTCATCACCACCGAGGTGGGTGTCTCCATTGGTGGACTTAACTTCAAAGACCCCGTCCCCGAGCTCGAGGATCGAGATATCAAAGGTACCGCCACCTAAGTCATAGACTGCGATGCGCTCTTCTCGGCTGGCGTCTTTACCCAAGCCGTAGGCAAGAGCAGCGGCCGTTGGTTCGTTGACAATGCGCTTCACATCTAAGCCAGCAATTCGCCCCGCATCTTTCGTTGCTTGGCGTTGGGCGTCGTTGAAGTACGCCGGGACGGTGATCACCGCTTCGGTAATCGTTTCGCCGAGGTAGTCTTCGGCGGTCTTTTTCATCTTCTGTAAGACGGCGGCGCTGATCTCCGGCGCACTGTATGAGCTGTCGCGGATTTCAATCTGGATATCGCCACCGGGGCCCTCTTTCAGCTTATAGGGAATTAATCCCACTTCAGAGGGAATCTCTTTGTATTTGCGCCCCATAAAGCGCTTAATTGAATACACTGTGTTTTCAGCGTTTGTTACCATCTGGTTCTTCGCGGGTTGGCCAACAAGGCGGTCGCCTTTACTGGTAAAGCCTACCACGCTGGGAGTCGTTCGCTGTCCTTCACTGTTGGAAATAACGACCGAATCAGTTCCTTCCATCACTGCTACACAGCTATTGGTCGTCCCTAAGTCGATCCCAATAATTCTACCCATGTTATTACTCCTCTATCTATCTCATCATTTCATCTTCATTAGGTGTACTTAAAAATACTCACACCCCAACCAATCGTCAAATGTTTGGACGCCCTACTTTTACTTTCGAAGGCCTCAGGACTCGTCCGTGGAGTTTATAGCCAGTGGCGTACTCCTCTAAAACGGTTTCATGCTCAAGATTCTCATCTTCCACGACTTGATACGCTTCGTGTTCGTTGGGGTCAAACTCCTTGCCCACCGCCTCGATCCGCTCTAAGCCCCAGTTCTTCTGAAGCGTTGAATAGATCTGGTCACTGACGAGAACTACCCCGTCGTGGACTTTGGAGAAGTCCTTCGTCTCTTCGGCGGCTTCTAAGGCGCGCTCAAAGTCATCAAGGGGACCTAACAGGTCGTTGATCAGGCGTTCATTTGCAAAGCGAATCGAATCTTCCTTATCACGAATCATTCGGCGGCGCCAATTCTCTAAATCCGCCCGGTCGCGGAGGTTCTCTTCTTTCAGAGCGGCGATCGCCTCTTTTGCTTCTTCAAGTTGTTCTTCAAGGCTCTGAAGGTCTTCATCGAGCTCCTCAATGATTTCCTTCTGCTCTTCATCGGTCTTCTTCATTCAACACGTCCTCACATAAAAGTGTGGAGCCAGTTTGGCCCACGGGGTTAACATACTAACGGCGTTAGGAGAGCGTCAAGTACGAGTGGGATTTTCCATCACTTGGTAGGCACTTTTTAGCGCCTTCTCAAAGGAAGAGGCGAAGCCTTCTAAGCGGAAGTCAAATTCATCGATTTGACTGTGGATTTCATCGATCTGATCTTGCCACTTCTTCTGCTCTTCGATCTTGTGGTCAATGGCGATCGTCGTCTCCCCTAATTCAAGAAGCGCCGAACGGTAGCGTCCGAGAATCTCCTCTAACTCGCGCAGCTCACTGCGGCGCAGATCGATCTCCTCAAGGCGGCTGGAAAGAAAGTCAACGCCGCGGCGCGCTTCTTCAATGACCCAATTAAGGCGCTCTTCCACCTCTTGGACCTCTTCACGGAAGAGGGCGCGGGCGGCATCAATCTCTTTAGTGAATTGCGCCATCCGGTTCTTCATCACTTCAAGGGAGTGACTCTTCTTATCAGTAGCGCGCAAGAGCGCGATGATGATCAAGGTAGTGACAAATAACACGAAGGGAAGAACAAACTCAATGCCCATTTCACCTCTCCTACAACATATCCTTCAAGTGCTTCCACGAAGGGGCGACTCGGTCGGCAAATACCCCGGCGTTTTTCTTCTTTCCGAGGTACCACGATCCGAGGCCCGCTTGAGCAGCGCCTGTGCAATCTTTATCGTAACTATCACCAATGTAGAGCATCTTCTCAGCGGGTACCCCCGCTTTGGCTAAAAGATACTCAAACGCCTGAGCACTTGGTTTGAGGTACCCACTCTCCTCACTGGTGTACGCCGCCTCGATCAGGTCATCAATCTTCAGGGTGGCGGGTTTATCAGCGATGGGGAAGTCTGAGAAGAGAATGATCCGAACGCCTTGGCGATGGACGTCCTCTAACGCCTCGCGCATCGAGGAAAAGGGTTTAATCGTTTGAAAGCTCTTCTCCCACGCACTGTAAAATTGACGATCAATCGCCTTTTTAACATCGGATGGGTCGCGCTTTAGGCGGTGGGCAACCAATTCAGCTTGGCGCTGCAGAAAGCCCAGGCGCGCTGCATCGTCAAGGAGCTCGGTATCTTGGATGCGCCGAATCTCTTTACGCGCCCAGTTAAAGGCGCAGCTTAAGCGGATATCAGGAAACAGGGAGCGGACCATTCGAGTGTTTAATTGAGAACGACTGTAGAGGGTTCCGTCGATGTCTAAGGCGAGGACCTCAATCCCCGCTTCCTTCAAATATCCCATTACCGCCGACCCTTTTTATTATGCTGTTCTTTTTCAATGCGCTTGCGCGCCTTCGCTACCGCAGCTTTATTACCGACTTTCGTCCCTTTTGCTTTGGCAACAGCTTTCCCGCCAGTGCGCTTTTGGCCCACCGCTTCTTTTGGCATTGGTGGCGCCTTCAGTTCTTTCGGTCCTTTGGCGTTTAATGAGGGAGAGCGCTTACGCTCCTTTAAGTCGATCTCAACGGGAATCTGAGGAAAGCCCAGTTCACTGCGAATCTAATTGATCAAG
>Ga0265293_10013404_pt1 | contig 10648 bp, 8 predicted proteins | sample Munlanlewell138R_FD_192505 | JGI IMG/M metagenome (GOLD analysis project Ga0265293, IMG submission 192505) | Leachate microbial communities from a municipal landfill in Southern Ontario, Canada - Leachate well 138R | ecosystem: Engineered > Solid waste > Landfill > Unclassified | place: Canada... | reverse complement strand
GCCGCCACGATCAGCGCATTGCCGGTGATCCGCGTCAGAATCGACGTGACCATCCCGGTCAGTTCCATTCGGTAAACGGTCAGATGAGGCGAAAGCGGGCGATCCCCGCGATTTACATCAGCCATTTTTTTCCCTTTCACTTGCACGACGCCCTAGTGCCTTGCCGGATTTACCAGCGATTTTCCAGCCTGATTCATGGCATCAAGGCATTATTTGCCACGGATTTCGGTCAAATCGGCCTAAAATATTCGGGTTGTGATCACATTTTCAAAATTTGTGATCACGTTTTTCAAATTTGCGATCACGGGCCCTTGGGCCGTGAAACCGCGCGCGCAGCATCACCGCCGCGCGCGCGAAATACAAGTCAAAGCGGCATCAGCGCCCAGTAATCCAGATCAAGCAGCACATCGGGGTGGTATTTGCCATCCTCGCCGCGCAGCGCGAATTCCGGCGCGCCATGGCGCACCGCCACCAGCCGCAGCCGGATCGCGCCGACGCCTGGGGCGGCGGTTTCGGCCTTGTCCAGCACTTCGGACCAGGCGCGCACCGTATCACCGGCAAAACACGGGTTCGCATGCGCCCCGCCGTTCAGCCCCACGATCATCTGCGCATTGGCAAGCCCGTTGAACGACAGCGCCCGCGCCAGGCTGATGACATGGCCGCCATAGATCAGCCGCTTGCCATCTTCGCGGTTGGTGGCATCGAAATGCACCTTGGCGGTGTTCTGCCACAGCCGCGTGGCCAGCATATGTTCCGATTCCTCGATCGTGACGCCATCAACATGGTCGATTTTCTCGCCCACGGCATAGTCGCCCCAACGATGCGGCTCGCCGGCCTCGGCGAAATCATATTGGGCGAAATCCAGCCCCTCGGGCAGGACAAGCGCGGCAGGATCGACCACCTTGCTCAGGCTCGGGATCACTTCGTCAGGCGCGGGCGCATCCAGATTGCCCTTGCGCACCATCACCCAGCGCACATATTCCAGCACGGTTTCGTCATGCTGATTGGTGCCGCGCGTGCGCACGTAAACGACGCCGGATTTGCCGTTGGAATTCTGTTTCAGCCCGATCACTTCGGAACTGGAAACCAGCGTATCCCCGGGCCAGACGGGTTTGAGCCAGCGCCCCTCGGCATAGCCCAGATTGGCCACGGCATTGAGCGAAATATCCGGCACGCTTTTGCCGAAAACCGTGTGAAAGGCGATCAGATCATCCATCGGCGCGCCTTCCAGCCCGCTGCGCTCGGCAAATTCATCGCTGGAATAAAGCGCATGGCGCGCGGGGTATAGCGCGTGATAAAGCGCGCGCTCGCCACCCGAAAGGGTGCGCGGCACGGCATGCTGGATCACGTCGCCCAGCCGGTAATCCTCAAAAAACCGGCCTGCATTGGTTTTGGCCATTGTCATAGCTCTCCCAGTTTCATGTCGGGGGAATAGTCGCCCTCGACCTCTTTGATCACGGCCTGCGCGCAGCGCATCTTGCCGGTTTCGGGGCAGGCGGCATAGGCGGGCCCGCCATGAAGCTGCCAGCCCATATTCAGCGCGCGCGTCACCTTGTGGCAAAAGGCGGCGGTATCGTCATCGGTCAACAGGCGATAGGCTATCATCACTCACCCCGGAAACGGCGACACGCCAAGCCATGCGTGAATCCCCACGATCACCGCAAAGACCACGACGGAAATCACTGCCAGCCGGATATCGCCCGCAAGACTGCCACCCTTATAGGGCACATAGTCGGGCACCCGCGCGTTGATCATCAGGATCGAGATCAGCGCCCAGGCCCCCAGCCCACCAAACAGCACCAGCGACGCCAGATCGCCATTCGCGATCAGATGCGCAACCGCCCAGACCAGCACCGCCAGCAACATCGGGTGGCGCAACATGCCGCGCAGGCGGCTTTTGGAATGCGCAGCACCCAGCAGCACCACGGCAATCACCATCAGCAGGTTGTTCAGATGCACGCCCCAGCCGGGCGGATCATAGACCGGCACGAATTCGGCGCTGCGATAGCCGATGACCATCGCCACGATCCCCGCAAGCGATGTCACCGCCACGATTGCCTTGGCCGCGCCGTCGCCCATGCCCGCGCGCAAACCCGGCGCGATCCGTTTGAACAGATGCGGCAGCGACCAGAGCACCAGCCCCACAATCAGCAAACCCATGATCTTTCCCCCTGTGCTGGCCTAGCCCTGCAGCGCGGCGATCGCCTCGGCCTTGGCCAGAATGGAACGCGCGGTGGCCACATGCAGGTTTTCAACGATCTTGCCATCAACCACGGCCACGCCCTGCCCTGCGGCCTCGGCCTCTTGGAATGCGGCGATCTGGCGGCGGGCAAGGTCGATTTCGGCCTCGGACGGGGCAAAGGCGGCGTTGGCGATATCGAGCTGCGCCGGATGGATCAGCGATTTGCCGTCAAAGCCCATGTCGCGGCCCTGTTCGCATTCAAAGCGCAGCCCGTCTTCGTCCAGATATTTGTTGTAAACGCCATCGATGCACACCAGCCCATAAGCGCGCGCCGCCAAAAGGCACAGTTGCAGCGATGTCATCAGCGGCCCGCGATCGGCCGGCGTGCGGCTACCCAGTTCCTTGACCAGATCGTTGGTGCCCATCACGAAACCGGCCATGCGCGGATGGCTGGCGATTTCGGCGGCATTCAGCATCCCCAGCGGGGTTTCCATCATCGCCCAAAGCGGCACATCGGGGATCGCCTCGGCCAGCGCCTCGATATCGGCGCGGCTGTTGACCTTGGGCAAAAGCACGCCGTCGATGGGCACATCGCGCATGGCCGCCACATCGTCACGGCCCCAGGCGGTATCAAACCCGTTCACCCGAACGATTTTCGCGCGGCTGCCAAAGCCACCTTCGGAAATGACACGCGCCAGCAGCGCGCGGGCATTGGCCTTTTCATCCGGGGTCACCGCATCTTCGAGATCGAACAAAATGGCATCCGCAGCCAGCCCCTTGGCCTTTTCCAGCGCCCGCTCCTTGGACCCAGGAATATAAAGAGCCGAACGATAAGCGCGCATTTGTTCCGACATGATTCTTCCCTCAGATAATTTTATTGCGCAAATCACCACATCTATATGCCTCACCGCAAGGGCTGATCTGCCCACAGCGCACGCCGGCGCGGCGCCCGGTCGCATGGTCAGGGCCAAGAATCACCCGGCGGGGCGGTAAAACACGCCCCGATTTTAGCCCCTCCGGCCCCGGCGGCACCTTTGCATGCCATTGCATGCAATTACTTTTCCCCGCCGGAATAGGTTGGAAAATTCGTGCGTTAGCGCGCTGTTAGCGGCCAACATCGCAGCGCATTGCCCGCCGCAGACCCCGCCGCGCCCTTGCGCGTGTTGATGCGAATAGCTACGCATCGGCCAATTGCAACCTGTCCGGAGAAAACTTCATGGCCAGACCCAAGATTGCCCTGATCGGCGCAGGCCAGATCGGCGGCACGCTCGCCCATCTCGCTGCTATCAAAGAATTGGGCGATGTGATCCTGTTCGATATCGCCGAAGGCACCCCGCAAGGCAAAGCCCTTGATATCGCGCAATCCGGCCCGTCCGAGGGCTTTGACGCCGTGATGAAAGGCACCAATGATTATGCCGATATCGCGGGCGCGGATGTCTGCATCGTCACCGCAGGCGTGCCGCGCAAACCGGGGATGAGCCGGGATGATCTGCTGGGCATCAACCTCAAGGTCATGAAATCCGTGGGCGAAGGCATCAAGGCCCATGCGCCGGATGCCTTTGTCATCTGCATCACCAACCCGCTGGATGCGATGGTCTGGGCGCTTCGCGAATTTTCGGGCCTGCCGCATCAAAAGGTGGTGGGCATGGCTGGCGTGCTTGATTCCGCGCGCTTCCGCCATTTCCTTGCGACCGAATTTGACGTGTCGATGCGCGATGTCACCGCATTCGTGCTGGGCGGTCATGGCGATACGATGGTGCCGCTGGTGCGCTATTCCGCCGTCGGGGGCATTCCGCTGCCCGATCTGGTAGAGATGGGCTGGACCACGCAGGAAAAGCTCGATGGTATCGTGCAGCGCACCCGCGATGGTGGCGCCGAAATCGTCGGCCTGCTGAAAACCGGCTCTGCCTTTTATGCGCCGGCGACCAGCGCGATTGAAATGGCCGAAGCCTATCTGAAAGACCAAAAGCGCCTGTTGCCCTGCGCGGCCTATGTCGATGGGGCGCTGGGGCTTGATGGGCTTTATGTGGGCGTGCCCACGATCATCGGCGCGGGCGGGATCGAACGCATCGTCGATATCAAGCTCGATGCCGATGAACAGGCGATGTTCGACAATTCCGTCAACGCCGTGCGCGGCCTGGTCGAGGCCTGCAAGGGCATCGACGAAAGCCTGCGCTGAACGAACGGCCGCGCGTGACGCGCGCGGCCACCCTTTGGGGCATCGCGGCGCACCCGGTTTTCGCGTCATTTTGTCACCGCGCTTTCGCAAAGGTGACACCGCATGATCTGATTCTATGCACATGAACTTTCCCAACAGTCCGCCAAATTGCAATTTTGTGATCACAGTTTTGAAGCGTGTGATCACAAAACGGAAAAATCAGGCCTGTTCAGGGATTGTTAGCGAAAACGCGTTTAACTAATGGGCGCCGATGTGCCATGGAAGCTTTGAAATAATATGGGACGAATTCATGAACATTCATGAGTATCAGGCGAAGGCCATCCTTCGTGAATATGGCGCCCCCGTTTCTGACGGGCGTGTCGTTCTGAGCGCAGATGACGCGCTGTCGGCCGCGCAGGGGCTTGCGGGCCCGGTTTGGGTAGTGAAGGCCCAGATCCACGCCGGTGGGCGCGGCAAGGGCACCTTTGCCGAGGCTGCGGCCGGCGAAAAAGGTGGCGTGCGCGTGACCAAATCCGCCGCCGATGCGGCCGAACAGGCCAAATTGATGCTGGGCCACACGCTGGTCACCCATCAGACCGGCCCGGCCGGCAAACAGGTCAACCGCATCTATATCGAAGATGGCGCCGATATCGCGCGCGAACTCTATCTTGCGCTGCTGATCGATCGCCAGACATCGCGCGTGTCGATCGTCTGTTCGACCGAAGGCGGCATGGATATCGAAGAAGTCGCGGAAAATACACCCGATAAAATCCTCAGCTTTTCGGTTGATCCCGTCACCGGCTATCAGCCGTTTCATGGCCGCCGGATCGCATTTTCGCTGGGGCTGGAAGGCGCGCAGGTCAAACAATGCGTCGATCTGATGGCCCGGCTTTACCGTGCGTTTATCGAAAAAGACATGGAAATGCTGGAAATCAACCCGCTGGTCGTGACCGGCGCGGGTGATCTGAAATGCCTTGATGCCAAGGTCAGCTTTGACGGCAACGCGCTTTACCGCCAGAAAGATGTGGCCGAACTGCGCGACGAAACCGAGGAAGACCCCAAGGAACTGGCCGCCTCGAAATTCGATCTGAACTATATCGCGCTCGATGGCGAAATCGGCTGCATGGTGAACGGCGCCGGCCTTGCGATGGCGACGATGGATATCATCAAGCTTTACGGCGCAGAACCTGCCAACTTTCTTGATGTGGGCGGTGGCGCCAGCAAGGAAAAGGTGACTGAGGCGTTCAAGATCATCACCTCTGATCCCAATGTCAAAGGCATTCTGGTCAACATCTTTGGCGGCATCATGCGCTGCGATGTGATCGCCGAGGGCGTGATCGCCGCGGTCAAGGAAGTCGGGCTTCAAGTGCCGCTTGTCGTCCGGCTTGAGGGCACGAATGTCGAGCTGGGCAAGGAAATCATCCGGAATTCCGGGCTCAATGTCATCGCGGCGGATAATCTTTCGGACGCGGCTGAAAAGATCGTCAAAGCGGTGAAAGGGTAAGACCATGGCAGTTCTCGTCAACGAAAATACCAAGGTGATCTGCCAGGGTTTCACCGGTTCGCAGGGCACGTTCCATTCCGAACAGGCGATTGCCTATGGCACCAAAATGATGGGCGGTGTGACGCCCGGCAAGGGCGGCACCACGCATCTGGGCCTGCCGGTGTTCAATTCGGTCCACGAAGCCAAAGCCGTGACCGAGGCCAATGCCAGCGTGATCTATGTGCCGCCGCCCTTTGCGGCGGACAGTATCCTTGAGGCGATCGACGCCGAAATGGAACTGATCGTGTGCATCACCGAGGGCATTCCGGTGCTCGATATGATGAAGGTCAAACGCGCGCTCGAAGGGTCGAAATCCCGCCTGATCGGGCCGAACTGCCCCGGTGTGATCACGCCCGACGCCTGCAAGATCGGGATCATGCCCGGCCATATCCACAAGCGTGGCTCGGTCGGTGTGGTGTCGCGTTCGGGCACCCTGACTTATGAGGCGGTGAAACAGACCACCGATCTGGGCCTTGGCCAATCCTCGGCCGTGGGGATCGGCGGCGATCCGATCAAGGGCAGCGAACATATTGATATTCTTGAAATGTTCCTTGCCGATCCGGAAACGCAAGCGATCATCATGATCGGCGAAATCGGCGGCAGCGCCGAAGAAGAAGCCGCCCAATTCCTGGCCGACGAAAAAAAGCGCGGCCGCTGGAAACCCACCGCCGGTTTCATCGCCGGGCGCACGGCGCCTGCGGGCCGTCGCATGGGCCATGCCGGTGCGATCGTCGCCGGTGGCAAGGGCGATGCCGAAAGCAAGATCGAAGCTATGAAAGCCGCCGGCATTGTCGTTGCCGACAGCCCCGCCACGCTGGGCGAGGCCGTGATCAAGGCGATCGGCTGACACTATTTCCCTGCGCCCCATCCCGGGGCGCAGATCATTCCTCTGAGGTGCGCCATGACTGAGCAAAGCTCTAACGATATCTTCCACGCCTCCAGCTTCATGCAGGGGCAAAATGCCGAATATCTGGAACAGCTTCACGCCCGCTATGCCAGTGATCCGGCAACGGTTGATGGGGCCTGGCAGGAATTTTTCCGCCAGCTTGGCGACCCCGATCTTGAGGTCAAGGCAAAGGCCACCGGCCCAAGCTGGGCGCGCGCCGACTGGCCGCCCGTGCCCGGCGATGAGCTGACCGCCGCGCTAACCGGCAACTGGCCCGACGAACCCGCACCCTCGGGCGAAAAGATCAAGGCCGTGGCGGCCGCCAAGGGCGTTGATGTCAACGATGATGGCGTCAAACGCGCGGTGCTTGATTCCGTGCGCGCGCTGATGATCATCCGCGCCTACCGGATTCGTGGCCATCTGGCGGCGGATCTCGATCCGCTTAACATGCGCGATGAAACCCCGCATCCCGAACTCGACCCGAAATCCTACGGCTTTACCGAAGCCGATATGGACCGGCCGATTTTTCTGGATAACGTGCTGGGGCTGCAAATTGCCACGATGCGCCAGATCATCGATATCGTGCACCGGACCTATTGCGGCACATTCGCGCTGCAATACATGCATATTTCCGATCCCGAACAGGCTGGCTGGCTCAAGGAACGGATCGAAGGCTATGGCAAGGAAATCCATTTCACCCGCGAAGGACGGCGCGCGATCCTGAACAAGCTGGTCGAGGCCGAGGGTTTCGAAAAATTCCTTCATGTCAAATACATGGGCACCAAGCGCTTTGGCCTTGATGGCGGCGAGGCGCTGATCCCCGCGATGGAACAGATCATCAAGCGCGGCGGCAATCTGGGCGTCAAGGAAATCGTGATCGGCATGGCCCACCGGGGCCGGCTGTCGGTGCTGGCCAATGTGCTGAGCAAACCGTTTCGCGCGATTTTCAACGAATTTCAGGGCGGCAGTTTCAAGCCCGATGACGTAGACGGTTCGGGCGATGTGAAATACCACCTCGGCGCATCGAGCGACCGCGAATTCGATGGCAACAAGGTCCACCTGTCGCTGACCGCCAACCCCAGCCACCTTGAGGCCGTGAACCCCGTGGTTCTGGGCAAGGCGCGCGCCAAACAGGACCAGGCCGGTGATAGCGATCGCTCGACCGTGATCCCCGTGCTGCTGCATGGCGATGCGGCCTTTGCGGGCCAAGGCATCGTGGCCGAGGGGTTCGGCCTTTCGGGGCTCAAGGGGCACAAGACCGGCGGCACGATCCATATCGTGGTGAACAACCAGATCGGCTTTACCACCGCGCCGCATTTCAGCCGCTCGTCCCCCTATCCGACCGATATCGCGCTGATGGTCGAGGCGCCGATTTTCCACGTGAACGGCGATGATCCCGAAGCAGTGGTGCATGCCGCCAAGGTCGCGACCGAATTTCGCCAGAAATTCCACAAGGATGTGGTGATCGACATCTTTTGCTATCGCCGGTTCGGCCATAACGAAGGTGACGAGCCGATGTTCACCAATCCGGTCATGTATCACCGGATCAAGAAACACAAAACCACGCTGCAGCTTTACACCGAACGGCTGGTGGCCGATGGCCTGATCCCCGAGGGCGAGATCGAGGATATGAAAGCCGCGTTCCAAGCCTATCTGAACGAGGAATTCGAGGCGGGCAAGAATTACAAACCCAACAAGGCCGACTGGCTTGACGGGCGGTGGAAACACCTGAACCGCGAAGGCGCCGAATATCAGCGCGGCCAGACCGCCGTGCCCGAAGCCAGCCTGCGCGAAATCGGCACGGCACTGACCCGGGTGCCGCAGGGCTTTGACATCCACAAAACCGTGGCCCGCCAGCTTGAAGCCAAGACTGCAATGTTCGCCACCGGCAAGGGCTTTGATTGGGCCACCGCCGAGGCCATGGCCTTTGGCTCGCTGCTGCTCGAAGGCTATCCCGTCCGCCTTGCCGGCCAAGACAGCACGCGCGGCACATTCAGCCAGCGCCATTCGGCCTTTATCAACCAAAGCACCGAAGAACGGCACTATCCGCTGAACAATATCCGCGAAGGACAATCGCATTACGATGTGATCGATTCGATGCTGTCGGAATATGCGGTTTTGGGCTTTGAATACGGCTATTCGCTGGCCGAACCCAACGCGCTGGTGATGTGGGAGGCCCAGTTCGGCGATTTCGCCAATGGCGCGCAGATCATGTTCGACCAGTTCATCTCATCTGGCGAAAGCAAATGGTTGCGGATGTCGGGGCTGGTGGTGCTGCTGCCCCATGGCTATGAGGGCCAGGGGCCGGAACATTCCTCGGCCCGGCTGGAACGGTTCCTGCAAATGTCCGCGCAGGATAACTGGATCGTTGCCAACTGTTCGACCCCCGCCAACTATTTCCACATTCTGCGCCGTCAGTTGCACCGCAGCTTCCGCAAGCCTTTGGTGCTGATGACGCCGAAATCGCTGTTGCGGCACAAACTGGCCGTGTCCGATATGGGCGATTTTGCCGATGGATCGTCGTTCCACCGGGTGCTGTGGGATGATGCCGATCGCAATTACGCCACCGGCCGATCCACCGCGCAACTGGCCGAGGATGACAAAATCCGCCGCGTCGTGATGTGTTCGGGCAAGGTTTACTATGACCTGCTCGAAGAACGCGATGCGCGCGGGATCGATGACATCTATCTGTTGCGGCTTGAACAATTCTATCCTTTCCCGGCCATGAGCCTGGTCAAAGAGTTGGAACGGTTCAAGGATGCCGAAGTCGTCTGGTGTCAGGAAGAGCCGAAAAACCAGGGCGCATGGGCCTTTGTCGAACCCAATATCGAATGGGTTCTGACCCGGATCGGCGCCAGCCATTCGCGCCCCGCCTATGTCGGTCGCACCGCATCCGCATCGCCTGCCACCGGGCTTGCCAGCCAGCACAAGCAACAACAAGACGCGCTCATTAACGATGCGCTGACGATCGGAGGATAACGTATGAGTGTCGAAGTCCGCGTGCCTACCTTGGGCGAAAGCGTTACCGAGGCCACGGTTGCCACATGGTTCAAGAAACCTGGTGATGCCGTGACCGTTGACGAAATGCTCTGCGAGCTGGAAACCGACAAGGTCACCGTCGAAGTGCCCGCCCCGGCATCGGGTGTGCTGGGCGAAATCGTCGCTGTCGAAGGGGAAACCGTGGGCGTCGATGCGCTGCTGGCCACCATCGCCGAAGAAGGCAGCGCCGGCCCCGATCCGGTGCGCCCCCGCGCCGGCGGCAAACCCACGTCTGAGACCACCGACAGCGGCCCCGCGACAACCGGCGAAGGCACGCCCGTCAATGTGATCGTGCCCACGCTGGGCGAAAGCGTGACCGAGGCCACGGTCGCAAGCTGGTTCAAATCCGTGGGCGACAAGGTCGAACAGGATGAAATGCTGTGCGAATTGGAAACCGACAAGGTTTCCGTCGAAGTGCCCGCGCCCGCCGCTGGTATCCTGTCGGAAATCATCGCAGCCGAAGGTGATACCGTCGGCCCCGCCGCGCGCATTGCCGTGATCGCCACCGGGGCCGATGCCAGCGCGCCGGCGCCCGCCGCCCCTGCGCCTGTGGCCGCCGATAAAACCGGGGGCAAAGATGTGGAAAACGCCCCCTCTGCGCGCAAATTGATGGCGGAAAAAGGCATTGATGCCGCCACGATCCAAGGTTCGGGCCGTGATGGCCGCATCATGAAGGAAGATGTGATGAAAGCCGGTCTGGCCCCGCAACCCGCCGCAGCCCCTGCGGCCCCTGCCCCCCGCGCGCCGGTTGCCAGCGCCGATGTCGCCCGCGAAGAACGCGTGAAAATGACCCGCCTGCGCCAGACCATCGCGCGCCGGCTGAAAGACAGCCAGAACACC
>Ga0265293_10013402_pt1 | contig 10649 bp, 7 predicted proteins | sample Munlanlewell138R_FD_192505 | JGI IMG/M metagenome (GOLD analysis project Ga0265293, IMG submission 192505) | Leachate microbial communities from a municipal landfill in Southern Ontario, Canada - Leachate well 138R | ecosystem: Engineered > Solid waste > Landfill > Unclassified | place: Canada... | reverse complement strand
GTAGTGTCAATGCCACCATCAACTTGAATAAGTGCCTGAGAATTAGTTTTTTGTATAAGTTTTTTGAGTTCTTTAATTTTTTGAATTGATTGTGGAATAAATGACTGTCCACCAAATCCCGGGTTTACAGACATTATAAGTACCATATCAACATCAGTAATAATGTTTTCTATAGAATTAATAGGTGTATGAGGATTTAATGAAATACCAGCTTTTATACCTAATTTTTTAATTGCATGTATTGTTCTATGTGCATGCGTACATGCTTCAATGTGAACAGTAAGCCAGTCAGCTCCTGCATTTTTAAATCGTTCAATATACAAATCTGGATTTGTAATCATTAAATGTATATCTAAAGGTTTTTTTGCATATTTTTTTATTGTTTCAACAAGCGGAAGTCCAAAAGAAATATTTGGTACAAAAACCCCGTCCATTATGTCTAAATGGAACCAATTAGCGGCACTTGAATTAATAAAATCAATTTCTTGCTTTAAAAAAGCAAAATCTGCAGATAATAATGAGGGGGAAATAATAGGCATAGTCGTAAATATTTAAATATGTAATTCTCCTTTTTCCATTGCGTGATATTTTTGAGAAAGTGCCGCAAGTAAACGTGTGAATGTGCCAAGAGCTTGTTTAGTGTCAGAACTTATATTTTTATTTTGTAGTCGAAACATAAGTAATCCGTATGCTCCAGTTAAACATGCATCAATTTCATTTTTCAATGTATTGTCTGATTTTTTTATAATTTCAGAAATATGTGGTAGTGCATCATTAAATAATTCATGATATGTTTTTTCGGTAGGAGTTTGCAGAAGTTTAATGTTGAGTGTTGATAAATCTTGCACAAGTTCTTTTAATTGCATTAAATGTCCAGAAGACTCTATGCCTTCGTTTTTCATTGCAAGAGCCAATTCTTTATACCATTTTTCAATGTCGGTAATTACATGTTTTGGAAAATCAAATTGATGAACTATTTTAGAAATATCAAATGAAAATGCACGAAGCATATCCTCTAATTGCCACATATAAAGAATATACTCTACAATATTTTCGTTTCGTTTTTGTTTTGCAATAATCATATTCGGTAAATATATTATAAATAGCCAAATTCTTCAAGACTACGCCTTTCTTTTTTTGTTGGTCTTCCTAATCCTTTTTCTCTAACAACAGATTTTTGAAGTCGCATCGTCTGTAATTTTTCAATTTCTTCGGGAGGTGTAATGTCTTCTACATAGTTTGCAACTACCTTTGCCGATTGGCGTTGCGATAAAATAGCAAGTACTTTGTATGTGTGAAAAATTGGTGTTTTTTTTACTTGAATACAATCACCAACATGAATGAGACGAGAGGGTTTTACTAACACAGAATTTACTTTTACCTGATTATTGTTACAAGCCGCATTTGCCAAATTACGTGTTTTATATATGCGAACAGCCCATAACCATTTGTCAATTCGTATTGTATTATCTTCATTTTTAGACATGTTGTATGTTTAAATTATACGATGTAAATTATTTTGTAAAAATAGAAAGAATAGTAATGTATTTTAATAAATCAAAGAAAAATTAAACTAGTAGCTAAAAAAGTGAAAATATATTGAAATTTTATTACTTTTGTGAGGTTATGCGTAATTTTTGCAAAAACACTTTTATGATGAGGCAGAATCTATTACTTTTTTTTATTCTTATTCATGGCTTAGCTGTGTTTTCACAACAAGAATATGTTATTACTCACGAACGAAGAGAATTATTTTTTACAGAAATATTCCCAGAATCGTATGATGATACTTTGATGCGTGATGCAATTTTTTATCATTTAAATTTAGAATGTCAAAAATTGAATATTCGTCAATTTAAAATGCAAAAAATATTAGAATACACAGCTTTAGACCAAGTTGAGTTTATTGCAAAAAGAGATATTACGCGTATTAACGATGTGCCGGATCGCAAAAAAATAGCGGCTCGCTTATATGAATATGATGCAGGAAATCAAGATGCAAATGAAATAATTTATAAAGCATTAGTGGCAAAAGGTAAAACATTATTAACGTATGATGAAGTTGCGTATGATATTGCCTACACTTTGTTTAGTAGAAGTCGAATCCAAGATATTTTAAAAAATCCTCGATATATATTTATTGGCATAGCAAGTCAGTTAGACAAAGAAGGTAAAAAAGTATATATTTCTTTAAATTTTGGAAATTATTCTATTTATTCTGTTCCTCGAAATGAAATTAAAAGTTCAGGGCTGCCTATAACAATTAATCAATATGGATTGCATCCTTATAATGAACGATTTTGCAAATCATGCGAAAGATTTTCGAATATATATTCTTTACACTCTATGCTTCGAGTAGAAAAAGGTGTGATTTATTTCGAAACAAATGATTTACGTGCATTAAGAAAATTGTTGCGAAACGAAAAAGATGGTTTGGCAGCAGATGTTGTTATGTGGGAGCAATATCCTTGTAAAGGACAAAACACCGTAAACAATATTTTTGTGAATAAAGGATATCTTACAAAACCTATTTATTATGAAAATTTTGTACGTGTAAATGAATATCAAGGGCGATTAGGGCAACGAGAATTAAAACTCGTCTTAGGGAAAATACCCGAAGGTGTTAAAGATTATGAGGTTAATTTGGTAATAATTAAAGACAAAAGTGTATGTAAAAATTTAATACGTCCTTATACTGTTCCTCATATGACTACTGGCATGCCCGAAATTTTTGCGTATCCCGACACTATTTCACGATTTAATGAATTTAATGAGAAGAGTTTTATTCCCAAAGAAGGGGATACTGCAACTGTTTCATTCCGAATTCCTTTTGAAATAGGGCGTTCACAGTATAAAAAAGAAGATATTAAAGCTTTTGTAGATTCATTAAAACAACCATACTTTAATCCTTTACGATTTACTGTTGTCGCATATTCTTCTATAGAAGGCGATAGAGATAAAAATTTACAATTGCGAGGACAAAGAATAAATAGTATGGTGCAGGCTATACATGAATATAGTGGCACTAAAATTCCAATTAAAACACTGAGCAAAGAATCGTGGGATTTATTTTATTCTGACATTGTTGGTACAGATTTTCAGTTTCTAAAACCAAAATCAAAAGAAGAAATATCTGCTTTTATAAAAAAAGGTGATAATAAAGCAATGCTCGAACCTATATTAGCAAAACAACGCTTTGCCGAAGTGCAAATTTTGGCACAATATGATATTTCAACTGTGCAAAAAGAAGAAGAATATGTGTTATATATGTTTCATAAAGCATTGAAAGAATATAGAGATAACGATGCTTTATCTATTCAAAAATACATTATTCAAAAAGTTTTAAGCGGACATTATTCAAAGTACATTGTTGACAGAATGAATATTCCTGATTGTGCTGCGTATTCAGGAATCCAAATGAATAAACTTTGGTTGCAATATACTGCTTTAAATATCCCTGTTGATGCTGCATATGTAATTGAAATGAGACGTTTGAACAGACAATCTCCTACAAACTTATATATTAGACGCAATTTAGCGTATGCACGCTTGCAATTAGAAATTATTGATAGCGAAAATTATGTGTATGAAATGCAAAGAGAAATAGATGCCTTACTCATATCAGAACTTCCTAAACATGTTGTTGACCCGCTTAATTTACAATTGCAAATTAAATCGTTAGAAGCTTTAAAAACAACACTAAAAGTTTCCAGCGAAGATTCGTTTATACAAGCTGCATTTGAACGAATTAAAAATATAATCGAAATTCAAAAAGATGATTGGCAGGGAGCCTTGAACTTAGCAATTTTATTCTCTTCTATGGGAGACTATGAGTATCCTTTAGAAATAATGGCGCCTATGATTCATAATCCTTCGATTAGTGAAGAATTTATTTTTACGTTTTTGTCAATGTGTACCCATACTGATTATATGCATTATACTGAGATTTTTGAACAGGCTTTACAGCGTGCATTTGAAATAAATCCTAAAAAATTGTGCGAATTGATAGATACAGGTAAAATTTCGTTCCAAATAATGGAAAACCTCACAGTTAAGAAATTTTATTGCCATGTGTGTGGACATGCAAAAACTCATTAAATGTAATGCATTAATGTACAGCTAAAAAACATTTGAATATCTTTAACACATACTTGTACTTTTGTGAATGTATAGATTTTTGCTTTACCATCTTAAATACGAAAAAGTGTAATAAGTAAAAAAAGATGATTTAAAGCGTATTAGCATTTTATATACACAACAGAAGTTTGGAGAAATAATTTGATGTTTTTTTATGTGTATAGATATGTTAATAAGTTCTTAATTCTTTCAAAGAAATAGAAGATTTAAAATAAAATGTTTTTTGTAATTTCGCTCAAATTTGAATGTGCAAACATTTAATATAATTAATGACAGTAATAAATTGTAAGATATAAATCACTATGAGTGAAGACATCACAAAACAAAAAGATTATTCTGCAGATAGTATTCAAGTATTAGAAGGACTTGAGGCTGTACGTAAGCGACCAGCAATGTATATTGGGGATATTGGAGAAAGAGGGTTGCACCACCTTGTATATGAGGTTGTTGACAACTCTATTGATGAGGCTTTAGCTGGCTATTGTTCGCAGATAGACGTATTTATAAATGAAGATAATTCCATTACCGTTATAGATGACGGACGCGGTATTCCCGTTGCAATGCATGCTAAAGAACAACGTTCTGCTTTAGAGGTGGTTATGACCGTTCTTCATGCAGGTGGAAAGTTTGATAAAGATAGTTATAAGGTTTCGGGAGGATTGCATGGTGTTGGTGTGTCGTGTGTGAATGCACTTTCAAGTAAATGTGAGGTAATTGTTAATAGCGGCGGAAAAAAATACCGACAAGAATATCGAGTAGGTATTCCTCAGGCACCTGTTGCTGAAATTGGCACAAGTGAGAAATCAGGAACGCAGGTTACGTTTTGGCCAGACACTACTATATTTCAAGCTGTTGTGTTTAAATTTAGTGTGCTCGAATCTCGTCTAAGAGAATTGGCTTATTTAAATAAAGGTGTTCGATTGAGAATTACTGATAAACGCGAAACTGATGATAATAATGAATTTATTTCATCGGAGTTCTATTCCGAAGAAGGATTGAAAGAATTTGCTGTTTTTATGGACAAATCGCGTGAAAATCTTGTAGATGATGTTATATATATTGAAACGCAAAAAAATGATATTCCTGTTGAAATAGCATTAAAATATAATACATCATATGCCGAAAATGTACATACGTATGTAAACAATATTAATACGATTGAAGGCGGAACGCATTTGTTAGGATTTCGAAGAGGACTTACGCGTACACTTAAAAAATATGCTGAAGATTCGGGTGCTCTTGCAAAACAAAAAATTGAAATTAATGGTGATGACTTTCGAGAAGGTTTAACAGCTATTATTTCTGTTAAAGTGCAAGAGCCTCTGTTTGAAGGACAAACAAAAACTAAATTGGGTAACTCTGAGGTTAGTTTGGCTGTAGATCAAGCAGTAAGCGAAATGCTTAAAATATATTTAGAAGAACATCCTAAAGAAGCAAAAACAATTGTTCAAAAAGTTATTCTTGCTGCTTCTGCTCGTATAGCTGCTCGTAATGCTCGTGAACGGGTGCAACGAAAAAATGCTATGTCGGGTGGGGGATTGCCCGGTAAACTTGCCGATTGTGCTGATAGAAATCCTGAAAATTGTGAATTGTTTCTTGTCGAAGGAGATTCGGCAGGTGGTACTGCAAAACAAGGAAGAAATCGTTTTAACCAAGCAATTCTTCCTTTGCGTGGAAAAATTCTGAATGTAGAAAAAGCAATGGCTCACAAAATTTTTGAAAGTGATGAAATTAGTAATATATTTAAAGCTCTTGGAGTTACTATCGGTACCGAAGATGATAGCAAGGCTGTAAATTTAGAGAAAATTCGCTATCATAAAATTATTATTATGTGTGACGCCGATATTGACGGTAGCCATATAGAAACACTTATTATGACCTTGTTTTTCCGATATTTAAAGGAAATAGTAAGACGAGGATATTTATATATAGCAACACCTCCTTTATATTTAGTAAAAGCAAAAAAAGGAAAACAAGAACGATATTGTTGGACAGAAGAGGATAGAATAACAGCTATTTCTGAATTAGGAGATGGTAAAGAGGGGTCTGTTACTGTTCAACGGTATAAAGGTTTAGGTGAAATGAATGCCTCGCAATTGTGGGATACTACCATGAACCCTGAATTTAGAACGCTCCGACAAGTAACAATTGAAAGTAGCGCCGAGGCTGATAGAGTGTTTTCTATGCTTATGGGCGATGATGTTGCTCCTCGACGTGCTTTTATTGAAGCTAACGCAAAATATGCAAAAATTGATGCGTAAGTTTTTAATAAAAAACGTATATTTTTTTTACATTTGTAGAACTAAGTCTTATTCTGAAAAAACATAACATATGGAATTTATTGTATCAACATCTGATTTACTCGGACAATTAAACATTGTAAAGAGTGTAATTAATAATAAAAACACATTACCTATTCTTGATAATTTTTTATTTCGTTTAGATAATGGTGTGTTGTATATCACAGCGTCTGACCTTGAAACTACTTTAAATACTCAAATTGAATTGAGTAATACAAAAGGTGAAGGAATTATTGCTATAGATGCAAAACTTTTAACGGATTTGTTGAAAGAGTTTACGGAACAACCACTTACGTTTAAAATTGACACTCTCACGTTCCAAATTGATATTCAATCTGCGAGTGGAAAATATTCTATTGTAGGACAAAATGGTGACGAATTCCCAAAAGTTCCCGAAATTCAAGAACCGAAAACAACAATCAAAATTAGTTCGGAAATATTCCAAAAAGCAATTAGTAGCACTATGTTTGCTACAGGAGACGATGAAATGCGACCTGTAATGAATGGGGTGCTTATTGAATTAACCGAAGAGCATTTTCGTATGGTGGCTACTGATTCACATAAATTGGCACGATATACACGCTCTGACGTGAAAGCGGATAGTGAAGCAAGTTTTATTCTTCCAAAGAAAACTGCTACAATTCTTCGTACTATTTTAAGTAAAGATGCTAATGAAATCACAATTGAATTCGATGAAAAAAATGCATTTTTTTTGTTGTCAGACTATACTATTGTTTGTAGATTAATCGAAGGAAAATATCCTGCGTATAATGCGGTTATTCCTACACAAAATCCAAATAAATTACTTGTAGATAGAATGGATTTATATAGCAAATTAAAAGTAGTGTCAATTTTTGCAAATCCTGCAAGTAATCTCGCAAAATTAGAAATGAGCGGCTCATTACTCAATATTTCTGCACAAGACATTGATTTTTCATCTTCGGGACAAGAACAACTAAATTGTAGATACGATGGAGAGGAAATGACTATCGGATTTAAATCTAAATTTTTAATTGATATTTTACAAAATATCAATTCGGTAGATGTAAGTATTGAACTATCTGACCCTTCGCGTGCAGGACTGATAATGCCTGTTGATAAGGAAGATGAAAATGAAGATATTTTAATGCTTCTTATGCCTATGATGGTGTAAAATTATAATACATAATTACTATAAAAGGGAATAAAAGTTCCCTTTTTTTATATATGCCTTTTATGGAATTACAACTTACAAAACCAATCGTTTTTTTTGACCTCGAAACTACTGGACTTAACATTGTTGCTGATAGAATAGTTGAAATATCGTTGCTCAAAATTTTTCCTGATGCTCGTGAAGAAAAAATGTATTTTCTGATACATCCTGAAATGCCTATCCCTCCACAATCTACAGCAATTCATGGGATTTCAAATGCAGATGTTGAAAAAGCTCCTGTGTTTAAAACAGTAGGAAAACAAATTGCTTTATTTTTAAAGGATTGTGATATAGCGGGATATAATTCAAATAAATTTGATATTCCGCTCTTGGCTGAAGAATTTGCACGTGCTGAAATTGATTTTGATTGGTCTAAATCTAAATTTGTAGATGTGCATGTGCTTTATCTAAAAAAAGAACCACGAACGCTTTCGGCTGCATATAAATTTTATTGTAATAAAGACCTCGAAAGTGCCCATAGTGCCGAGGCTGATACATATGCTACATATGAGGTTTTAAAATCGCAACTTGCAAAATATACTGATATTGAAAATAATATTCAATTTTTAAGTGAATATACAGCACAAAATAAAAATGTTGATTTTGCTGGACGAATCATTTTTAATGATAAAAATGTAGAAGTATTTAACTTTGGAAAGTATAAAGGACAAGCTGTTGAAGAGGTTTTTCAAAAAGACCCAGGATATTATGGCTGGATGATGAATGGTGAATTTCATTCGCACACAAAACAAATAATAACTAAAATTAAATTACGTGGATTTACTTCATAACACGTTTTTATCTGTTTTATGAAAATTCTTGCAATAGAACAAATATGTGATGCGTCTTTGAATGTGCAACCAACTACATATGCGTGTGCGTGTTACCCTGATTCTTCTTTGCTGCGAAATAATGATGATTTTTACATTCCAAATTTTTGTGATACTATTATAGCTTTTGCAGGGGTATATGTAAAAATTTCTAAAATCGGAAAATGTATTGAACCTATGTTTGTTCATAGATATATTTCTGAAATAGGGCTTGCTATTAATATTTTTGCACAAAATGTGTTGCAAACATTACACGCTGAAGGTAAATCAACAGATATTGCCCGAGGGTTTGATAAATCGTTTGCGGTAAGTTCTGCTCGTTTGCCATATCATGAACATTGTGAGTCTCTTTCACTTAAAATAGAGTATTCTCATCAAAATTTTTTATTGCCGCTTACCTATCTTTCGTCTATTTTTGATGAATGTGTTTCTGTTCTTAGCTCGTATTATACGCTTAAAATAGGCGATTATGTGTTTGTTCCACTACATTATATAAAAAAACTTGCTATAGATGACAAGATACATCTGTCATTTAACCAACAAAAAGTTGCATTACATTGCAAAATCCAATAATTTTTTTGGCAGTGTAGGGTAAAATCTATTGCTTTTGTCGTATGTATATACCTCCATAGTTATAATGAAGAAGTTTCTCTTCTTCATATAAATCCCAGCAAATTCTCCTTGTTGGGATTTTTTTATTACTGTCCACATACTAAAAATGTATAATGCTAACAAAAGGTTTTTGGGACTAATTCTATACATATTTTGTTTTCTCGTAAAAAATCCTTATGTTGTACGGCATACTCCAAGTATATTTTGAACACAATTTTATAGTGCTTCTACAAAAATGTGCAAGCTATAATTTTACACGTATTACAAAAAAACATTGTTGTTCTATTACTGTGTGAGTATCAGAGTGATATGAAAACGAACTGTTAAAATAAAATATATATGACACAAAAAATAGCCTTTATAGGTACATACCCTCCACGAAGATGTGGAATAGGAACCTTTACCGAAAATTTATTTCAACATGTGATTGATTCACAAGAAAAGGTTGAAGGGTATATAATTGCAATTGATAATTCTGAAGAAAAATTAGATTATCCAGCAGAAGTTACAAGCATTATTCGCCAAGATGAACGCCCTGATTATATAAAAGCAGCAAATGATATTAATTCAAGCGACACAAATGTTTGTGTTTTACAACATGAATTTGGCATTTTTGGTGGCGAAAGTGGTTCGTATATTTTATCGTTAATGTATGAACTAACTATACCTGTGGTTGTAACCTTACATACGGTGTTGAAGACCCCAAGTATTAATGAAAAAGTTATTTTACAAAAAATTTGTAAAAGAGCAGATAAAGTAGTGGTAATGAGTCGTCATGCTGTGAAGTTTTTGAAAACAATATATGGCGTTGACAAACATAAAATTGAATTTATTCAACATGGTGTACCACAATTTAATTTTGAACGTGAAAAGATAAAAGAAGAATTACAATTATCCGATAAAAAAATAATACTAACTTTTGGGTTTTTAGGGCGAAACAAAGGAATTGAAACAGCAATTGAATCTTTGCCAAAAGTGGTGGCAAAACATCCTAATATTTTATATATTGTTTTAGGGCGTACACATCCTGATGTTGTAAAACATGCGGGCGAAGAGTATCGAGTGTATCTTCAGAATTTAATCGAAAAATTAGAATTAACAGAACATGTTATTCTTTTAAATAAATTTGTTTCAGAAGAGGAATTGTTTAAATATTTACATGCGTCTGATTTGTACGTAACGCCTTATTTAAACGAAGCACAAATTACAAGTGGCACACTTTCGTATGCTGTAGGTTCTGGATTGGCGGTGCTTTCAACCCCTTATTGGCATGCACAAGAATTATTGGCAGATGACAGGGGAGTATTATTTGATTTTAATGATAGTGAAGCTTTGTCTAATTGTTTAGTGGAATTGCTTGATAATCCTAATCATTTAAAGAAAATACAAGATAAAGCAGACAATTACGGTAAAAAAATTACATGGGCAAAATCAGGACAAAAATATCGTTCTTTGCTCATTGAGTTGGGGAAAGCTAATTTACAATATATAACAGAATATGATATTCCAACTTTAATTAAAACATTACCGCCATTTGAATTAGATCATTTATATAGATTAACCGATGATACTGGCTTA
>Ga0265293_10013401_pt1 | contig 10649 bp, 8 predicted proteins | sample Munlanlewell138R_FD_192505 | JGI IMG/M metagenome (GOLD analysis project Ga0265293, IMG submission 192505) | Leachate microbial communities from a municipal landfill in Southern Ontario, Canada - Leachate well 138R | ecosystem: Engineered > Solid waste > Landfill > Unclassified | place: Canada... | reverse complement strand
ACCATTGACATCATGCCAAGGAAACATAATCCGACCACGAAATCGATCATAAAAGCGCTGACCAGTTGAGGCCTGACTATTTAAACCAGCCAATAATAATTCATTATCAGTATAACCTTGACGCTTAAGATGATCACTAAGCATTTGCCAATCATTGGGCGCCCAACCAATTTGCCAATCTTCAATAGTCTGATCACTAAGCTGCCGTTCTTCTTGTAAATAACGCCGAGCAGCCTCGGCTAATTGATTTTTAGCCATTAACTGTTTTTGATAAAAAACACCCGACTCAGCCAAAGCATCCAATAAGCGGTTACGTCGTGAATTATCCTGCCCCTTATAGTCAGCCAATTGTATTCCGGCTTTTGGTGCTAACAAGCGCAAAGCCTCAGGAAAAGTTAGCCCTTCCATTTCCATCACAAAAGCAAAAATATCACCACCCTTGCCACAACCAAAACAATGCCAGATTTGCTTATCTGGTGAAATCATTAAAGACGGCGTCTTTTCCTGATGGAACGGACACTTGGCTTTAAAGTTACCACCAGCTGGTTGTAACTTAATATACTCACCTAAAACATCGGCAACATTAAGGCGAGCTTTGATTTCATCACTAGAATTGGCCATGGTTTAATAATTGTTGTAAGCGTTGAATCTCGGCAGTCACTACTGGCCCATCGTATTCACCATTATGACGAGCTTGGCTGCCATAACCAGGTTGTTTTTGATCTAGATGAAGATTAATTACAGCCTGTTGACCTCGCTCTTCAATATAGGCATGAAAGCGCGGATAAGGTGAGCGACCAAAAGTTCGGACAAAACTATCGTCACCAGACCGACCAAGCAAATAAGCATAGCCTGCCTGCCGCATTAATTGCGGTAAAGTCATTGCTAATTTTTGTAAATCTAAAAAGAGTTTCATAGGTGCCCCCAGAGGGAATCGAACCCCCATCGCAAGATCCGGAATCTTATGTTTTATCCATTAAACTATGGAGGCGGCTTGCTTAGCCAATATACAATAAACCAGCCTATTTTTCAAGGCTAAGGCTCAATAGTTTAATTCTATGAACATTAATTAGCAAACTCCGATAAAGCCGCTTGTCGGGCTTGCAATAAACGATTAATAACCTCTGCTGATGACAAAGCAACCACCTTATCATTAGCTAGTTTTAAATAAAGCTGATCATTGCTACGCACAAAGGTCAAACCATTGGCAGTCATAGTCGAGTTATCTGGCATTGCTGCTTTAAGACCATTAATCTTATTAACAAAGGATATATTAGGATCCAAAAAATCATTACTAGCTCTAATTGATGCCCCCATTTCATCAAACTGACCAGTCATGTTTGACAATGATTGACCAAGCACTGGATCTTCATTAACTAATTCTTGAAATCTTGGACTATTAACCACTCGATTTAATAAATCAGCCTGGCTAGACAAAACATCACGATAAGTATCTTGGTTAAATAATTTATTATTAACATAAAGCTGATCACCTTGGCGCATTACTTCTATCGTTCCAACACTGGCCTGACCATTTTGCTCAGGTATCGCCTGTAAAATAGCCGTTCTCATCTCCTCAAAATTAGAATTGGGATTAGTTAAGACCGTTCTGATATTGGCAACTTCCTCCATATTACTAAAAGCATCATCGGCTCGATTACTATAATTAATTGGACTAACTTCTTCAGTTTCAATTGGCCGTCCCGCATCTCGCCATCTAACAAATTCATCTAAACCACCATTCCATTCTTTAGGAATTGGTGTACCATCTGGATGTCTTAATAATTCAATATTATGATCTATAACATCAACTTGACGATTATAAAATGAATTATTAACACTTGAATCAGAATTAACTAGTTCTTGTTTAATCCCCTCTAAAATTTTAATTCTATCCTCAATCGATAAATCACGATTATAATAAATACGATCAATATCACCACCCAAATCTTGATTAAAATTTTCACCAGTACCAAATAATCCACCGGGTCGATCAGCTGAAATAAATTGACGATAAACTTGAGCATCACCATTAGCTAAATCTTCATAACTAATGTCTTTAGTGGCTAAATTAAAGTAAGGATGATCAGAATACTTACTTGGACTTTCAATTATTGTTGTTGGTTCTTCCACCACAACTGTTTCAACTACATCGCTATTTTGCCAGGCTAAATCTTCATTAATCAATGGTTCATCAATCTTTAAATCGCTAGCTATATCACTACTAATTTCTTGGGATAAACCATTTAAATAATGTTGTTCATAAAAATTGAGATGAGCTGGATTATTATCAATAACAACTAGTCGTCCATCATAATCTATTACTCTAGCTCCTGGAGCAACAATATTAGGATCATAACCATCATAGATAATTGGTTCACCATTACTATTAAGATTGATCATTAGCACGCTCTCTTGTCCGCTAACTGATCGACCCAATGCTTCAGAAATTGATCCGCCACCACTAACTGATTGACCTCTTTCAGCTAACCAGGCAATTTTACCGGTATCCAGCTCTTCTAAATTATCTAAGTCAATATTCACCGCCACTTCTTCTGGAACTGTCTCAACTATCATTGCTGTCTCCAATGCTGCTTGATTAGCTTGACCAAAACGACCTTGTAAAATCTTTAATGACTTAGCTATTCGCTGATCAATCCGAAAATTTTCATACCAATTATTCAGCATATTCTGCCAAACATCACCTTTAAAGGTATTAGCAATGGCTTCCAAAGATTTCTCCAAACTGGCTCCATCGTTAATGGCTGCTCCAACAGTTTGACTACCAATACCAAATAAACGAATAATCTCACCAAGCGCTTTTAATCTTGTCGCTAAACCTTCTTGACCAGTTAGTTTTGTCTGCTCAGCCGATCGCTTTAATTTACCATCTTCACCTAGAGTATATTTTTGAGAAAATCGCCGACCAGTCAGACCATAACAAGTCTCCTTCATAGAAACAATAAACAAATCCATCAATTGATGACTACTGGAAAGTTTTTCACCGATTTTATTCCAAGAATATTCTTTCCTAAATTCACGATCTTTAATCTCTGATCGCTCAATAACCGCCATTGTTCCATAAGCTAAGCCTCTCCAAACTCCAGCACCGGTTAAAGTAAGAGCAGTATTAAGACCATCTTTAAGTAAAGTCGATGCTTCAACTTTGCCATGAACATAATCACTCAAAACTGCCTGGATTGATTCACCCTTTCGTTTAGCCAAATCATCTTTTTTATCTAAATTGCCGATTAAAATCTGGCCCAACCTAATCTTCATTGTTCGCTTATCTGCCTCTGGTAAAATATAAGGCTGTTTTTCAATTTCAGATAATTTATCCCAATTATCATCAAGCTTTTGACGTTGATCTTTGGGTAAATCATAATAATCAGCCGAGCGAGCATTATCAATCAATTTATTATATTCAACCGCTAATTTCTTAAGTTCTAGTTGATTACTAGCTTGATCGGGCCCCTGTTGATATTGCTCAACAATTTTTTGCTTTTCTTGATTATTTTTAGTAATTTTTTCAGCTAAAATCGCCTTAGCTTCTTCATCCTCTTCCCGGTTATAACTCTCTAACAACCGACCAATTTCAGCAACCAGATCAATATATCTTTGATCTTGATAAATCTTTTGCTTTAATTCATGCTCAATCGTGGCTGATTCAATTAACTTATCCAAGGCACCATCAAGCTGTCCACGATCTCGGGCAGTTTCTTTTTTCTGTTCAAAATATTTATAAACATCGGTTCTTTGACCGATTGTTAAACCAAGCTTACCTAGACCAGCTCCTAGCCAATCAACAATTGATTTAACACCAGTAACTGAAGAGATAGTTTTATAAAGAAAACCAGCAAAAATTTTGCCCTTATTTTTCTTTGAGGGTAAATCATCATTGGCTTGATCAGGCATTTCTTGAATAATTGCTTTTTCAATTTCTTCTAGCGTAGCTGTCGCCGCTTCGGTATCTGATTCTGGAATATTTAGTTGTTCTTTATGTAGTTGCTCACCATCTTGCGAATCTTCTCCTACCTCTGCTTCAATTGGCAAATCAGCCTGATTAGTTGATTCAACCGAAGAGGTCTGATCAACATCATTTGTAGTTTCTCGATCTAATATTAAATAAGCATCCTGAAAAGCTTCTAAATCAAAGTCATCTCCCTCGGCTTGCTGGATTTCTTTAGCCAATTTGGGAACATCAACTTTATTTTCTTTTAAAAGCTTATCTAAGATAGATAACCGATAATAATCATGTTTAGAGGCCGGTATTCCCAGCTCGGCTTCGCGTTTAATAATCGCTTGTTTCTGCTGACTAATCTTGTTAATCAACTTAGTAATATCTTCAACATATTGAGCTGGATCTTGAGACAATTCCATAAAACGATTAGTCTTGTATTCACCAACCATCTCTTTGGGATTATTAGAATAATATCTAATCATTTCAAAAGCCTCATAGCAATCTGGCAAATCAAAATTATCTGGCTGATTCGGATCTTTTAATTGACGAACTAATTTGGGAAAATCAACCATTTTATTTTTCAATAATTCCTCCATAATTGTCAGCTTATACTGACTATAGGAGCTCAACGACTCACCTTTTTCTTGCTTAACCTTTGCCTCAGCCTCCTCTTGTAAAAATTTATTCTTTAAAAATTCTTCTGTCTGTTTTTCGTCAATTGCCTGATCAATATCAGCCTCGGTTTGTGCTTGGCTAATCGTCTCATTACCATTTAGCCTAATTGGCTCTGGCATTTTATAATCACCTGCTGGTTGACGCTTATTTTCAAGATTATTAAACATATACTATTATTTATATAGTTTGGCGTAAATCACTTAATTGTTTTTCTTCCAATAAAGCTTTAATCTCAGTTAAACTAGTCTGATCAATTTTGTCTTCCTCAGCTGCATATTTGATGGCCAAGGCATCTAATTTATTCTGCAAACCAATCTCCAGCATAGCCGATTGTTCAGTAGCTAATTTTTCTTGTAAGACCGCCGCGAACTCAGCTACTGCCTGTGGTTCCATTTTAGTAACAATTTCTAACAACAGGTCTTTAGCTGACCGTGAAACATTTAAACCATCAATCAAAAAACCTAGTTGACGGCCAAAGCCAGCCACAATCTGCCGCTCATTTAATTCAGGTTGTTTATTCATAAAAAAATTAATAATCTAACTATAGCTTAGTTTAAAAGCCCTAAATTTACAAGAAATAATAACAAATTAAAAACATCTACTTTTTACCCCAGCGCCATTTAGCTGGCTCACCCTTTTTATAACTAATAAATATTAATAACCCAGTAATAAAAATAACGGCAATAAAATAAAAATCAGAATATCTTTCTATATCAGTTTCAAAAATATAAGCCAAGACACTAAAAACTATTAGATAGGCTAAAATAATTAACCAACCCTGCCAAGTCGCCGGATACCATCCATAACCATAGGTCTTGGCCTTAAACCAATATTTTTTATCTTTTTGTTCCATATATTTTAGCTTATCTATATTATACACCATGAACTAAACAATACAAAAAATAACCCTAGTCAGGGTTATTTTTATGGCGGAAGGACGGGGATTCGAACCCCGGAGGCCTTTGACAGCCTACTCGCTTTCCAAGCGAGCGCACTCGACCACTATGCGATCCTTCCTAAAAGCGCTAAAGCGCTTATTCTTCTTCTGTTTGACCAGCAGCTTGTTGAACAAGTTTTAATAAACCAAACTTGGTCTGATCATCACTGCTGACAAAATCAGCTAACGGATAGACCCCACTCAATAAAGTCTTGTTTAAAAAACTACTGGGTACGCCAATTGCTCCCAAAGCTTGGGCCTCGGCCGATTGCTTGTCAATTGTAGCTTGGACTTCTGGTTTAGTCAAACAATTTTCAAAGTCGATTGAATTTAAACCAATATTTTGAGCGATAACCAACCACTCATCTAACGGCTTTTCCTGACTAGCGCTTGTTGTCAAGTGATTAGCAAATTCCCAAAATTTATCTTGCTGACCAGCACATTCAGCAGCAACTGCTGCTTCACTGGCTAATTGATTATCAGCCAAAGGGTGCTGTCGCCAGGCAATAACCACCGTCTCACCAACCTGGTTTTTTAATTCATGAATAATTGGTAAATATCCAGCAGCTAAAGGATCAGTTAAATCACTATAAATAATCAATTCAACTGGTGCACCAATTGCCCCAAGTAAATGATCAGTTGATCTAATTGGTGGGACTTCCTGTAAATTCAACTCCACTTCTTGCCAAGCCGCCTGATTGGCTATTAATAAATCATCGGCCAATAATTGTTCTTGATTGACTACTTGCTCTGGTTGATCAGTCGTTTTTTGATAAATCCATAATGCAACAAAAGTTAAAAAAACAACTGCCATAACAACTAATAAAAATTGATTGGAGAATCGGCGAGATCGATCTTGTTTGAAAGAAGTCATAAAATTATATTATTGTTCCCAAGTTAACGGCCGTCCTGGACAAACCAAGGCTGCTTGAATAGCTTGAGTTAAGGTTAATAAATCATAATCATGGCCAACCGGACCAATTAATTGACTACCAATCGGCAACCCCTCACTACTCCAACCAGTCGGCCAAGAAATCGCCGGTAAACCAGCCAAAGAAGCTGGCGTTAATAAAATATCTTCTAGGTAAAGACTGAGTGGACTATCTACTTTTTGACCAATCTGAAAAGCAGGCTGAGGCACGGTTGGCGCCAATACAAAATCTATCGCTTGAAAAGCCTGATTAAAATCAGACCTAATCCAGCGACGAACTTGCTGAGCCTGATTATAATAAGAATGCCCTTGACCAGCACTCAAAACATAAGTTCCCAACATAATCCGCCGTTTTGGCTCCGAGCCAAAGCCACTACCGCGATTAGCTAAATAAGTCTCAGCCAGATTCTCAGCCGCTTGCCTATAGCCATAGCGCAGACCATCAAAACGAGCCAAATTAGAACTAAGTTCGGCTGAAGTTATAACGTGGTAAACAGCTACGCCATATTTAGTTGACGGTAAACTAATTGGCACAATTTGGGCTCCCCGCTCTTGCAAGAAGTTTTTAACTTTAATTAAACTAGCTAGTACTGCTTGATTTAAATCGGCTATTAAATATTCTTCTGGCCAACCAATTTTTAATGCTGACCAGTTAATTTGTAAATCAAGATCGGCAGGAGCCAATACTGTTTTAGCAGTAGCATCAAAATTATCTTCACCAGCAATAACTTGCAAAACTGCAGCCGCATCAGCCGCTGTTTTAGCCAATACACCAACAACATCGGTCGAGCTAGTCATAGCTATTAGGCCATGACGAGAAACTGCTCCATAACTTGGCTTATAACCAACCACTCCACATAAACTAGCTGGATGACGAACCGATCCACCAGTATCGCTACCTAAAGCAAAAACACAAAAATCAGCAGCCACTGCTGCCGCTGATCCACCAGATGAACCACCCGGCACCCTTGTTAAATCATAAGGATTTTTAGTAATAGTAAAAGCACTATTTTCAGTAGAGGCGCCATGAGCAAATTCATCTAAATTAGTTTTACCCAATAGAACTGCTCCGGCTTGATTTAACCTAGAAATAACTGTAGCATCATACGGAGCAACATAATCGACCAACATTTTAGAGGCGGCAGTAGTTTTAACCCCCTTAGTTAAAAGATTGTCTTTTGCTAAATATGGTATACCCAATACCCCCATAGACTCTCCTAAGGCTATTCGCTGATCAGCCTGATCAGCCTGACGCAAAGCCCCAACTCGATCAACCATTAAACAAGAATTCAATTGACCATCATATTTTTCCAAACGATTTAAATAGTATTCCGTCAATTGACGACTAGTAACTTTCCTGTCCTGCAGCAATTGCCTAGCTGCCAATAATGTTAAACGATCTAATTTCATATTAATCATTTAATCCGCGGCATAATTATCTCTTGACCCAACTGACTATCAGCCATCGCCAAACTATCGGCTACTTCTGATTTGGGCCAAGCAATGACCTCATCAACTGACAAATCAACAGCCATTGTCGTGGTTGGACAATCATTAAGCTGGTCAACTAACTGCTGTTTTTCTATAAAATCACTAGCCTCGTCCAAATGATCTAAGTGTCCTAAAATATCGGTCAATTGACGACCATAAATTTCAGCCTCACCCGTGGCTAAACTTAACTTAGCCAAAACCGCTAAATGTTCAATGGCTTTAATATCTAATTTCATATTAATTATCAAATTTATTTATTCAACAAAACAATTAAACCAGCCTCATCAATTATCTTAATATCTAATTGCTTAGCTTTAACTAGCTTACTACCTGGATCACTACCAACTACCAAATAATCAGTTTGGCGATTAACTTGGCTAGCAATTTTACCACCAGCTTGTTTTATTGTAGCCTCGGCCTGTCCGCGTGTCAAACCAATTAAACTACCAGTCAAAACAAAAGTTTTACCAGCTAATGGCTGATAATTATTAACCTGTTTTAACCACGACAATCTAATTCCTTTACCAGATAAACGATTAATTAATTTAATATTAACCGGCTCCAAAAACCATTCAACTAAAAATTGAGCTACCTTTGGGCCAATATCTGACAAAGATTGCCAATCTTCTAAAGATAAAGAATTAGCTGCCAACACTAATTGGTCAGGCTGAAAATTGTCTGTAGCGGACAATTGTTTAAGTCGACTCGCTAAAAAATCAGCAATAACTCCAGCCGATTCTTGCCCTACCTGTCTAATTCCTAAACCATAAATAAACCGATCTAGTGCTAAAGTTTTTCGCTGATTAATTGCTGTAATTAAATTATGAGCTGACTTAGGACCAAGTCCAGGCAATATCTTTAATTGATCAATGGTCAAATCATAAAAGTCAGCAATATCTTTAATTAACCCCTGTTCAGCTAATTGCTCAATAACCTTAGGACCAAACCCAGCCCAATCAGCTGCCCCCTTACTAACCCAATGACGCAAACGTCTTAAATTAACCGCATAACAATCTTTATTGGGACAATAATAAGCAACCTGATCGGCCATTTTCTCTACTAAACCGTTACAAAAGGGGCAAGACTGTGGTGGAATAATCTTTTGTTCTTGTCCGGTTCGTAATTTTGGTAAAACTTGAACAATTTTAGGAATAACATCACCAGCTCGTTCTAGAATAATTGTATCACCAATCAATAAACCCAATCGCCTGATTTCATCAAAATTATGCAAAGTTGCCCGAGCAATAGTCACACCACCAACCTTAACTGGCTTAAGTACCGCCGCTGGAGTTAAAACACCAGTTCGTCCAACCTGCCAAACTACATCTTCAACTATAGTGGTGGCCTGTAAAGCACTAAACTTATAAGCCATCATATAACGCGGAGCCTTACCAACTACACCCAATTCTTCCCATAATTTTAAATCATTATACTTAACTACTAGACCATCAATTTCAATAGCTAAAGATTCTCGCTTTTTTTCTATCTGATGATAAAATTCAAAAACTTCCGCCAAATCTTGGCAAACTTGGTTTTCTGCTAATGTTTTAAATCCCAATAAATTGGCTAGCTGGTCAGCCTGATCACGCCTAACTATTAGGCGAGCCCTTGGCCAATCTTCAATTAATAAATCGTAAGCGTAAAAATCCAATTGACGTTCCGCTGTAATTCGCGGATCTAATTGCCTAATTGATCCAGCCACCGCATTACGAACATTAGCTAGTAGTGGTTTACCTAAAGCAGCATAGCGCTGATTAATTTTAACTAAAGTTTTTTTAGCTAAAACCGCTTCGCCACGAATCTCAATAGTTCCATTAATTATAACTTCTCTTAGCGCCACTATCTCGGCTTCAGTCAAACCAATTGCTAATAATTGACTGTCCGTTGGCTGACGCAACCGTAAAGGCAAGCTATTAATCGTTCGTATATTAGCCGTAACTTCTTCACCAACTTGACCATCACCACGCGTTGCTCCTTGGACTAATAAACCTTGTTCATATTTTAAACTAATTGCTAATCCATCTAATTTAAGCTCAGTATAATAACTAACTGACAAAGTTCTTTTTAAAAAATTATGATTACGCTCCTGCCAATTTAACATGTCTTCTTCAGAAAAAGCATCATATAAAGAAATCATTGGACGCTGATGAGTTACTTTAACAAATTTTTCCGAAGCTTGACCAGCCACTCGCTGAGTCGGTGAATCACTAGTAATTAATTGTGGATACTCTTGTTCTAATTGAAATAATTCATTCTTTAGACTGTCTAAAGCTCCTTCATTAATTAGATTTTTATCTAATACATGATAAGCATAGCGCGCCTCTTCAATTTGTTGACGCAATTTATCTATTCTGGCTTTAGCTAAAAATATCTCGTTATTCATATTTTAATCTGAAACACATTGAAAATTACTACAATGTGTTCCCGCACCACATTGTCCACAAAAACCATTACAACTATTATAACCACATTGATACTGAATTTCACCATCACTACAAACCGGGATACAACCAGCAGTCCGATTAATAGTTAATTTAATCGATCGTTTAATTCCATTAGAACTACCGGTTGACTCCAATTCTAATTGACTATTATCATTATTAACTCCCCGATAAATTATCTGATAACTCTGAGTTTGATCTTGACCCATATAT
>Ga0265293_10013399_pt1 | contig 10650 bp, 8 predicted proteins | sample Munlanlewell138R_FD_192505 | JGI IMG/M metagenome (GOLD analysis project Ga0265293, IMG submission 192505) | Leachate microbial communities from a municipal landfill in Southern Ontario, Canada - Leachate well 138R | ecosystem: Engineered > Solid waste > Landfill > Unclassified | place: Canada... | reverse complement strand
CCAGTTCATAAGGGATCCAAGGATAGGCCGGCACGACACGGACCGGACTGAGCCTCGAGGCCCTAAACATCGAGACCACGTCTAGGTAAGGTTCGACCGGACGCCCCGAGCAGCTCAGCTTGCTCGGAGCGCTGCTTTGGACCTCACTGCTGCGATGTTTGATAAGACGACTTATCAAATCGTATATCTGTTTGCTACATATGCACGCTACGCCACCTTCGCCAATGTTATCAGAGCGCACTCTCCAGGAACGCATATACGTCCCTACGGCCGCCGGGTAGGCGGACCGTCCGGGCACGCTCCTCCGCCCGTTAGACCCAGGTCGAGGACATGCCTCGCCGAACCTCAACGCCGCCAGCGGCTCAGAACGGCGCGGGGCGCCGGTCGCTCGTGGAACGCCGAACGCGAGCGGCCGGTCACCACGCGGAGATCGAACCATGACATTTGATAAGTCGTCAGTGGTCGGACCACTACGTGCACCGGTCGGACCCTCTCGTCATTGGTCCGACCTGCGCCAGTAATGGTCCAACCACAGTCGGAAAGGTCCGACCACTTCTGCTACGATGCGGTCGGGCCTACCGAGGCCTTGACCGGGAGGGCGTCAAGCTTGAGCCTCAAGAGCACCGTTAGCGAAGCAGCACCCAACCGCGTGGTCGACCAGGCTCGCGACGCCCTGGCCGCCTTCGTGCGCAGTGCGCCCGTGGGCACCAAGCTGCCCCCGGAGCGCCAACTGGCGCAACGCCTCGGTGTCTCTCGGACCACCTTGCGAGACGGTGTGAGTCGGCTGGCGCTGCTGGGGCTACTGGAGGTCCGTCAGGGCGACGGGACTTACGTGCGCTCCCCTACCGCTTTGCAACTCGTTCCGCTGTTGAGGCCCCTGATCGAGGGACGCGGCTCCACCACCCAGGAACTCATCGAACTGAAACGTCACCTGGAGCCCGAAGTCGCGGCCGCGGCGGCCGGCAACTGCACCGACGCGCAGGCCACGGCCCTCAGGGCGGCGATTCAGCGCGACCGCGAAGAAGTGCTCGGCGGCGGCGCCCCGAGGCGCGGTGGTCGGCGTCGAGCCCAGCGGCGCCAGGTTCATGAACTGATAGCGGAGGCCGCAGGCGATTCGCTCCTAGTGGCTCTCGTGAGCGTCGCTAACGAGCTGCTGGCGCCCTACATGGCGGAGCGGCTGAGCACGTCACAGCGGCGGTTGGCGGTCGAGCAGCTCTCGGCGGTCGTGGAGGCCGTAGCCGCCGGCGAGGCGGAGGCGGCGCGAGGGGCGACGGACTTGTACCTGAACTCGCTGGCTCGTGCCATGCTCAACGGCCCACCGGGGAACGGCGTGGCCGCCGACTGACTCACCCGCGCGTTTGAGGACTTCGGTCAGTCGCTCTTCTGGCGCACCATGTAGGCGCCGTCCCTGATCCTGCTGAACCGCTCCCGCTCCTCCGATAGCCGGTCCATGGCGCGCAACGCACGCTCCGGGCTCATCCCGAGCTTCTCGGCCAGATCGATGCTCCGGACTATTGCCGGCGTACCCGGTCGCAGGAGGTAGTTCCTCAGGAACGCGGCGTCTTCGGACACGCTCGCCGTCGGCGCGGGCGCCCTCGGCGTCTCGGGAGCGGGGGACGCCGCGACCTCGGCCGTTTGCCGGGGCTCATCCGCTTCCGGGTCGAGGAGCGCGTCCTGCAGCGCCGTGGCCACGGCGGCCGCAGCCTGGGCCCGGTATGCCGGTGCATCGGTCTGAGGGCCTTGATGAGGGCCTCGAGCCCGCGGCGAGGCGCTACCAGCCGTATTTCGGCCCTCGAGGGGCGTTCCGGGGCCCGCAAGGCCGTTCGGCCGTGCGGCTCTCGGGGTCTGTCGGTAGGCCGGGGCGGTGACCGACGAAACGTCGGGTGGTGGCGGCGCCGCGTGGGTGCCACGAAGAGGCGCTTCGTCGTGAGCGTTGGCTGCACCGGCGCCGGCCGCGCGCTCTCGACCGATGCCGAGCCGCAGACCGAGACGGCTGATCACGCCGCGGTGCGGGCCCTTGGCGACCGACTCTTCGGCCTCGTCCTCGCCGCCGAAGTAGCGCTGCTCGTCCGTTGCCCGCCCCGTCGTCACCGAGTCGGAAGACGGGCCGTCCGCCGCGGCCTCGTAGGCCGGCGCCTCACGCCGAGGCCGGTCCTGGGGGTGCTCGGTTGCCTGGAACGCGGCCGTCCCCAGTGCCGGGTGCGGCGCGAGGTCGGCGGCGGCCTCGCTGTTCCTGCCGGATGCGGTCGTAGAGGGCGCGTGATCGTGCGGCCGCAGCCTGGGCGCCGACTTGGCTCTCGTGGTCTCGTCTCCCCTTCCGTGGACCTCCGCGGGGGGTCGCGAGGTCAGCGGCTCTTGCTGCCGGCTGCCGTTGGCGGACCGCCGGTACGCCCGCACCACCGTGTCGGAGAAGGCGGGGTCTTGCGACGCGTCTCCGCGCTCGGACGCTCGTAACGAATCGAGCGAGCGCCACTGTGCGTTCTGCTGATGCGCCCACACCTGATGCGCCGAGGATGCGTCCTTGGGGCGCACCACGCGCGGCGTGGGCTGGACGGGAACGCCGCCTTCGATGCGCACCGTGGTGATCTTGCGGGAAGTGGCTTTGGAGCCTGGATCCGGCGCCGGATCGGGCGCCTGTCTGCGTTGCGGTTGCTGGGTGTGGCCGGGGACTAGGTCCTCGACGGGTCCGCCGAAGCGGTCGACCGTGATGCCTTTGTTGGCCGCCTCTTCGGCCCGCTCGCGGCGCCGCAGCGCGGACTGGGCCACTTCGCGGTCCACGGCCTCGGTCCAGTCCGAGGCCCTCCGCCGCGGGCCCTCGGCCTTACCGGCCTCACCACGCTGCTCGAGGGTCGGCACACCGTTGCCTGCGGGCGCCTGGCGTTGGATGGGCGGCACGGCGTTCGCCTCCCGGTGCTGCTTCTCACGCTGTTGGCAACTTATGCGCAGGGAGTTGCCCTCGAAGCTGAACTCGATGCGGTCGTTGGCACGCAGGCCGTGCCGTTCGAAATAGGCTCCAAGGCCGGCCAGCACGCGCGGTGCGCGGAACTCCAGGTCGAGCTCCCCCGCATCGGACTGCGCTTTCACCTTGCCGACGCTGAACCTGCCCAGTAGCGTCTGGGGCAACTGCACGGATCCGCTCTTCACGCACCAGCTTGTGAGATCGAGGACATAGTTTGGGGCCGCCCGCGACACCGCCGCAGGCGGGTTGACGAGGTTATGCATCGTGTGCTTGGCAGCCATGCGCCCACTTTGCCACAATTCGGCGGCCTTGTGGTCAACTTCATCCGTTCCTAGCGAGACAATCGAGTGCCCCGGAGGCGAATTGGCGCCACATGAGAATTATGCGCCGGTGACGATACGCTGGGTTTCGCGTGCACCACGGCTTATGTGGTCCTGACCCCACGGCCTGGGCAGTGACTGATGCCTGTCACCGGCCGAGGGGCCTCTGCCCGAGACGGGCGCTCGGGGCGCAGTCGACGCCCTCCTACGGCTCCTCGCACCGGCCGTCACGGACGGTACTGACCATAGAGGTGGGCTTCTTCGCCACACTCGCACGACATACCTCAGTCCCTAGCTCTATAGTTAGTCCGTTTTGGGTGTCGTCTCGTGACCAACTACCTCCCTGACGCGCGCGTCAGCAGACCTCGTCGCCCGGCGGCCTCCCCAGCACAACTCGTCGCGGGGACGTTCGCCAGCGCGATCCTGGTCGGGACGTTGCTGCTGCTGATCCCCCAGACGCACGCCGCCGGGGCTCACCTCACGTTCCTGGAAGCGTTGTTCACCGCCACGAGCGCCGTTTGCGTGACGGGGCTGAAGGTCGTGGACGTGGGGTCGACCTTCAACTGGCTCGGCCAGGTGATCGTCATGCTCCTCATCCAGGTGGGTGGCCTCGGCATCGTCACCTTCGGGGCCATCTTCGCGCTCGCCATGCGCCGCCGCATGGGGTTCCAGCAGCGCCTGAGCCTGCAGAACCAGATGCGCACGTTCGAGGTCGGCGGCATCGTAAGGCTCGTCCGCGCCATCTTCCTGGTGGCAGTCACTGTGGAGGTGGCCGGCGCCCTCCTCCTGTGGGCGCCGTTCGCCCGCCACGCGGACAGCGTGTGGCGTGGAGGCTTCCACGCCCTGTTCCACGCCGTGAGCGCCTTCAACAACGCGGGGTTCTCGCTCTTCGCCAACAGCCTGAACGACTTCGTCACCGACCCGTTCGTGAACCTCGTGATCACGACCCTGATCGTGCTGGGGGGCCTCGGGTTCCTCACGACCATCAACCTCATCGCCCGCGCCCGGGTGGGGCGCACCGCGCGCCTGACGCTGCATACGCGCATCGTCCTCATGGCCACGGGAGTGTTGATCGCCGGCGCATTCTTGGTGATCCTCGCCATGGAGTGGACGAACCCCGACACGCTGGGCGGCCTGCACTTCGGCGGCAAGACGTTGGCGGCGTTCTTCCAGTCGGTCACGCCGCGCACCGCCGGCTTCTCGACCCTCGACTACGAGCTGTTTCGGCCGGCCACCCTGATGTTCACCATGCTGCTGATGTTCATCGGCGGCAGTCCCGGCAGCACCACCGGCGGCATCAAGACGGTGACGTTCGTCGTGCTCGTCGGCAGCGCCTGGAGCCAGGCCCGCGGGCGCGGCGACCTGACGTTGTTCGGCCGCAGGATCTCGAGCCAGAACGCCGTCAGGGCCGCGGCCATCGCCATGCTGGGTATCCTGCTGGTGGGCGCCGCCATCACGCTGTTGCTCATCACCGAGCCGCAACTGCCGTTCGAGCGCACCGCCTTCGAGGCCGTATCGGCCTTCGGCACGGTGGGCCTGAGCGCCGGGGTCACGAACTTGCTGTCCGACACCGGCCGCGTCATCATCATCTTGCTCATGTACTTGGGTCGCATCGGGCCGCTGACGCTCGCCACCGCCCTGATGCGCAACCCCCACGAGTCCGAGATCGCGTACCCCCACGAGGAAGTCCTGGTCGGTTAGTGAGGCGGCGCGAGTCGCCCTAGGAGGTCGGATGAAGCCCCAACAGTTCCTCGTCATCGGCGCCGGTCGGTTCGGCACGGCGTTGGCCACCACGCTCTACGAGCTCGGTCACGAGGTGGTCGTCGTGGACGTGCGCGAGGCGGCGGTGAAGGACGTCATGGACCACGTGACCCACGCGGTAGTCGCCGACGCCACCAACGAGGACGCCCTGCGCCGCATAGGTGTCTCGAACTTCGACACCGTGGTCGTCGCCATAGGCAACAACCTCGAGGCCAACATCCTCGTCACGGTGGCGGCGAAGTCGAGCGGCGTCAAGCGCGTGATCAGCAAGGCCACGACCGAACTCACGGCGCGGGTGCTGGCCCGCGTCGGGGCGGACGAGATCGTGCGCCCCGAGCACGACATGGGCAAACGGCTCGGGCACCAACTGGCGTCTCCCAGCATCGTCGACGCGTTCAGCCTCGGCGAGGTGCACGGGGTCGTCGAGGTGGAGGCCGGGCACAAGCTGGTCGGGCGTCTCGACGAGCTGCGGCTACCGAACCGCTTCGGGGTCACAGTCATCGCCGTGAACCGTGGCGGCGAAGTGAACATCAGCCCCGGAGCCGACTACGAGCTACGCGAGGGCGACCACCTCGTGGTCATCGGCGGCAACGCGGCCATCGACAAGCTGAGGAAGCACCTGGCGGACTGAGCGCCCGCTTACCGGGTCACCAGCCTGGCGAGGCCACGGACACCAGCGCCCATCGTCTCGGCGAGGTAGACCTCGAGGCGCCCGTAGGCCTGGTTGTGGAATACGAGCGTCACGGCCCAGACGCCGTTTGCGGCCCGCCACTCGCCCTGCGAGAGCCCCGCCGGCTCGTAGCTGTCCACTAGCTCCGTCAGCCGCTCGGCCAGATAGGAGACCCCCACGCTGGCGGCGGAGAAACACAGTTCCAGTGAGTCGTTGGCGCCGTCCTCGCAGGGCACCTCGTCGGCATGGAAGGCCACGAGCAGGTCGCCGACGACCATGCCGAAGGGGCTGGCCTCTATGTCGCTGCTCGCCAGGGCGCCGGGGGTCCATAGGGTGACGGCGAGGATGATGGCTAGGAGGATCTTCTTCACGACGACACCCTGTGGGCCCCCGTTCCCGGCGCGGCTCACGGCCCTAATACTGGCACCCTGGGCGACTCGTTTGGTGAGCACGAGTTCTCGGCGGGATGGCTCGGCCGGGAGGATAGCGGCCCTGAGCCAGCCGGGCGACTCGGGCCTGCCCGCTCGCACCGGGGGCGGCCCCTCGGCTCGAGCCTAGTCCACCGCCCGAGGGGCGCCGGGCACGGGTAGAATCACCCCAACACCCACCGAACCACCTAGGCCGCCGCGAGAGGAGCCTGTCACCCCGTGCCCACCGGAAGCCACGAAACCGACGCGCAGGCCGTTGCCGGCGCAGAACCGGGTCCGACCGAGGCCGAACTCGAGCGCATGCGCAAGGCCCTGGAGGGCTCCGGGCTGTACCGCGTCGTCAGGCGGCTGCGGCCCCGCACCAGCTACACCGACGAGGCCGCGCTGCCCACCGGCGCCAGGACCTACAAGGGCCTTTACGTGGACACCGAGACGACGGGCCTCGACGCTCGTTCTCAACAGGTCATCGAGCTGGGCATGCTGGAGTTCGACTACGACGCAGGCGGCAACATCTACGGGGTCCGCGAGGTCATCAGCGCGCTCGAGGACCCGGGCCGGCCTTTGCCGCAGGAGGTCGTGGACCTCACCGGCATCACCGACGCCGACGTGAAGGGCCAGCGCTTCGATGACGCCCTCGTGAACCGGGCCGTGGGTGGGGCGGACCTGATCGTCGCGCACAACGCCTCGTTCGATCGCCCGTTCCTGGAGCAGCGCTTCGAGGCGTTCCGGCGCAGGCCATGGGCCTGCTCGGTGCGCGACGTGGATTGGCGGGACCTGGGGTACGCGTCCAGCAGCCTCGAGTACCTCGCCTTCCGGCGCGGCTTCTATTTCGAAGCGCACCGCGCCATCACCGACTGTTGGGCGGGCCTCGAACTTCTCGCGGAACCGCTGGCGGACGGTGAGCCGCCGGCGATGCGGCTACTGCACCTCAACGCCCAGCGCAGGTCCGTGAGGCTATGGGCGGCGGGCTCACCGATCGCGAAGAAGGACCTGCTCAAGGCCCGCGGCTACAGGTTCAACGGCGCGAGCAAGGTCTGGTGGCGAGACGTGCCCCGTGACGGCCACGACGAAGAGCTCGCGTGGCTCGCCGGCAACATCTACGGGCGCCGGGTGCCGCTCCCCTACTTGGAAGTGAGTGCCTTGGAACGGTACTCGGACCGGGTGCCCGAGTCGCTGCCACCTGACGCACAGCGCCGCTAACGGAGCGTGGCGACGAGAATGCGCGCACAATGAGAACGCGCGCGCAATAACGAAATTGCGCGCGCGCTTGCCTACTTCCGCCGGACCCCAGGGACCGGCCCCTCTACGTGAGAACTACTCGAGCCCGAGCGCCTGCCGCTTGGCGTAGACCTCGTCGGCCGTGAGCGCCGTGGCCCGCTGGGCGGCGACGTCATCGGCCGTGAAGGCCGCGAAGCCGTCGGGCAGGGCTTCGGCGTTGCCCCACGCGGTGGCGGCGTAGTTGAGGACGGAGGCGAGCTGCTCGTCGTCGAACATGGTTGCCCACGGCGTCATGACGCTGTTGTAGGCCATGCCGTTGACGTTGATGGCTCCCTGCAGGCCGTAGAGCACCACGTCGATGGCGTACTCGCGCCCGCCGTCCAAGCTCAAGACGTCGGGCAGGTGGTCCGCGAGCGGCGGGAAGGCGCCCGGGATGCCCTGGCCGTTGGTCTGGTGGCAGGCCATGCAGTTCGTGTTGAAGATGGTCTCACCAACGCTGGTGTCGGCCTCCGTGATAGGGGTCGCCTGCGCTATGACGACGGGTACCAGCACGAGGACGGCCAGCGCCACGGGCGCTAGGATCTTGACGATTCGCTTCATCGGTTACCTCCGGAGTGCGCCGGTGTTCCGGCGTCAGGGCTCGATTCCTGGGAATCGTGACGCCGCGCGTGCGGCCGTCTGCCACCACTTGGCCAGCGACGACTCCCGACTACACCGGCAGACGATACAACCGAAACGTCTTGGAGAACAGGCAGGAGTTAGCATCGGGCAAGGTGGATGAAGGCTCGGGAAAGACGACCTCTCATGTTTTGGAGTCGAACGGCTGGCCGGAGGACGGCCTGCCGCCCGAGGCCTGCTCGCTGGAGCTCCGCAAGCGCGTTCTCGCTCTGGTCCCGTACTTCGCGGGGTTGGACGAGCCCACCCTGGAACGGGTGCACGGCACTTTCCACGCCGTCCACATGACTCGCGGCTCTACCATCCTCACCGAGGGGGAGGCCGCCGAACGCTTCTACGTCATCGCCAGTGGCCGCGTGAAGCTCGGCCAGGCCACCTCGTCGGGCGCACAGCACCTCCTCGACGTCCTGGGCCCGGGCGACTCGTTCGGGGCGCTGCCGCTGCTAGGTCAGACGCGCAACGACTCGGAGGCCCAGGCGCTGACGAGTGGGTGCTTGCTGGTGGCGTCGGCCGAGGAGTTCGGCGCCCTCGTGCGCGAGTTCCCGCAGGTGGCCGTGGCGGTGCTGGAGGACGTCAGTTCGAGGCTGCGCGACGCCCAGACGCGGTTGAGGGACAGCGGTACGGCGCCAGTGGAGTCACGGCTCGCCGCCTCGCTACTGACACTGAGTGAGAGGCTCGGGCGGCCCGAGGACGACGGAGCGGGCAGGACCCTCGGCGCTCCCCTCTCCCAGGAGGACCTCGCGGCCCTGACGGGTTCCACGCTGGAGACGGTGAACCGCGTGCTGGCGCAGTGGCGCTCGCGGGGGCTGGTGAGGACCGCGCGCCGGCAGATCACGCTACTAGACCTGCCGGCCCTGCGCGAGGTCGCGGAGGGCGAGTAGCGGACGCTCGATCGCGTCAGGTGCGCCCTTTCGCGAGGAACGCCCGCACTTCCTTCAAGGGCCGCGCGTTGAGCACGTCCGACTTCGTGAGCCACGCCCTGCGCATCTGATCCACGCCGTAACGCATCGTCGCGAGCTGTTGGGTGCTGTGGGCGTCGGAGCCGGCGCTGATGGTGAGGCCGCGCTCGCGCGCGGCAATCAGGTTCACGTCGGAGAGGTCGAGCCGCTGGTACGAGCAGTTGTGCTCCACCGCCACGCCGCTCGCCAGGCAGGCGTCGAAGACGGCGGTGAGGTCGATGGCGTAGGGGTCGCGTTCGCCTAGCACGCGGCCCGTGGGGTGGGCGAGGACGTTGACGGCCGGGTGGCTGACGGCCTTCACGACGCGCGCGGTCTGCTCGGCCTGGCTGAGGTCGAAGTAGGAGTGGACGCTGATCAGCACGATGTCGAGGCGTTCCAGCCACTCGTCGGAGAGGTCGAGGCTGCCGTCCTTGAGGATGTCGACCTCCATGCCGCGAAGGACCGTGACGTCTTCCCGACCCTTCAGGACCTCGTCGAGCTCCTGCCACTGCCTGGCGAGCTTGGCCTCGTCGAGGCCGCCCGTCATGGCCAGCGCCTGGCTATGGTCGGTGATGGCCAGGTACTCGTAGCCGCGCTGGGCGCAGGCGTCGAACATCTCCTCGAGTGTCGACTTGCCGTCCGACCAGGTGCTGTGCATGTGCAGGTCGCCGCGAACGTCGCCCGGCGTGATGAGGTCGGGCAGCTCGTGCGCTGCGGCGGCCGCCAGCTCGCCGCGATCCTCACGGAGCTCGGGCGGCACCCAGTCGAGGCCGAGCCGCTCGTACACCTCCCCCTCCGTGCGGCCGGCCACGAGCTTGCCGGCGGCCCCCGGAGTGGCCGGGGTGGCGGCGCTGGCGCCTCCCTCGAAGAGGCCGTACTCACTGAGGTGAAGCCCCTGGTCCAGCGCCCGCTGCCTGAGCGCCACGTTGTGCGCCTTCGAGCCGGTGAAGTACATGAGGGCGGCCCCGAACGACTCTTCCTCGATGACTCGGAGGTCCGCCTGGATGCCGTTGGCGAGGCGGACGCTCGAGCGCGTCTCGCCACTGCCCAGGACCTCGGACACCTCCGCGTACTCGACGAAGGCGCGGGTGACCTCCTTCGCCCCGGACTTGGTACTCGGGACCGCCAGTAAGTCGATGTCCCCGATGCTCTCGCGCCGGCGCCGGTACGAGCCCGCCACCTCCACGCGCTTCACGCCCTTCACCTCGCGGAGGCGGACCAGGAGCGGCTCGACGACGGCGTCGGCCTCCCCTATCCGGGTGCGGCCCACGTGGCGGTGGTAGGCCTCGATGCCCTTCAAGATGGCCTCTTGCTTCTTGGCGCCGATCCCGGGCAGGCCGACGAGCCGGCCTTCCTTCGCCGCCTCTTCCAGCGCCTCCACGCTCGTGATGCTCAGCTCCTTCCACAGCGTCTGCACCAGTTTCGGGCCCACGCCCTTCACCCGCGTCAGTTCGATGAGGCCGACGGGGACCTCTCGCGCGAGCTCCTCGAGTTGCGGCAGTCTGCCGGTGGTGGCGAGCTCCGTGAGCTTGAGGGCGATCTCCTTGCCGACACCGTCGATGTCGGTAAGCGGCTTCCCTGCCTTCACCATGGCCTCGACGGGCTCGGAGAGCTCCAGCAGCGCCGCGGCGGCGTTGCGGTAGGCCCTGACCTTGAAGAAGTTCTCGCCGGCGATCTCGCT
>Ga0265293_10013398_pt1 | contig 10651 bp, 12 predicted proteins | sample Munlanlewell138R_FD_192505 | JGI IMG/M metagenome (GOLD analysis project Ga0265293, IMG submission 192505) | Leachate microbial communities from a municipal landfill in Southern Ontario, Canada - Leachate well 138R | ecosystem: Engineered > Solid waste > Landfill > Unclassified | place: Canada... | reverse complement strand
CGACCAACTGGTGTAGATCCATCGATCTTACCGGAAGAAACCGGCGCCTCCCAAACCAACTTGTTATATTCGTAAGCACGGACAATTTGGTAGCCAAGTTCCAGCACCAGACGTTTTTGATCGGGCGGGACGTCGGGGCTGAGGGGGGTGATTTCTTCCTCGGGTATGCGCCTCATGGTGTAGGCTCTGACAAAATATGACACCCCACTCAGGTCATCCCACAATTCATACCAGGGAAAACCAGCGGCGTCCCTGACTTTCCCAATAATCCAGAAGTTGTTATCATAATAAAAAGTTCGGTGGATGTCCCGCACGTTAGGTTTGCTGTAAACGGGAACCAACGGAACAGTAACCTCGCCCAAACAACCCCCTTCAGGGATCGGTCGGTTGTCAATTGGGTTAGGGCGGTTATAGACAGGTTGAACCCAGGTGGCGTCAACATACTCACCCGTCTCCAGTTCATACCAGCTCAGGCGCTTCCCGTAAATATTGCGAGTAAAGACCATTTTCTTGATTGGCAGGACGTCGTCATAAACCAGCAAATTACTGCTGTCAGCCAGGTGGTCCGGTTCCTTTTTGGCGTGTAAATTAAAGCGCAGGATGCGCCCCAGGCGCACATCAGGCCCCCACCCGAATAATGAAGCAGAGGCTGGTTTGGCTTCAGACATCAACAAGCCCAAAGCTCCCAACCCCATAGATTTCAAGAAATTTCTACGAGTTAGTTCCATTTTTTCCATATTCAATAGTGTACGTTAATTGGAATCCCTACAAAAGCCCAGTTGTATAACCAACCGGCATCACCAGTTTCCATATTCACGCAGCCATGGCTCATGGGATAGCCAAAGTTATTATGCCAGTAGGTGCCGTGAATTCCATATCCTTTGTAGAAATACATGACATAGGGGACATCCGGCAGGTAATATCCGGGGCCGACCATGTCATCATAGAGCAATTTTATCCAAACATAATAGGTGCCCGTTACCGTTGGGGTGTTGGGCAGCCCGGTCGACACCCAAAACCAGTTTACCAGTGTTTCACCTTCGTAAGCATACAGTTTTTGCTCGCTCAGGTTGATGTCGATCCACTTTTCACCCAAGGGTTCAATTCCCAGTCCCTCAAAAGGATCGGGCTCGTATATAAACGGGACGATTTCAACCGTCGGGATCGCAGTTTGCGTCGGTGTGGGCGTTGCAGTGGGTGTATTGGTTGGGGTGGGCGTGTTGGTTGCTGTTGGCGTAGGTGTGTGCGTGGGCGTGTTGGTTGGCGTGGGTGTATTGGTCGGCGTCAGGCTGGGTTTTATCAGCTGGGTGGTTTCGTTTTTGATTAAAAATTGCTGTCCGGCAACCGGTCGGTCAGGGATAATGCCAACAGAATAAAGTCCAAAAAGAATCAACCCAGCAAAAACCAGCATGATGAAGATAGCCCAGGCAGGTCTTCGTCTGAGGGTCTGCGGGGCTGCAGGTTCAGGCTGTGCTGCTTTCGTCAGGGACGGCTCAGGAAAATCAGCCGGAGTCCACGAGTTAGCGTTCTCTTGCCGGGTGCGGGCGCTTAGCCAGCGCATGGCTTTATAAACCACCGGATTGTCAGGGTCGCTATCGAGCACCTCGCGCAGCAGGCGCGCACTGATTTCTGGCTCAGAAAGCCCGGCCAAAATCAGTTTGGCGTCGTTGTTATCCGCTGAAATGCGCAGCGCCTGCTCAGCCAGCTGCCTGGCCAATGCGGAATTACCCTCCAGAATGGCTTGTTTAGCCCGGAGGGTCAGAGTTCCAGCGCTTTTTGGTTGCTCGGTCATCAGTTTTCTTAGCCGGTTTAAGTTACGGCTGCCCTACCTCTTCGTTGTTCATGTAACAAACAATGCCTTCCAGGAGGCCCTCTGCCAGTAATTCTGGCCTTGTTGTGAGGATTTCCTGGTCCAGGTTCATGAAGCCAAGTTCGATGATCCCGGAGGTCGTATACGGGCTGACCTCATTGAAAATATGGTTTGAGGTCATATCGGTTGTTACTGACTGGTAATGATACCTTAAACCGGTTCTCTTGGCGTAGCGGTCAGAGAGACATTGCACAAGCCTGGTGGAACTTCGGTCAGTTTTTTGAGACAAGGCGGCGGCGACCTTGAAGCCAGTGGCGGAGTCGTCAAGGTAATCGCAACTGTCAGAATGGATAGAAAGCAGCAAGCCCGCCTCGTAGTTTTTCAGGCGGGCGTCATACTCATCCAACAACTCCACCTCATAACCGGCATCAAGCAGCATCTGTTGCAAATAGGTGGCAACATTACTGTTAATTTCAAGCTCGGTCAGCCCATTTGCGCAGACCGCACCGCTGTCGTTCCCACGATGACCGACAACGATGCCAATTTTATTTTCTGGGAAGTTTGCCGGTACAAGCCCCTCAGCAACCTCCGTCTGGGCGACCTGTTCGTCCGCCGCCACCGCAGCCACCACCTGTCGCCCGAGGTCGTCCGGCAGAAAACTGCCCGGCATCCACAGAGAAAATAAGGTCGCCGCAATCACACCTGCCAAAATCACCGTCGAGATTACCTGCCAGAGCAGACGCAACACGCCTCTTGCAGCCATACGCTCGGGTTTTGAAAACGCCTCTGGTTGGTGGGGTGCCGCGTTGATCCGCCAGTTCTCAAAAGGGTTCTGCCGAGAGGTTTCATCCTCATTCTGACCGGACCCAGCGCTGTTTTTGGGTGGAGCGACCCGATTCGCTCTACCTGAAGAGAATAGCGTTCGCGGCACAGGTTGTTGCTTCGCTTGTTCAGGCTGCCAGAAAGCTCCTTTTCCAGGGTTTTCTTCATCATCTAATCGTTGCATCTGCTTTGACATAGTCTTCCTGTTTCACAAATAATTAGCAAGTTTGTATAATCTTGTATAATTGCTACACCCAAATGGGTTTGAAAGGAATGGTGCAAATCCTATGCCAGAGAAGCTCAGCCAACTCGATCAGCAGCAGCTGTTATCTGTCGCTCGCGCGGCTGTAGAAGCCACAGCCAATAATCAGCCCCTGCCTCAGATTGATCTAGACCAATACAGCCAGATTTTGAAAGACGAAGGCGCCAGCTTTGTCACACTCATGCTCGATGGCAAACTCCGCGGCTGCATCGGCACCCTGGAGGCTTATCAGCCCCTTATTTTGGATGTGCAGAGCCGTGCTGTTCAGGCTGCCAGCAAAGACCCTCGTTTCAGCCCTGTCCGCCCGGAAGAAACAGCCCGCATCAAAATCGAAATTTCCCGCCTGACTCAGCCGGTTCCACTGGAATACGACCATCCAAAAGACCTGGTCACTCTGCTGAGGCCTGGCGTGGACGGCGTTGTCATCTCAGAGGGGCACCGCCGGGCCACATTTTTACCCCAGGTATGGGATGACCTGCCTGAACCGAAGCAGTTTATCGCGCAACTATGTCGGAAAATGGGATGCAGCCCCGGTTATTGGGAGCACAAATTGCTTGAAGTTGAAACCTACCAGGTTGAAGAGTTTTCAGAATAAAAAGAGCGAAGCACACTGCTTCGCTCTTTACGGTAAAAACGTTGCCAGGTTAGCGTTTGACTTCGGAGGCCGCGTAAGCCTGACCAGCCAGATGGGCGACCATCAGCTGGCTATAGGCCGAGGTGATCACCACACCGATGACGAAGATGACCATACCGAGGGGCGCAATGAAACCCGTCAGGATCACACCCGCAAAGACCAGCAGCCAGGCGCCAAAATTATTGCCCAGTCGTTTGAAGAAGTTGCCCCATTCAAATGCCGAAGCAAAGCTGTCTTTCACGGCAAAATTTGCCATCGCTATCGGTTGGATTATTGCCAGGAACAGACTGTAAGCAACCATTACCGCTATGCTGATAACCATAATCAGGACTCCTCCAAGCCCCATGGCTGAGTCCGAATTTTCGATCATGAACATCGGAATCACCATAATCCGAATGGGTAAAGCGTAGACTAATTCAACCAGAAAATATCGAAAACCTCGACCCAGGTCTTGGCCAAAGTCGAACTCTGGCAGAGGACGCAGTTCATTCTGTGCCACATTTTTGAGAGTGCGCAGCGTGTAACCAGTTAATGCGAACGTCCCAATCACAGGTATGAGGCTGACCAGAAGCGGTGTGAGCAATTTGTCGAACCAACGTTCGTCTTCAAAAATATAGGTAAAAGCCTTCCCAAAATTCATCATAAAATACCTTTCTACTTGAGTGTGTAAATTAAGTCAGTCTTATTATATTGATTTATCCGTGAACATATTTTGTCAGTACAAGCCGACCCAATGCTGAGTCGTTCAGTATTTTCCAACCAAGGATTTACAATTGACTGTAGCCTTCGACATCCAGCACAAAGACCGTGGCTTTCTTCTCATCCACATTCTCTGACTTGGATGTATTCTCCCTGATAATCTCCAGGGCCCTATCCACCCGGTCGGGCTCCACGCCGATGATCAGCGTGCTGCGCCCACTGCGGAAGAAGCCGCCGGTCGAAGCGATAAAAGTTACCCGGTATTTCTCGGCTGTCAGTTTTTTTGAAACAATGTCATTGTCCGCATCTTTAATAATGGCCATTATCAATTTCATATCAATACTCCTCAAAACGCGTCACTTTCAGGATAAAAATCGTTACTCCCCCAACGATGGTTTCTGCCGGGATGACCATGGGAAAAGGGGTGTAGTCCATTGTGGCGGCCACGTAACTGACCCGTTTTTTTGCAGCTGCTGAAAGCAGACCGACAATTTCTTCCACATTATTTTCATCTGATGCAATCAGGAATGTTACATTTTTTTCAAGCAGAAAACCACCAGTGCTGGGAAATTTAACGTAAGACAGACCTTGACGTTCCAAAGCCATTTCAACAACCTCTGTATCCTGGCTTTGCACCACCGTCAGGACCATCCGGTCAACTTGTGTATCGAATTGCTTCACAGGACCTCCACGGGAACAGGTTGGGTTAACTTGATTCTAACGCAAAATCTGTTATTTCCCAAGGAAATATAGATGACTAAACCGGAATTATTCGAACCAATTTACGACCATATCTTCCAGATCAGCGTCATCCACCTCATCTTCACTGACCACCTTGCCATAAACAGTCCCACCTGCCTTCCGAGCCGAATTTGGATCTCCAGTTTTGAGCGGATGCCACCAGGGCAGGTCTTCGCCGTCAGCGACCAGACGGTAGGCACAGGTACGCGGTAGCCAGTCGGCACGCCTGGCGATTTCCGGGGTCAGAAAGATGCATTCGGGCACGTTTTCGTGCCGGTTGGGATAGTCACTGCACTGGCAGGTCTCAAGATTAAGATATCTGCAGACCACATTGGTGAATTTGACCTTTTTCGTGGGCATCTCCCGGAACTTGATCAGGCAACATTTCGCACAGCCATCACACAACGATTCCCATTCTTCAAGGCTCATCTGTTCAAAGGTTTTATGTTTCCAAAATTGCTTCGTCATCGTTCGCTTCCGGTTGTTGCGGGGTAAAGTTGAGGCTGGATAAAAGGAATCAGCGCGAGTTTCACTGCCATCGAGTAGAGCTGGCTGCGGGTGATCAGATCTTTCGTAAGCAGACCGACCCCACCGCTGCTTTGTTTGCTGTTTTGAAGGCCAAATACGAGGTCGTCAGCATCGCCCTGCTCGAGCCCCTGCTGGATGAGGGCGGTGATTTTGTTTGGGAGGATGTAAGAAGCAGAGCGCGCAAAACCGGTGTTGTTCTTTCCGAGAACATAAACCCAGCTATAGGCTGCCAGGCTCTTCCCATCATTTTCTATCGGGGCCAAACCGCCCTCAAGCCCAACCCAAAAGTCAGCATCTGGAATAACAGCCTTTGAATTCCAGGCGCGATTGCGGGCACCTGTCAGGGTTTCCTGGTCGCCCATCGGCTGACTGGGTACTTCTGAGCTGACCTGGCTGGTCTGGAATCGAAATTTCTGTTCAGGAAAGACAGCCTGAAAACCGTCGCAAACTGCCTCAAGTTTGCTTGGGTTTCCAGAACCAATGATGACGGTTGTTGGCATGTTGGTTATTGTAGGCAGAGCGTTAAAGCTCAGCGCGATCTTTCAAGAGTGTCTGAAGCTGGATGGTTATTTCAGCGGCTTCTGTTCTGAGCTGTTTCGCTCTTTGCAACAATTCGATGGCTTTATTTTCATTTTCGTAACCTAAAAGGTTGATTTCAACATTTAAGTAAGCAGCTTCCAAGCCGGCCTTGGCCTGGTAAAGTCCGGATGCCGCATCAGAAATGGCGCTCAGGTTGCCAATTTGAGCCATGCGAAAGGCCAGTTTCATCACCTGAAGGCACATTTCAACCGTATGTAATGGAACTGACGCAGCCGTAAAGCTGGCTTCCATGATCGCGTTTTCTCGGATTTTTACGTTTTCTTCAGTGTCACGAGGAAGACGCCGAGCTAGGATGATCCCTTTGAAGGACTCCGCGTCCAGCTCGATCGCTTCTGTCAGCCGTTTGCGCAGGTCTTCACCTTTCTCAATGGCCTGCCAGCACTCCTCTTCCACGTCTTTGTAATTCTTTTTACCCACGGTCAAGCGGGCAACCATTACTGCCAAAGCGCTCCCCAATGCGCCAGCATAAGCCGCGGCCGAGCCGCCGCCCGGCGCGGTGGTACCTTCGGCCACCTGGTCAAGGAAGTTCACCTGCGTGGTGCCGGCCTGACTTTCGCTGCCTGAATACAGTCGATTTTCCAGCAGCTGGTCATGCTCAAATCCATCCAATTGCAGGTAGTAGCGACCGGCATTGATAATCGCGCGGCTTGGCACCAACCCGACAATTTCAGAGTGGTGAATGCCAACCCCATAGCGTCGGGCTTCGCGACGGACAAATTCGGTCACTTGCGCCATGGGAGATTTTCTGTAGTTGGTCAGATTCATCGAAACCTGGGCCAGACCATCGACCAGGACGCCCATACCTTTGACAAAGTGAAATCCGCCGGAAGAATTGCGCACGCGACGAGCGATTTTTTCAGCGATGCTGACATCGGGGGTGTTCAAGTAAATGTTGTAGGCAATCAGAGGTTGCCGCGCTCCAATCACCACCGCGCCGGCAGGACCCATGACTTTTGGCCCAAAATCGGGTTCACGGTAGGGGTCAGTGGCGATGGCTTCTTTTATTACCTCGAATTCACCCCGGCGGATATCCTCCAGATTAATTCTGTCAGATCTTGCTGCAGCTTCTTCATAAAGGTAAACCGGGATATTCAGGTTGTCTGCCACCCGTTTGCCCAGACGCCTGGCGATTTCAACGCACTCCTGCATGGTGGTATCCGAGATCGGAACAAAGGGCACCACATCGGCAGCCCCCAGGCGGGGGTGTTCGCCCTGGTGGTGGTTGAGGTCAATCAGCTCAGCCGCCCTGGCAATGCCCTGATAAGCGGCTTCTTCCACGCCTTCAGGGTCTCCGATAAAGGTCAAAACCGTGCGATTGTGATCCAGATCGGAGTGGCGGTCTAAAACCAGCACACCCGGTACCTCTGCGACCGCCTTGATAATCGCCTCGATAACCTCGGGTCGTCTTGCGTCAGAAAAATTGGGGATACATTCGATAATTTTCATAGATAAAGCCTCTCCTCTGTGCCAGTAGTAATTTATTATACCAAGACGACGACTGAAAATTAATCCCCGCCCACACCTACCAGACGCGGATACCCTTATTGCCGTCACACCTGGGAAGTTACCTTCTGAACCCAGCCAGGAATCGAGGAGCCGGGCAGTGTCGTCTTTGAGATAGGAGCGACAACTATTTTGCAATCTGCACCTCTGCTCCTGTCGCAGTGCTGGGCCTGGTGCTTGTACAGCTCGGCGATACGCTTTATAATCGATAATAATGCAGATAGGTTGCGCGACTATAGACCAGAGGGGGCCCTAACTATCGCGTGACTATAAGCTAATTGGGCTGTAAACATGGCCTCCCACCCGGAAAAGGAACCAAAATGCCTCGTGTCTCACTAAACCAACCCGCGCCCGATTTCTCACTTCCAGATTTCCCTGGTAACAATTTCTCTCTCTCTGAGCTGAAGGGTAAGAAAAACGTACTGCAGGTGTTTAACCGCGCCTTTCTCTGACCATTCTGCCAAAGGCATATGGCGCAGTTGCGTCAGGATCATGAATTATTTGTAAATCGCGATGTGGTCGTGGTAGTCGTTGGCCCCGAAGATGCTGATAGTTTTGCGGCTTACTGGCAAAAAGAAGCTCTTCCTTTTATCGGTCTTCCTGACCCAAAAGCCAGCGTACTGAAACTGTATGGTCAGGAAGTTAACTTGTTCAAGTTGGGTCGTATGCCCGCCCAGGTGTTGATCGACAAGGAAGGCATCGCTCGTTTTGTCCATTACGGCCATAACATGAGCGATATTCCCAGCAATGAAGAAATTCTCGCGCTGGCAGACGAAATAAACGTGTAGACAGTGGCTTAAACTGCTTAAGCCACTACACAACAATAAATTTATCGATTACCGAACCAAACAAGAAGCTGATCAGGGCCACACCCACGCTGATGGCTGCCATGCGGAGGAAGTGCTTGCTAAATTTCTCATCCCGCAGCACAGACATATAAAAACTGAATAAGGCAATGATAACAAAGACGGTTGTCATCATTACCGCCAGGGCAACGAAATAGTCACTGAAGATGAGATAAGGCAAAATCAGCAGGGCAACGGTGACGATATAAGCAATTCCCGTGTAGATGGCAGCAGTGAGCGGTTCTTTGGCTGTTTCCTCGGTTTTGGTGGAGAGATATTCAGAAGCCGCCATGGAAAGCGCGGCAGCGATGCCGGTGACCAGCCCGCTCAGAGCGATCATGCGCGTGTTTTGGAAGGCAAGTGTCAGTCCTGCAAGCGTGCCCGAAAGCTCTACCAGGGCGTCGTTAAGCCCCAACACGATCGAACCAGCATACTGCAGGTGAGGTTCATCCAGCATGGAAATCAGCTCGCCTTCGTGTTCTTCTTCTTCCCTGATCAGACGGTCAACACCCGGAATGACGCCTTCCAGTTTTCTATAGGCGTCGATGGTTTTTTCTTCACGGTTTTCAAGAAGTTTAATCACAAAGGTGTAGCCAAATATTTTTGAAAGCAAACCAAAAAACCAGATCAAGCTTTTTTGTGGTTTGGCTACTTTACCTGTATATTTTTCCCAAAACCGGGTGTGTTCGAGTTCATCGGCCGAAAGTTTGCTGATCTTTTCCGCGTCGTCTTCATCCTCTAAGTTCCTGGCAATTTGAGCGTAAAGCATGTGATCGTTAATTTCTTCTTGTTGGAATTTTTTTATTGCTTTAAGTGTTTTCTTATCAATCATAAATTTCCTCGCTACCTTGATTCTACTCGATGAATTTTCGAATAAGGAAGCCAATATTTAGAGGAATAATGACCATGATTCGACTCCAGAGAATGGTCTTGTGCCATTCTGGTGAGGATACCAGCACAATTAAAAAAATAGCCGGTCAACTGACCGGCTATTTATAGTAAGTTTGTTAAAACCTCTCGGTTTAGTACATTCCGCCTTGAGGCATGGCCGGAGCCGCGCCTGCAGGTTCAGGGATGTCTGTGATCAAGGCTTCGGTGGTCAGGATCATGGCTGCGATTGAAGCTGCGTTCTCGAGGGCGCCGCGGGTTACCTTGGCGGGGTCGATCACACCCAGGTGAACCATGTCGCCGTACTCTTCCGTCAGAACGTTGAAGCCGATGTTTCTGTTGCCTTCATCTGCCTGTCTCTGGCGGACATTCTCGACGACTACAGAACCATCTTTACCAGCATTCTCAACGATTCTCTTCATTGGCTCGGTAAGAGCCTTGCGAACGATGTTGACACCAATCTGGGCGTCTTCCTGGTCCATCTTGAGGTCCTTGAGGGAATCAATTGCATTGATCAGGGCCACACCGCCACCGGGAACGATGCCTTCTTCAACAGCAGCGCGGGTTGCAGAAAGTGCGTCTTCAACACGATGCTTCTTTTCCTTCAGCTCGGTTTCAGTTGCGGCACCAACACGGATGATGGCAACGCCACCAGCCAATTTCGCCAAACGCTCCTGCAGTTTTTCGCGGTCGTAGTCGCTGGTTGTGTTCTCGATCTCAACACGAATCTGTTCGATGCGACCTTTGATAGCATTGGTATCACCCTTACCGCCAACAATGGTGGTGGTGTCTTTATCGATGGTGACTTTTTCAGCACGGCCAAGGTCCTCGATGGTTGCGTTTTCGAGTTTTCGGCCAGTTTCTTCAGAAATCACAGACGCGTTGGTCAGGATAGCGATGTCCTGGAGCATAGCCTTACGGCGATCGCCAAAGCCAGGGGCTTTAATAGCAACGACATTCAGGACGCCGCGGATCTTGTTGAGAACCAGGGCTGCGATGGCCTCACCGTCAACATCTTCGGCGATGATGACGATATCGCGTTTGCCCACCTGGACCATCTTTTCCAGCAGAGGAACGATATCATTCGCTGCCGAGATTTTCTTGTCATAGATCAGGATGTAGGGTTCAGCGATATCAGCAACCATGTGTTCGGTATCAGTGACAAAATAGGGGCTGATATAACCGCGGTCAAACTGCATACCTTCAACATATTCGGTCTCGAACTCGAGCGCTTTCGATTCCTCTACGGTGACAACGCCGTCTTTGCCGACTTTATCCATCACATCGGCAATCAGGGAGCCAATTTGCTCATCCTGGGC
>Ga0265293_10013396_pt1 | contig 10651 bp, 9 predicted proteins | sample Munlanlewell138R_FD_192505 | JGI IMG/M metagenome (GOLD analysis project Ga0265293, IMG submission 192505) | Leachate microbial communities from a municipal landfill in Southern Ontario, Canada - Leachate well 138R | ecosystem: Engineered > Solid waste > Landfill > Unclassified | place: Canada... | reverse complement strand
TTTTCTTGCCTACACGTTTGAGGCGGATTTTGACTGCCATAAGTTCCTCCAATAAGGTTTAATCTATCGTCACGGGCCTGGGGCCCGGCGAAATCAAGTTAAAGGCCAAAGCCTCCCATGGGCATTCTGCCGCGACGCTTTTTGCCGCCCTGCCCCATCATGCCGAACTGTTTCATCATTTTCAGCATGTCGTCATACTGCCGGACGACGCGGTTGACGTCCTGCACTTCCACGCCGCTCCCCTGAGCGATGCGTTTACGCCTTGAGGCGTTTAACAGCTTCGGGTTGTCGCGTTCTTTTCGAGTCATGGACTGGATGATCGCGCGGGTTTTCACAAGTCCCTTCTCATCGATGTCCATATTGCCGACTTTTCGTCCCATGCCCGGGATCATGGACAGCATCTCCTTCATGGAACCCATGCCCTGGATTTGTTCTAACTGCTCCAGCATATCCTGCATGGTGAAGGTGTTCTGCTTCAGGCGCTCCATGGTCTTTTGCGCCTGACGTTCATCGAGCGCGTCAGAGGCCTTTTCGATCAGGGTTAAGACGTCCCCCATGCCGAGGATGCGCGAGGCCATGCGGTCGGGATAGAAGATTTCCAAATCTTCGATCTTCTCCCCTGTCCCGATCATCTTGATCGGCTTGCCGGTCATACGGCGAATGGAGAGCGCGGCACCGCCTCGGGCGTCGCCGTCCAACTTGGTCATGATGAATCCGTCAAGGCCGACAGAAGCCCGGAAGGCTTCCGCGATGCTGACAGCTTCCTGGCCGATCATGGCGTCCACGATGAGCAGGCGCTCATCGGGTTTAATCGCTTCATTCAGCGCCAAGAGTTCCGCCATGAGCGCGTCATCGACCGTCATGCGCCCCGCGGTGTCGACGATCATGGTGTCGCACATCATGTAGCGGGCACGCTCCTTGCCGGCTAATGCCAGCCGGCTTGCGTCCTTTTCATCGGGATCGATGTAATACTCCACGCCGATTTGTTCCGCTAAGACGCGTAACTGTTCTTGGGCGGCCGGGCGGTGAACGTCGACGGAGACTAAAATGGGCTTTTTGCCCTTGTTTTTCAAATGAAATGCCAGTTTAGCGGCCGTGGTGGTTTTACCGGTACCCTGCAGCCCATAAAGCATGAGGACGGTGAATCCGGTGGGTGAGACGATGAGTTTTTCCTCGGTTCCGAGGATGTGAACCAAGGCCTCGTGGACGATTTTCACGACCTGCTGTCCCGGGGTCAGGCTTTCCATGACCTCAGCGCCCTTGGCTTTTTCCCCGATCTCCCCGGTCAAGTCTTTCACGACCTGGTAGTTGACGTCGGCTTCAAGCAAGGCGAGGCGGATCTCGCGCATCATGTCCTTGATGTCCTTTTCCGTCACGCGACTCTTGCCGCGCATGGCATCCGTGATGCGGCTTAAACGTGCACTCAGATTCTCAAATACGGCCATCGCCATCCGTCCCTTCCCTGTTTTCTTCCACTTCCTGGGGCATAATCATGCCCAAAAGAAGTTGCAATGTATTCAAAAGTGGTTCGCGTTCGCCCTTTTTATGGAGCGCGACCGCTTCTTCAACTGCCGCCTTCAATTTCTTGTCGCGCGACGCGAGATGCAAAATAGCTTCCCATTCCGCGAGGCGTTTCACACCGCGGCGGATCTGGTCATGGACACCCTGGCGGGTGAGTCCTGTTTCCTCCGCGATCTCAGCCAAAGACAGATCCTCGTCATAGTAGAGTTCCATCATTGCCTGTTGGCGTGCGCCCAAAAGCTCCCCGTAGTAGTCGAGGTAAAGACAAACATCCGTATGGGAGGGTTCTTTTAAAGGCTGTTCCTGCTTGGGCATGCGGACAGTATAAACAAAAGAAGTCCAGGCTGTCAAGTATTTTTATTGACAGACTAGGCTTCCGGCAACAGCGCGTCCAAAAACAAGGTTTTATCAAAGTCCTGAAGATCGTCCGGCCCTTCGCCAAGACCCGCCAAACAGAGCGGCAACCCCGTCTCATGGGCCACCGCGACCGCGACGCCACCTTTGGCGTTCCCGTCAAGTTTTGTGATCGCGATCCCGGTGACATGGGTGGCCTCATGGAAGGCCCTGGCCTGCACAATGGCATTTTGCCCCGTCGTCGCGTCGATCACAAGGATCGTTTCGACGAAGGCTTCGGGCGCTTCGCGATCGATAACGCGCCTAATTTTTGACAGCTCATCCATCAGGTTCTTTTTCGTGTGGAGACGTCCGGCGGTATCAATGATCAGAAGGTTTGTTTTGCGCGCCTTGGCGGCTGAAATGGCGTCAAAGACCACAGCCGCGGGATCAGACCCCGATGCGTGCGCGATGACCGCTGTCTCAGTTCTTTCCCCCCAGACTTTTAACTGCTCAATGGCCGCCGCGCGGAAAGTATCGGCCGCAGCCATCAACACGCGAAATCCCGCCTGTTTGGCGCGGCTTGCAAGCTTGGCCGAGGTCGTCGTCTTGCCTGTGCCGTTCACGCCGACCATCAGGTAAATAGTCAGCTGCTCGCCTTCGAGCTCAAGTTTTCTCTCAATCAGCATGGAGGAGAGGGTTTCTTTTAAGGCCAAGAGGACCGCTTCTTTTGAGGCATCCCCTGTTTGTCGGATATGCTCGCGGATCGCTTCCACCGCTTCCGTCGACGCCTCTATACCACAGTCCGCCTGAATCAGGGTCATCTCAAGCTCATCCAACATATCGTCGTCAAAGACACCGAGTCCCGCGGACACGCGGTTAATGCTCTGCGTCATGAAGGTTCTTGTTTTTTCCAAGCCTTGGCGAAATTTGTCAAAAATACTCAAAAATACACTCCTAATCCCCGTAGGGCAAAGCCGAAGACAGGACCATGGACAGGACGCGGGAAATGCCGCGCTCCTGCATTGTCACCCCGTAGAGGCGGTCAGAGGCCTCCATCGTGCCCTTCCTGTGCGTCACCAGTATAAACTGCATGGACCAGGCGTAACGGCGCACATAGTCCGTAAAGCGTTTGACATTGGCGTCGTCAAGCGCGGACTCAACCTCATCGAACACACAAAAAGGCGCGGGTTTCAGCTTCAAGATGGAAAATAACAAGGCAATTGCCGTGAGGCAGCGCTCCCCGCCCGACAACAGGGAAAGCTTTTGGAGCTTCTTACCCGGCGGCTGGGCCTGAATGCCAATCTCAGCTGAGAGCACATCGCCGTCCCCTTCGAGCGTAAGTTCCGCCTGCCCGCCCGAGAACAACTCGGAGAACACCTGATTGAAATTCTGGTTGACCTCGTGGAAAGTCCGGTTGAACTGCTCGCGCATCGACTGGTCAAGGTCGCGCAGCACCGCTTCTAACTCAGACTGGGCCTTTTCAATGTCCTCGCGCTGTGAACGCGTAAAGTCAATCCGCGTTGAAAGTGCCTCATAGTCACGGATGGCGTTATGGTTAATGGGACCGAGTTCATCGATCTCGCGTTTTAATCGCGCGCGCTCAGAGGTCGCCTTGGAGATCACGTCGATGGTTTCGCGTTCCGCCTCCGCCTCACGTCGAGTCAGCCCATGCGTCTCCCACAGCCTGTTCAACTGATCGTCCACCTGGCTTGCCATGCGCTCGAGTTCCGCGTCCTGGCGCTCACAGACGGCCTGTAAAGAGGCGACCTGGTCGTTTACGGTGTTCATCTCCCCGATGAGGGCGCGCTGGCTTGTAAAGGCCTCCTCGCGCTGTTCCATCAACTGCTCTAAAAGCGTTTGGCATTCACGGCGCTGTTCTGAGACCGCCACTAAGGCGATGTCATTTGACTCGATGTCCTGCCTCGCACGCTCCATGCGAGCGGTTTGTTCTTTCCACTCGCGCTCAAGTGAACCCTGTCTTATTTTGGCTTCTTCGATTTCACTGCCTGTATTTTTTGTGACACGGTCAAATTCCAAAAGCGACTCATCGATGGAGGCAATAGAGACCTCAAGCCGTGTATGTTCATGGCGCTGGACTTCGTAGGCTTGCCGCTCGGATGTATGCTCGGATTGAAGCGAAGATAATACCGACATCGCTTCTTGCCTTTTTGTTTCAATCGCGTCGATTTGTTGTTCAAAATGGGTCTTTTCAGAGCTAAGTTCCGCGAGGCGTTCTTCAATGGCCAAAAGCTCGCCTTCCCGCTGTTCCATCTCTTTTAACAGGCGTTCCAAAGCCGCTTTTTCAGCTTCTTCTTTCGCTAAAACAGCCCCCAACTTCGCTTTTTGATCCGCCAATGCCATGAGGGATGACTCCTCTTTTTTGGCCCTTTGGGTCAAAAGTTCTTTGGCTTCCTCTAAAGCGCTGCTTTCTTTTTCGAGTTGAATCTTCTTTTCGTCCGCTTCTTCGCGGGCCGCCTTCGCACGCCCGGGGCGTCCTAAGACACCCACGGCTTTCGTGGTCCTGTAACCGCCTGTCATGGAACCGCCGCGGTTCACGACGTCCCCTTCGCGCGTCACCACGGTTTGGGAGCGCCCGATCTTTTGGCTTAAACGGACAGCATCGTCCATTGTCTCAACCACCAGGGTGCGGCCTAAGACATAGCGGACCGCCGGATCGATCGCAGGGTCGTAGGAGACAAGCTCGCCCGCGACGCCGATGAAGCCCGGGCTCTCTTCGGCGGTTTTTTTCGTTCTTTGATCCAAAGCGTAGGGCGAAAGCGCGCCCAGCGGTAAAAAGGTGGCCCGTCCGGCACGCGCGTTTCGAAGCCAGTCAATCCAGCGCTTGGCCGTGTCTGAATCGTCCACCACCACATGGTGTGTTGAGCCTCCCAAAGCTGTTTCAATGGCCGGACGCAATGCCTCAGGCACGGTGAGTAATGAGGCTAACGGGCCGTACACCGCGTGATCTTGCCGGCGCTTGATTTCTTTCATCAGGAGCTGCACAGGGCGGGTAAAGCCTTCAAAGTCAGATTCCAGCCGTTCGAGCGTCTCCGCCTCATAGATCAGCTGGTGAATTTCGCGCGCGACCATTTCTATCGTCTGTTCGATGCGGTCGGCGTCGCGATGCCCTAGGAGGGTCTGTTCTTTAGCTTCCTGGGCCTGCTGTTCAAGGCTTGCGATCGCTTCTTTTAGCGACGCAATGTCCGCCTTGGACGCGTCGGCTGTTTGTTCGGCGCGTTCTTTTTCTAAAGTGAGCGACTGTTCTTCGTCTTTCAAGCGCAGAAGTCTTGCGGATAAGGCTTGGGATTCTCCCTGCTTCTCGTTGATGAGGGCGCGGTAAGAGGCCAGTTGGTCGGTGGATTCATCCCTTTGACGCGTCGCCTCTTCGATTTTTGACGCCACACTGCCCATGGTCGATTCCATCTTGGAAAGGGCCTCGTTGATCACGAGGAGCTGTGCGACAAGCGTCGTTTTTTTCTCCGCCATCGCTTCGCGTCTCATCTTTCGCTCTGAAAGATCCTGCTCCGAGGACATGACGCGCATGGTCAGGCGGTTTTTTTCTTCCAAAAGTGATTCGGCGCCCTCTTTAGAGCTCTCGTATTTTTCCTTGTGGAGTGCTGATAGCCCGATATGTTCGGTCTCTTTGACGGAATATTGGTTGAAGCGCGTTTGCTGTTCTTCGATGCTCCGGTCGATTTCATCGATTTTAAAAGAGGCTTCCGATTCATCGCTTCGCATGGTCTGCTGCGATTTTTTGGCCTGTTCTAGATCCTTTTCGATTAGGCGGGCATCCTCTTGCCGTTTTTCCTTTTGCGCTTCTAAGGTTTCCACCTGGCGAAGGGACAGGGCGATGTCAAGTTTTCGGTAACGCGTCGCCAGATCGATATGGTGGCGGGCGTCGTAGGCTTGTTTTTCAAGGGTTTCGGCCTGTGTTTCAAGTTCGGCTAAAAGATCGTCGACGCGCAGGAGGTTTTGTTCTGAGCGGTTTAGCTTTCTTAGGGCCTCATCTTTTCTCGTCCGAAACTGGACGATGCCTGAGGCTTCTTCAAAGATCGCGCGGCGGTCTTCTGATTTATTGCTTAGGATTTCATCGACTCTCCCCTGCCCGATGATGGAATAGCCGTCAAGGCCGATGCCGGTGTCCATGAGGAGTGCGGTCACATCCTTTAAACGGCAGGGGGTCTTGTTGATCAGGTACTCGCTGTCGCCTGAGCGGTAGTAGCGCCGCGTGATGGAGACGGTCTCGTAGTCGATGGGGAGAATTTGTTTGGAGTTGTCGAAGGTGAGGGTGACTTCACTGAAGCTCACGGGGCGCCTTTGCGCCGTGCCGTTAAAGATGATATCTTCCATGCGCTGGCCGCGCAGGGTCTTGGCGCTCTGTTCACCTAATACCCAGCGGATGGCGTCCGTAATATTCGATTTACCGGCTCCGTTGGGCCCCACAATCGCCGTGATTCCCGAATGAAAGAGAATCTTAGTGTATTCAGGAAATGATTTAAATCCTTGTATTTCAAGTGATTGCAGCATACGCCGGCTCTAATCTTTCCTTACATCCTCGAAAAAGCGCCTCGAAGCGTCTTGCTCCGCGGCCTTTTTGGTCTTGCCTGTGCCGTTCTTAATAAGTTTGCCTTCCACAAAAAGACCCACCGTGAATTGGCGATCGTGCTCGGGGCCTGTCATGTCCAACAGCTTGAATTCCACATCCCTGCCCTTGTCTGACTGCGCCCATTCATACAGCAGGCTTTTATGGTCGTAGTGCAGGCGACCCACAATTGCCAATTCGACGTAGGGTGAAAATAGTTTTGAAATGACCGCGTCTACGGCCCCAAGGCCCCCATCGAGATAGATGGCCCCGAAGACGGCCTCTAACGCGTCCGACAGGTTGGAGGGGTTATCCCTGCCCCCTGTCATCTGTTCGCCGTGGCCGAGCCGCAGGAACGCTCCTAGGTCCAGTGTGTGCGCAATGCGGGTTAAAGTAGGTTCGCAGACGAGGTTGGCGCGCATTCTCGTCATCTCCCCTTCTGCCGCTTCACTTTTTTGTGTGTAAAGGGCTTCGGAGACGACGAGTTGCAATACTGCGTCACCCAAAAATTCTAATCGCTGGTTGTCGGCCTTTTTGTCATGGCTTTCGTAAGCGTAGGAAGGATGGGTCAGCGCGCTTAATAATAGTTCCCTGTTTCGAAACAGATAACCGAGTCGTTCTTCGAGTGTCGATACATCGTCCGGCACAGGGAGTATGCGCCTTATAGGTGCGCGTGAATGAAGTCGACGGCGTCGCCGACCGTGCGGATGCGCTCCGCTTCTTCGTCCATGATCGCCATATCAAATTCTGATTCAAGCGACATCACAAGATCCACAAAGTCGATTGAGTCAGCGTTTAAATCTTCAATAATGTTCGAGGTCACTTCGATGGTCTCAAGCTCGATGCTAAGCTGATCGGCTAAGATCTTTTGAATACGTTCTAGAATTTCCTGTTTTGTCATCCTTGGGTCCTCCCAAATTTCAATTTTATTGCGTGGCCACGTCAATGCAGTGAATGGATTAAACCTTCAGGGCATCCGACAGCAACGCTCTATTTTTCAGCCAATAATCCAGGCCTGAAAACACAGTCAAAAGTAAGGTCACGCCCACCAGTATATCACCGGGGATGGTCCAAGGCGTCCCATAGCCTAAGAAAGACTGTGAGGGATCAATCCATTGGACAATGATGGGCTCAAACATGAGGGTGCAAAGCGTGATGATCTGGAAGATAGTTTTCACCTTGCCAAACCAGCTGGCCGCAATGACAAGCCCGTGTTCGACGGCCACCATGCGGATCCCCGTCACGATAAACTCGCGCGCGGCGATCAGGACGATCACGTAGGTGGAGATGCGGTTCAGTTGTACAAAGGCCGTAAATACAGACAGCACCAACAGTTTGTCGGCGATGGGGTCCACCAGTTTACCGAAGTTCGAGACAATACCCTGCTTTCGGGCGAGCATGCCGTCTAAAAGGTCCGTCATGGCCGCCATGATGAAGAGCATGAAGGCGATGACGCGTCCCGGTGTTGAGACAATAAATCCCGAAAACGCGCAGGCCTCACAGTAGGGTAAAGGCAGTAAAAAGAATAAGATAAACGGGATCATGACGATCCTCGATAAGGTCAGTTTATTCGCGATATTCATCGATTGACACCCCCGTCAAGTCATAAGGTCCCGCGTCCACAATCCGGACAACGGGACGGCTTCCGATCGTAAGATCGGGTGTCGTCGCGGCGACATAAATAACAGGATCAATCTCCGGCGCTTCGCCGTAGCTTCTCCCTTCGAAGAGTATACCACGCTCATCCACTGCTTCAAGGATAACAGGCACAGTCTGGTGAATCCTCATTTCATTTCTTCGGCGCGCGATGTCCTGTTGATTTGCCATCAGGATGGACCGCCTTTTTGACGCGAGCTTGTGAGGGACCTGATCGGGCATTAAAAAGGCCGCTGTCCCCTCTTCAGGTGAGAATTCAAATACGCCTAAGCGGTCAAATTCAATTTCTTCTATAAATTCCAAGAGTATGTCAAAGTCCTCTTCCGTTTCACCGGGAAAACCTGTAATCACGGTGGAGCGCAGGATGAGATCGGGCATTAATTGGCGCGCCCGCGTGATTTTGTCACGGATCATGCCGGAGGTCTCATGGCGCCGCATGGCTTTTAAGATGCGGTCGGAGGCGTGCTGGATGGGAAGATCGATATAGTGGGCGATCTTGTCATTTCCTGCCATTTCTTGAAGCAGTTCTTCAGTCAGCCGGTCGGCGTAAAAATATAAAGTTCGGATAAGTGCCACGTCGGGTACTTCCAAACTTAATGTCCGAAGCAGATGCGCGAGGGTGGGCCGCTCGGGCAAATCTTCCCCGTAGCGCGTGGTATCCTGCGCGATGAGGATCAGTTCTTTGACGCCGGAGGCGACCAGGCATTGGGCTTCCTTCACGATGGATTCAACAGACCTGGAACGCTGGGGGCCGCGCAGCCTCGGGATGATGCAGTAGGCACAGGCATTGGAACAGCCTTCGGCGATCTTCAGATAGGCGTAGGTACCGGGGGGCGCTGAGGGCAGGCGCTCGCGGTCCAGATAATCGATGGCGCCCGCGGGACCCGGTATGTGTTCTTTGAGTGAGTGACCTTCTAAAAGCGATTGGAATACCTCGGCGATCTGTCCGTATTCGCCTGTTCCCAACACGGCGTCGACTTCCGGGATTTCCTTTGCGATCTCATCTTTGTAGCGCTGGGGCAGGCAGCCTGTGACTATAAGATAGGCTTCGGGATTATCTTCTTTAATCTCGGCCAGCTCCAAGATGGCGTCAATCGCCTCGGTCACAGCCGATTCTAAGAAGGCGCAGGTGTTGACGACCAGAAAGGAAGCCTCTTTGGGGTCATCCGTGAAGCGGTAGCCCTTCTCTTTTAAAAGGGCGCTCATACACTCCGAGTCGACTTCATTTTTGGGGCAACCCAAGGAATACAGGTAAAATGTTTTGTCCATTTTTATTTTAAACACTCTGATACGATATCACGTGAGAGGCCGATCGGGTAACCGCGGCGCGCAAGTAATTTTAACATAGCGATTTCATCGTCTTTTGAAGGATGGGGAAAATGGGATTCACAAAGGGTCCTTCCGGTATCACGGTCGTCTTCCAAGTTTTTCGCCATCTCTTTTGCGATTTTCATGTCAATTCCGTTTTGGATGAACACTGAGACCATCATGCGCTGAGCTCGCGTGCGTCGACCTTTGTAACGCAAAGCGACGCGCTTTGCGGCGCGCCGGTCGTTAATGTAATCAAGGTTGATATAGTAGTCGATCACTTCGTCGGCAATCTCGGGCGCGATGCCTTTTTTTAACAGATTTTGGCGTACGCGCCCGGAAGATTTCGAATGATCGATCCCGATGTAGGAAATGGCCGTCTCGCGGGCTTTTTCGAACTCAGGGGACAAAATCACAGGTCAAGCCCAAGAATCGCATCCACGTCGGCGTCCGCCATATCCTCCGCGGCGCCTTCTTCCTTCTTCGTGATCTCCACATTGTCCAGGTCGCCCAGGTAGTGCTCGCGCACTTCCTCTTCGATGGCCTCGAACAGTTCTTGATTCTCTTCTTCTTCTAAGAAAACGCGTACATTGTCGCGGCCCTGACCCAGGCGCGTGTCACCGTAGGAGAACCAGGAACCGCTCTTTTTCACGATCCCCGCCTCAACGCCCATGTCAAGCACACAGCCGGTCTGCGAGATGCCGTGGCCGTACAAGATATCGAACTCCGCCTCGTGGAAAGGTGGCGCGACTTTATTCTTCACGACCTTGGCGCGCGTGCGCGAGCCGATCAGCTGATCCCCCTGCTCAATTCTGCCGATCCGCCTGATATCCAAGCGGACACTGGCGTAAAACTTCAGCGCGCGGCCGCCCGTGGTCGTTTCAGGGCTTCCGAACATCACGCCGATCTTTTCACGCAGCTGGTTAATGAAAATGACCATGGTGCGACTTTTATTAATGACCGCCGCAAGCTTACGAAGGGCCTGGGACATCAAGCGGGCCTGCAGGCCGACCACCGCGTCCCCCATCTCCCCGTCGATTTCAGCTCTCGGGACGAGCGCCGCCACGGAGTCAATGACGATCACATCGACCGCGCCTGAGCGCGCGAGCGCTTCGGCGATTTCCAAAGCCTGCTCACCGTAGTCCGGCTGAGAGACGATCAGGTTGTCAATATCGACCCCGAGATTCTTCGCGTAGGCCGGATCAAGTGAATGCTCGGCGTCAATAAAGGCCGCGATGCCGCCCAATT
>Ga0265293_10013395_pt1 | contig 10652 bp, 10 predicted proteins | sample Munlanlewell138R_FD_192505 | JGI IMG/M metagenome (GOLD analysis project Ga0265293, IMG submission 192505) | Leachate microbial communities from a municipal landfill in Southern Ontario, Canada - Leachate well 138R | ecosystem: Engineered > Solid waste > Landfill > Unclassified | place: Canada... | reverse complement strand
ACTGTGGGGATTCAGCCGGCTGCGCCATGGCGTACCTCGGGTCAGGGTGGTCATCCGAGTGTACCGGAGCGCGCTTCGCCTGGTGGCGACCGGGGTCCGGCCGCGTGTCGACCAGCGGATGCGGGCGCCAGAGCCCTCTGGCACTCAGCGCCCCGAGGCGTATCGTCCCGCTTCTCTCGAACGTGTGAGGCAGCGCATGCGCCCGATCCACCTCGCCGTCCTCTTCACCGTCGCCGCGATCTGGGGCGCGAGCTTCATGCTGATCAAGGTGATGAACGAGGAGGTCACGCCCCTCGCGATCGCCTGGATCCGCCTCGGCGGCGGCGGGGTCGTGATCACCGGCGTGATGATCGCGATGCGCCCGCAGATCCCGAGGGACGCACGGACGTGGGCGCACGTCGTGGTCGTCGGTGCGATCGGGACGGCGATCCCCTACGTCCTGATCCCCTGGGGGACAGCGCAGATCCCCTCGAACCTCGCCGCCGTCCTCAATGGCGCGATGCCGTTCTGGGTCGCGATCCTCTCGACGCTGTTCCTGCCCGCGGAGCGCCTGACGAGGAACAAGGGGATCGGCGTGGGCCTCGGCTTCGCGGGGCTCGCGATCATCATCGGCCTGGACGCCTTCGACTTCGGCTCGGGCAGCACGCGGGGACAGTTCGCGATCATCCTCGCGGCGCTCGCGTACGCCGCGGGCGCGGTGTACCTCCGGCGGTTCCTGCTGGGCACGAGTCCGTGGTTCCTCGCGTGCGCGCAGGACTGGGTCGCGTTCCTCATGGTGACGCCGTTGGTCCTCGGCGCCGGCGAGGTGCCCGACTTCGGGAGCCTGGAGGGCGACACGATCGTGGCTGCGATCGCGACCTCGGTGCTCGCGCAGGGGGCGGCGATCCCGCTCTACTACTGGCTCATCGCCAACGTGGAGGCGACGCAGGCCTCGTTCGTCACCTACCTCGCCCCCGTCACCGCGCAGTTCTGGGGCTGGCTCGTCCTGTCCGAGGTGCCCGGCCTGGCGCTTATCCCCGGCATGGCGCTGGTGATCGGCGGAATGCTGTTCCTGAACCGACGCGCGAAGGTGGCGGCGCCGCAGCCGGGCGCCGCCGGCGCGGTGGTCGCCGCGACGATCGCTTCGGATGGATCACGAACGGATCACTAGCGCGGTTGTCCGAGGCCCGAAGCGGGCCGATCCTGTAAGGACACCCGCTCACCCCCGCCCACCTCGATCGCACCGGTTGGAGGCCTCGTGACTCGTCTATCCGTGCGGCGCTGCGCCGCCTTCATCATGGCCGGTGTCCTCGCCGTCTCGCTCGGTGTCGCGTGCGGCGGCGGGGACGACAGCGAGGGGAACGAGGGCAACAGCACGCCCGCTGCCTCCGGCGGGTCGCTCGCCTGGGACGCCCAGAGCCTGAGCGAGTCCGAGGGCGGCGCCCCCTTCGTCCCGACGATCCTGCCGACCAGCCTCGGCGTCGGGCCGAGCCGCATGCTCTTCGCCCTCATCGACCGCGACGCGGGCACCCTGGTCTCCGGCGCCGAGATCACGGCGACCTACTACCGCCTCCCCGCCGACCCGGACGCTGACCCCACCTCCGCCGAGGAAGTCGCGAGCCTGGATGCGCACCCGCGTGTCCTCGACCTCCGCGCCGTCGCCGGCGAGGGCGAGGCCAGCGATGCCGACCTCACCACGGTCTACTCGACCAACCCGGAGTTCGACGCGTCCGGCTTCTGGGGCGTCTCGCTGAACATCGACGTGGACGGGGAGACCTACCGGCCGAGGATGAAGTTCTGGGTGATGGAGCAGACCCCGGAGATCGCCATCGGCTCCCCCGCCCCGCGCTCGGAGCAGGCGACCCTCGCTGACGTGGACGATCCCGCCACCATCAGCAGCGAGGCCGAGCCCACCCTCGAGATGCTCGACGAGACCGTCGCGGAAGCCCTCGACACTGGGAAGCCGGTGGTCGTCGCCTTCGTCACGCCGGCCTTCTGCGTCTCACGCTTCTGCGGCCCGATCATGGACAAGGTGGTCCAGCCCGCCTTCGACGAGTACGGCGACCGCGTGGAGTTCGTCCACATCGAGCCGTACGACGTCCCGAAGGCGCGCGCTGAGGCCGTCCTGGAGCCCGTCCCCGCCGTGGAAGAGTGGGGCCTCCGCTCCGAGCCCTTCATCTTCGTCATCGACAGCGAAGGCATCGTCCGCACCAAGCTCGAGGGCGTCACCGACCTCGACGAGCTCTCCACCGCCATCGAGGCGGTCCTCCCCGGCGGCGCGTAGCCCTCAGGCTCCGCCCTCCGCCTTCCGGCCCCCTCCCCTGCGAGGGGGACCGGAAGACAGACGGGCGAGTGCTTCGTGACGGAGGGCGGAGGTCAGACCTCGGAGCGGAGGTAGGCCGTGGAGAGGGCGTCCGCGTACTCGTTCCAGAGGGAACCGTCGTGGGCCTTGATCCAGCGGATGCGGACCTTCGGACGCTCCAGGAAGAGCTCGTAGGCGAGCCGGACCAGGTCCAGGTTCTTTACCTCGCCGTCGCGTCGCTTCCAGCCGTTACGCTTCCAGCCGGCCGCCCACTGCGTCAGCGTGTTCACGACGAGCTGGGAGTCCGTGTAGACGTCCATCTCCTCCTCGGGCCCGAGCATCTCCAGGCCGTGGATCATCGCCGTGAACTCCATGCGGTTGTTCGTCGTCGCCGGGTCGGCGCCGTGCTCGGAGGCGAGGATGCGGCCGTCGAGGACGTAGACGACGCCCCAGCCACCGGGTCCGGGGTTGCCGGAGCAGGAGCCGTCCGTGAAGACGCCTGACTGCGGCCCGGCGGAGTACCGCTCGAGGACCTGCGCGACGGTGAGGGCACTCGCACGGCCCGAACCGGACGAGGAGCCGCCGGGGCGGCGGTAGGACGTGTGGACCGGCGACGGGCGGCGCGAGGGGTCGCTGCTGCGACCTCCCCGACCCCCGCCGCTATTCCAGCGTGACACCGTTGTAGAGCATGACGGGATCGCCCTCGAACACGTCGCTCTCGAGGTTGGTGACGACCACCACGGGCTTGTCCGACACGATCACCGCGCTTCCCACCCAGCCGTTCGGCAAGTTTCCGTCCTCCCACTGGCGGAAGGTCCGCTGGCCCTCCACGGTCAGCGGCAACGGAGGATAGAGGCCGTCCGGGAACTGCTTCGAGTAGTAGATGACAGTGACCCGCGCGGTGGAGCCGTCGAAGGTCAGGATGCGGAACCACGAGTTCCAGCCCTGGCTCCCGCCGAACGGACCGTAGTTCTTGTTCACCACCGGGAGCACCACCTGCGTCGACGCCTCCTCGGAGGTGAACCCGCGGTAGTCGCCGAGGGAGTTGTCCGCGGCGACACGCTGGGCGATCACGGCGATCGGCTCCACGGACTGCATGCGCACGGTGCCGGCGTACCGGTCAGGCAGCGAGACCCCGTCCGGCAGGCACGCGGTCGCGCCGCTGGAGCGCTGATCGCAGGTGCGATTGCCGTACACCGTGACCGTGTATTCCACCTCGAACTCCTCGCCGGAGTCCGTGACGCCCGTGAAGCGGAGGGTGACGTCGTTGGGGATGGCCGGGTTCGCGCTCGCGATGCGGAAACGCGTGCTGAACGTGGACTGGCCCTCGGAGTGGTTGCGGTCCACCAGCGGCAGCAGCACCACGCGGCTCGTCTCGTCCGCCGCGACCGACCGCGAGGTCGCGAGGCCGGAGCCTGCGCGGTCGCGCGTGTCCACCACCGCCTGCACGCTGCCGTTACTCGCCCCACCCGACACGGGGCGCGTCTGCACGAGGGCGCTCCCATCGAACCCGATGCGGAGCGGCGTCGAGGTCTCGTCGCGCACCCAGGAGGCGTTCGGCGCCAGGTACTGTCCGCCGCTCGGGCACTGCGTGGACGGCGTCCTCGGATCCACCGCCGAGGCCTGTGACTGGCCGCTGTCGTAGTAAGAGATCTGCACACACGTCCCCGCGTCCGGGTTCGTGTTCTGCACGACGATGCGCGAGGAGTACCCCACCGAGTTCACGACCCACGGCAGCACATGCGAGGACGCCCCCGGCCCCAGCCGCAGCGCGTCCCCGCCGATCTGGAACTCCCCGTCCGTGCGGAGGACATCGCGCGCCAGCATCGCGACGAACGGCTGGTCGGCAGCGACGTAGGCGGAGCCGCGGTAGCCGTCCGGCAGCTCGGTCAGCGTCTGCTGGAAGAAGGAGCGCCCGAAGCCCGGCTGGATCGCCTCGCACGCCCCCGCTTTCGGACAGGTGTCCGAGGCGACCCGCGCGCCGAGGTTGTTGAAGAAGTCGATCTCGACGTTGGAAGGCTCAGTGCCGACGTTCTGGATGCGGATCCAGGAGTTCTCGTCGCCGAGGTTCAGCGCCTGCGACGCCGCCGGATCCCCGTCGATCGCGAACACGCCGAGGGCGAGCGCCGCGAGCAGCCCCGCCGCCACCCCTCGACGGGAGCGGGCGAACGCAGTCAGCCGAGACCCCACGACCCGAGATGCAGTGAGCCGAGAGCCGACGCGCGGCGAGATACGCGGCACCGCCACAAGCCTCTCTCCCCGCCAGTGCCGAGGATAGGCATCCTCCCCCGACAGTGCGACCCGCCCGCCAACTCCCCCGCCCGGTCCGCCTCGACACCCTCGCGGGCACCTCGATCATCACGGAACGCAGTGCTACGCTCCGAAGCCCGGCCGCTCGCGCACGCGCGATGCCGCCCGGATGCCTCGGGGTGTAGCTCAGCTTGGCAGAGCGCTTCGTTCGGGACGAAGAGGTCCCCAGTTCAAATCTGGGCACCCCGACCACCGCTTCCCGGGTTGTCTTCCTCAGACTCTAACGGGGACAGATTGACCTCGGCTTGTGAGCCACGAGGGCGCCGATGGCCCGTCGAGTCCTGAATCGCTGGACACTACTTGGCCTCGTCGCTCCCGTCATGCTCGTCGTGCTGCTGAGCCTGACAACGGAACACTTCCATCTTGATGCGCTGCTGGTCTACTTCGCAGCACCCTTCGTCCTGAGCTTTCTCGCGTTCCGTCTCCTTCCGTGGAGAGGTGCACGAACCCTGTTGATCACGGTGCCTCTCGTTGGGTTGTCCTGGTTCGGGCTCTGGTTCGGCGGCATCGGAATCGGGGTCGGCCTGCTGGCGGCCCTGAGTCTCCCGAACGAATGCCCGAACAAATGACAGCCGACCATCGGCTCGCGTCCCGAGGGCGATTCGGCTGCGGCTACCGCCGCCGCCCCACTACGAGGTAGGCGACCGGCCCAACGAAGTTCACGAACAGCGCGGGGAACCACAGCTTCTTGCGGCCTCGGATCTGGTCGTCGGGGCGGCGGATCCAGTCCTGGAGGGCGAAGAGGAGGAGCGCGAACTGGACCAGGCCGAGGAGGCCGATGCCGCGCTTTTGCTGCCTGGAGAGATCGTCCCAGCCTCGTCGCTTCATCTCACACCTCCGCACCGTGACTCCACTTCTTCGACTGTAGGACGGGACGGGCACGGGGGTACGATCCCCTCATGCCGGACGACACCCCAAACTATGGCAACCCTGATGAGTCGTACCGACCGGTCATCCTGATCAGCCGCGCCGAGGAGGTGGTGGGCGAGGACTGGGAGGACTACGCACGCTGCGTGGAGCGGGCGGGGGGCTCGGCGGTGGCGCTGGACTGTCGGGCGTTCACGGGGGTGGAGGATCTGCCGGCCCACGACGGCATCCTGGTGACCGCGGGGATCGATGTCACCCCGTCGCTGTACCGGCAGGTGCAGAGTGACCGCGTGACCGAGGTGGACCCGGACCGTGATGCGGTGGAGGGGGTCCTCATCGAGCATGCGCTGGCCTCCGGGCGGCCGCTGTTCTGCATCTGTCGCGGGTTTCAGCTGCTGAACGTCGTACGGGGTGGGTCGCTGCTCCAGCACCTCGAGGAGCGCGAGCCGCACCGGGCGCGGCGCGGTGAGGACGGCGTGACGATCGAGTCGGGCTGGCACGACGTGACCGTGCGCGGGCGCTCGATCCTCGCGGAGCTCACCGGAGCGGATGAGGTGCGCGTGAACTCGCGGCACCACCAGGCCGTGCTCGCCTCCGGGCTCGCGCCGGACGTGCTCGCGACGGGCATCGCGTCGGACGGGGTGATCGAGGCGATCGAGGTGCCCGGCCACCCGTGGGCGCTCGGGGTGCAGTGGCACCCGGAGCGGCCGGAGATGACCGCCGACCTCGCCCTCCAGCACGCCTCGACCGCGCTGTTCGAGGGCTTCGTCGCAGCGTGCCGGGAGGGCGCGTCCACGCGCGGGGCCGCCGTCGATGCCTGACGCCCTCGACGGGGCGGGCGAGTACCCGCCGCCCGAGGAGCCCGCGGGCCCGTTCCTCTACTTCGCCTACGGCTCCAACCTGGACGAGGCGCGACTGCACATGCACGCGCCCTCCGCGCGGCTCGTCTCGATCGCGCGGCTGGAAGGCTACCGGCTGGCGTTCAGCATCGAGTCGAAGCGGTCATGGCTCGGCGGGGTGGGCGACATCGTGCGCGCGACGCCCGTGGAGGCGAGTCATGCGAGCGAGGTGTGGGGCGCCCTCTGGGTCGTCAACGCCGAGCACTCGCGCGCCCTCGACGAGCAGGAGGGCGTGTTCCGCGACCCACCGGCGTACCGCCGTCTCACGGTGGAGGTGACGACGCCGGCTGGCGACCGGGTCCGCTGTCGCACCTACCAGGTCGTGACGCCCGAGCCCGCGGGCTTCCTCCCATCCCCGGCCTACCGCGACACGATCCTCCGAGGCGCGCGCGCCCTCGGCCTGCCGGAGGCGTACCTCGCGCGGCTCGAGGCGATCGAGCACAACGGGCGTGACGGCGGCGGCGCGCACTGACGCGCGGCTCTCCGCTGGACAACGCGCTGCTGGAACCACACGCTGGAACAAGGACGCGGGCGGTGTCGTTCTACCTTCATGCGGCCTCCCGGTTGGCCGCTGCATGACTGAGAGGTCCTCCCGATGATCCGACGCTCGTTCCTGCTCGTCGCGGCGGCTGCCGTCCTCGCACTGGGCGCAGCCTGCACCGACGACGAACCTGAGGTGACCGAAACGCCAACGGCGACAGCCACCGAGACGGCCACGGTGACCGCTACGGAGTCGCCGACCTCAACGGCCACAGAGACGGCAACGGAGACGGCGACCACCGCGCCGACCGAGACAGCGACGGCCACGGCGACGGAGACGCCCTCGGGCGACGCGTGCGCGGACCTCGCGCCCGAGGCGGCGGAGGCGGCGTTCACGTTCGTCACCACGCTGCAATCCGGTGACGTGCTGCCGACGGGCGCCACCGTCGAGGGCTGCTCGCGCACGTTCGAGTCGAACGTCCCGTACCGCCTGGTGGACCGCGAGGGCAACGTGCTGGTGGAGGCCGCGACGATGGGCGGCGGCGTGGACGGCGCCGCGCCGTTCGAGTTCACCGTGGAGTACACGGTCACCGAGGCCCAGATCGGCCACCTGTTCGTCGGTGGCGAGGACCCGTCCGACGGCGAGGGCTTCCCGCCCGTGACGAACCAGATCCCCGTGGTGCTCCTGCCGTCCGGCTCGTAGCCCCGGGCGTACTCGCACCGACCTCGGACGCTACACAGCTCGAAGGCCGCCCTCCGGCGAACGGAAGGCGGCCTTCGAGTTGGACAGAGGGAACGAACCCTCTAGTCCACATCTTACGCGAGGGCGTCCCGCGCGGAGTGCACTCCGAGTGCGTGGGAGTCCCTCCTGTGCTGCTCAAGCGGGACGGCTCCGGCCACATCGCGCGCTAGACTTGCGCCTAACGCACCGATAACGGATGGTATGATTCCGCGTCTGCACGGCCCATTTTTCTGAGTGGTTCCGCGAGCATCGATGCGACTGACGTCAGCAGGCGTATTCGTTGGGCCATCGGTTCCGTCTCTGGTCATCTCAAAACCTCCCGTGGAGCGAGATCCCTCGCAACGTGGGCTCAGGGCTGGTGGTCGGCGTCGTTGCCTTTCCGCTATGCATCGCGCTGGCTGTCGCCGCCGGTGTCCCACCCATCGTCGGCCTCTACACCGCCGTCTTCGCCGGCAGCATCGCGTCCGCGGCCGGCGGCTCGCGCTTCAACATCACGGGGCCGACCGCGGCCCTCGTACCGTTGCTCCTCCACCTCGCGGTGACCGAGGGCGTCGAGGCCCTCGCGCTGGCCGCGATGATTGCGGGGGTGATCCTGCTCGCGATGGGGCTCCTCCGCTTTGGACGCGCGATCCGCTATATGCCACGGCTCGTGATCGTCGGATTCACTGCCGGGATTGCGGTCTCCATCGCCGCCGGGCAGCTCAACAACCTCCTGGGGCTGACCGGGACGGACCCCCAGCTCGAGTACTTCCACGAGAAGATGGCCGACTCGGTCCGGCACCTCGGCAGCATCGAGCCGGCCTCGCTCGCGATCGGCCTCGGTTCGATCCTCTTCATGGGGATCTACCAGGCCCGTCCGCGCCAGATCCCCGGCGCGCTCCTCGTCGTCGTCGGCGCCACGATCGTCGCTCAAGCCTTCGATCTGGACGCCGCCACCGTCTCCCAGAAGTACGGGGACCTGCCGCGTTCGCTCCCGCGGCCCACGCTCGCGTTCTTCGACTTCACGAGGGCCATCCACCTGCTGCCCTCGGCCGCGGCGATCGCGGTGCTCGGCGCAGTCGAGTCGCTGCTGTCCGCCGTAGTGGCCGACGGGATGGTTGGTGACGGCGAACGCCACAACCCCGACCGTGAACTCGTCGGCCAGGGGCTCGCGAACATCGTGGCGCCGATCATGGGCGGCATCCCCGCGACCGCGGCCATCGCCCGCACGGCCACCGGCATCCGCAGCGGCGCGACGTCCCGGCTGTCCGGCATCATCCACTCGGTCGTCGTGCTCTTGCTCGTGGTTGCCCTCGCACCGCTCGCCGGCGACATCCCGCTCGCGGCACTCGCCGCCATCCTGATCATCGTGGCGTGGGGGATCGCGGACGTCCCGGAACTCGTGAAGCTGGTGAAGACCGCCCCGCGGACGGAACTCCTGACCCTCGGCGGGACGATGCTCGTCACCGTCGTCCTGGACCTCACGTTCGCGATCGCGCTTGGGGTGATGGTGTCGCTGGTGCTCCTGCTGCGCGAGCTGATCCGCATCCCCGTCGCCGCGCAGGTCCTGGGCGATGGCGGGGACCCCGAGGACATCCCGCCCACAATCTCAGAGGCAGCGCGAGCGCACCCGGAGGTGCTGTTCTTCAACGCGAGCGGGATCATCTCGTTCCACAGTGCCGCGGCCTTCGAGTCGACCCTGCCGAGGCACGACCCGCGCACGCTGATCCTGCGGATGCGGGACATCCGCCACATCGACTCCTCAGGCCTCATCACCCTCCAGGGGGTGATCGAGCACCGGCGCGGCTCCGGTGGCGAGACCATCCTCACGGATGTCCGCCCGGAGGTGGCCCGCAGCCTGAAGCGATTCGGCATCGCGCAGCTCGTGCTCGACCCAGAGCTGGATCAGACCACGGAGCAAGCGTTTCGCTCACTCCAACGCGCCGCCGACACCCAGGCCGAAGGCGAGCAGCAGCATGCGACGGACTGGGGCGGCCCCTTCGACCGTCCCGCCACCGCGACCGACCTCGGCCAGGTCTAGCTCCACGCCGAGGGCGCACCTGGAGCCCGACCCTCGGCGCGCCGCACGGCGCTCCAGCGCTCCTCGCCCAACTGTGCGAGGGCGGTCCGCGAGGCTAGGCCGTGCCCTCTGGACGCGGTAAACTAGGGGCTACTCCCCAACCCGGCACACCCGACCTCGGCGGCGCGTTGGTGCGACGCTTTCGGCGGGTATTGGGCCGCGAGAAGGTCGGACCATGGTCAACGAAGTCACCCCGCCCCGGGAGACCGCACGTCGCGTCGAGGACGAGATGCGCGCCTCTTACCTCGACTACGCGATGTCGGTCATCGTCTCGAGGGCGCTCCCGGACGCGCGCGACGGGCTGAAGCCGGTGCAGCGCCGCATCCTGTTCGGGATGCAGGAGATGGGCCTCAACCCGGGGTCCGGCTTCAAGAAGTGCGGCCGTGTGGTCGGCGACGTGATGGGCAAGTACCACCCGCACGGCGACTCCGCGATCTACGACGCGCTGGTCCGCATGGCCCAGCCCTTCTCGATGCGGTACCCGCTGGTCGCCAGCCAGGGGAACTTCGGCTCCATCGACGGCGACCCGCCCGCCGCAATGCGGTACACGGAGTGTCGCCTCGCCCCGATCGCCGTCGAGCTCCTCGCGGACATCGACCGCAACACCGTCGACTTCACGCCGAACTACGACGACACCATCGAGCAGCCCACGGTCCTGCCGGCGCGGCTCCCGAACCTGCTGCTGAACGGCGCCGCCGGCATCGCCGTCGGCATGGCGACGAACATCCCGCCCCACAACCTGAACGAGATCGTCGACTGCATCAACGCGATCATCGACAACCCCGACATCACCGTGGACGAGCTGTTCGCAGCCAACCTGATCAAGGGTCCGGACTTCCCCACTGCCGCGATGATCTTCAACCGGCAGGAGATCCTGCAGGCCTACCGCACCGGCCGTGGCCGCGTGACCATGCAGGCGCGCGTGGAGGTCGAGGAGACCAAGAACGGCCGCTCCCAGATCGTCGTGACGGAGCTGCCGTACCAGGTCAACAAGGCCAACCTGATCGAGCGGAT
>Ga0265293_10013394_pt1 | contig 10652 bp, 10 predicted proteins | sample Munlanlewell138R_FD_192505 | JGI IMG/M metagenome (GOLD analysis project Ga0265293, IMG submission 192505) | Leachate microbial communities from a municipal landfill in Southern Ontario, Canada - Leachate well 138R | ecosystem: Engineered > Solid waste > Landfill > Unclassified | place: Canada... | reverse complement strand
AAATGCTAAGATTCCGCTTGCTGTGTCTCCATTCGAATACAATAAATCAAAATTACGCTTCGGCTCTGCTGTTGCTCTCGAACGACTCGCCTCTACACTGAAAAATAATCCAAATGTCAAATTTACGATTTTATCTTATCCTGATAATGATAAAGATGCAAACGAAAACAAAGAATTAACAAGAAAACGAGCCGACGCTCTTCAAGATTATTTCGTAATTCAAGGTGTTGAAGAATCAAGAATACAAATCCGAGAATCAGCTGCTACTGACCCCGATTTACCTCCCCCGACTGAAAAAAGAGCCAAAGGTAAAAAATATATCGGTACTACTTATATAGTAATAAACGATTTCTAAACACTTATTATCCCATTGATATAAAAAAAAGCTGTCCCGGAAATATATTCCTCAAAGACGGCTTTTTTTTATATTATGTTCTCAACTTATCTGAGAATATCATCAGCTAAAAAAAAACTGTGATAAACATCACAGTCTTTTAAGGCTTTCCGTACTCAGAGAGGGACTTGAACCCTCACGGGCATAATGCCCACAGGATTTTAAGTCCTGTGCGTCTACCGATTCCGCCATCTGAGCAAGTAAAGAGTTACAAAAGTAAGATATTTTTTTGGAAATGCAAAAACAAATTTTGTCTTTTTACACTATAAATGTAAATTTGTATAGTTTTCATTTACAATTTTGAAATAAAGAATTGAGTACAGACATTTTTAACAAGGTGGTTTCCTACCTGGAATTTCAAAAGGAAAATTTCGGAGAGCAATTACCGGTTGATATAAAGGAATCCGACAGCAATACGGAAGTTACTTTTAGCCCCGAGCAAATTGTGAGCCTGAAGCCGGCAGATGATTTGTCGAAAATTACAAGTACTGTCAAATCAGAAAAACAATCCCCGACAGAGGGAATATCACCCGACTGGCGAAGTTCCGACAAGCTCAGCGTCCTCGAAGGCAAAATCAAAAATTGCATGGAATGCTCATTAGGAGCAGGAAGAAAGAATTTCGTGTTTGGTTCCGGAAATCCTAATGCCGACATACTTATTATTGGTGAAGCGCCAGGTGCAGACGAGGACGAGCAAGGTCTGCCATTTGTCGGAAGAGCCGGTCAATTGCTGACCAAGATTATCGAATCTGTAAATCTGAGCAGAGAAGAAGTATTCATCGCAAATATTATTAAATGCAGACCACCAAACAACAGAAGACCCTTAAAAGATGAAATTGATAGTTGCGAACCTTATCTAAAAAAGCAAATTGACCTCATTAAGCCTGCATTTATTCTGTCACTTGGCCTTACATCAGTGGATTCTTTGTTGAAGAAAACCCATAAAATGGCAGAAGTCAGAGGCAAATTGATGGATTATCATGGAATACAAATGATTGTAACATATCATCCTGCCGCACTCCTACGCAATCCCCAATGGAAGAAATTTGTTTGGGAAGATGTGAAATATCTCAGAAGATTGTATGATGATTATTTAAAGTCAAAAAAAGGCTAATCTTTGAAAATTGACTCAATTTTTTACATAATGCTCAAATTTTCATAGAGCATGATATGCATTCGAAAAAATTTGAATTGTTCTTGATTTGCGTAATAATGTTGTATTAGCTGTAGCTTTGACAGCAAATTTCAGTTATACGAACAATATACGCGAATGTCATTAATCTTAATAATTCAAAATCCTAAATAGTAAAAATCATTATCGCATCAATGAAGTAAGTCTATTCTACTCATATCTGAGCAGTTCTATTGTATCCTGCATGGAAGCACGTCTTGCCGGAGTTATCCCGAAAATCAGACCGACTGAAATAGATACAGCGAAAGATAAAATAACCGAAAACGGAGAGACAATTGTCTTAATATCCGTTAGTGACTCTATTACAAATCCGGTAGCAAATCCAAGGATAATTCCAATTATACCTCCTGACACGGATATCGCCACTGCTTCGCTCAAAAACTGTAATAGAATGTCATGTCTTTTTGCACCCACTGCCTTCCTAATTCCAATTTCCTTAGTTCTTTCGAGAACAGATGCCAACATAATATTCATTATCCCTATTCCGCCCACAATGAGTGAAATAGATGCAATTGCACCTAATACAATATTGAATATTCTTTTTGTTGATTGTTCTTGTTCGAGTAACAACTCGGGAACAATTATTTCAAAGTCAATCACATAATTATGTCTTCTTTCGAGGATACGTCTTATTATTTCGACCGATGGCTGTACATCCTCAGACTTGTCAAAAGCAATGGTAAGTTTATCGAGCTGATTAAAATTTGGTTCACTTCCGCCATCGTTATCGCTTCGCCTCTGTAAGTCAGCTTTAGTAACAAGGGTTCTGTTGTTAAACCTCATAAGCATTGTGGGAACCGGGATATACACATCCATGTTAAAATCTCTGATTCCCAGATTCTTGATATTATCATTTGTAATTTTTTTCTCTGTAATTACACCTATCACAGTAAGCCACTGTTGACCACACTTAATGGTTTTTCCTAATGGATTATCCATCGGGAACAATCTTTTATTTATACTACTGCCAATTATACAAACATTCTCAGATGTCAAATAATTCCTTTCGGAGAAGAAACTGCCGGTTTCAATAGTAAAATTGTTAATAGAAAAGTAATCGCTGTTTACTCCGACCAAATTTACATCTCTTTTCAATCCTTCACGCATGGCATTTACTTCGATAATTATTTCAGGAGCGGTTAATCCAACTCCCGGAACTATTTTCTTGATTGAGTGCATATCAGAGAGAGTAAGTCCGGGTGAATACTTTTTGGAATCGGACTTTTTCTCGGTTGGAGACTCCTCCGCTTCATCTTGTTTTGCAAGTTCTTCCATTTTCTTAGTGTCGAGCGGTTTTACAATTATGTTATTTGTGCCGAGCAGTTTCATTTTTTCCAATATTTCCTGTTCAGCACCGCTCCCAATAGCAAGCATTGAGATAACACTTGCAACGCCGAAAATTATACCGAGCGAGGTCAAAACCGAGCGGATTTTATTCTGAAGAATGGCTTCCGAAGCAATTTTAAAATTATAGGTGAATCCGGTCAACACATCAATCACCTTTTTTTAATAATATCAAGGTGTAATCATCGTGACTGCCGTCCGGGGCAGACAACAATACTTGTTCATCTTTACTGAGTCCTTTATTTATCACTACTTCATTGTCATTCATTTCTCCGATTTCAACTTCATTACGTTTAATTTTTTTACCATCTTTCAAGAAAACATAATAAGTTTTTTTACCGTCTTTATTCTCTTGTGAATGAAGGCATTCTATGGGTATGAACAATGAATTCGGAATCGTGGATATTTCAATTTCATTGGCGGTTGTCATAGATGGAAGCAGGGTAGTATCTTTTTCATTGACACTGATAATCACCTCGAATACTTTAGCATTAGAGCCGCGTCTTTGCTCACCGATATTCGCAACTTTAACAACTTCACCTGTAATTCTTTTGTCCGGATTTGCATCGAGATTAATTTTCACCTTCTGTCCGGATTTTATCTTCTGAATATCTATTTCATTTACATAAGTAACTGACTCCATAGAGGTCAAGTCAGGCAGAGTAGCAACAATAGGATACCAAGCATCCACTGTAGAGCCGACCACCTTACGCCTTCCATCCCACTCTCTTGCATATATTACCATACCGGAAGCAGGAGCTTTGATATTAAACTGGTCTAAGGTTTCCATATACAGAGCCATTTTTTGTTGTTCTTTCATCATATCAGTAAGAATGATGTTTATCTTTGTAATAGACTGTTTTACCTTAGTTTCATAATTTTTCTTAGATTGTGCAAAACTCCTCTGGGTACGTTCATAATCCAATTCTACTTGTCTGATGACCGAAGGAGCTTCATATTTAGATTGTTCCATTTGCAGTTTCTTTTCCTGCAGATTAAACTCGATATTTTCCAGTTCATCACGAGCTTGTGACAGTGTAAGAGTACTGTCAAGCTTCGCTTGTGTGAGCTGGGATTCAAATTTCTGAATATTTAATTGTATTTCCTTCACTTCACGCATTATTTCTGTTTTATCTAATTCGGCGACGAAATCCCCTTCCTTGACTATAGTTCCTTCATCAACTATTTTGGTTATTTTCATCTGCCAAATACCTAAGGATCTTGCATTGTTAGGTCCTCGGATATCTATGCTGTTTTTTGCTCTGAGCTCACCGGTATTGTTTACTACCGAACGAAATTCACCATAACTTGGTTTCACGGCAATATATGTACCTTTGTCGTCTTCACTTAGAAAGAAATAAAATATTACCGATATAATTGCTATTATGCCTAATGAAGCGAAAATCTTTATTTTCATAATTAATTTTGAGAATTTGAAATATTATGAAAGTAAAATTAAGAAAAATTCAATTAAAAAAATAGAATATTTTGAATAAATTCCGAATTTTTCTCAAATTGTTCAATTTACCCTTTGGCACTGTAATTGATTTTAAGCAGATTGTTTGTATTAATACTGAGATTATTATGATTGTTTTGAATCATTTGTTTAAAAATAGAGTGCCATTACTCGAGTCGGCGCTTGACGCTTACACACTTCGCCAAAAGACAATAGCAAAGAATATAGCCAATGTAAACACTCCGAATTATGTACCGGAAAGAGTAAGGTTTGAAGAGCTTCTGGACGGCAGCAAAGACTCGTTACGGAATAACCTCACAAGTTCAGGCCACTTAGACAGTAATGGCAGGACAGTTAAAGCAAGTGTAGAAGATGCACCATACAATGAAGCTGAAGTATATCATTCCGGAGAAACTCATGTAAATGTTGACACTGAGATGGGTGAACTCGCTCGAAACCAGATTAGAATGCGTTTTGCAACACAGATGATTTCCAAATATTTTAAAGGCTTGAACTCTGCAATAACAGGTCAAGCATCTAATTCATAGAATGTAGAATATTAACCGAATGGCTGATAATGACAAACAATATTTTTTCAACTCTCGATATTAGTGCCAAAGGTATGAGTCTTCAAAGAGCAAGACTCGGTGCCGTAGCAAATAATATTGCTAATGTAAATACTACAAAGGATACCGAAGGCAATGTTTACAAACGAGAAGTAGTAATTGCCAAGAAAGTAGCAGATACAAGATTCGAAAACGAGTTAAATGACCAAATTGATTTATCCAGAACATCAAATACTCATGGCAAAAATATATCAGGAGCTAATAAATTTGCAGGAGGAATGGTATTTGAAGTCAGAAAAGATGAGGCAGAGCCCAGATTAGTATTTGATCCCTCCCACCCTGATGCACGTGATGACGGATATGTTGAATATCCGGATATCAATATTGTAACAGAGATGGTCGAAATGATTACGGCTCAAAGAGCATTCGATGCAAATGTTCAAGTAACAGATGCAGCGAAAAATATAGCAAAATATTCATTAGAGATTTAACAAGGATGGAGTATGAGAATTGATTCTTTGAACTTGAACAAAGTATATAATTTAAATGGCACAAACGGACTTAACAATAGGATAAACTCGACAACATCTATAAAGACGGAAGAAACTGAAAACGATATTACGGTTAATGTTCGAAATTACGACACAGAAAAGAAACTGATATCAGGTGCGGAACGAAATTTCTTCATTAACATGTTTCCAGAAAGTTCAAAACAAATTGCCAAATATGAAATTTTTACAGGAAATGGTAAACTTGTCAATACAGTAAGCAGATTGGGCACAATTATTGACGGAAAAATTTAATCAAATAGGATATTCATAATTGAAAGGATTCAGAGAATGAACATAAGTGGTATTGGATTCGGTGGATTTACCCCCGAAAACATGATGTCCGGCAATATGTTGAAAGGTGGCATTATCCCGGAAGAATTTGCAAATGCCAGCGGCTTAGATAAAATTAATTCTGGATTGAGTAAAAACTTTAACCCTGAGAACTCATCTATACCTTTACCACCGCAAAACCCATCCATGGGCATCAGTACCGGCATTGGCAACAATCTGGTTCTAAAAGGATTTAACTCTACTAAGGGTAGTTTTTCCGACACGTTGAAGGAAGTAGTATCCGATGTCAATAAGTTACAGATTGATGCATCAGAGAAGTCTGAAGCATTCGTTCGCGGTGAGGATGTCGAATTACACGATGTTATGATTGCTGCCAATAAAGCAAGGACTTCCTTTCAACTTTTACTTGAACTGAGGAATAAGGGGCTCGACCTCTATCGTGAAGTATCGAGAATGCAGTAATTTTTTGTGTGAATAAAACCAATCGGATAAATTATGGCTGACAATAATGTTCAGAATCAAGTAAAAAATTTTTTAGGAAAATTAAGTCCAAGTCAAAAGATAGTACTCGGGATTGTACCGGTCATTGTAATTGCTGCTCTGTTCTATATGCTGACGGTGGTCGGCACAAAAGAAAAAACCGTCCTGTTTAGCGGATTGGAAAGCACTGACGCAGCAAAAATTGTCGAGAATTTAAAAGCCAAAAATATTTCTTATCAAATCAGTGATAATGGCTCGTCAATATTAGTTGACAATGATATCGTACTCGATACAAGACTGAACTTAGCATCTGAAGGACTACCCGAAAACAGTATCGTGGGATATGAACTTTTTGACAATACAAATCTCGGAATGAGTGAGTTTGTACAGAAGCTCAATTATAAGAGGGCATTAGAAGGTGAACTTGCCAAGACTATTTCCTCAATCGAAGAAGTCAGACGGGCAAGAGTACACATTGTCATACCTGAAAGAGCAGTATTTACACAAGACCGTAAGAATCCTACTGCTTCTATCACTGTAAATCTAAAATCAGGTAGAAATGTCAGCCAAAAAATTGTCGAAGGTATCCAGACCTTAGTAGCAAGCAGTGTTGAGGGTATGACTACCAACAATGTTTCTGTAATTGACCAAAAAGGGAAGTTACTCTCTACTCAGGAATCGGATATGAATTCAATATCCGGATTGACAGCTCAACAATTAGACCAGCAAAGAAAGGTTGAAGAATATCTTAGCAACAAAGTTCAATCCATGCTTGATAACGTCTTGGGTTCCGGTAACTCCAACATTAAGCTGAATGCTGAACTTGATTTTACAAGAATAGAACAGACCAAAACAGAATATGACCCCGATAAATCTGTGCTTAGAAGTGAGCAAACATTGAGCGAAGCCTCAAAATCAACTGACTCGCTTTATTACTTAGCGGTTGTCAACGACAGAAATCAAATAAATACTATTCAAAACTATGAAGTATCCCAGAATGTAGAATCAATTGTCCACAGTGTAGGACATATAAAACGTATGTCAGTTGCAGCCGTGATAAACAGTATTCCTCGTATTTCGGAAAATGAAGGTAAAAAAACTGTCGAATATCTACCCCGCTCCGATGAGGAGATGAGAAAATTAACTGAAATAATTAAAAATGCAGTGGGCTATAACCCTGAGAGAAATGACCAAATTACTGTCAACAATGTTCAATTTGATACAGACTTGGAAGATATTGAGGTCGAAATTGCCTCAAAACTGGAATGGTATGAAGAGCCGTACAACCAGAAATTAATGCTTTTAGTTACTATCATTATGATTACTATGATTCTAATGTATCGTTTCATGCAATCAAAAATTATCAAGGAAAGGGTGCGCATTGCTCTTGATTTGCCGTCAAAAGCCGAAATTACTCCTGACTTGGATACAGATCAAAACAATAATTTTATGGATGATTTAAGCCTCGACAACAACCTTATGCTACTACCTTCTGAACTGCCTGAACAATTACTTCTTGACGGTGACAACAAGATGAAATCTTTTGATGAAACAAGTGTACTCGAATCAAGCATGGTTAATGACAGCAAATCATTAGTAACTCGCTCATCAAAGAAAGTAAGACTTCACGATACTGATTTTGATGAAGACAATATGATGAAAATGGAACTTCGAAACAAGATTCAAGATTATATCTTCACTAAGCCTGACGATGCTGCAAGACTTGTAAGAGTCTTCATAAATCAGGAACCCGAAAATATAAATAAATAATTTACACGATAAAATAAAATTGTATTTATGGCAAAAACTGAAACTGAAATAAAGAAGACAACGAGTAAAGAATTAAGCGGAAGACAGAAAGCTGCCATCCTTCTAATGTCGCTTGATGTAGAAGTTGCTGCAAAAGTCTTTCAGGAACTTGAAATTCAGGAAGTTGAACAAATTGCTGTGGAAATAACAAACCTGAAAGATTTGAGCCCCGATATAGTTGATGATGTGATTGAAGAATTTTATCAGTTGATGTCCGCCCAAAATTACTTGGTGGAAGGTGGTTTGGAGTATGCCCAACTGCTATTGGAAAAATCCTACGGACCGGAACGAGCAAAAGAAATCATTGAAAAAATCAGAGTGCTGACCACAATTCGCGGATTTAATATATTAAAAAAATCTGACCCAGCCCAGCTTGCAAGTTTCCTGTCTAAGGAACACCCGCAGACTATCGCTTTGATACTTTCTCATCTTCCGCCCGACCAATCCGCCGAGGTCCTTCAAGAATTTAAAGATGATTTGAGAACCGAAACTATAATTAGAATAGCTACAATCGGTAAAGTTTCACCGCAACTTGTGTCGGAAATTGAACATGTTGTTGACCAAATTGCCGAACAGACTTTATCTCAAAATCTCGCACAAGCCGGTGGTTCTCAACTTGTAGCAAATATTCTGAATAAAACTAACAATGCTATGGCAAAATCACTTCTCGAACGAATCGAAGAGAAGAACCCTGATATGGCTATTGAAATCAAACGTCTCATGTTCTTATTCGAAGATATTGTATTGGTTGATGATAGAGGAATTCAACGAATTCTTCGTGATGTGGATAAAAAAGATTTGGCTATTTCTCTTAAAATCGCTGATGAAAAGATTAAAACTAAAATTTTCAAAAATATGTCGGAACGTGCTGCTGCTGTGGTTCGAGAGGAACTGGAATATATGGGTCCTATCAAACTGAAAGATGTTGAAGCTGCCCAGATGCGTATTGTTGATATAATCAAAGAACTTGAAGAAAATGAAGAAATTTCAATCGGCGGACGAGGTAAAGAAGATGTATTTGTGTAGGATAAGGATTTGGGTATGAGTGAGATTACAATAAATATTACCAAGAACAGCAGGATTGCTAAAGTATCTACGGCTGATTTATTTCCAAAAATCGAATTTTCCGGTGACTCAAATCAGCTCGGAACTTTTTTGCATGAGCATCAAGAAAGAAGAAAAAGAGCAGAAAGTATAGCAAAAAGGAAGAAAGAGCTTGCCAAAAAAGTAATTTTCACCGAAAAATTCGTGGTGGCAAATACCGGCAAACCTGTGCAAATCTCTCTGAAAAATGTTAATGAACCGGTATTGTCCATAGAAGAAGCAAAAGTTGAGGTCCAAAATGCTTACGACAAGGGTTTTTCTGATGGACAAGAGGCTGCTTCTATCGCATATAATAATGATAAAATAAAATATTTGGAATGGGTAACAAATCTTGAAAATTTAAGCTTGAATTTGAAAGCAGAATACTCCAAAAATTTAGTCAAACTCGAAAAAGCAGTAATTCCGGTAGCTATAACTATTGCAAAGTATTTAATTCGTCAGGAAATTACTCAGAATCCCGACATAGTCATAGAGCAACTAAATAAAGCAATGAGTAAAATTGATGACGAGAATATATTTAAAATATCTGTACATCCAGATGATTTTAATACTATTCAAGATATTAAGGGGAGCAAGATCGGTGACAAATATAAAATTGACAAAATTGAAATTGCTCCTGATGAAAATATCAGCAGAGGTGGCTGCATACTACATACCGATGCCGGTATCATTGACGCAACTATCGAAGCACAGTTAGAAAAATTCTCACAGAATCTTTCGGAAATATCATAGAATATGTTTGACCTCGACCCCGAAATATTATCCCTGAGAGTTGCTGAAAAACTCAAAACAACTGATGAGCTTATCCTACGGGGACGAGTTAAGAAGGTAATCGGATTAGTTATCGAAAGCGAAGGACCAAAAGCATCAATCGGTGAGCTTTGTTCTTTACGGGATAAAACGGGAAAAGAAATCTGTTTGTCCGAAATAGTAGGATTCAAAGATGGAAATACAATATTATCCATGGCATTGGGAGAAGTGTCGAATATAGCACCGGGCATGGAAATTACAGCTCTCGGCAAACGGTTAACAGTAAGAGTGGGTGATGCACTATTAGGACGTGTATTGGACGGGCTCGGCAATCCGATTGATAACTCAGAATTTCCGGATAAGCTTGAAACCCGTTCGATTTATTCGCTGCCACCCAATCCACTGCTACGAAAGAGAATCAATAGTCCGGTAGCTACCGGAATTAGAGCTGTTGATGGAATGCTGACGATGGGTAAAGGACAGAGAGTTGGTATTTTCGCTGGCTCAGGTGTAGGTAAATCTACTCTTTTAGGTATGATAGCAAGAAACACCTCTGCCGACATCAATATAATAGCTTTGATTGGTGAACGTGGCAGAGAGGTGAAAGAGTTTATTGAAAAAGATTTGGGAGAAGACGGCTTAAAACGCAGTATTGTAATTGTTGCTACGAGTGACACCTCACCTCTAATCAGAGTGAAAGCCGGATTGACAGCCA
>Ga0265293_10013391_pt1 | contig 10653 bp, 9 predicted proteins | sample Munlanlewell138R_FD_192505 | JGI IMG/M metagenome (GOLD analysis project Ga0265293, IMG submission 192505) | Leachate microbial communities from a municipal landfill in Southern Ontario, Canada - Leachate well 138R | ecosystem: Engineered > Solid waste > Landfill > Unclassified | place: Canada... | reverse complement strand
TAAAAAGAGGTTTTATGTGTTTGTAACACCACATCATGGCACACATTGGGACAACTGCTTAAAAAAGATTGATTGCATTTATTCCATCACTTCTAATGGGAGTAAATTGCATTCACACATAAAGCGAGGGTTTAAGGATATGTCTAGAATGTCATTTGCAACTTATGTTAATGGCGATATAGTAGTTCCTCCATTCCTGCCTACGAGATCTCAGCGATTTTATCCGTGGTGGTTTTATGATGATAAATATTGATGTTGCTTTACCTAAAAGTAAATCAAAAGTTCACTTCTTTTACACTAAAATGCCTTAAGTAACTTCTTTTATTCTCTGGACGTTAGATGAAATGCTATGTTTAAAAAAGAAAAGACTGAGCTTGTGAAAAAGCAAACCACAGAGTAAAGGAGGTCGGGAAAAACGCTGCCTTAAGCGAGTACTATGCTTACTCTGAATGTAATTTAATCTCCTTATTGCTAAAATATGGAAAGTTATTCTGGGTCCTCGTTTTGTAGTTCCTGCATTAGCATATTGAGATTGTCTTCATCAATCTGATTCTCGTGCCCTCGGATTATAGATGTAAAAAACTCATACACATCAGGATCTTTAATTATCCAATAGATTTGATTGTTTGAAATAGCAGCTTCCACGATCTCATTAAGTTGTTCCGAAGTAAAATCGTTATAGTTTGATAGCTTCGAGACCAATGTATGAGTTTGTGCAAATGACCTACTCGCAGCTAAGTCCCCTATAAGTGATTCCTTTTCAAGCTCACTCGCAAGCTTGATATTTGGAAAATGTGCTTGAAAGAATAAGGAAAGTCTCTCGTAATACACTATTTGTGATTTCTTTTTTTCAGTCCATTCTTGACTAAGAAATTCCCTAAAATTGTTTCGGTCTACGATTGAACGATAATCCTTATCGTCTGTTATGAAATAAAGGTTTTCGCCATCTGGAACATCACGAAGTAATGTTTCCCAGTTAATCGCATCTCCTAGAGATCCACCCTTCCCAGGGGGATTGCCTACCTGCATGCGCACACGCGCCTTATCCACCAGCTTATCATCGATAGAAATCCGTGTTGCTTTTTCAAATAGGTTCTGTATAGTCTCATCGGCCTTCAGCGTCTGTTTCGCGACATCTTTCATTATCTTATCCACTAAGATGGAACGTTGCTTCTCACATTCTTCCAGGAGTTCTTTTAGTGTTAGATATTCCTCATAGTCTTTACAAAGTTGTGGATATTCGAGCTTTAGTTTAGGTTCCTGTAACTGTTTCAATGCGGTGATTATTCTGTTTTCTCTGTTGCGCCGAAACTCATCTACAACTTGTTCTGGTAAGTATAGTCTCACCTTCTTCTGCTCGAGCAGAACACCCAGTTTATTTAGTTCTTCTAAGTCTTCGCTGGTGAAATGGTAAAAAGACAGAAAAATATTTGTGTCGATAAAAAGATGCATACAGCTCACTCTCCTAATTTGTTATTCTCTGAATCTACCAATAGTATATTATAAAAATTAGGAAGCTCTCTTGGTCAGAATCTTAAATATTTTCCCGAGTTTGACAGTTACAAAAACGTAAGAATTTTAAAGCGGGTACACTTACTAAAACGAAAAGTGTACCACCCTATCACACAAATCCTGTATAATTAATTTGAACAAAAAATTGTACAAGGGGGAACACCCCGAAGGGGGTTCAAGGAAGATGATAGAGAAGGTACAATACAATTATATAAGATTTTTGTATTTTAACAAACATAAAAGTCAAAGAGAAATAGCAAAAGAAATGAGGATACACAGAGCAACGGTTAAAAGAGCTATCAAGCAAGGAAGATAGAAGAGAAACTAGGTATCAATAGCCATAGCAAATGCTGAAGAGGAAGTATTTATTAAGTGAGAAAATGTCAAATTGCTAAGGGGCAGACTGAAATTCCAAGCAGGCTCGGCAACTGTTAGAATTTCCTAAAGGGGGTCAGGAGAGATGGAGAAAATGGTTTTGAAAATATTTCAAATGGAAATTGAGCGACAATGTAAATTCGCAATTATTGCTATAGAGGAAGTAAAAACGGGATTATCAAATAAAGATTCAGATCTAGTATGGTATGCAATACAAAATTTTTTGGTAGCTGTAGGTAATATCTCCAAAATTTTTTGGCCAACACGAAATAAGGAAAGGGGAGAAGAGTTACGAAGAAGCTTAGGTATTGAAGATAATTCCCCTATCCAACCAAGGAACTTTAGAAATCATTTTGAACATTTTGATGAAAGATTAGAGGAGTGGGCAAAATCTTCTGAAAGACATAATTTTGTTGATTCAAGTATATTACCCCCAAATATGATAGCTGGAATAGACCAAAAAGATTTCCTTCGTATTTTTAATCCTACAACATGGACACTTACTTTTAGAGGAGATGAATATGAGCTGAAGCCGATAATAAAGGCTATTTGCGAGCTTTATCCAAAAGTTTCATTAGAAGCGAGAAAACCATGGTGGGAGTAATATTTCGCCATTGCCTAACAGCGGATAAAAGGTAAATCAAAGATTTTCCCAAATCCACAAGCTGGTAAACTTCTTTCATCCGCAGGTCTTTATATGCTAAATTGTTTAGATTGCCAAACTAAAGGATATAAAAAGATGTCTGCACTAAATTTATGGCTGCTGACCGGATGGCATCAATTAGTGAGAAACTCCAGGAACCCCAACAACAAAGAATTCAAAAATTAGCAAAAGCATTTGGGCAAAAGGGAGCTCCCCTATAAGTTATAATTTAAATGTGTTGATAAATCAATAAATGATTAGGAGTTGATAGGGATGAATGATAAGTTTAATAAAATTGAAAGGTTTTTAGAAGATATATTACCGGATAGTAAAATAACCACATTAATGAAAATTATTAAATTTCCATCAACAGTATCTGATTTTTTATTTGAAATAAAAATAAAAAGATTTTTAGATGAAATAGATAGAATCACTCAAGGTGAAAAGGATAAATTCATGAAAAAAATCAAAAACAAAAATGATCTGAGAGATTTAGGTTTTAAATTGTTGAATATTATTAATGATTCTGACGATGAAAATAAGTGTGTTTTAATTAGTAGATTATTTATTTTATTTATCGAAGAAAGACTAAATGAAAGAGATTTTTTTAGAATTAGTTATTTGATTAATAGGAGTTATTACAAAGATTTATTTGCGCTAAAAAGTTTTTCAAATCACAATACAATTTGTACAGGTGATTCTATTTCTGATAAAGATGTTCTCGAAAGTTTGTTTAGTTATGGTTTTATAGAAAATAAAGGGATCGATGGGGGTAATTCAAATCCTAATAGTGGAGGAACTATTTATAGTATTAATAGATATGGAATTATCGTAAGGGATATCCTTTAGTTTTATGAAAATGTATAGAAATGATGAATGGATTGAAATAATAATTGAAGATTATAAAAATATGAAGCAAAATTAAAAGACATCGAATTATGACCTAACCAATCTTTTTCTTTTTAATATTTTTTGCTGTATAATTTCCATGAGCTCTCAGTTCTTGATTTTGTAATTTGTAATGGTAACTATGATCATATTTTTTCACCTCGCTTTAGTATTGTTTAAGAATCCGCCTTCATCCTTAGACCTCTTCTAGGGCGTTTCCTTCTCATACGGCCCTGAAAGGTCAATCAAGTATCGGAGTTATGGGCGGAAGATGGGTAGCGAACAAACTTTAGAACGAACTTAAAAGTTCAGACATTATAAGCGTTTTACTACCCACTCATTTTTTTAGGAAAATAGTTGTTTATGCTTATATCTTATATTTGTATCATCAAATTTCATAAAAGGCAGCATATAAAAAAGGATAGGAGGACCTATGGCAAGAATATATAAACTTGATATAAAAAATTTTAGAGGTATTAAAGAATTTTCTCATACTTTTGATGATTTAAATTTGATATGTTTGGTAGGGAGAGGAGACTCAGGAAAATCATCTGTCTTAAGTGCAATTTTGTATGTGCTTTATCCAAACTGGAATTTATCTTTTTATGATACTGATTTCTACAATTGTGATATAGAACATCCTATCGAGATTGAAGCAACATTAGTAGGGGTTCCTGACGAATTGTTAAGAGAAGATAAATATGGTCTTTATATAAGAGGTATTGATAAAAAAACTAATGCTATTAAAGATGAATTAGAAGACGAATATGAGAAGGCATTAACAATTAGATTAAAGGTAGAAAAAGATTTAGAACCGAAATGGCATATAATAAATAGCAGACAAGATTCTTTAACTGAAATATCAGCTTATGATAGGGCAAAATTAAACGCATTTATGGTTTCTGACTATTTAGATGGTCATTTCTACTGGAATAAAGGAAGTCCATTATTTTCTTTATTGAAACAAGGGGAAAATGTTGATATCTCTGAAAAGGATACTATTTTAATAGATACAATTAGGAAGGCTAAAGATACGATCGATAGTTATTCATTTGAACAATTTCAAAAAGTAATTGATATTCTAAAGTCAAAAACAGAAGAATTCGGGATAAAACTTTCTGACGTGTCTAATTCTATTGACTTCAAAGATATTTTCATAAAAGATGGGAAAATTAGCCTTCACGATGGAAAAATTCCACTCCGTTTAAAAGGTAAAGGGAGTAAAAGATTAGTATCAATCGCATCGCAAATGGCATTGGCTGAAAGTGGAGGTATAATATTAATTGATGAAATAGAACAAGGATTGGAACCAGACAGAGTAAAACATTTAGCGAGAACTTTATATAAAAACAATAAGGGACAAATGTTTATAACTACCCACTCGCAGGGAATAATCGAAGAGCTTGAAGTGGAAAATATTTTAATACTCAATAATGATAATGGTATGGTGCAATGTAAAAAAAGTGATAAAAAATTTCAAGGTGTAATTAGAGCTTGTCCTGAAGCTGTTTATGCAAAAAAGGTTATTGTTTGTGAGGGTAAAACAGAAATTGGAATTTGCCGGGCATTAGATGCTTTTAGAATAACAAAAGGGAAAACAAACCTAACAGCATTAGATGTAGTATATACCGGAGGAGGAGGCAATAATCTTTCTGAAAGAGCACTTGAATTAAAGAGACTCGAATTAGATATTTGTGTGCTTTGCGATTCAGATGAAAAAAATTTAAATAATGAAAAAAAGGACATGAGGAATAAGGGAATTAAGATATTTGACTGGGATGAGAACAATTCAATTGAACAGCAGGTCTTTAATGATTTACCTTGGGATGCAGTAAAAGAGTTGATAGCGTATCAAGAATCTAAATCGTCTGAAGAATCGGTAAAAAATTGTATTGAAAGTAAAATTAAAAGAAAATTAGGCAAGGATTGGAAAGAAAATGATGATCTGAAAATTAGAAAAGTACTTGGGGAAGTTGCACGAGATAAAGCTTGGTTTAAACGAATTGACCATGGTGAATTTCTTGGTTCGGTTATTTTTAAACACTTTGATAAAATTAAAGACAAAACGTTAGGGAAAAGACTACAAGAAGTATCGGGTTGGATAGATAATGAGTGACTATATAGATTTGAAAAATTTTATTTCTAAAAGGAAGAGTCTGTTAATTGCTCCAGCTGGTTGTGGCAAAACTTACACTATCTCAGAATGTTTAAAATATACCGAAGGAGTGCATTTAATACTAACTCACACTCATGCAGGAGTTGCTTCACTTAAAGAAAAAATTAAAGAGAAAGGTATTAAAACTAATAAATATAGAGTTGAAACTATTGATAGTTATGCTCAAAAATACGTTAATGCTTTTTACTGTGAAAACGATGTTCCTGAACAAGACAGTAAAAATTATTTCCCTTTCATTATTGAAAAAGCATTTGAGTTAGTAAAAATAAAGCCAATAAGCGATGTTATTAAATTAACTTATGCAGGGTTATTTGTTGATGAATATCAGGATTGTACAAAAAATCAACACAAATTTATAATGGCATTATCAGAAATTCTACCGACTCATGTATTAGGTGATCCTTTACAAGGAATATTTAGTTTTCGAGAACAGCAATTGGTAGAATTTGATAAAGATTTAAAGGATTTTGAAAAATTTGATTTGAAGGAACCTTGGAGATGGAAAAATACAAATCCTGAATTGGGAATATGTTTAATGAAAATAAGAAAGAAATTAGAGAACAAAGAAGATATAGATTTGAATACATTTAAAGATGCTATTGAAGTTGTACATATTAATGAAGAAGATATTTCTAAACCACATACTAATTATAATAAAAAAATCTGGGATTTGCTTAATGAAAGCAACCTCTTGATAATTCACCCAGAAAGTAGAAGTATAAATACAAGAATAGAGATAATAAAGAATTTTAAAAATCAGATTTATTTAGTGGAAGCGATTGATGATAAAGACTTCTATAAATTTTCAAAGAATTTTGATAAAAGCACTCCTGATAATATTTATAAAATAATTTATGATTTTATTTCTACGAAGGCAATATTTAAAAAAACAGGAATTGATAATTGGTTTACTAAAAAATCATTGAAAAATAAAAAACTTGAAAAAGATAGAGAAAAAATAGAACCAATAAGAAGGAATTTAGAAAAATTACAAGATAAAATCTCTTTTTTACTTATTGCTCAAACTTTAAAGCAAATTAAAAATCTTCCAGGGGTATTGTGTTATAGAAAAGAATTATTTAACGATTTATGTAAAGCATTAGAAGAAGCGGAATATAATAACACATCTGTATATGAATCTATGAAAAAAATAAAGAACAGAAAGCGAAAAATAGGAAGAAAAATTGAAGGAAAATGCATAGGAACTACCTTATTAGTTAAAGGATTAGAATTTGACACCGTTGCGGTCTTAAATGCACATAAATTCGAAGATCCTAAAAATTTATATGTTGCTTTAACAAGAGCTTCTCACAAATTGATGGTTTTTACAAATAGTTCAATTCTATCGCCGTATTCTAAACAGAGAAATGTAAAATAGGAAAAATCCTATTTGCAAAATCAAGAAGGCAGCTGCACTTACTAAACGAAATGTGTACCAAAAATAAGTGTTTGCTAAACGAAAAGTAGTTAGCAATAGCAAATGTTCATTAAAATTAGCGACAGCTTTTAATTGAAAAACGCCCATGGAGGGCGTCTTTAAAAAATTACTTCAGTATTTCTTTTAGGTCTTCTATTGTAATTTCTAATAAATTGTCTCCTATGTAGTCTATAGTTTTTTCATCTGCTTTTCTTATCTTATCTTTTATCTCTTCTGTTAATTGGTCACCGAATCTCTTGCTTAAGTTTTTTATAATAAATTCTATAAATCTTTTTCTTTCTTCAAGTTTCCCTTCTCTTTCACCTTCTAATTTACCTTCGTTTCTCAACTTTTCAGCTATCGTCATAACTATTTCACCCCTTCCCTACTTTCCCTTCAATGTAGCTTTTGTGTTCCATCAGAATGTATATATAGCCATCTTGTCCTTTTATCTTTGTTTTGTACAACTTTTTTATGTGCTTCATTAATTTATCTTTAAAGGAATTAATTAAGAGACCTTCTTCAAAAGATTTCTTCAAAATCTGTGTAGAAACTTTTGGTGAGTTTGTTTACTTCGTGGACTAGGTTAATTTACCTGAAGGATTAACATTAATGGTGTAATAAAAAATGGGAAGAATTCTTTTTATTATTAAAATGTGAAAAAATTTTTGCTTTTAATAAGCCCCAATATAATTGAATAGTTTTAGTTAATTTTTCTTCTTTTAATAGAGTTGCAGGGTTTAACTTGCCTTTTTCTATAAATTCTTGGTATTCGCTTAAAACTTGCTTTGTTTCATCAAGAGATTGTTTTATGGAGTCTCCATATAACATTAAACCCATGGAGTATAGGTAAGTATAATAGAGTTTTTCTTTTGTATCGTGGTATAGAATTAAGCCCGAATCTTTGCCTAATTTGTAGGCTCCCATCACCTTAAGCATTACAAGCTACCCCCTTCTTTTCAAAAAGCAAATAGAAAATTTGAAGACTCTAGAACTTAAGATATAGCACCCTTCGACCCCCTGCCCGACCCCATAAAGAAAAGAGAAGTTTTATCTCCTCGCTTCCCTACTCTTTAAGAAAGTGGGAAAGGGCTTCGCTCTGTAACACATCCAAAAATATCAGATTGTGTTTTGCTTACTACTATTATTTCAATATTTCTTTCAGTTCTTCTAATGTAATACTTAGAATATTTTTCTTTATTTGGTTTATAGTTTCTTCATTTGCATTTCTGATCTTTTCTTCTAAACTTTTATCAAAATCTTCTCCAAACCTTTGGTTTAGAATTTCTATCATGAATTCTATAAATCTTTCCCTTTCTTCAAGTTTGCCTTCTAATCGAGCTTTTTCTCTGTCTCTTTTTGCTATCTCTTCTAATGTGTTAAACATTTTTGGCACCTCCATTTCTTTTAGCTCTTCGAACCTTTCTTTTATCTCTTCGTAATCTGTCCTCTTTCCGAACAGTTCTATGAATGCGTTTCTGTGTTTATTAAATTTCTCTTGTTCTTCTTCAGGCAATTTCAATATTATATCTTTATTTATAATCTTTAGCAACTCTTCTGCGTTTTTTACCCTTACGTTTGGTTTGTCCGTTAATAAGATTACTCCTAGTGCCTTCTTCATGTTTATTATCGTTTCTTCTTTTATATTACTTAAATTTATTAGTTCATAATCAGCTTTTATTGAATACTCTTCCATGTTTTTTATCTTTGTTATCTTGTCTTTCACATCCGTTGGCGATGTCCATTTCGCTTTTCCATCGTAAAAGACTATCAATTGAGTTCCAGTTTGTTCACGTGTTAAATCTGTCTCTTTTATTTGTTTTGTTATCTCTTTTGGTAGAAAGGCTTTTAGAAAGTCATAGAATACGGTTCTGCGCTGCCCGTCCCATAAAATTGGTGAAGTGTTTTCTTTGTCAATTTAATTATACCATATGTTTTTGAAGGTGTGCTATTTTATCACATAACTTCTGTATAATAAGTTTTATAGCGCCCTTCCCCCGCTCCCCACCCGTGAGGAAAAGGATTTTTATTCGCACCCTTTCCCCCGCTGCCCACCCATGAAAAAAGGCTTTTACCTTTTCACTCCGCTATCCGTCCATATAAGGAGATGAGAAAGGGCTTCACCAGGGATAAAATACGTTGAAAGATACTGAATCGAATTATGAGCTAACCAATCTTTTCAAGAACATCTTACATAATCTAATGCGTTCTTTTTCTTTTTTATTATTTTTTGCTGTATAATTGTCATTAGATCTCAGTTCTTGATTTTGTAATCTGTAATGATAATAAGGATCATATTTTTTCACCTCGCTTTAGTATTGTTTAAGGTTCTGCCTAATCTTTAGGCCCCTTCTAGGGTGTTCCCCTCTAATACGGCCTTGAAAGGTCAATCAAGTATCGGTGCCTTGAATTTTGCAAATTCTAATGGTATAAGGTTTAACTCAATAAAATATAAACAAAAATATAAACATCAATCCTACAAATCTTTAAAAATTATCGATCATGATATTCTTTATAGAATAGTAGAAAATGAAGAAACATATTTACCTGAGTTGGATAATACATATAGCCTATTTATACATAATCCGAATAATCCTTTTGAAGTGCTATATAATAGATTAGCAATGATAGGGGAAGATAGATATTTCTAAGAGACGAACATAATAAAGAATTAGAAAGAATAAAAAATATAGATAAAAGCAATGATTAAAAAATTAAAGAGCAGACGATTTGAATAAAGAATTTTACGATTTTTGTATTTTAACAAACACAAAATACCCTCTTCAGAAATAGGTAGAAAGTACAACTAAAAAAAGGTAAAATAAGTAAAGGCAATAAGTAAAAGAACAAAATAAATGTTCTTTCATATAATCGGAGTTGACGAAATGGAAGTAGAGTTGAGAAGAGTTACCGAATAATGACAATCGAATGACATTCTTATAAGATAATAAAGTTATGGTATCAAATAGATTATACAGTGAGGAGTTAAAAAGCATAATATTGAAGGTATTGAAACTTATTTACAATGCCTGTTTTAGAGTTTCTAAAGTGTCTAAAAATAAATTATTAAGGAGGTAACAGTAATGAAAGCCGGAGATTTTAAAAAAGCTGTTTTAGATGAATTACAACTCAACATATTATATGGCAGTCGGGCAAGCATGGCGGATTACAAAAAAGCTTTAGACAAAATTTTAGATATAGCAGATGAAGCTGAAATACCTATTGAAGAAATTGAAGACCAATTAAGATATGTACAAGCTGAACCGGAAGATTGTGCAGAAAGTTTGACCAATGTCTTTACAAGAGGACTGTTAGAATGGTATTTAGAAGAACCTGGTAGAATCTATTTCTTGGAAGGCGCAGTAAAAGAACTAGGGGCGCAAGATGGCTTCACTATTTTATCACAAGGCCAGTACCTATATTGGGCAGAAGTTTTATTAGAAGTAACCGAGAAAGGTTTGGAAGAAATAGAGGAACCAGATCTTATAAATATGGATTTAACAGAAACAGATCCGGAATTAGTAGATTTGGAAGAAATAGCAGAAACAGATTGGGATGATACAGATTTGTTAGAAGGAGTTTTGGAAGATTTGAATTTGGAAGAAACACCAGAAATAGATACAGAAGATCAAAATAACAAAG
>Ga0265293_10013390_pt1 | contig 10653 bp, 4 predicted proteins | sample Munlanlewell138R_FD_192505 | JGI IMG/M metagenome (GOLD analysis project Ga0265293, IMG submission 192505) | Leachate microbial communities from a municipal landfill in Southern Ontario, Canada - Leachate well 138R | ecosystem: Engineered > Solid waste > Landfill > Unclassified | place: Canada... | reverse complement strand
TAATTTATATGAATGAAAATCATTTAGAAGAACCTGATTTTTCAAATTTGAAAGATATTCTGTCAAGAATTATAAGGCTTGAACCTGATTTTTATCATGCATACTGGGAACTTGCCAAACTGTATATCAATAAAGGCGATACGAAAGATGAAGCTTTGAATCTTGTTCAGAAACTTCTTGATAAACCTCTTAATGATGCAGTTATTTATTTCAATGCAGCAGTTATTTATAACATGCTTGAGAATACTGAACTTGCAGTTGAAAACCTTCAAAAAGCAATAGAAGTTCAGCCTGATTACAGACTGGCATATAAAGAATTGTTGAATATTTACGATCGAATAAATAATACTGAGGAATTAAAAAATACAGCAAGTGATTTTATCAGAATTTATCCAAACGAAAGTGATGCTTACTACTATCTTGGAAGGATTGCAGTTAAGAAAAATTCTGTTGAAGATGCAATTGATTCATTGAAAAAAGCATGTGAAATAGATCCAAGATTTGAAAAAGCACATTATCTTCTTGCTCAAATATATGAAGAGAATGGAATGTTTGATTTTGCAAGACTTTATTTTGAAAAAAGCGTGACTTTAAATAACAATAATAAAGATGCATACTATCGTCTAGGCAAAATTTATAAAAGAGATAAAAATTTCAATGAGGCTCAGATTGCATTCAAAAAAGCCATTGAGCTTGATAAAGATTTTGTCCAGGCTTATATAGAACTTGCAAGACTTCATGTTGATGAAGAAAACCCTGCAAAAGCTGTTGGAATGTATGAAAAAGCTCTTCTTATAAAACCAGATGTCTGGGTTTATTTTGAACTTGCAGAAGCTTTTGTAAAACTGAGAAAATTTGATAATGCAATTAAAGCACTTAAAACAATACTTGAAAAAGAACGTGACAATATAAAAGCAAGATTAAAACTTGGTTTTGCCTATATGGAAATTGACCTTTTAGAAAGCGCCCAGGAAGAATTCAAAAAAATAATTGACATGGACAGAAAAAATATAGAAGCTCATTCAGCACTTGCTGAGGTATATGTAAGAAACAATCTTATCGGTGCTGCTATTGTTGAATACAGAAAAGTAATTGAAATTGACAGAATGAATATTTCTGCTCATATAAAGCTTGCTGAAATCTATCAACATCAGAAATCATTCAGTGAAGCGATTAAGGAGTATAAAGAAATACTTAATATTGACAGTGAAAATTCAGAAGCCCTTTACAGACTTGCTGAACTCCATTTCTCTCAGAATAAATACGAAGAAGCTCTTGAGTATTTTCAGTCAGTTTTAAAATACGATCCGACCTATATTGTGGCTTGGAAAAGACTTGGTGATATAAATATAAAAAACGAAAAATACCATGAAGCAATAGCTAATTATGAAAAAGTTATTGAAGCAGAACCGTCTGACCTTGATGTCAGTTATAAAATTGCATACAGCTATTATAAACTTGATAATCATTCAAAAGCGCTTGAGGGTTTTGAAAGAGTTATTAATATTGATGAAAATTTTCCAGATGCTTTTTATTATATAGGATTAATTTCATCAAAAAATGAAGAACATGAAAAAGCAGTAGAAAATATTAAAAAAGCAACAATACTTGCTCCAAAAAATGTAAATTATCATCTTGAACTTGCAAGAAATTTTGATGAGCTCGAAAACTTTAACGAATCATTAAGACAGTACATGCTTGTGCTTGAAATAGAGCCTAAAAACCGGGAAGCTCTTTATAATATAGCGCTGATTTTCAAAAGACAGGGTGAGTTTGACAGAGCCATGGAATTTCTTCAGAAAACTATTGAAAATTATCCGTCTCATGTTAATGGCTGGTTTGAATTTGGAAAGCTTAATGTTATTAAAGGAAGAGTTGATAAAGCTATTTCGTGTTTCAGAAAAGTTGTAGCAATAGATAATAATTTTCTTGAAGGATATTTTGAACTTGGAAGAGCATACAAAAGTCAGGGAATGATTGAAGAAGCGATAAAACAGTTTGAAAAACTACAGGATAATTCTGAATTTTCAATTAAAGCAAATGATGAACTAGGCGGATTATATCTTTCAATTGATGAAAGAGAAAAAGCAATAATTGCTTATGATTATGTTGTTGAACACGAACCTGATAACTCAAGAGCTCATTTTGAACTTGGAAGATTATATTATGATAAATATGAATATGACCGCGCAATTTCAGAATTTAAAAAAGCTTTAGAAAATGAGTTTCAGAATGCTCTTATTCATTTTGAACTCGGTGAAGTATTTTATAATCTTCAGAGAGAAGAAGAAGCAGTTGAGCAGTACAGTATTGCAATATCAATAGAAAATAATTACGTGGAAGCATATCAGAGGCTGGGAACAATTTATCTTAACAATAATGATATGATAAAAGCTGAAGAAAATCTTAAAAAAGCTCTTGATATAGATGAAGATAATGAAGAAGTTTACTATGAATTAGGGCAGATTTATGAAAAAACCGGTAAAGTTGCAGAAGCTATTGAATGTTTTGAAGCAGCTTTAAAAAGAAAACCAGATTATATCAACGTAATATACAAACTTGTTGGGCAGTATAAAAAAGCTGGGCGCCACAAAGATATTATTGAGATACTTGAAAAAACAATTATTAAAAACAGTCATAACTCTCTTTTTGCCTACGAGCTTGCAATTGCTTACAGAGAAATTGGAAAAAAAGAACTTTCAATGCAGTATCTGAAGAAAGCATTATCTCTCAATCCAGAGTTTGTTGATGCAATTTATGCTCTTGGAGACCTTCAGTCTCAGATGAAAAACTATAATGAAGCAATTGAAACCTATCAGAGAGCAATAAGAATATTCCCAAATAACGTTAAAGCTCATTTTGAGCTTGGAAAACTCTATCTTGCTAAATATCTTATCAATGAAGCCATTGAGGAGTTCAGAAAAGTCCTCAATCTGGACAGAGGATATAAAGAAGCATACACAGAGCTTGGCGAAATATTCATTGCAAATGGTCTTTTAGAGGAAGCGCTTGAAAATTATAAAGCAGCAGTAGAAATTTCTAATGAAGACAGTAAAATACATTACAGACTTGGTAATATTTACGATAAACTCGGATTTGCGGAAGAAGCTAAAAAGCATTATGAAGAAGCCAACAGACTTGACCCTGAAAATGCTGAAATTTATTTTAAACTTGGTGCTGACCATGAGAAAAATGGAGAGTATGAACAGGCAATTGAAAACTTTGAAAAAGCTCTTGAATTTGATGCGGATTATACAGAGGTTTATAAAAGACTTGGAGAAATTTATCTTAATCTCAACAGTTATAACAAAGCAAAACAGAATATATCAAAATACATAGAAACAAAAAAAGATGATGAATACGCATGGTTTATCTCTGGTAAAGCTTGTTTTCTTGATGAAGATTATGATAATGCTGAAAAAAGTCTTAAAAGAGCAATTAATTTAAATAATCAGTTCAGAGAAGCGGTCTGGACACTTGCTCAGGTTCTTTTAAAACAGAAAAATTATGGAGAAGCACTTGATAACCTTTATTCATTGAGAGATACAGAGTTTGAAAACAGCAGACTTTATTTCTACATTGGTAATGGCTTGATTTATAGTCAGAAATTTGATGAAGGTATTAAATATCTTAAAAAAGCAGCTTTAATGGATAATTATTCAAAAGAAACTGTGATGGAGATTCTGGATATATTCAGAAGCAATAAGCTTACAATGGAAGCTCTAACCTTTATAAATGAAGTTTCAAAAGAGAAAGATTACATTGAGCTTTATCTTGAAAGAGGAAGAGTATTTTTTGCAGAAAACAAAATTGAAGATGCTTTCAGAGAGTATGAAAAAATTAAGGATAAATTCCCTGACACTCCTGAAATCCATATTGAGATGGCTGATTTATACATGAAGAAAAATATGTTTATGGAAGCACTCAATGAACTTCATAAAGCTGAAAATAAAAATCCTGAATCTGTTGAAGTTCAGCTACGTTTTGGAAGAATATTTGAAGAAAGAAATCAGAATCTTCGCGCTGTTGAAAAGTATGAAAAAGTGCTTGAACTTGATCCTACCGCAGTTGATGTTTATAAAAAACTTGCAAATATCTATCATAATGAAGGCGAAAAAGCAAAAGCCAGAGATTATTTTGAAAAATACATTGAATTTAAGCCAAGAGATATTGAAGTTTATGGAAAACTTGCAAGTATTTATGAAGAAGAAGGTCAGTATATTGAACTTGGAGATATTTATAAAAAAATACTTGAGCTTGACCCTGAAAATATGAAAGCTTTAAAAGGTCTTTTCAACTATTATATTAAAACTGAAAATGAACCAGAAGCATCACGTCTTTTTGAAGCATTACTGGAAAAAGATATTGAGGCATCGATATTGAAAAAATATGGTCAGCTTCTTGAAAAAACCGGAAACACTGAAAATGCTATACTTGCTTACGAAAAAATTCTGAAATATGAAAAAAATAATGAAATAATTGAAAAACTTGCAGGATATTATCTTGATAATAATGTTCTTGATAAAGCTTTTGATTATTATAAACTTCTGCTTGATGCAACAGGTGATAAAGAAAGAAAAATTGTTATTCAGTATAAAATTGGAGAAATTTTTGAAAAACAGGATATGCTTGAACAGGCTCTCGATATTTATGGAAAAATTTTAAGACAGGATGAAAATAATCCATCTCTTTATTACAAAACAGGTTTTATATATAAAGAGCTTGGTAATTTCAAAAGTGCTAAAGAAAACTTTATGAAAGCACTTAAACTTGGTCTTAACTCTGCTGATGTATATTTTGGAATGGGTGAAATTTTCTTTAAAGAAAATAATTATGATGAATGTCTGAAATATTATGAAAAAGCAAGACAGCTTGAACCAAGATATCCAGGTCTTTCATACAGTCTTGGTAAAATTTATGCAGCAAAAAACATGTTTAAAAAAGGTATTGAAGTTTTTTCTGAAATAGTAAGTCGTGAAGATGCTAAAATTGAAGATTTCCTCACACTTGCTGAAATGTTCTGGAAAATTGGTAAATTTAATCAGGCGATTGATACACTTAAAAAATCTCTTAAAGTTGATCCTGATAATATGGATATTTATATTACAATGGGTAAAGTGTATAGAGATGAAGGTAATTTTGAACAGGCACAGAAACTTTTCAATAAAGTAATTGAAATAGCACCGTTAAGATATGAAGCAAAAATTGAAAGTGCAATAACACTTTCAAAAAAAGATAAAAACGATGAAGCTTTACAGCTTTTAAAAGAAATTGTTACTCAGGATCCTGCAAATTCTGAAGCCAGAATTGAAATGGGTAAAATATACAAGAAAACTACAATGATTGATAAGGCTGTGCTTGAATTTAAACAGGTTATTGAAGTTGAACCTGACAATTATGAAGCTCATATACAGCTTGGTAAACTTTATTACAGTATTGGAAAATCCTATAAAGATGAAATAATGATATCTAATGCAATAAATGAATTTTCCACTGCAAAAAAAGTTGATTCAGGTAAAGCAGAAGCATTTTATAATCTTGCAACAGTTTTTAAAGATAAAAATATGCTGGCTGAAGCAATTAATGAAATAAAACGAGCAATTGAAATTGAACCTGATAATCCTGAAATTAAAGAACTTTATAGTCAGTTTACTCATACTGAACAGAAAAAAGAAGTTGATACAAAAATTAAACAGGCAGAAATTTATTATGAAAGAGGAATGACTGAAAATGCTATAAAAGAATATGAAGATATTATAACTTTCATGCCTGAGGATTATCTTGCATATTATAAACTTGGTGAAATTTACTTTGAAAGACAGGAATATTCTGAAGCAGTAACTTATCTGGAAAAAGCTAAACAAAAAGACCCTGAATTTACAGATATTTATTTCAAGTTAGGTCTTATTCATTTTTATAAAAATGACCTTGACAGAGCTATTGAAGAATTTACAGAGCTTACATCAAAAGATTTTACACATGTCGAAGCTCATTTTAATGCAGGTAATATTTACTGGCTTAAAGGAGAGATTGAAAAAGCTTTAGAAGAATTAAGAACTTCTATTAATCTTGATGATTCACATATTCAATCTTATCTTAAATTAGGTGAAATACTTGAAGCAAAACAGGATTTTACTGAAGCAAAAGCAACTTATGATAAACTGCTTACACTTGAGCCAAACAATGAACAGGCAAAACGTTTCTTTGAAAAACTTCATGTATCTGAAACAGAAAAAGAAATTTCAAGTCTTCTTGAACAGGCTCACGAATTTGAAGCAAATGGTGATCTTGAAAATGCAATGGTTAAATACCAGTCAATAGTTGAAATAAATCCTAACTATCTGGAAGCAAGATATAGACTTGGTAAAATATACGAATTACAGGAAATTTTTTCAAAAGCATTTTTTGAATATGAAAGATGTCTTGAAAATGATTCCGAAAACAGATTTAAAGAAGTTAATCTTAAAGCTGGATTACTTGCATTCAGACTTGGGGAATACGACAAAGCAATAAATTATATTAATACAGCTATAAAGTTTTACCCAGAAAATATTGATTTGAGAGTAAAACTTATTGAAAGTTACAGAGAAAAATTCTTCCGTGAAGAATATTCTGTTACAGAAATGGATAAAATTGTTACAAAATACAGAAAAGCAATAGAAGGTTCACCTGAATCGGCTCTATATCATTTTGAACTTGGATACTTTTTATCAATAATGCCGGAAAATGCATTTACAGTTGCAAACATTAAAGAAACTGCTGTGGCTGAACTTGAAAAAGCCTGCAAAATTGAAAAAGACAATACTGTGTTCAGACTTACTCTGGGTGATACCTATAATAAACTTGGAATGTATGATAAAGCAATTTCGATTTATGAAATTATTGTAAGTGATGAAGAAGATAATGTTGAAACACTTCATAAACTTGCAGAATTAAATTTCATATTGAAACAGTATAAAAAAGCAGCAGATTATTATAAAGAAATTATAAAATACAACTCTTACGACGGTCAGGCAGCTATTGGATATATAGACAGTATTTATATTGACTATGCTGAAGCTGATGAAAAAGAAAAGAAATTTTATGATTTCAAGAAAAAATTTAAAGATGATGCTGAATCAAAAACAAAAGATGCTATGGCTTATTTTTTAATGGGATATTCATTCATGACACTTATTCCTACAATTTCAATGACAACAGAAGATAAAGTGTCAGCAGTTTCAGCGTTTAAAATGGCTATATCAATAGACCCTGATTTTCTATGGCCATATTTTGCAATGAGAAGATTACAGACAAAGGAAGGAATAAATTCTGAAGAACCTGATTACACAGGCGCAATCGATATAGCAAGAAAAGCAGTTGAAAGAAATCCAAATGATGCATGGGCTAGATTTGAACTTGCTGAAGCATACAATGAAAACCTGAAAGTAAATATGAAAAATGATGCAATCGAGGAATACAGAAATGCAATCAGAATTAACAATGATTTTGTTGAAGCGCATTTCAAACTTGCATCACTTTACAAAACTAAAAATATGCTTCAGGAATCAATGAAGGAATATAACCGAGTTATTGAGCTTAAACCTAATTCATCATTTGCTAAAGATGCAAGACGTTCGCTCCTTTATATCGAAAAGAATTTAGCAAAGAAAAAGTAATGATAAAAATATATATTGAAAAATTAGGTTGTGCAAAAAATAATCTTGATGCTGAGCTTATTGAATCAGTATTAGTTGATAAAAAATTTAAAATTGTTAATAATCCGTTAAAATCGGATGTAATAATTATTAACACTTGTACTTTTATTGAAAGTGCAAAAAAAGAATCAATTGATGTAATACTTGAATTTGTAAAACTTAAAATGCAGAAACCTCAGCTTAAAATAATTGTTTCAGGATGTCTTTCTCAGAGATACAGTGATGAACTCATAAAAGAAATACCTGAACTTGATGGTATAATTGGGGTTTATGGCTATGAAAAAATATATTCAATTATTGAACAGGTTTTTAAAGGTAAAACAAACGTTTCTGATGTAAATTCAAATCCCAGAGTAATTTATGATTCAAATATTAAAAGAATTACCAAAACACGATACACAGCAGAGCTTAAAATTGCTGACGGGTGTAATAACAGATGTTCATATTGTGTAATCCCCGATGTCAGAGGAGATTATCAGAGTAAAAGATTTGAAAAATGTGTTGAAGAAGCTTATGAACTAGCCCAGCAGGGAGTGAAAGAAATAATTCTTATCGCTCAGGAAATTACAAAATATGGTGTTGACCTTTATTCAAGATACAGATTAACAGAGCTTATTGAGAGTATTTCTGAAATAAATGGAATAGAATGGATAAGGTTGATGTATTTATCAATTAACGATGTTGATGAAAAATTTCTTAATTTTATGAAAAATAATAAAAAACTGCTCCATTATGTTGATATTCCAGTACAAAATGTGAATTCAGAAATTCTTAAAAAAATGAATCGTCAGGGCTCTTATGATGAAATAACAGAAAAAATAAATGAAATGAGAGAAACAATTCCTGATATATGTATAAGAAGCACATTAATTACAGGATTTCCTGGTGAAACCGAAGAAATATTCAGAGAAAATCTTAAATGGGTTAAAACAATAAAAATTGACAGACTTGGAGTTTTTAAATATTCTCATGAAGAAAATACTCCAGCGTATGAACTTGACGGACAGATTGAAGAAGAAATAAAAGATATGAGAGTAGAAAAACTCATGCTTGCTCAAATGGAAGTGTCAAGAGAAATAAACCAAAAATTTATTGAAAACGAAATGAACGTACTTGTTGAAGGATTTGAAAATAACGTATATGTTGGAAGAACATACAGAGATGCACCTGAAATAGATGGTTATGTTTTTATAGAAAACATTAAACCTGAAAATAATATTAAAATTGGGGATATAATAAAAGTAAAAATTACCAGCTCTGGTGATTACGATTTATATGGTGAATTAGCATGAATATTGCAGATAAATTAACTTTTTTCAGACTTTATGCAGTTCCTTTTTTTGTGCTTTTTTTTTCAATCGATACTGGAAACCCCGGATTATCAGGTGATTATTTAAAAATTGCAGCAGCAGTTCTGTTTATTCTTGGAGCAATCAGTGATGGAATGGACGGCTATTATGCAAGAAAATATAAAATTGTAACAAGTTCAGGAAAACTCTGGGATCCTGTTGCTGATAAAATTCTTGTAAGTTCAGCGCTTATTCTTCTTACTTCTTATGATTACATACCAGCTTATGTAGTAATACTTATTATAGCCAGAGAGTTTTTCATTTCCGGTGTAAGACTAGTTTCAATAGAACGTGGCAATCTCATGTCAGCTTCAAAACTTGGAAAGTGGAAAACAGGATTTCAACTTGGATATATAATTACAATACTTGTTTTTATATGTTTTGAAATATTGATAATAGATTATTGCAGCGGAAATTATTATTCAGATTTGTTTTTAACCAATAAAATATATATAATAAAAACACTGGAAATAATAACTGTGTTTTTTACAGTTTTTTCCGGTTATAATTATTTTAAACAGAACAGGGAAAATCTCTGATGAAATTATTAACATATTTTTTTGGCACAGTTTTTGGAATTGGATACATACCTCTGGCTCCCGGAACAATAGCATCAGTTCTTGCGACTTGTGCTTATTATTTCAGTGTAAAAAGTTTTGGATTAAATGATTTAAAATTTAATTTTCTTCTTATCGTACTTTTTTTTCTTGGAATAATAGCAGGTGATTTTATTGAAAAAGATGGTAAAGTAAAAGACCCTTCTTTTGTTGTAATAGATGAAGTAGTTGGTATAATGGTTACTTTCTGGGGACTACCAATTAAAGACGATGTTAACTTTTTATATTATGTAATAGCAGGTTGTGTATTATTCAGATTTTTTGATATTCTCAAACCTTATCCTATAAGAGTTTTAGATACAGTAAGAGGTGGTATTGGAATAATGTCAGACGATTTTGTTGCAGGAATGTTTTCAAACTTTATACTGAAAATCGCTTTTTTCATAATACATGTTTACTATGGATGATATTTTTCTTATTTTAATCGGAGTATCACTTTTTGTTAACATTCTGCTCATCATTTCTTATATCAGACTTAAAAAAGCAATTAATGTGCTTGATTTGAATAAATATAAAAACTGTGTAATTGCAATGCTTGAAGCTCAGGAACAATTTGAAAAAATCTCAGATTTGAGAGTTAAACAGATAAAAAAACTTATTCACGAACTTGAAGAAGTCGGGGAAGCAGTTGATGAAAAAATCCTGTATTACGAAAGTTTAAAAGAAGGTAATTAAATGCATTATTTTTTTGCACATGAAATTAAAGACAATACAGCTTATATACATGATAAAGAAATTCTAACAAGAATAAGAGCACTCAGAATTGAATCGCATGAAAAAATTCTTATCAATTATGAAAAAAAAATATATGAAGCATATCTTGTTGAATACACTAAAAGCAAGGCTTTTTTTGAGCTAATAAAAGAGATACCACCTGTTAAGCAACAGCTTGATTTAACTTTCATACAGGCATTACCCAAAAAAAAGAAATTTGAATTTATAATTGAAAAAGCAGTTGAAAGCGGGTTTTCAAAAATAATCCCTGTTAAT
>Ga0265293_10013389_pt1 | contig 10654 bp, 10 predicted proteins | sample Munlanlewell138R_FD_192505 | JGI IMG/M metagenome (GOLD analysis project Ga0265293, IMG submission 192505) | Leachate microbial communities from a municipal landfill in Southern Ontario, Canada - Leachate well 138R | ecosystem: Engineered > Solid waste > Landfill > Unclassified | place: Canada... | reverse complement strand
TTATCCAATCCCTTCAAATAAAACCGGTGAAGCATGGACAATCAGTGCCCATAAAGAAGGTAGTAGTATCATAAAGAATGGTGCTTATCAAGGGCAAACCTTAAGGCATTTATTCCAAGAGAGGAAAGATTTATTTGGTAATACCGCACTTAGTGAGTTTCCATTATTGGTAAAATTGATTGATGCGAATGATGATCTATCTGTCCAAGTTCACCCAGATGATGCGGGTGCGAGGCAATATAATGATTTAGGTAAGACAGAGTGTTGGTATGTGTTGGATTGTAAAGCCGATACAAAACTTGTTTTTGGCCATCATGCTAAAAACAAAGAAGAATTTTCATCGTTAGTTAAGCAAAATAAATGGGACAAACTGCTTAACTACCAAACGGTAAACCCCGGTGATTTTTTATATGTCCCTGCCGGTAAACTACATGCACTATCAAAGGGGATGTTTGTATTAGAAATCCAACAATCATCCAACACCACCTTTAGAGTATATGATTATGATCGTATGGATAAAGATGGCAATAAAAGAGACCTTCACATTAAAGAAACCATTGACGCATCATTTATTCCTGATAGACAAATTAAAGTTCAAAGATTAATAAAACAAATCGGTAAAAACAGAATAGAAAGGCTAGTAGAATCTCCTTACTTTACTGTTGAGAAATGGCATATTAATGAGACTTTCCACTATGAAAATTCCTCCTATGTGCTTGCTTCAGTTCTAAAAGGCAAAGGTATAATTGATGGAGTTAGTGTTGAGGTTGGAGACCACTTTATTATCACTTCTAAGATGAAAGATATAGAAATAAATGGTTCGCTAGAATTGATGATTACCTATCCATAAATATTGACTTAAATGATATAAAATTTACTTTAAAAGCACACGCTTTATTTATATAAATAAAGTTAGTTTGTGCTTTTTTTATTAAAGTGGATTAGCCCAAATGAAGTCTCATCGATGACGGGAACCCTTTGTGAGGTTGTGATGAGCGAAGCGGTTATCAAAGGCGTCTTTAATAAAGAAGAAGCTAAACATGTCCTACATTGTTTAGTTTCTAACGCAACCAAACCATCCACTGACTACCGTTTTGGAAGAAAAGTTCCTGATATATATGAAAGCCTAGGCTATATTCCCTATAATTTATACCCCTACTCAACAAGTGAGACACTGGATTATAGTTATAGTGACTATGCGATTAGTTTGGTTGCTGACTATGTTGGTGATATAGAAGTATATGAAAGATTTCATAAGCGAAGCCTAACTTATAAACAACTTTTCGACCCTATAACTGGATTTTTAAGATCAAAGGATGAACACGGTAATTTTAGAGAAAATTTTAATCCTTTTGATTGGGGTCATGACTACATTGAAGGTGGCGCATGGCAATGTGCGTTTAGTGTATTTCATGATTTTAAAGGTTTAAATGAACTGTATCATAACAAATTAAGTGAGAAACTAGATACACTGTTTTCTTTAAAACCACACTATAATGTGTCATTTTATGGTAGAGAAATCCATGAAATGAGTGAGCTTGCCTCCCTTGATTTAGGCCAGTGTGCCATTTCAAACCAACCATCATTTCATATTCCATTTATCTATGCCACCTTAGGGGACATTCCTAAAACACATGAGGTTGTAAAAAAGATGGTTAAACGATTTAAACCAACCATAAAGGGCTATCCAGGTGATGAAGATAATGGCTCGATGAGCTGTCTTTATTTATTTAGTATGATGGGTATGTATCCAATCAATCCCGCAAGTGGAAACTATATTATTAGTGGACCTATTTTAGATGAGGTTGTGATTCATTTAGATAAAGATTTAGTCATAAAGAAAGATAAAATCAATTTAAATACTATTAAAAATGAAGTCAGTTATTTTGAACTCATCAAAGGCGGCAACCTTCATGATAAACTATAAACCTCTTTCATTAGAGGTTTTTTTTATGAAATAACAACTTCGTAAGCATATTACTTTCAATTAGTTCGAATTCGAAATATAATAGAGATATAAATTAAGAAAGGAAATATTTATTATGAAACAATTAACAGGTATTCACCACGTAACAGCGATTACAAGCAGTAGTCAAAAGATTTATGATTTTTACACACATATTTTAGGATTAAGGTTAGTTAAAAAGACCATTAATCAAGATGACATTAACACCTATCACTTATTTTTTGCCGATGATAAAGGTTCACCCGGTACGGATATTACGTTTTTTGATTTTGAAGGCATTGATCAGGCCGTTCATGGCACAAACGAAATCTCAAGAACCTCTTTTAGAGTACCAAATGATGAGGCGCTTGATTATTGGATTAAACGCTTTAAGCATTATAAAGTTAAACATGATGAGGTTAGCGTTTTATTTGGTTCAAAAGTGGTCTTTTTTGAAGATTTTGATAATCAACCCTACGCTTTATTTAGTGACGAGTTAGATAAAGGTGTCAAATCGGGTACGCCTTGGTTAAAAGGCCCAGTCCCGAATGAATATGGTATTACAGGACTCGGTCCTATCTTTTTAAATGTCAATCAAATTGAACGCATGGATAATGCATTAAGAGAAATCTTTTTCATGAGAAAAACACATGAGGAAGAAAACATGCATTTGTATGAAATGGCTGAAGGTGGACATGGTGGATCTGTGATAGTGGTTGAAGATTTAAGAAAAGCAAGAAGCTATCAAGGTTATGGTGGCGTACATCACGTTGCCTTTAGAGTGCCCACAAGAGAGGATTTAGATTATTGGATTGAGCGATTTAACACACTTGGTTTAATGCATTCAGGCTATGTTGACCGGTTTTACTTTGAGTCTTTATATACACGAGTATATCCGGGTATTTTATTTGAATTAGCTACCGATGAACCTGGTTTTATCGATGATGAAGAATCTTATGAAATTCTTGGTGAAACCCTGGCATTACCACCTAAATTTAGAAATCATAGAGACTATATTGAAAAACTCATTAAACCAATAGACACCATTAGAAGTACTAAGACATTTATAAAAGAGTATCATGATTAAACAAGATCTTAAGCCTTTAATTACCTTATTTAAAGCCCATCAATCGATGGTAGAATTCATTAAAAAAGACATTAAAGATACCCCTTTTGATTTAAATGAGTTTAGTGTGTTTGAAGTGATTTATCACTATAAACATATCAAAGTTCAAGATATTAAAGAAAAAGTACTCGTTGCCAACTCAAGTTTAACCTACATTCTTGATAAGCTGGTTAAAAAGGGCTTAATTCAAAGAATCAAGTGCCATCAAGATCAAAGGGTCACCTATATTGGTTTAACAAACGAAGGTATCAAATTATCAGATACTTTATTTGTTGGTCATTATGAACGTATGGAAAAACTATTAAGTATCCTTACGCATGAAGAACAAAAAGAATTATCCTATTTATTAAAGAAGTTAGGCACGTATACAAAGGAGCAATTATGAAACACATTTATATAGATAATAAATCCAAAAAGACACTCATCTTACTCCATGGTACAGGAGGCGATGAGCATGATTTACTTGAAGTAGCTAAATTTATAGATGAAGAGGCGAACATTTTAAGTTTAAGAGGTAATATAAAAGAAAATGGGATGAATCGCTTCTTTAAAAGAATTAGTGTTGGCGTTTATGATATCGAAAATTATCTAAAAGAAACAAAAAATCTTCTAAACAGTATTCTTGCTTATAGCAACCACTACAATTTTTCTTTGGAAAACGCCACTATTATAGGGTTTTCTAATGGTGCGAATATTGCGATAGGTTTGCTTCAAACCAATCCGATTATAAAGAAATACATCTTATTTAGTCCAGACTTTATTAACCCTGAATCTCCCTTTAAAGACTTAAGTGAGGTCTCTCTTTTCATCACAAACGCAGATAATGACCCTTATGTTAATAAAGAGACCATGAAGGTATTATTGAACCGATTAGGTGAAAGGGTCACCTTATATCCAACAACAAGACATCAAATCACTTATGATGCCCTTATGGAAAGCCGTTCATGGTATAGAAAATAATTTATCACTTTACTATACTAAACAAACGATAATTGATAGAATACTTACGTAGGTGATTAAAATGAAAAATATAGAATTCTCAAAAAACATTCATTTAAAAGATGAAATTAATTATCAACCAGGGACGGTTGTCTCTAAAACACTCTATCAAACAAAAAGTGTTTCCATTACATTGTTTGCTTTTGATAAGGGTGAGGGTTTAACACCGCATGCATCAAGAGGTGATGCCTTAGTAACGGTTTTAGATGGTGAGGTTATTGTTGATATTGATGGACAAGAAAGCTTAGTAAAAACAGGCGAATCCATATTAATGCCAAGAAACATCCCCCATGGACTACAAGCAATTAAAGCATTTAAAATGCTATTAATTATAACATTTGAATAAGGAAGGTATAAAAAATGAAAATAGGTATCATTTTATCCACGACGAGAGAAGGTAGGGTTTCAGAATCGGTAGGAAACTGGTTATTAGAACAATCAAAGAACCATTCAACATCTCATTTTGAAATTGTTGACTTAAGAGCGTATAAACTGCCCTTTTATGGTGAAGAAGATGTGGAAAATCACGTGTTAAAGTGGCAAGAAAAATTAACGGAGTTAGATGGGTATATCTTTGTTTTAGCGGAATACAATCACTCCATTCCAGGTGTCTTAAAAAACGCCTTAGACTATGTTGGTAAAACCATGTCTAATAAAGCGGCAGCGATTGTAAGTTATGGTGCTGTGGGTGGGGCAAGAAGTACAGAGCATTTACGTGGTGTGCTTGGTCAAACCAACACCGCAGATATCGCAACCCATATCGCTATATCCCTGTTTTATGACTTTGATGAACATAAAAACTTTAAACCACTCCCACTTCATTCTAAAAACTTAGAAGCGATGTTTAAAACACTCGATCAGTGGAGTAGTGCTTTAAAACAAATTCGCTCATAAATTGCATTTAAAAAGTAGAACCTTTTTTAAGAAAGTTCTACTTTTTTTATTAAAAGATTAAATGAAAGATGTCTTTGTTATTTGTTTTTAAAAACAAAAAAGAATCTATTAAAAAGGGCTTATTGATTAATTCCTTTTCTAAGTGTGTTTGTCTCATCTGTTTATTTTCAATGAATATCTCTTTAATATGACCTTTATCAATCTCTATTAGGATTGTATAATCATTGTTTTTAATATGGATGCTTGATTTAGGTGATTCAAAATAGTTCCATTCATCGGTTAAATATTTTTCTCTTTCGATTTGTTGAATGATTTTTTTATCTTCATCAGTGAGTGAGAGATAACGATATTTAGGCGATATATTTTCTTTTAGCTTACCCATAAATGTATGAATGTCTAGTTTTGTATAGTTACTTATATTTATAACAGAAGCACGTCTTGATTTTATCGATGTGCTTTTTATATGCTCTTTTTTAGCTAAGGCGTTATTAAGTGTATCTAAGTCTGTATTAAATAGTATTGTACCATGATGTAGTAAGACATCTTTAAATAAATATTGGGCATTTCCCCCTATTTTTTTACCCTCTAGATAAAGATCACTTTTTGGGTGAAAAGTGGCATTAATATGTAAGGTATTGAGCGCATTAATGATTGGTGTTAATAGTTTTTCATATTGGTTTACATTGCCTTTAGCTTGAGTGATAAAGGTGAAATTGATATTGCCAAGGTCATGATAGACACAACCCCCACCTGAATTTCTTCTAAAAAGGGGAATCTGGTTTTCTTTTAAGTACAACATGTTTGCCTCTTCATAAACATTTTGATTTCTGCCAATAATTAAGGATGAGTCATTTTGCCACAATAAAAAAATATCTTCACCGTCATAGAGATATTTTAAAATATATTCTTCCCACGCTAAGTTGTAAGAAGGACTGTTTGAATCTGATGTTATAAAGACCATGCAAACCTCCACAATATAAGTATACCATACATTAAATCAAGTGATATGATTAACGATAATGCTTAAAGCATATCCCCATGTAAAATCGCATAAGTAAGGTATAATCATAGTGGAAGTATGAAGTAGAAAGGGAGGACAATTATGTTTAAAGTTTATAATGGTAAAAAAGATAAGGTTTATCAAATCTTAAATGAAAAAGGCGTCATCATTAACGAAAAAGACGAGCCTAAATTAAAGAAAGAAACCTTACTTAAAATGTATAAAACAGCTTTGCTGGCAAGACAGGCTGATATTAAAGGACTTCAATATCAGCGTCAAGGCAGAATGTTAACGTATGCCCCTAATATGGGACAAGAAGCAACCCAAATTGGGATTGCGGCAGCGATGGAGGAAAGAGATTGGTTTTCTCCAATGTATCGTGATTTAAGTATTCAATTATACCGTGGCGAACCACTAGAAAATATTTATCTTTATTGGTATGGTAATGAAAGAGGTTCGATTAAACCTTCAGGGGTAAAGAATTTACCTATCAACGTCATTATTGGATCACAATCGAATATTGCCGCTGGATTAGCGATGGCATCAAAGGTAAGAGGTACGGATGAAGTAACCGTATTTACTATTGGTGATGGGGGAACTTCTCATGGAGAGTTTTATGAAGGGCTCAACTTTTCAGGTGCGTTTGATCTACCTGTGGTTGCGGTTATTCAAAATAACCAATACGCCATTTCAACACCAACGCATGTGGCAACAAAGGCAGATACGTTTGCTCAAAAAGGGGTTGCCTTTGGCATTCCTTATGCCCTCGTCGATGGCAATGACGTTTTAGCCGTTTATAAAGCGGTTAAACAAGCCATTGATCACGCTAGAAAAGGCAATGGACCAAGTTTAATAGAGGCGTATACGTATCGTATGGGACCTCATACCACTTCAGATGACCCATCCATTTACCGGACAAAAGAGGAAGAAGATGCGTGGGCAAAAAAAGATCCACTCATTCGCTTTAAAGCCTATATGATAAGTAAAGGTTATTGGAGTGAGGCAGAAGAAAGTGCTTATTTAGAAGAATTAGATACGTATATCGGTGATGTTTTTAGAAAGGTTGAAAGTTATGGTGCAGAAGTGGCTTTAGAAGAAATATTTGAGCACACCTATAAAGAACTGACCGATGAGTTAAAGGAACAAATTAAAGAACATAAGCAATTTATGGAGGAATTATAGTATGAAAACACTAACCCTTTTACAAGCGATTAATGAAGCGCTAGATCAAGCGATGGCGCATGATGATAGAGTCGTTGTTTATGGTGAAGATGCAGGCTTTGAAGGTGGCGTCTTTAGAGTCACCGCAGGCTTACAAGAAAAATACGGTAAACTAAGGGTGTTTGATACCCCAATTAGTGAATCAACACTCACAGGAAGTGCGATAGGTATGGCAATTAATGGGTTATTGCCAGTTGCGGAAATCCAATTTGATGGCTTTATTTTCCCAGGCTTAACAGACTTAGTAACCCATGCGGCAAGATTTAGAAATCGAAGCCGGGGTCAATATGGTGTACCTATGGTATTAAGAGTGCCCCATGGTGGTGGGATTAGAGCCTTAGAACACCACTCAGAAAGCATCGAAGCATTCGTCAATGCGGTACCGGGATTAAAAGTCGTTACCCCATCGACCCCTTATGATGCCAAAGGGTTACTTCTTGCAGCGATTAATGACCCAGATCCGGTTGTTTATTTAGAACCTAAGAAAATTTATCGTGCAGGCAGACAAGAAGTACCAAATGAAATGTATGAAATACCGATTGGTAAAGCAAATGTTGTTAAAGAAGGAACCGATATGACGATAGTTGCGTGGGGTTCAATTGTTAGAATTGTATTAAAAGCGGCAAGTATGGTTTTAGAAGAGGGGATTAATGTGGAAGTCATTGATCTTAGAACATTGGTACCTTATGATAAAGAAACCATTATCAATTCTGTTAAGAAAACAGGTAAGTTTATGGTTGTTACGGAAGCTGTAAAATCTTACGGACCAGCAAGTGAATTAATTACAATGGTTAATGAAAAAGCCTTTTATTCTCTAGAGGCGGCCCCTGTAAGATTGACTGGTTTTGATATAACGGTTCCACTCGCAAGAGGGGAAAAGTATCACTTCCCAAGTGAAGAAAAAGTAGTCAGTTATATAAGAAAACTACATAAAGAAAAAGCATAGGAGGGTAACTATGTATAAATTTAAATTTGCGGATATCGGAGAAGGTATCCATGAAGGTACCATTTTAAAATGGTTAGTAAAAGAACAAGATATCATAAAAGAAGGGGACACCTTAGTCATAGTTGAAACCGATAAAGTTAACGCAGAACTACCCTCCCCAGTCAATGGGAAGGTAGCTAAAATACACTTTAAAGAAGGCGATGACATTCATGTTGGAGACGTTATCATCGAAATTGATGATGGAAAAGAGACACCCAAAAAAGAAGAAACACCAAAAGAAACCGTAAAAGAAGGTAGTGCCGGTGTTGTTGGTGAAATCGATGTCTCTGATGAAATGATTCAAGCGCCTACTACGAAAGCATCAACCAATGAAGTAAAAATACTTGCAAGCCCTGTGGCCAGAAAAATGGCAAGTGATTTAAACATTAAAATTGAAGATATTAAAGGCACAGGTCCACTTGGACGTGTGCTAAAAGATGATGTGTTAGCTTATCAAAGACCATCAGAAAAACCTGCGATAACTAACGATATTTTAGGTGATGAAGTGATTAAAATCTCAAGACATAGAAGGGCAATTTCTAATGCCATGATCACTTCTAAACAACAAATCCCTCACACTGTTTTATTTGATGAGGTTGTTGTTAATGAGCTGGTTGAATTTAGAAATAAAGTTAAAGAAATGGCTAACCAAGAGGGTATTAAACTAACCTATATGGCATTTATTAGTAAAGCAGTAATTATCGCTTTAAGTGAATTTAGGGTATTTAACGCTTCTTATAATGAGCCTCAAGGAGAAATCCATCTTTATAAAGATATAAACTTAGGTATTGCAGTAGATACGGAAAGTGGTTTAGTTGTGCCAAATATTAAAAATGCAAAACAATACTCTGTCTTTGGTTTAGCAAAAGAAATTGATGTACTGGCAAGTAAAGCACTTAGTAAAACACTGGCTTTAGAAGAACAGCAACAAGGTACATTTACCATCACGAACTTTGGTTCAGTAGGTGTCCCATATGGCACACCAATAATCAATTATCCAGAAGTCGCTATTTTAGGTATTGGTAAAATTGACAAAAAACCAATTATCGTAGATAATATAATCGAGGTCGGTTATGTTTTACCACTATCCTTAGCGGTTGATCACCGTATTATTGATGGGGCAGATGCAGGTAGATTCCTACATCGTTTGAAAGAACTGCTTCATAACCCAACCTTACTATTACTAACTTAAAAGGAGTGATATTATGTATGATATTATCATTATTGGTGCTGGACCAGGTGGGTATGTTGCCGCAATCAAAGCGGCTCAACTTGGCGCTAAGGTAGGTATTATTGAAAAAGATGCTTTAGGTGGAATATGCTTAAATCATGGCTGTATACCTACAAAATCCATTATTAAATCAACAAAAGTTTTTGAAACATTGAACCGATCAAATGAATTTGGTATCCACGCAGAAAATATCACGTTTGATTGGTCAAGTATTATTAAAAGAAAAGACGATATCGTTAAGCAACTCACATCAGGTATTGGTTTTTTACTAAAGAAAAATGGTGTCGATGTTTTTAACGGTTATGGTGAGATTGTAGATAAACATAAAGTCAAAGTTAATGACAAAACAATGGATGCAAAACATATCATTATCGCTACCGGTTCAAGTGCAATCATTCCCCCCATCCCAGGGGCAAAAGAAGCGTTTGAATCAAAGCATTTACTCACATCAAAAGAAATCCTTAACTTAAAAACCTTTCCAAACTCCCTAACCATTATTGGAGGAGGCGTTATCGGGATAGAATTTGCAAGTATCTTTAATAGTTTAGGGACTAAAGTTACCCTAATTGAACGTCTTCCTTCAATCTTAACAACCATCGATGAAGAAGTTGTTAAAGCGTATATGAGAAAACTTAAAAAAGACAAAATTAACGTCTTAACCAATGCCAATGTTACAAACATTAAAGAGGGTAGTGTTACCTATGAAGTAAATGAAACCAAACACACTATAGAAAGTGATTTAGTATTAATGGCTGTTGGAACACGTGCTAATTCAGAAAGTTTTAAACCGCTTGTAAAAATGGAAGGTTCAAACATTATCACAAACGAATACCTTCAAACAAGCGAGAAAAACATCTATGCGATTGGTGATGTGAATGGCAAACACATGCTTGCCCACGTTGCCTCTATGGAAGGGATTATTGCAGTCAACCATATCCTTGGTAAAGAAACAAAACCAATGGATTATACAAAAATACCTGCATGTATTTATGGATCTCCAGAGATTGCGGGTATGGGTTTAACAGAACGTGAAGCTAAAGAACAACAAATCGATTATAAGGTATCAAAAGTACCATTAGGCGCAATTGGAAAAGCGCTTGCTGATGGTGAAAAAGAAGGCTTCATTAAATTGATTGTTGATAATAAGTATAAAGAAGTATTAGGGGTGTGGATTTATGCCTATCAAGCTACTGAACTGATTAGTGAGTTTAGTTTAGCGATGCATAGTGAAGCAAGCGCTTATGAAATTGCCA